>Ga0065721_10003701_pt1 | contig 100366 bp, 96 predicted proteins | sample Mesricmetagenome_FD_59108 | JGI IMG/M metagenome (GOLD analysis project Ga0065721, IMG submission 59108) | Mesophilic microbial community from rice straw/compost enrichment Sample: eDNA_1 v2 (version 2) | ecosystem: Engineered > Solid waste > Grass > Composting > Bioreactor | place: USA... | reverse complement strand
GAGGCTGGGTCCGAGGATGGGAAATTCCGGTGAGAGCCGGCCCTAGGAAACCCCCTGCCGGAAATCCCGACGCCCCGGGGCGGATTGCGTCTCGTTTTTTAATTCTGAGGCGGAATCCGCCTCGGGGCTTCCATCGACTAAGCAAACCCGGAGGTTTTTATGCCGTCCGGCGCTTCGGCTCGGCCAGACAGCACAAAGCCCGGGTAGCAAACCCGGGCGTATGGCCAGCCCCGGCGCCGTCGGCGGCCGACGGCGCTTGGGGTCAATGCAGGGTGCTGGGCGGGACCGTGGCGCCGAGGGCGCTGACGCAATAGACGTCGCCCATGGCCCGTTCCGCCAGGCCCAGATTGAGCAATTGTTCGCCGAGATCGGGGGGCAGCGGGCACGGTCCTTCCTGGCAGAGGATGGACAGCGCCCGTCGCTGGGCGAGGGTCAGACTGGTCCAGTTCAGATTCATGGCGGCCTCCTTGTTGCGTGACGGGAACGCCATGAGGGGGCCGCGGTTCCAGCAGCCTGCGGGAGTTGATCGAGATTATGCCCGGGCCATGGCGCCTTCGGTATGATGGCGGCCGATGGGCACGATCATCGGCGTGTCCGAGACCGGATCGACCATTATGCGCGAGGCCATGCCGAAGACGTCATGCACCACCTTTTCCGTCATCACCGCGACCGGCCGGCCCTCGGCGACGATCGTGCCGGCTTTCATGGCCACGATATGGTCGGCATAGCGGCAGGCCAGGTTCAGGTCGTGCAGCACCACCACCATGGTGCGCCCGCCGGTCCTGACCAGGTCGGTCAGCAGATCGAGCACTTCCACCTGGTGATTGATGTCGAGGAAGGTCGTGGGCTCGTCGAGCAGCAACAGGTCGGTTTCCTGCGCCAGCGCCATGGCGATCCAGACCCGCTGCCGCTGGCCGCCGGAAAGTTCGTCCACCGGCCTTTCGGCCAGGTCCAGCGTGTCCGTGGCGGCCAGGGCCCGGGCGACCGCCGCGTCGTCCTCGGGGGTCCAGCGGCGGAACCAGCCCTGATGCGGATAGCGGCCGCGCCCCACCAGATCGGCGACCGTGATCGCCTCGGGCGCGATGGGGCTCTGCGGCAGCACGCCCAGCACGGTCGCCACCTCGCGGGTCGGCATCTGGTGGATCGGCTTGCCGTCGAGATAGACCGCGCCGCGCGTCGGGCTCAGGAGGCGGGCGAGACCGCGCAGCAGGGTGGACTTGCCGCAGGCATTGGCGCCCACGATGACGGTGAGCTTGCCTGCCGGCACGGTAAGATCGAGCGCGGAGACGATCCGGCGGTCGCCATAGCCGAGATCGAGGCCGGCGGCGAGGAGCTGGTGATTGGCGGACATGGCGAAGGCTCCGATCAGTTTACGCGGCCGGACCGGCCGGAGGCCATCAACAGCCATAGCAGGAACAGCGCGCCGCAGGCACCCGTGACGACGCCCACGGGCAATTGGGTATTGGGCAGCAGGTGCTGGGCGAGGAGATCGGAGACCAGCATGACCAGCGCCCCGACCAGGCTGGCATGGAGGAAGCCCCGCCCTGCCCCTTTCAACAGCGCACGCGCCAGGGGGCCGGAGACGAAGGCGACGAAGCCCACCGGCCCAACGGCGGCGGTGGCAAAGGCGGCAAAGCCCACGGCCACCAGCATCAGGCCCAGCCGGTTGATTTCCACCCTGGCGCCCAGCGCCCGCGCCGTGTCGTCGCCCAGTTCCATGGCGTCGAGGCCGCGCAGCAGCGCGATCATGGCGGGCACGAGCACCAGCATGGCGCCGCCGAGCACGACGATGTCACCGGGACGGGATGCATTGAGGCTGCCCACCAGCCAGGCCATGGCCTGCTGCACCTCGTTGAGCCGGGCGCGGGTGAAGAGATAGGAGATGATCGCGGCCAGCATGGCGGCCATGCCGATGCCGATCAGGACGACGCGATAAGCGGTGACGCCATTGCGCCAGGCGAGGAGATAGATGGCGAGCGCGGTGAGCACCGCCCCGCCAAAAGCGCCCAGCGACACGGCGAGGCCGGACCAGCCCAGGATGATGATGGAGAAGACGGCCGCCGCGCTGGCACCATGAGCGATGCCGATAATATCGGGGCTGGCCAGGGGGTTACGCAGAAGAGTTTGGAAAATGATTCCGGCCAGCGCGAAGGCGGCGCCGGAGAGCAGCGCCAGAATGGCCCGCGGCAGGCGGACCTGGAGCACGATGAAGTCGATGCCGCGATCGGTGAGGCCGGTCAGGGGGGAGAAGAGCGAGCGGATGACCCCGTCGAGGGGCACGGGATAATCGCCCAGATAGAGCGCGGCGGCGAAGGCCAGGACCAGGGCGGCGACCAGCCCGCCGGCGACGGCATGGCGGCGGGCGGCGGCCCGGCTTCGGGCGCGGCTGATGCGGCTGGTGTCGAGGGCGATGCTCATAGGGCGGCCAGTTTGCGACGGCGCACCAGCGCGATGAAGAAGGGGGCGCCGATAAAGGCGGTGACGATACCGACCTGGACTTCGCCGGGCGGAGAGATGACGCGGCCGACGACATCGGCGCCGAGCAGCAGGATGGGAGCCATTACCATGGAATAAGGCAGGATCCAGCGATAGCCCGGCCCCGTCACGGCGCGGGCGACATGCGGCACGGTGAGCCCGACAAAGGCGATTGGACCGGCGGCCGCCGTCGCCGCACCGGCCAGTATGACCGCGGCAAGGCCGGCCAGGCCGCGCGACAGGCCGATGCGCTGGCCCAGGGCGCGCGCCACGTCGTCGCCCATGGACAGCCCGTCCAGAAGCCGCGCCGTGGCGAGGGCCAGCACGGCGCCCAGGGCAAGGAAAGGAGCGACCTGGAACACGATATCGATGGAGCGCCCGGCCAGCGACCCCACCTGCCAGAACCGCACCTCGTCGAGCGTGCGCGGGCTGGTCAGCAGGATGGCGTTGATGATCGACTGCAGCACGGCGGTGATGGCTGCGCCGGCCAGTGCGAGTTTCACTGGCGTGGCGCCTTCGCGGCCCAGCGAGGCGACGGCATAGACCACCAGCATGGCCGCGCCCGCCCCAATGAAGGCCAGCCATACATAGGTGGACAATTGCGTCATGCCGAAAAAGGCGACGCCGAGCACCACGGCCAGGGCCGCTCCGGCATTGATGCCGAGGATGGAGGGATCGGCCAGGGGATTGCGGGTGGCGCCCTGGAGCACTGCCCCGGCGAGTCCCAGGGCGGCGCCGACCAGCAGGCCGACTATGGTGCGCGGCAGGCGCAGGTCCTGGATGATGCGGTGCTCGGTGCTGGCCGGATCATAGGCGGTCAGCGCGCCCCAGACGGTTTCGGCCGGAATGGCGCGGGCTCCCGTGGTCAGCGACAGGAGGGCGATGGCCACCAGGGCCATGGCCAGCAGCAAGAGGCCCAGGCCGAGCCGGGCCGCCTTGCGCCCTCGATCCGAAACCGGAGCCGTCATCAGGGGGCGAGATCGGGATCGGCGGCGTTGATGGCGGCGGTCAGCTTTTCGAGTTCGCCGGCATAGGCAGCGTAATTGCGCAGCCAGAATGCGGGCCAATCCGTGACCTGGCCGGCAGCGGCGCCGGGATTGAGCGTCCAGGTCGGCTGCGCGAGCGCGGTCTGCAAGGTCGAGGCGGAACGATTGTCGACCAGAATCAGGTCTGCCGGGTATTTGTCGGCATTCTCCCAGCTGACGGTCTCGAAATAATTGTTTCCGGCGGCATCGACGCCTTCGGGCGAGATGAGATCGAGCCCCCAGGAGCGCAGATCGAGGAGTTCGGCGGCGCCGGCGGGATCGGCGAAGTAGATGGCGTCGCTGCCGGCATAGACCGCAACGGCCTTGAGGTCGGGCTTGGCGGCCGTTGCCGCCTGGAAGCCCGCCCGCGCGGCCGCAAAATCGGCCTTGCTGCGCGCAATGGCCGGATCGTCGAGATCGGCGCCGAGGCTGGCGGCCAGTTCTTCGTATTCCTCGATCATGCCGACGATGGAATCGCTGGCGGCAACGCCGGTCAGCGGCGCGAGCGGGGCCAGTGCGGCTTCGACATCCGCACCGCCGGACCAGGCCCCGTTGCGGTCCCACCATTCGCCGATGATCAGGTCGGGATCAAGCGCGGCCACCTTCTCGATATCGACTTCACTCCAGGCCGTCCCGACGATCTCGATGCCGGTCAAGTCCAGGCCCTCGAGCGCCTTGGCGGCCTCTATCGGGCTATCGGCATAGATGCCGACGGGGCGGATGCCGAGCGGGATAAGGCCGGCAGCGGCATCCTGGTGGGCGATGATGCGCGTCGGCACCGCATCCAGCGTGACGGTCTCGCCATCGCCCCCGGTATAGCTCCAGGCCTGGGCGAAGCTGGGCAGCGCGGTCCCGGCAAGAAGGCAGAGCGCAAGAGCGGAGATGCGAAACATGGTGATGACCGTCAGGTTTTGGCTATGCCGTTCCCTATCGCCGGTAAGATGAGCGGTCAAGTCATGTTTTTAATGCCAGCGGCCCTATCCGGACAGCAAATCGCCGGGCAAGCCCGGCGATGCTGAAACCTTGCGAACCGCGCCGTCAGGCCGGTCGTCTATACTGGTAAATGCCGACATCGATGGAACCTTCGCTGAAGCCGGCTTCGCAATAGGAGAGGTAATAGACCCATTTACGGCGGAAATGCTCGTCGTAGCCCAGCGGCGCTATCATGGGCCAGCGTTCGAGAAACCGTTCGCGCCACAGCCGAAGGGTCCGGGCATAGGACAGACCGAAGGTCTCGACATTTTCCAATACCAGGCCATAGCGCTCGCCGAACTCCTTCATGACCTGCTTGGTCAGCAGCATGCCGCCGGGGAAGATGTAACGCTGGATGAAGTCGGGACCGGAGCGATAATGCTCGAAATCGGCTTCGCGAATGGTGATCGCCTGGATGGCGGCCGTGCCGCCGGGTTTCAGCCGATCATGCAGCGTCTGGAAATAGCTGGGCCAATTGTCCTCGCCCACGGCCTCGATCATTTCGATGGAACCGATATGGTCGAACTGTCCCTGGGTGTGCCGGTAGTCCTCGAAGACCAGCTTGGCATATTTATCGAGACCCTGCCGCTCGAGGCGCTCGAGGCCGAATTTCAACTGTTCGGCCGATAGCGTGATGCCGCGAAGATTAGCCTTGTAGTCCCGCGCGACGGTCTCGGCAAAGCCGCCCCAGCCGCAGCCGATCTCCAGGACGGAAGAGCCTTCGGTGATGCCCGCCATATCGGCGACACGGTGATATTTGGCCAGTTGCGCTTCTTCGAGGCTCTGGTCGCCCGAGGAGAAAACCGCAGAGGAATAGGTCATCGAGGGATCGAGCCATTGGCCGTAAAAATCGTTGCCGAGATCATAGTGCTCGGCAATGTTCTTCTTGGACCCTTCCAGCGTGTTCCGGCGCGACACATGGTAATGCAGGTCCGAGGCGGCCTTGCGGAAAAAACCCTTGTTGGCGTTATCGAACATGTCCCGGTTCTGCAGGAAGAAGCGGAACAGCGCCGTCAGGTCGTCGACCTCGATATCGCCGTTCATATAGGCTGCAGCGAAGCCCACCGTGCCGCGTTGCATGGCTTCGTTGATGACCTTGAAATTGTTCAGCCGTAGCGTGGTGTGCTCGCCGGAATTGCCCTGGCCCACGGTGCGGGTGTGGCCATTGGGAAAGATGACGGTGAGCGAGCCGCGCGAAGGCCGCCCGATCAGGCGAAAGCCAATGGCCTCTACCAGCCAGGAAGTGAAATGCGTCCAGGGAGAAACGTCTGTACGGGAATGTTCTACGGCAGTTTTGGTCATATGCGCCGCCAGGTCCAAAGTATCGCGTTAAGAGGCGACCGGCCTATCGCTGTCGCCAAAATTCAGCGTCAGTGGCGTCTAACGTCAGGGGCGAAACACCCCTTCCGATGACGTCGTGTGAACACTTTAGCCGCGATGCACATAGATGCAAGCGGCTGTTTGAAGTGAAATGGGCCGAACCGAAAACGATTCAAGGGACGGTACGAAGGCAACCCCGATCCAGATCCACGGCGCGCTCAGCGCGGGGGGCGGGCGATGTCCAGCAGGCGGAACTGGACCTGTTCGCGACCCTGGTAATGATCCAGCGATAGCGAGCCGGCGAAGTGCAACGGCTGCTCGACGTCGCGCATCAGGATGTCGCCAAGGGCCGTTCCGGCCGCCCGAAAAGCGATGGCCTTCAGTCTCGCACCATCGTCGGAGGTCAGGCTGAAGCTGATATGGCCGCCCTTGCCGACGATCTGCGGATAGCGGGCGCGATGGGCCGGAAAGGCGAAGACGGGGGAAGGATTGCCCGACCCGAATGGCCCGGCCCGCTCGATGCCATGGAGCAAATCCAGGCTGGCTCCGCGTGCGGTGAGCGCCGCATCGATCTTGAGCGCCGAGGCGGCCCGTGCCGCCCGGACGCTGCTGCCGAGTCGCTCCGCGAGGAAGGCGCGGAACGTGCCGAGTTCGCCCGGGCGCAGCGAAACGCCGGCCGCCATGGCGTGCCCGCCGCCCTTTGCGAGCAAGCCGGTTTCGACCGCTTCAATCACCGCCGAGCCCAGATCGACGCCGGGCATGGAACGGCCGGAGCCGGTGCCGGTGCCATCGGGATTGAGCGCGATCGCGAAGCTGGGCCGCTCGAACCGCTCCCGAAGCCGCGCGGCAACGAGACCGACGACTCCCGGATGCCAATTGGCGGAGGCCAGGACAAGCACGGGCGGCCCCTCCCCTCCGCCGATCTCGGATTCGGCGGTCGCACAGGCTTCCTCGACCGCCTCGACCTCGATGCGCTGGCGCTCGCTGTTGAGCTCGTCCAATCGGGCGGCAATCGCCATGGCCTCGTGTTCGTCGTCGAGCGCCAGCAGGCGCGTACCGAGCGCCGCATCGCCGATACGGCCACCAGCATTGATGCGCGGACCGATGAGAAAGCCGAGATGGTAGGGGTTGATCGGGCCGTTGATGCGGGCGGCAAGGCCGAGAGCAGCCAGGCCGGGTCGATCACCGCGACGAGCAATTTCGAGGCCGCGGATGACGAAAGCGCGGTTGAGCCCAACCAGGGGAACCACGTCGCAGACCGTTGCCAGCGCGACCAGGTCGAGCAGTTTCAGCAAATCCGGCAGGCCGGTGTCGCCGCGTTGGCGCAGGACGCGGTTGACGGCGACGAGCACCATGAAGGTGACGCCCGCCGCACAGAGATAGGACAGCCCGGAAATGTCGTCCGGCCGGTTGGGATTGACCAAAGCAGTGGCAGGCGGAAGCTCGTGGTCGGAAAGATGATGGTCGATGACCAGCACGTCGGCGCCGCGCTGGCGCGCATGGGCGATGGGGCCGTCGCTGGTCGTGCCGCAATCCAGCGTGATGATGAGGCTGGCGCCGGCATCGATCAGCTTGTCCATGGCGGCCACATTGGGCCCATAACCCTCGAAGACGCGATCGGGAATATGCACCTGCGGATCGAGTCCGAAATGGCGGAGATAGCGGGCCATCAGAGCACAGGAACAGGCACCGTCCACGTCGTAATCGCCGAAAAGGGCGATGCGCTCGTTATCGGTGATCGCGCGGGCCAGGCGCTCGGCCAGCGCATCCATCGCCGTCAGGGTGGACGGATCGGGCATGAGCGCGCGAATGGTCGGATCAAGCCAGGTTTCGGCATCATCAATGCCGACATTGCGGCCCGCAAGGATGCGGGAAAGAATATCGGAAATGCCCGCCCGCTGACCGATGGCCGTGGCGTTACGCGCCGCCGCCGCATCCAGACGATCCACCCAGGCGCGGCCGGTGACCGATTGGGAGATATCGAGAAAGGGGCGCGCGGTTTCGGGCATGCGCGAGGGTTAGGAGATTTTGCGGCCGGTGGGAAGACCCGACGAAGGGATCGGCCCAGCTAATCACCGCCGCCGGCACGCCAGACGGTTTCCTCAGTCAGATCGACATCCTGCACGATGACCTCGATGTCGGGGTCGGCAAGGGCACGAGCCTCACCGATCGCGGCTTCGATAGCTTCCTCGCGCGACGAGAATGGCGCGGCGACGGTGCCTCGGAAAGTGAACTGCCAGGCGCCGTCCCGCAGATAGACTATTATGTGCCGCTCGGCCATGTCCGTTCTCCGTCACCTGACAACGGAGCGGCCGACAATACGTTCCTGACCACCACGTCTGACGCGGACGGCTAGCGGGCGTGGCGGGCCTTGATCCAGCGCGTGGTCTGGCTCCAACTGCGCATCACCACCGTGCTGGTTTCCACGCTGTTCCGGCGCAGCTTGACACCATCGACGAGCGAGCCGTCGGTGATGCCCGTCGCCGAGAACAGAACATCGCCGGACGCCAGATCGGTAACGTCATAGATGCGGTTCGGGTCGGCAATGCCCATTTCCTTGGCGCGTACGCGCTTGTCGGGACTATCCAGGATAAGCTTGCCCTGCATCTGCCCACCGATACAGCGCAAGGCCGCAGCAGCGAGGACACCTTCCGGCGCCCCGCCCGATCCGAGATAGATATCGACGCCGGTATCTTCGGTATTCACCGCGTGGATGACGCCGGCGATGTCGCCGTCGCTCAGCAGCTTCACCGGCACGCCGGCGGTTCGCAATTCCTCCAGCAATCCGGCATGGCGCGGCCTGTCCAGCACGATGGCGGTGATTTCGGAGACGGGAACACCCTTGGCCCGGGCCAGCGATCTTACGTTTTCGGTGGCCGACCACTCGATATGCACCACGTCCGGCGGATAGCCGGCCCCGATGGCGATCTTGTGCATATAGACATTGCGGGCGACGTTGAGCAGGCCCCCGCGCTCCGCCATGGCGAGCACGACCAGCGAATCCGGCTGGTTCTTGGCGCAAAGGGTGACGCCTTCGAGGGGATCGACCGCGATATCGACTTCAGGCCCCTGCCCTGCGCCCACATTTTCGCCGACATAGAGCGCGTCGCACTCGAATTGCTCGCCTTCGCCGATCACGATGCGGCCGGCAATGGCAACCCGGTCGAGTTCGGACTTCATCGCGGCGACGGCCGCGTCATCAGCCGCCTTTTCATTGCCCTTGCCGCGCCATTCAGCGGCGGCAATGGCCGCGCGCTCGGTTACGCGCACCATTTCGAGAGTCAGCGTGCGATGGAGATTGGCGGGGTCGCGGCCGTCTTCGACCTTGCTGAGCTTCATGATTTCCCCCACGCCGCTCCGATCCGGGGAATCAGAGCTTTTCGATGCGGATCAATTGCGGTTCGCCGACTATGAACCCGTCCGCGGCGATTTCCGCAAGCGCTTCGCGCACCGATGATTCCAAAGTCTGTTGCGTGATCATCACCACGGTGCGGGCCGGCGATCCATCGGGTGCGATTGCCTTGGCACTCAAATCCGACCGCTGGATGACGGAATCGATAGAGATCGACTTTTCGCCCATCCGGGTAGCGATGGCGGCTAGCGCGCCGGGCACATCCTTGGCGCTGAGGCGGATGTAGAAACCGCCCTCATGAGGCCGCATCGCCGCCTCGCTGAAGGGCAGCAATTCCGCGCTTGGCACCCCCAGCGGCGGTACGCGGGTGCCCCGGGCAATGTCGAGAATGTCGGACAGGACCGAGGAAGCCGTCGGCGGACCGCCCGCACCCGGACCGGCAAGCAGCAATTCGTGGACATGGTCGGTCTCGAGGGCCACCGCGTTCATGACGCCGTCGACGCCGGCAATGGCACTGCCCTTGGGCACGAAAGTGGGGTGAACGCGTTGCTCCACACCGCCATCGATGCGCTCGGCGATGCCCAGGAGCTTGATCTTGTAGCCGAGATCGGCGGCCACCTGGATATCGTGCTGGGTAATCGAGGAAATGCCCTCGATGCGCATCCGGTCTGGTGCGATTTCGTAGCCAAAGCACAGCGTGGCCAGAATCGCCAGCTTATGGGCGGTATCGAAGCCCTCGACGTCGAAAGTGGGATCGGCTTCCGCATAGCCGAGCGCCTGTGCGTCCTTAAGGCAATCGGCAAAGGAAATGCCTTCATTGCCCATCCGGGTCAGGATGTAATTGCAGGTCCCGTTCATGATACCGAAGACCTTGGCGATACGGGCCGAACCCAGGCCCTCGCGGAGAGTCTTGATGACGGGAATACCGCCGGCCACCGCAGCCTCGAAGCCGAGCTGGGTGCCCGCCTCCTCCGCCATCCGGGCGAGAGTGACGCCATGCTTGGCTAGAAGCGCCTTATTGGCGGTGACGACGGGGCGGCCGATTTCGAGCGCCGCTTTTACGGCGGCGAAAGCGGGCCCGTCCTCCCCACCGATCAGTTCGACAAAGAGATCGATACCGTCCCATTTGGCTAGGGCCACGGGATCGTCAAACCATTCGAGGCCTGAAATGTCGATGCCGCGATCGCGGGAGCGCGACCGCGCGGCGACGGCGACGACTTCCAACTGACGGCCAAGCTTTCGGGTCAGCTCGCCGCCATCCTTTTGGAGGATGCGCACCAGCGTGGCGCCGACATTGCCCAGCCCCGCGACACCGATACGCAAGGGGGCCAGCCGGTCGGTCTCGCCGAAATCGGACATGGCCTTGAGGATGCGCGCGCGCGTCTCGCTGCGCGGCTCGCGGCCATCGCGCAGGTCGAATACGAAAAGCGGATCGCCGGCGACGATCCGCCCGAAACGGGTGGGCGTCCAACCCCTTGCGGAAATGAAGGATTCAACGGCTTGGCGGAAGGATTGGATGTCGCTCATGATGGGCGACATGTGCATAGGAAATCGCCTAGAGGTCAATAGGAGTTTTGAGGCGATGAGGCCGACCGCGGGCCGGCCTCCTTTCGCGTCATTCTGCCCTGGCGGCGGCCGAAGCCCGGCCGACCTCGGCCATGACCTGTGGAAAGCCCCAGCGGAGCGAGACCGGAGACACCGCGCCACTCACCGACATGGTCAGATCCTCGCCGACCAGCTTCGTATAGGCGCCTTTCGCAACCAGCGGCGACAGGCTGATCAGGTCCATCGAGAAAAAGTCGTCGGCCGATTTCTGGTCATTGAAGAAACTGATCAGCAGTTCGGCGGGAATGCGGTCGAAATTCTCATAGGAGACGAAATAGGAAATGCCGGTATCGTTGGTGACGGCCTCGGCCGGAGCCGGAGCCGGTATCAGCCCGACATCGGCGAAGAGCTGGACACGCGGCTCGCCTTCGAGGCGGACGGAAACCTGGCCATCGTTGCGGTTGACGATATTGGCGAAGATAATTCCCTTGGCCTCGGGGTATTTCGCGACCTCGGCCTCAAGAAAGGCCTGGGTATCGGCGATCAGCGCCTCAGCGTCCTGCGACAGGCCCAGGGCCTGGCCGGTGAGTGTGACCACATCCTGCCAACTGGCAAACCAGGGCTTGTCCGGGTAGGCGATCACCGGCGCCACATTGCTCAGCAGTTCATATTCCTCGGGCGAGAGGCCCGAATAGGGCGCGATAATCACGTCCGGCTGGAGCGCGGCGATGGCCTCGAGCGGCGGCTCGGTCGTATTCGGCAGCACGACGGGCAGTTCGAAGCCCTGCTCGGCCAAAGCAGCCTCGGTCCAGGGCAAGATTCCGTCCTCCCCACCGCCATAGGCGAAAAAGGGCATGCCGACCGGGGCAATGCCCAGATCGATCACAACGTCCTGCGCGGACCAGCCCCAGGTCACCACGCGCTCCGGCTTGGCGGCAATAGTGGTGGCGCCATAAACATGCTCGACCACGACCGGAAAGGCGTCGTCGGCAAAGGCGGCGGGAGCGAGCGGCAGCAAAGCCGCTGCGACCAACAAAATTTTGCGCATCTGATTATCCTTGCGCCCGCGCCATACCATCCAGCCGGGCAGATTGTTTGAGGTGGTTGAAAGAACAGGTTCAGGGCGTTTGGACGGCATCAGCCGCCGCGCCCAATATTTCGAGGTATCGCGGCAGGCCCCAGCGCAACGACAGGATGCTGGGCGGCGACACGGCGGCCACGTTTTCCGTGCCCACCAGGGCCGCCAGCCCGCCCCTGACGATCGGCGGGTGGGTTTGTGCCTGAGGCGTTGCAAGCCATGCGTCCAGCGCCGACTGCTCCTCGTAATAGGTGATGAAGATGTCCGCTTCGAGCTGATCGAAGAGCTCGTAGCTGAGCGGGTAATAGAAGGCGCCGTCGCCCGGCGCCAAAGTGGCGACGCTCGGATTCATGATCATGCCGAAATCGGTGAGAAATTTCATGCGGGCGTCAAACGGCGCATAGACGGCGATTGCTCCGTCGAAATCGTTGGCCCCTGCGAAGGTGACTTCCTTCAAGCGCGGATATTTGGCGAACTCGGCCTGCACCCAGGCCGTCGTGTCATCCACCAGCGCTTGCGCCTCGGCGTCCTTGCCCAAGGCCTTACCGATGATCAGCGTCAAATCCTGCCAGGACGTCGACCATGGCGCCCCCTTATAGGCGATCGTCGGCGCGATGCCGGAGAGCAGCGCATATCGATCTTCCGTGATGCCGGAATAGGCGGCGACGATGAGATCGGGATTGAGCGCCGCGATCTGCTCGATGGGTGGTTCGCCGGACGCATCCAGAATCGTCGGAACTTCCGCACCCAGCGCGGCCAGAGCGTCCTCCACCCATTCATGGACACCGTTATCGCCCCCGCCATAGGACTGGAAGGGCATGCCGACCGGCACTTCTCCTAGCGCGATCACCGCGTCCTCGTTGCTCCAGCCCCAGGTGACGATGCGCTCCGGCTTGGCGGGAATGATTGTCGCGCCGTAGGCGTGCTCGATGGTGACGGGGAATGGCTGCGCTTGCACGCCGGCCGGGGCGGCCAGACCGATGGCGAAGGCGATTGCGAGAAACCGGAACGACATTGATCACCTTTTGCGCGGAGATAACTCTCCATACAAAAGGTGATTTATGCTGTCATGTATAATTTGATCGCGGTCGGACGCTACGCCTTGAGCGGCACGACATTGCCCTGCCCGCTTTTGCCGCCGAGCAGTTTCTTGACGTTGCGGGCCGCCTGCCGGATGCGCTGCTCGTTCTCGACGAAGGCCAGGCGGATATATTGGTCGCCATATTCGCCGAAGCCCACGCCCGGCGCGACCGCGACCCCGGTTTCCTGCACCAGCAGCTTGGCGAATTCCAGCGACCCGAGATGGGCGAACTGTGCGGGGATGGGCGCCCAGGCGAACATGGTGGCCTTGGGCACGGGGATGTCCCAGCCGGCACGACCGAAGCTTTCCACCATGACGTCGCGACGATGCTTATAGACCTTACGGACTTCTTCGATGACATCGTCCGAGCCGTTCAACGCGGCAACCGCGGCAACCTGGATGGGCGTGAAGGCGCCATAGTCCAGATAGGATTTGACGCGGGCGAGCGCCGCGATCAGGCGCTCGTTGCCAACGGCGAAACCGACACGCCAGCCTGGCATGGAATAGGTCTTGGACATCGAGGTGAATTCGACCGAAATGTCGATGGCGCCCGGCACCTGCAATACGGACGGCGGCGGGGCGTTCTCGTCGAAATAAATCTCGGAGTAGGCCAGATCGGACAGAATGAAGATATCGTTGGCCTTACAATACTTGACGACCTCGGTGTAAAAATCGAGGTCAGCCGTATAGGCGGTCGGATTGGCCGGATAATTCAGCACCAGCGCGATAGGCTTGGGGATCGAGTGGCGCACGGCCCGATCGAGCGAGCGCATGAAATCCTCGTTCGGATCAGCCGGCATGGAGCGCACGACGCCGCCGGACATGATGAAGCCGAAGGAATGGATCGGGTAGGTCGGATTGGGCACCAGCACCACGTCGCCGGGGGCGGTGATGGCCGATGCCATATTGGCGAAGCCTTCCTTGGAGCCAAGGGTAGCCACGACCTGGGTATCGGGATTGAGCTTCACCCCGAAGCGGCGGCCGTAATAGCTGGCCTGGGCCTTGCGCAGGCCTGGAATGCCGCGCGAGGTGGAATAGCGGTGGGTGCGCCCGTCCTTCACGGTTTCCTGGAGCTTGGCCACTATATGCTCTGGCGTCGGCATGTCGGGATTGCCCATGCCTAGGTCGATGATGTCGACCCCTTCGGCACGCGCCTTCGCCTTGATCGGATCGATATGGGCGAACACATAGGGCGGGAGGCGACGAATGCGGTGGAAGTCTGTGCTCATGATATCCTCGACGGCCTGCGATGGGGCCTGAACTGGCCGCGACGCGCCAGAAGCGCCATGCCTCTAGAAAGAGGCCGATTATCGCGGAATTATGGTTTTAGACGGGTTAAGCGCCCGAAAGTCGGACGGAGACGGCGATATTCGGCTCTTCCCGGCCACCATGTGGCCCGCGGGAAGAGCTATCGGGCGTTTGCCGCGGCCGCCATGGGGGCGACCGCCGGATTGCCGGCGAGCGATGCTCCAAACCCTGCAATTGCGAACGGAGACGCCATGTCTCTTGCCCTTGAGAAATGTCTTCTGATACCACGTCGAGCCGTGGCTACCGACTTAATATGTTCTCCGGTGAACCTTGTAAATGGCATCGCCTCTTTACATGTACGGGCCGGCAGGTGCCGTAAACAACATCGGGTAGGTGCATGAAAAAACGCGTCGCGATCGCCACTATCGGTACCGCCGGTGATGTCAGGCCTTACCTGGCGCTCGCAATAGAGCTCAGCCAAGCCGGTTATGAGGTGGTGCTGGGGGCGAATGCCGATTTCGAGGACCTCGTGGTCTCGCACGGAATCGAGTTCCAGAGCCTGGGCACCAACATGCAGGACTGGCTGCAGCAATCGCGTTTCGACACTGCCATCAGCAAGCTGAAGCTGCACCACTTTCCACAATTGCTGCGCGAAGGTCAGGCCCTGGTCGAGCGCGCGGCGCGCAATTCCTGGGCAATGGCGCAGGGCGCCGATGCCATCGTGGTCAATATCAATACCAGCTTCGGCATCGATATCGCCGAAGCTTTGAACATTCCGGTCGTCATGACCGCCATGCAGCCTCTCAATCCCACCCGCGAATTCCCCGTCTGCGCCTATGAGGTTCCCGATCTCGGGCCGACATTCAACAAGCTCAGCTATATCGCGATGAACCTTCAGCAGGGCTATTACGACCTGCCGCGGGATCGGGTGCGCAAGGAATTGATGGGACTGGGTCCGCGCAAGCGCGGCGGCCTCTTCAAGGACAGCTACGGCAACAATCTGCCGACCCTTTACAATTTTTCCTCCATCGTCTCCCCGCGCCCGCGCGACTGGCCGCAGACCGCGGTGGTTACCGGCTTCTGGTTCCTGGACGATACCAGCGACTGGACGCCGCCGCCCGACCTGCAGCGTTTTCTCGATGCCGGCCCGCCGCCGGTCTATATCGGCTTCGGTTCGATGCCCTTCGGCGCCGAGCGGAATACGCAATTGCTCAAGCAGGCCTTGGAGAAATGGGGCGGACGGGCCATCGTCTCGCGCGGATGGGGCGGCATCAATGCGGCAGATCTTCCCGAAACCGTGTTTGCGGTTTCCGAAGCCCCACACGACAAGCTGTTCCCCCTGGTGGGCGCGGTGGTGCATCATGGCGGCGCCGGCACGACTGCGGCCGGCCTGCGCGCCGGAAAGCCGACCTTCACCCTGCCCCAGGCCTATGACCAGCGGTATTGGGGGCGCCGCGTGCGTGCTCTTGGCTGCGGCCCCGCGCCCGTCCGGCTGCGGGCGCTGACGCCCGACATCCTTGCGGATGCGCTGCATCAATTGACCACCAACCCAACCATGGCTGCCAATGCGAAATCCATAGGCAAGGCGCTTTCCGAAGAAGACGGACTGGCGACGGCGGTGAATTTCATCGAGGCCACCATCGATGCCGCCAAGGCAGGCGCCCGCCGCTTCCCCGTGACCACCTGACCGGAACCCACCGGAACATCCAGGAGAGATTGGCTGGCCAGCTTGCAGATCGAAGGGACGATGCGGTGAAGATATGCCTGGTGGGCGCCGGCGGCGGCATCGGCCGTCAATTGCTGAAAACCTTTGCCGTCAACCACGCGGTCAGCGCCGTCTATCGCACCCTTCCCCAGCATCTGCCCGCAGCCGCCGAGGCCGTCCGCTTCGAGGACGATGATGGACTGACGCAGGCTGTGCGGAACGCAGATGTCGTTGTCCATGCGGCGCTCAACACCAAGGCACGAGGCAAGGATTTCATCCCGGCCAATCGCCAGGTCACCGAGCGTCTGCTTGGGCTGATCAGCCCGGAGACTTGCCGGCTCTTTGTCTATTTCAGCTCGCAGGTGGTTTACGCCGCGCTCGATCCTGTGACCCATCCGGTCCAGGGGGAAGATGCAAAGCTGACCGACCGGCCAGGCTTGGACAATTACACACGGCTCAAGCTTGCCGAGGAAGAGCGCGTCATCTCGGCCTGTCGCGAAAAAGGTATCGGCTATCTGATCGTGCGTCCCACCGTGGTCATGGGGCCCAACATGCAATGGTCGAGCGGCATCGTCTCGGCCATGCGCATGGCACCATTCGGACTGAAGCAGCGCACCATCAACCTGGTCCATGTCGCCGACCTTGCCGATCAATTGCTGGCTTTGATCGATCGCGGTGTGAGTAATGAGGTGGTCAACCTGGGCGACCTCGATGTCAGTTCCGATGACTATTTTCGCCATGCCGCGCGTCTGGCAGGCCGGCCGATATTCTTCGCGCCGAACTGGCTATCGGGCGCGGCGGGCAAGGCCATTCCTTCGACGCTTTGGTTCTTGGGGCATAATGTTCGCGTCGATACGGACAAGGTCAGGCGGCTGAGCGGCGTGGCGACGAACCGCCAGCTCGGCGATTTCTTCGAGCCCCCTGCCCGCATCGTTGACGCCCGTTCCCTCGACGCGATCCGCGAAGTCGTGCGCAGCGGCAGACCCTATCATGCGATCGGCCGGGGCTATTTCCTCTGGTTCAACGACAGGCTGGCCAGTGACCAGGTAATCATGGAGCACTATTCGGGGGTGCTTCGGATGGAGGACGATCTGTTGACGGTGAGGGCCGGCACCACGCTGCGCGCGGTGCTCGACTACCTCGCCCCGAGCCAGATGACGCTGGGCACCCTGCCGGAATTCGTCGATATCTCGGCGGGAGCCTGCTTCTTCGCCGAGGTCCACGGCAGCAGCGCCGACTACATTTCCGTCTATGACCTGATCACCTCTATCCGCTATGTCGATGTGGACGGCGAGGAAAAGTATTCGCAGCGCAACGACCTCGAATGGGATCGCCTGCGAGAGGGCCATGGCATCATCGTTACCGAGGTGACGTTCCGCTGCCGGGCCAACCACAGGCTGGCCAATGTCATTGAATGGCATCCCGACCATAAGCTCGAAAGCTATGTGGGCGGCGGTTACCTCGCCAATTTCAGCACCACAGTGCATTGGTACCCGCGCAGCAGGGAGATGATGGTCTACAACGTCAACCCGCTCTCGGACGACCACCCCCGGGACCGCGGCCCCTTCGCGCCGATGCGCGGGTCGCCGGCGGCCATGCAGAAACTGCTTCTGGCGCTGCGGCTGCGCGGTCGCTTGAGGATAGTCGGCTGGTCCGAGCGAGTCCTGGCGCCCTGGACCGGCGTGCCCGCCAAGCAGCTGATCGGCAAGGTGTTCCGCGATGCTCGACGACGGTTCCGGAACATGGAGATCTGCGTGCCCGACCATTGCGCTGCTGCCTTTATCGGCCGGCTGCGGGAAAAAATGCCGGAAATGGGCCTCAGCCCGGGCCAGGGTCTGGGCGTGCGGTTCACCCGGCAGCCTTCGACGGGACGGGGCTTCGTCTGGGTGGAAATGACCTCGCGCAATGCCGAACAGATGCATGCCATGATCGACATGGCCCGCGACACCTGCAATGGTGTCTTCTGGCTGCACCGCGGCAAGTATGTACCGACCTGGATCGACGTCCGGCATCTCTATATCCCGCGCGATGCAGGAATCGCGCCTGATCCTGTGACGCGCGCTAGCAATCCGGATTTTCAGGCCGGATAGGTCTGAAAACTCAAGGCTTGGCAGAAACGAAAATGGCGGCCCGCGGGCCGCCATCTCAATTCACGTATCGAGCACTTTAGTGCGTGATGCTCGCCGCGCTATCGTCGGTCGGTTCGACCGCAGCCGCCACAGCGGGCTGTTCATCGAAGTTCCATTCTATCGGCTCGGGCTTGCGCACCAGCGCCCGCTCGATGACCTGATCCATCCGGCTCACCGGAACGATCTCCATGCCTTCCTTGACGATATCCGGAATCTCCTGGAGATCACGGACATTCTCTTCGGGAATGAGCACCGTCTTGATGCCGCCGCGCAGGGCCGCGAGGAGCTTTTCCTTGAGGCCGCCGATGGGCAGCACCCTGCCCCGCAGCGTGATTTCGCCCGTCATGGCGACGTCATTGCGCACCGGAATACCGGTCATCACCGAAACGATGGCAGTGGCGAGGCCGATACCGGCGGAGGGGCCATCCTTGGGGGTGGCGCCTTCGGGCAGGTGGACGTGAATGTCGCGCGTGTCGAACATGGGCGGTTTGATGCCGTAGTCGATCGACCGGGACCTTACATAGGCCGTGGCCGCAGTCAGCGATTCCTTCATCACTTCCTTGATGTTGCCGGTGACCGACATACGGCCCTTGCCCGGTGTCATCACGCCTTCGATGGTGAGCAATTCACCACCAACCGAAGTCCAGGCCAGGCCGGTCACCAGGCCAACCTGAGACTCGGCCTCGATCTCGCCATGCTTGAAGATGGCGGGACCGAGATACTTGGCCAGGCGCTCGTCATCGATCTCGATGGACTTGACCTTGGTGCGGACGATGTCGGTCACCGCCTTGCGCATCAGCTTGGAGATTTCACGCTTGAGATTGCGGACGCCGGCTTCGCGGGTATAGCCGCGAATGACCTTCATCAGCATTTCGTCACTGAGCACGAATTCCCCATGGGCAACGCCGTTTTCCTTGGCGGCTTCCGGGATCAGGTGCTGCTTGGCGATCGCGTGCTTCTCCTCTTCGGTGTAACCAGAGAGGCGAATGATCTCCATGCGGTCCATCAGCGGGCCGGGAATGTTGAGCGTGTTCGAGGTCGTCACGAACATCACGTCCGAGAGATCGAAATCGACCTCCAGATAATGGTCGGCGAACGTATTGTTCTGTTCCGGATCGAGCACTTCGAGCAGCGCCGAAGACGGATCGCCACGGAAATCCTGGCCCATCTTGTCGATCTCATCGAGCAGGAAGAGCGGATTGTTCTTGCCCACCTTCTTGAGCGACTGGATGATCTTTCCGGGCATGGAGCCGATATAGGTGCGGCGGTGGCCGCGGATTTCGGCTTCGTCGCGAACGCCGCCGAGCGCCATGCGCACGAATTCACGGCCCGTCGCCTTGGCGATGGACTTGCCCAGCGAGGTCTTGCCGACGCCCGGAGGACCGACAAGGCAGAGGATCGGGCCCTTCAGCGTGCCGGTGCGGGCCTGGACGGCAAGATATTCGAGGATGCGTTCCTTGACCTTTTCCAGGCCGTAATGATCGGCGTCCAGCACCTTCTCGGCCAGCGCGAGGTCGCGCTTGACCTTGGACTTCTTGCCCCAGGGCAGGCCCAGAAGCGTATCCAGATAGTTACGGACGACAGTGGCTTCGGCTGACATCGGGCTCATGGATTTGAGCTTCTTGATCTCGGCATCGGCCTTGGCCCGCGCTTCCTTGGAGAGCTTGGTCTTGGCCACGCGCTCTTCGAGCTCGGTCACCTCATTGGCGCCGTCTTCGCCGTCGCCCAGCTCGCGCTGGATCGCCTTCATCTGCTCGTTGAGATAATATTCGCGCTGCGTCTTCTCCATCTGCCGCTTGACGCGGGAGCGGATGCGCTTTTCCACCTGCAACACACCGATCTCGCCTTCCATCAGGCCGATGACCTTCTGGAGCCGTTCGACCACCGAAACGGTGGTGAGCAGGTCTTCCTTCTCGGGGATCTTGATCACGAGGTGGCTGGCAATGGTGTCGGCCAGCTTGCTCGCATTCTCGATTTGGCCAACAGCGGCGACCACCTCGGCGGAAATCTTCTTGTTCAGCTTGACGTAGTTTTCGAACTCGGACTGGGCCGAACGGGCCAAGGCCTCGATTTCGGTGGCGTCTTCTTCGGGCTCGGCGAGAGCGGAAGCTTCAGCCTCGAAATATTCGTCGGTCTGCAGATAGCGGTCGATGGTAGCGCGGTGCAGGCCTTCCACCAGCACTTTCACGGTGCCGTCGGGAAGCTTCAGCAATTGCAGAACCGTAGCGATCGTGCCGGTGGGATAGATCTGGTCGGGCGCCGGATCGTCGTCCTGCGCATTCTTCTGGGTCACGACGAGAATGTGCTTGTCGTCGCGCATGACCTCTTCAAGCGCCTTGACCGATTTTTCGCGGCCGACGAACAGCGGCACGATCATGCCGGGGAAGACGACGATGTCGCGCAGGGGGAGAACCGGGTAAACCCGGTCCCGGCTGGTCTCGCCGGTGGAAGTAACTTCCGACATCACATTTCCTTTCCGGGGCGCGCCGGAGGGAGGAATTGGTGCGCGCCCGTATTGCGACTGCCCAATCTTAGAAAGGCTGGGCGATTCAGGTTAATAAATAGGGTGGACTGCCCTTCCCGCAAGTCAACCTTTGCGCTTTTGTGACCGTTACCCTTACTACGCACAGGAGATATGTGCGGATGCCGGAAACAGCGATGTGCCTTGCATCCGGATCGCATGCGTAACGCCAACCGCCAGCCAGCCCGGAGCCGCCGATGACCGCCCTGCCCCGTCCCAAGCGCATCGACTTGATTGGCATCGCCACCGCCTCCGGCGCCTCGGTGCGCGGCTGCGGCATGGGGCCGGAAGCGTTGCGCGTAGCGGGCCTCGCCGAAGCCCTGATCGACCTCGAGCACAGTGTCGCCGATCACGGCGATTTGCGCCGGCCACAGCCCGATATCACCACCAATCCCTCAAGCTGGCGCTTGCCGGACGAGCGCAAGGCCGACGTGCTTGATCTGGCGGAGAGAGTTAGCAATGCCGGATATGACATTCTCAAGGCCGGGCATTTTCCGCTCTTCCTGGGCGGCGACCATTCCGTCGCCATGGGCACGGTTTCGGCGGTGGCGCGCCATTGCCTGCCACTGCAAAAGCCGGTCCATGTGCTCTGGATCGATGCGCACGCCGATTACAACACGCCGGAAACCTCCCCGTCGGGCAATCTTCACGGCATGCCGCTGGCGCTCCTATGCGAAGAACCCGGCTTCGATGAAGCGTTTCGCGGCGAATGGCTGGGCCGGATCGATCCCGGCAATGTCAGCATTTTCGGCGCACGCTCCATCGATCGCGACGAGCGCCGGCTTGTCCAGGCGCGTGGCGTCGACGTCATCGACATGCGGAAGATCGACCAATTGGGTGTCGTTGCCGCTATCCAGAAGGTCATCGACAAGGCGAGGGCGGCCGGCGCGCACCTGCATGTCAGTTTCGATGTCGACAGCCTCGATCCGGCGATAGCGCCGGGCGGCGGCACGCTGGTGCCAGGCGGCCTCAGCTATCGGGAGGCGCATCTGATCATGGAAATGCTCCACGATAGCGGGATCGTCGGTTCACTCGACGTTGTGGAGCTCAACCCTTTCCTCGATCACGGCGGCAAGAGCGCGACGCTGATGGTGGACCTGGTCGCCAGCCTTTTCGGCCGCTCAATCATGGGTGAAGAGCCCGGGCCGGTAGAGTTCCTGCTGGCGGAGAACGAAGCGCCTTGACCCGACGCCCAATCAACGGCGTATCCGACCACCCAAAGCACAACGGCCTCCCAATGGGGAGGCCGTCGCAATTGGTTCGCTTTGCCAACGCTTAGGCGGAGGCCGGCGCCTCTTCCTTCTTGCGCTCGGAATAGATGTAGAGCGGACGAACGTCCTTGCCCTTCACCACGTCTTCCGAAATCACCACTTCCTCGACGCCCTCAAGCGAGGGCAGGTCGTACATGGTGTCGAGCAGGATGGCTTCCATGATGGAGCGCAGGCCGCGCGCGCCGGTCTTGCGCTCGATGGCCTTCTCCGCGATGGCCTTGAGGGCGTCCTCATGGAAGGTCAGCTCGACCTCTTCCATCTGGAACAGGCGCTGGTACTGGCGCACCAAGGCGTTCTTGGGCGCGGTCAGGATTTCGATGAGCGCGGGCACATCGAGGTCTTCCAGCGTTGCCAGGTTCGGCAGGCGACCGATGAATTCGGGGATCAGGCCGAACCGCACCAGATCTTCCGGCTCCACTTCGGCCAGAATCTGGCCGACGCGACGGTCGTTGGGATCCTTCACCGTAGCGGAGAAACCGATGCCCGAGCCTTCGCCGCGCGCCGAAATGATGCGCTCGAGACCGGCAAAGGCGCCGCCGCAGATGAACAGGATATTGGTGGTATCCACCTGCAGGAATTCCTGCTGAGGATGCTTGCGGCCGCCCTGCGGGGGCACGGAGGCCACGGTGCCTTCCATGATCTTGAGCAGGGCCTGCTGCACGCCTTCGCCCGACACGTCGCGGGTGATGGACGGATTGTCCGACTTGCGGGAAATCTTGTCCACTTCGTCGATATAGACGATGCCGCGCTGGGCCTTTTCGACATTGTAGTCGGCGGCCTGAAGCAGCTTCAGGATGATGTTCTCCACGTCCTCGCCCACATAACCGGCTTCGGTCAGCGTGGTGGCGTCGGCCATGGTGAAAGGCACGTCGATGATGCGCGCCAGCGTCTGGGCCAGAAGGGTCTTGCCCGAGCCGGTGGGGCCGATCAGCAGGATATTGGACTTGGAAAGCTCAACGTCCTGGTTCTTGGCAGCATGGTGCAGGCGCTTGTAGTGGTTGTGCACGGCGACGGAGAGCACCTTCTTGGCGCGGCCCTGGCCGATGACGTAGTCGTCCAGCACCTTGCAGATTTCTGCCGGCGTGGGCACGCCCTCGGAGGACTTGACCATGGAGGTCTTGTTCTCTTCGCGGATGATGTCCATGCACAGCTCGACGCATTCATCGCAGATGAACACGGTCGGCCCCGCGATCAGCTTCCGCACTTCGTGCTGCGACTTGCCGCAGAACGAGCAGTAAAGCGTATTCTTGGAGGTTTCGCCGTTCGTTGTCTCTTTGGACATCCAGTCACTCCCGGGGGCTGGGGGCCCCCAAATTCAAGCGTTAACGGATAGCGTAACGCTCAAGACATAAAGAAAGTCTAAGCCGAAACGACCTTAAAGGCCGTTCCGGCTGGGTGCAATTGCGCATGGATCACAGTCCACGGCGCAGCAGTAATGTGCTTAACGCGCATCAAGTCAGGCAGATGCCTCGGGGACGGCGCGCTTTTCCATTACCGAATCGATCAGGCCGAAGGCCTTGGCCTCTTCGGGCGACAGGAAACGATCGCGCTCCAGAGCGTTCTCGATTTCCTCATAGGTGCGGCCGGTGTGCTTCTCATAAATCTGATTAAGACGCCGCTTCAAACCCTCGACTTCCTTCGCATGAATCAGGATGTCAGTCACCTGCCCCTGGAAGCCGCCGGAAGGTTGGTGCACCATGACGCGCGAGTTCGGCAGCGACGTGCGCATGCCCGCTTCGCCTGCGGCGAGCAGCAAAGAGCCCATGGACGCCGCCTGCCCCATCACCATGGTGGCGACGGCGGGGCGGATGAACTGCATGGTGTCGTAGATGGAAAGGCCAGCCGTCACCACGCCGCCGGGCGAGTTGATGTACATGGCGATTTCCTTTTTCGGATTTTCCGATTCGAGGAACAGCAACTGAGCGACGATGAGCGAGGCCATGTTGTCCTCGACCACGCCGGTCACGAAAATGATGCGCTCGCGCAGCAGGCGCGAATAGATGTCGAAGGCGCGTTCGCCGCGGTTCGACTGCTCGACCACCATGGGAACGAGCGTGTTCATGTAAAGATCGTGCGGATCCCGCATATTTTGCCCCTTGGCCTGGCCATTGTGTCGCGCACCGATGGCCGGCTTGGTTGTTGGACATCCCCCTAGCCTCGAACGCGCATTCGCAAAGGCGATGGAGATGTCTGGAAATCGAATCGGCGCGACAGGCCGATTGCAGGCGAAGCCGCCTTAACGGGCGGTAAAGGCACAGATAGGCGGCAATGTGGCGGGCTTCAATAGCCGGCCGGCAGTAAGGTGAACGGCCTGGCCCGCTTCGTCAGCTAAAGCCGACGGCAACGCCCTTTTTCTTGAAGTAGGCCTGCATCAGCTTGCGGCCCTGCCGATTGGGCTGGGCGAGCTTGCTGGTCTCGAAGACAGCCTCCTTGGCGCCTTCCCTGGCCATGGCGGCCTTGAGGGCGGCAATATGGATGTCGAGGTCTTCGTTGTTATTCCGGATCGAAGCGTATATGGCCTCGATCGCTGCGGAAACGGTGATGTCGCTCACGTGCGGATTTCCTTCATCGCGTCTAGGTTCTCAAGACATGATTGTGTCCGTCTTGCCAAGCATTTTCGGCACTATTTTGGTGTGGCAGAGGGAAGCGCGGTGTCATGCCCTCCCCCCGCCCTGGCCGGCAACCTAGCTGAGCTTGAATTCCGGCCGGCCTTCACCAGTCTGGCTGTGCCGATCGGTGTCGCGCAACGCACGAATCTGGATGCGGCAATGCGCGGCGATGGGGTCATCGGCGAACAGGACCTTGGCCTCCTCCATGTCGCGGGCCTCCACCAAGACCAGGCCGCCCACCACCTCCTTGGTTTCGGCATAGGGGCCATCCGTCTCGGTGAGCCGCGCGGGGCGGCGCCGGCGATCGATCACCTCTTCTGTCGAGACGTCGGCCAAGGGCGAGGCCAACAGCAGATGCCCGCTGGCGCGCAGCTTGTGGTCGTGTTCAATGGTGGCATCGTCGATCCGGCGCATTTCCTCCGGCGATATCCGGGCAAAGGCGTCGGGAGCGAAGTAGAAAAGACAGAGAAACTTCATGTTCGATCTCCTTGGCTGAACAACGACGCGACGAGTGCCCGCGCAGGAGCTCGACTAATTTTCGAGCTTTTTCGTGCGGCCACCAGGACCATTTGCAGAGCGTGGGCCAGCCCTTAAGGTGGCAGGGTATTAGCCCTACGGAAGACCATGGCCGCCATTGTTCAAGTCAAGCCGATCACCGACGTTCCAGACACCAGCCGCGCCAGTGCCGCACCGGGTGATCCGACGTTTTTTCAGAACCCCTACACCTTCTATACCGAGCGGCATGCAAGCCGACCGGCCTTCTTCTGGGAGGAATATGGGCATTGGTGCTTCGCCGATTTCAAATCGGTCAGTGCCTTGCTCCGCGACAAACGCTTCGGCCGGGATATCCTGCATGTGGCGAGCCGGGAGGAGATCGGCCTGCCGCCGCCTAAGCTCCATACCGCCGACTTCGACCTTACCGAGAAATACTCGCTGCTCAATCTGGAGCCTCCGGCGCACACCCGGCTGCGCACGCTGGTGAACCGTGCCTTCGTCTCTCGCCAGGTCGAGCAATTGCGGCCGCGCATCCGCCAGCTTGCCCATGAGATGATCGACGCTTTCGAAGGGCAGGACAGCATCGACCTAATCAAGGCCTTTGCCGCGCCCATTCCCGCCATCATCATTGCCGAAATGATCGGGCTTCCGGCCGAAATGGCACCGCAATTGCTCAATTGGTCCAATCGCATGGTGACGATGTACATGTACGGCGTCACACGCGAGACGGAGCTCGACGCCAATCAGGCGGCCGCCGATTTCACCGCTTACCTACGCTCAGTGATCGCGGAGCGGCGCAAGGCGCCGCAGGAAGATTTGCTCAGCCACATGCTGACCAGCGACCGCGACGGGGACGTATTGAGCGATGACGAGGTCATGTCCACGGCCATCCTGCTACTCAATGCCGGCCACGAGGCAACGGTGCACACGACCGGCAATGGCGTTAAATCGATCCTGGAAAGCGGCCTCGATCCGCACGCCCTGTTCGCGACGCCGGAACAGGCCGAGGCGACGGTGGAGGAGTGCCTGCGCTTCGACGCGCCGCTGCATCTATTCACCCGCTACGCGCTGGCGGATATCGACCTGGACGGGATAAATCTGCGCAAGGGCGACGTCATCGGCCTGATGCTAGGCGCCGCCAATCGCGACCCGGCCCGGTTTGCCAATGCAGACAGCTTCGATCCCTTTCGCGAGGATGGCGCAAATGTCAGCTTCGGAGCGGGCATCCACTTCTGCATCGGCGCCCCGCTGGCGCGGACCGAATTGCAGGAGGCGATGGGGGTATTGTTCGAGCGCCTGCCCAAGGTGCGGATCGCCGAACCGCCGCGATACGGCGATGTCTATCATTTCCACGGGCTGGAAAAATTGACCGTCAGCTGGAAATGAAAAGGGGAGGCTCTCGCCTCCCCTTCCTCTTTGAGCCGGTTATTCGGCCGGCACGGCTTCCACGTCGAGGTCCTCGATCGCCTTGCCGTTGTCATAGACAGCCTGGTTGAGGATGCCCTGGCGCTTGGCCACGATGGTCGGCACCAGCGCCTGGCCAGCGACGTTCACTGCCGTGCGGCCCATGTCGAGGATGGGATCGATGGCCAGCAGCAGGCCCACGCCTTCGAGCGGCAGGCCGAGGGTCGACAGCGTCAGGGTGAGCATGACCGTCGCGCCGGTAAGCCCCGCCGTCGCCGCCGAGCCGATGACCGACACGAAGATGATCAGCAGGTAATGCTCGATGCCGAGGCTGATGCCGAAGAACTGGGCAACGAAGATTGCCGAGATCGCCGGATAGATCGCCGCACAACCATCCATCTTGGTGGTGGCGCCGAGCGGGACGGCGAACGAGGCATATTCACGCGGCACGCCGAGATTTTTTTCCGTGATCCGCTCGGTGACCGGCAGGGTGCCGATGGAGGAACGCGACACGAAGGCGAGCTGGATGGCCGGCCAGGCGCTCTGGAAATAGCGGATGGGATTGAGGCCATTGGCCTGAAGCAGAACGGGATAGACCACGAACAGCACCAGTACCAGCCCGATATAGATGGCCGCCGCATACCAGCCGAGTTGGGCCAGCGCATCCCAGCCATAGACGGCGACGGCATTGCCGAGCAGGCCGATCGTGCCGATCGGCGTCAGGCGGATGACCCACCACAGGACCTTGTGGATGATCTTGAGGAACGACCGGTTGAAAGCCAGGAACGGATCGGCAGCCGGGCCGACGCGCAGGGCGGCAATGCCGATCACGATCGACACGATCAGGATTTGCAGCACATTGAAATTGAGGCTGGTGGTCGCGCCGCTATCGGACACCCGGGTGGACGCCTGGAGGCCGATGAAATTGGACGGGATCAGCCCCTTGAGGAAGTCCAGCCAGGAACCGGTGGACGACGGCGCGCGGGCCGCGGCCTCGGTCACGGCGGTATTGACGCCGGGCTGAATGATCAGGCCCAGGGCGATACCGATGGCCACCGCGATCAGCGCAGTGATGGCGAACCAGAGCAAAGTCTGCCAGACCAGCTTGGCAGCATTGTTGAGCTCCCGCAGATTGGCGATGGACGCGACGATGGCCGTGAAGACCAATACCGGAACCAGCGCGCGCAGCAGCGACACGAAGGACGATCCGACGGTGGACAGCGTCGTGGTGAGCCAATTGGCATTGCCGGCCGCATCGGTGCCCATGTTGCGGGCAATGAAGCCGAGGATCAGGCCGATGACCATGGCGGCCAGCACCTGAAAGCCAAAATTGAGATAGAGCGGCTTGGGCGCGCGTGGCGCCGAGCCGGCCGGGACGGAGGTGGGCATTTGCACATAGCCTTTCGGTGGCGCGCAGCAGTGCCCAATCGTTGGGCTGCCTGCCGCACAATTGGCCAGACCTTACGCCTCGATTTTTCCGATTGCAGCGTATGGCATTGCTTTTTCCACCGGCATGGAAATATTTTTCTACCGCCGGGGTCGCCGCATTGGAAAAGCCTTTTCAAAGACCGCGGGTGGCGAGGGTCACAAGGGCTGCAAGGATAGGCGCGCCAAACAGACTCGCGGCCATGGCCACCACCAGCGGGCCGGGCTCTGGATCGGTCCAGGCGAGCCAGCCCAGAGCCAGGGCCGCGATGGCGCAGAAAATGCCGCTGGCGCGGTGGACCAACAGCCAGGCGCGATCCGACTTTATCGGCCAGGGCATGCGTAGACCGCCATAGGAATGGCGCTCGGCCTCGAAGATCACGACGGCGAGCACCAGCAGCAACGCGGCAAGGCCGAAACCGGTGATCCGAAACATGTCGAAATCCGAGCCGATGCCGATGAGCAACAAGCCAAGTTGGCATGCGGCTGCGATGGCGAGCACCAGGGTCAGGGCCGGATCGAGAATGTGACGCGTCTTGGCCAGGTGGTTCGCGGTCAATGCCCGTCCAAGCAGGAAGAAAAGCCCGATCAGCACTAGCTGGACAAACGGCGCAACGGCAAGCGCGATGTCGCGTGGCCAGAGCCAGTCTGCCGCGCTGCCCTGCCAATGAACGGGAAAGGCATAGGTCGGTGGTACGTGGATGAGGACCACGCCAGCGATTGCCAGGGTGACGCCGAAAAGCAGGAGATGGAACCGGGTAACAAGGCTATGCATGGCCGAATGCATATGGGGGAGTGCCGGCGGATCGCAAGCCCTCCCCTCAGGCGCGAGGATGGCTTAAAAAGAAAGGGGCCGGTTTCCCGGCCCCTCGCAGAACTGAAAGATCGTCCAGCTTTTAGCGCTTGGAGAACTGGAAGGAGCGGCGGGCCTTGGCCTTGCCGTACTTCTTGCGCTCGACAACGCGGCTATCGCGGGTCAGGAAGCCGCCCTTCTTGAGGATCGGACGCAAGCCCGGCTCGAAGTAGTTGAGCGCCTTGGAGATGCCGTGACGAACGGCACCGGCCTGGCCGGAAAGACCACCGCCGGCGACGGTGACGTTGACGTCATACTGGTCGAGGCGNTCNGNNGCGACGATCGGCTGCTTGACGATNAGCTGCAGNACCGGACGNGCGAAGTACTTGGCGAATTCGCGGCCNTTGATGGTCAGCGTGCCCTTGCCNGGCTTGATCCAGACGCGNGCNACGGCNTTCTTGCGCTTGCCGGTGGCATAGGCGCGGCCGAGGCTGTCCAGCTTCTGCTCATGCACCGGAGCCGCGTTGACCACGGGAGCGGCAGTCGAGGTGCCGAGATCTTCGAGAGAGCTGATGGTTTCGGCCATGTTACTTCACCCGGACGTTCTTGGAGTTCATCGCAGCGACGTCGAGCTTTGCCGGGTTCTGCGCTTCGTGAGGATGCTCGGAACCGGCATAGACGCGCAGGTTCTTGAGCTGAGCGCGGGTCAGCGGCCCGCCCGGCATCATGCGGCGCACGGCGTTCTCGAGAACGCGGCCCGGGAAGCGGCCTTCCAGCAGCTCGCGAGCGGTGCGGTCCTTGATGCCGCCGGGATAACCGGTGTGCCAGTAGAAGCGATGCTGGTCCAGCTTACGGCCGGTCAGCTTCACCTTGTCGGCATTGATGACGATGATGTTGTCACCCATGTCCATGTGCGGGGTGAAGGTCGGCTTGTGCTTGCCGCGCAGGCGCGAGGCGATGATCGAAGCGAGACGACCCACGACCAGCCCTTGGGCGTCGATGAGGACCCACTTCTTTTCGATCTCGCTCGGTTTTGCCGAGTACGTGCTCATAATCGAATTCCCTAAATTCAAGCAGCCGGCCCACGCATGGACCGGCCAGTTCGGCGGCGTCTCTAGGCGAGATTCTCTACACCGTCAAGCGCATTAAAAAAGATTAGCAACTTCAATGCGTTACAATTGCGGTATTATGCTACCGTACTCGCCGCATATCGGCGATATAGGCGCCCGCCAGGCCGGCCAGCATGAAGGCAACGGCCTGGTGCCCCACCGCGAGTGCGATCGGCACGCTGGTGAGCAAGGTCGCGATGCCGAGAGCCACCTGCGCCAATACCACCAGGCTGATCCGCGGCAGCCAGCCATGGACGCCGCCAAAGCCGCCATCCTTGCTGCGGCGCCAGAGCAGCCAGAAAATATAGGCGACCAAGGCATAGGCGATGCCGCGATGGATGAACTGCACCGTCAGGGCGTTTTCGAACAGGTTGCGCCAGGCAGGGTCCATGATGAAGAGGCCCTTGGGGATGATCGCACCATCCATGAGCGGCCAGGTCTGATAACCCATGCCGGCATCGAGGCCGGCGACAAACGCCCCTGCCCCGATCTGCAGAATGATGCCGACCAGCAGGATCCAGCCCGTCGCCAGATGGAAACCCGTGACGTGGCCGATCGACCGGCCTGGCGTCAACGAACGTGCGACATAGATCAACGCGATGAAAAGCAGCGAAGCGGCCGTAAGATGGGCGGCTAGGCGATATTGGGACACCGAAGTCAGCTCGGTCAGCCCCGAAGTCACCATCCACCAGCCCAGGGCGCCCTGGAACCCGCCGAGGACGAACAGCCCGAACAGCGGCCAGGCGAGGTCGCGCGACAGGCGCTTCTGGAAAAGAAAGACAGCGAACGGCACCAGGAAGACCAGGCCCAGGGCGCGGGCCAGCAGGCGGTGGAACCATTCCCAGAAGAAGATGTACTTGAAGTCGTCCAGTTCCATCCAGGAATGGACATAAGTGTACTGGGGAATCTGCTTGTAGGCCTCGAATTCCTCCAGCCACTCGGCTTCATTGAGCGGCGGAATGATGCCGGAGATCGGCTTCCACGACGTTATGGACAGGCCTGACTCGGTCAACCGGGTGATGCCGCCGACCACCACGATCAACAGGACGAAGGCGGCTAGTCCGTAGAGCCAGATGCGGACGGGTCGCAGGCGATCGCTTGCGAAGCTGACTTGGCCCGGTGCGGCATCTTGCATGGAAGTCACGGCGTCATTTCCAGTATCAGTGAAGCTGCCGGAGTGGTATGCCGCCCTCACTTATACCGCAACAGACCAGATGCCGCACATGACCCAGCGTAATCGAAAATTGATCGGGGCGTTTCTGCTCGTCGGTTCGATCGTTCTATGGTCCGTTCTGGCCACGGCGATTTATCTCATGCTTCCCGAAGGACTACCGGGACTTGTCCTGATCGGCTTCTTCATCATTGCCGGCATGGGCTGGCTCCTGCCTGCAATGGCGATCATACAATGGATGGCCCGCCCGGATTCAGCCAAAGGCTGACCCGGAAAAGCGCGTTAAACCCTTGGCTTAACCCGTCAGCTTCCCAAGCTGGGTGAACAGGCCGCCACTGGCGAAGACATCGATATAACGGCGCTGCTGGAAATAGCCATTGAGCGAAACGCGGGGCAAGGCTGTCAAACGGTCGAGGTGATAGGGATAGAGGCCGCCCGGTCTCGTAGTCACGGCGGTGCGGAACCCCAATTCCTTTGCCAGCGCGAATTCGCGCGGCCCGCAGGATAGTGGCCCGCCCAGCGGATAGGAAAAATGGGTCGGGCGGATGCCGAATTGGGCCTCGATGACATCGACCGATCTGGCCATTTCCTCGCGCGCTTGATCGACAGGCAGCTTGGCCAGTTCATAATGGTTTACGCTGTGGGCGCCGATGGTGCAGAGCGGATCGCCCGCAAGCAGGCGAAGCTCCTGCCAGTCCATGATCAGGTCCCGGCATTGCTTGGCAAGATCGTAGCCGTAATTGCCGGTGAACTCGGCAAGCAGTTTCAGGCGCTCAGGCTCCGGCAGCTTCCTTAGGCGCCAATAGAGGCGATTGAAGGCCTCGCTTTTCTGCGCGTTGGTGCGGGTATCGACATATTCAATCTCGCCCTCTTCCGTGAACGCCACTGCATCCTGGCGGCCGATGATATCCTCGATAGCCTGCCACCAGAGCTGGCCGACGCCGTCGATGAAGGAGGTCGGCACATAGAGGGTGAAGGGTGCTTCGTGCCGCTGGAGCATGGGCAGGGCATATTGGAGATTGTCCCTATAGGCATCGTCGAATGTCAGCACGACGAAAGGGCGTCCCCTTTTCGGCGCAGCAAGGCGCTCCAGGGCTTCGTCAAGCGTGACGATATCGATTCCGAGATCGCGAACGCGCTCGATGACATAGTCGAGAAAATCGGGCTGGACCTGCAGGATGGCGTTGGGCGAAAAGGGTGCCGGCTGGTCCGGCAGCACGCGATGCATGGTGAAGATGACACCGCGCGCCTGCGACAGGAGGTTGAACAGCGCCGGCGCCCGCGTCAGCCAGAGCAGTTCGAACGCGGTGCGGATCGCGGCATATTTCAACGACATCAGGCGGCGACCGGCTCGGCCAAGGCGGCGATTTCTACGCGAGGCAGGCCCGCCTCCTCCAGACGCCGCCGCATTTCCTGAGCTAGGTCGGCGTCTTCCTCGTCGCCGGCCACCAATATGATGCGGCCGCCCAGTTCGGAGAACATGCCGAGCGTGGACCCGCGATCCACTCGCCCTGTCAACACCACCACGACCTCGTAGATGTCGGTCAGGGCTTCGGTCAGCACCAGCGGACGATTGGAGTTGCGCGCAATCGTCTCACCGCGCCCCCAGCTGACTTCGGCAAAGCTGTTGTCGGCCGATTTCTGCACGACATCGCCGAAACTGGCCTGGCTGCTACTGAGATCGGTGATGCCGGCGCTTTCGGTGCGCTGCCCGGTGCCCGCATCGATGAGCGCGACACTGAGGCCCTTGGCAAGTGCATCGCCGACCAGATCTTCCGCCATTTTCCGGCTCGGCCGCGCCTCGCCCTGGTCAGCGAGCAGCAGCAGATGCGTGCGCCCGAGCACGAGATCGGAGACCAGATCGGCATAGCGCAGCGTGGCTGCGACGGGGTGCGAATTCGCCGCCTCCTCGACACCACCGGCCGACGACACGGCTTCGGGCTCAGCTGGGGCATGCTCACTTTTCACCGTGACCGCGACCGGTTCCACCCTCTCCCGGTCCTTGCGCATAGCTCCGGCGAGCAGGGTCTGGAGAAATCTGCTGGTATTGCTCGGCGCGGGCGCGTCGGCCCGCTCAGCGTCGGCGCTGGCCACCTCCGCGGCGGATGGCTCGGCATCCGCCGCGGGAAGCGCCATAGAGTCCTGTTCGAATGCCGGCTCGGTCGGCGCGTTTTCCCGCGCCGCATCGGTCGCGAGCTCTGCCCCCGCAACCGCCTCGACGGGTTCCGGGCGCTGCTCGGGTTCAAGCTCTGCCTCGTCGAAGGGCACCGAATCCAGTTCGTCCTGCGGCCGCACACGGATGATCGGCGTCAACGCCCTACCCGACATCAATTCGCCGAACGCAACAGCGCCCACCTGCACCGCCACCGAGACGATGCCGATCGCCACCATGATGAGCGAGGTCTTGGGGGAAGCCGGCGTGACGGATGGCGCAGCAACGGAAACGACGCGGACATCGGGGAGTGCGGAATTGGCGTCCACGCGGGACGAAGCCTCGTTGTAGCGCAGCAGATAGGATTCCAGCAGGTCACGCTGCGCCTTGGCCTCGCGCTCCAGCCCGTCCAGCGTCACGTTGTCCCTGGTGGCTGTCGATGCGCTGACCTTGGCGCGGTCGAGATCGGCCTGCAGGGACGTTTCGAGATCGGCCTCGATCTGTGCCTCGGACTCGAGCGCTGCCGCCACGCGGCGGCCTTCCTGGCGAATCTGATTGTCGAGTTCGGCGACCTGCGCATTGAGCGCCCGAATAGTCGGATGACTTGCCAGAAGCGTGGCCGAGCGCTGTGCCAGCTCGCCCTGGAGCCGCGCCTTTTCCTGGCTCAACTGCTGGATGACCAAGGAATTGCGCACATCGGCAACGCCTTCGATAGGCTGGCCGCTGTCGATCAGCCCCCGGATGAGCGAAGCCCGCGACAAGGCGGTGTTCTTGCGCTCCTGGGCAGTGGTGATCTGCGAGGCGATCGTGGAAAGCTGCTGATCCAGCAGGCTGGTATTGTTCTGGCCGGTAAAGAGGTCGTTGGCGACCTTGAAATCGGCCACTGCGGATTCGGCTTCCTGCACGGAGACGCGGAGGCGATTGATTTCATCCAGCAGCCAGCCCGAGGCTTCCGCCGTATCGGAAATGGAAAGGTCGGCGCGCCGGGCTACGTGGGCATTGGCCACGGCATTGGCAATGCTGGCGGCCAATTGCGGATCGGTCGAGCGGACCAGGACGGAGATGATCGCCGAATCGCGCTCCTGCACGACGGTGAGCCGATCATAGAGCGTGCCCAGCACCGTCTCATCGATCGAATTCGGCGTAGCAGCTCGGCGGCCGATCAGTTGCGAGATCATGCCGAGCGGCGAGACGCCGCCCCCGCCGCCGTTGAATTCGGGAACGGAGCGAAGATCGAGCTTGTCGATGACAGTGAGCAGGGTATCGCGGGATTTCAGCAATTCGATCTGGCTGGAGACGACACCGGCGGCATTGCCCTGGGCGCTCTGCACCTGCTCGTTCGAGGCGCGAAGATAGACATTGGCGCGGGGCTCGACCAGAATCGCCGCGGCGGATTCATAGAGCCGGGGCTGGAACATCAATACGACAAAGCCGGCCACCAACAAGGCCAGCGTGACCAGCAGGATTCGCGGCAATCGCCGGACGATCGCACCCAAAAGGGCGGCAATGTCGATCCGGGCGTCTTCGTGGACGGAAGAGTCGAAAGCCATGGCGATACCTCTGATAACGTTCGGAGCTAACGCCATGCGTGGTCAAAATTCAGTTAATTCACTTCGCATTCCGCATCTCTACGCAGATGGCATAAGGATAATCTTAACCATAAATCGCCAGTGTGGGAGCAATTCGAACGCGCGGGAACCTCATGCGCCTGCTAACCATTTTTGCTCTCGCCCTGACCCTTTTTCTCGGCGGATGCGCCGCGAACAAGACATCCACCTATCTGGTGGAGACCAAGGGACCCTACCAACTTGATACGGGCGACGTCGTGCGCGTGACGGTCTATGGCGATGCCGAGTTGAGCAAGAGCTATCGCGTGGATGATGGCGGCGCCATCGCCTTCCCGCTGGTCGGCGCTGTGCCGGTGCGTGGCACCACCACCGGAGAGGCCGGAAAGCGCCTCGCCCGGGCGCTGGCCAACGGATATATGCGCAATCCGGACGTCGCGGTGGAGATCGAACAATATCGCCCCTTCTACATCCAGGGCGAGGTCAAGACCGCGGGGCAATTCCCCTATGTTTACGGCATGAGCGTACGGGCAGCGATCAGCACGGCCGGCGGCTTCACCGAAACGGCCGATCGCGATCGCGCTGTGGTCTATCGGCAGCAGGGCAACCAGATGGTCAAGGGTACTGTCGATCTCGACTTCCCCATCTATCCCGGCGACACCATCGTCATTTCCGAGCGCTGGTTCTAGGCCGTGCCTGCTGGTTCCCTCCGCATCCTGCAGGTGCTGCGAGCGCCCGTGGGCGGCCTGTTCCGCCACGTTGCAGACCTGACCCGGGAGTTATCATCGCGTGAGCACCAGGTGGGCATTATCGTCGATACGCTGGCCAATGACGCCCAGACAGAAGACATCCTAAAAGCGCTAGAAGCCCATGCGGCTCTGGGGATTCACCGTTTCCCGATGCCACGCCTGTTCGGGAAAGGCGACCTCACGACCCCGTTCGCGGTAGCGCGCCTGGCTCGGCAGCTCGATATCGACGTCATCCACGGCCACGGGGCCAAGGGGGGCTTCTATGCCCGGCTGGCCCTCTATGGCCGGACCCGCGCCAAGGCCTTCTACACCCCACATGGGGGCGTATTGCATTACCCCGCCAGCGCCTATTCGGGCCGGCTCTTCCATCGGATTGAACGCACGTTGATGGGCAAGACCTCGGCCATTCTGTTCGAAAGCGCCTATGCCGAACGCACTTATTCGGCGCTGATCGGCCACCCCACATGTCGCACGGCAATCGTGCATAACGGGCTGCGTCCGGAGGAATTCGAACCGGTCGCTGCGCCTTCCGATGCTGCCGATTTCGTCTTTGTCGGCGAATTGCGGTCGCTCAAGGGCATATTTCCGCTGGTCGAAGCGCTGGCGACCTTGCCGGAGGCAAGATTGGTGATGGCGGGGGACGGTCCGGACCGCCCAGCCCTCGAGGCCCGCATCGGCGAACTCGGCCTTTCGCAACGCGTCCGCCTGGTAGGATCCCGGCCCGCACGTCACGTCTTCGCCATGGGGCGATGCGTTATCGTGCCGTCTCTGGCCGAATCTCTGCCCTATATCGTCCTGGAGGCGGCGGCCGCGCAATTGCCGGTCATTGCCACCAACGTAGGCGGCATCCCCGAAATCTTCGGCCCGGCCGCGCCACGCCTCGTGCCTCCCGGTGACGCCGTGGCCCTGGCCGGGGCCATGCAGGGCTTTCTCGACGGGAGAGCGCAGGCCAACGCCGACATGCGGCAGCTTCTGGCTCGCGTCGAAGCCGGGTTTTCTCTCCGGCACATGGCCGATTCGATCGAGACGCTCTATCGGGCGGCCTGAACAAAACGGACATCCCATTTCACTGAGTGTAAACGCCTCTGCCGGACAATAGCCGCTCAGCGTTGAGTGCCCGGTAGATTTGTCATGTTCCGCGTCGATCCCCAACAGGCCATCCAAGGCCATGCCGCCAAATCAGCGCCGGAGGGGCGGCATCTTTCGAATTACGCCGAGGCCGTCATCGCCCTTCCGGTCGAACGGACATGGTCGGCCGCAGTCATTTCGGGTGTAGCGCAGGTGATCGAAGCGGTGCTGCTCGCCCTGCTGGGCTACGGCATCCACGTCGCCTATCTGGGGCCGGGGGACGGCGGGTTCTATATTCCCGTCATCCTGGCCACCGTTCTGTTGGCCAATATCGTCTTCAATGCAGTGCGGTCCCACCGCATCGCCGCCTATCGCACGACCTTGTCGCAAATCGGCCGAGTGGTCGGGGCCTGGGCCACGGTCATGATCCTGCTGACTGTCGGACTGTTCTTTTTCAAGGCGGGCGACCAGGTCTCCCGCTTCTGGCTGATGACCTGGTTCGTCTCCGGCGCGGTCGCCCTAATGCTCTACCGCGCCATACTTCGCCGCCTCGTGCAGCACTGGACCAATGAGGGGCGGCTGAAACGCCGTGCCGTCATCGTCGGCGGTGGCGCGGACGCGGCCCTGTTGATAGACCAGATCAAGGCCGGCGCGGACAAGGACATCAACCTGCTCGGATTGTTCGACGATCGCGTCGGCGAACGCTCGCCCGACATCGTCTCCGGCTATCACAAGCTGGGCATGGTGGCCGATCTGGTCGAGTTCGCACGCCGCACACCCGTCGATCTCGTCATCGTCTCGATGCCGCTCTCCGCGGAAAAGCGCGTGCTGGACATGCTGACCCAGCTCTGGGTCCTGCCGGTGGACATCCGCCTCTCGGCACATATGAGCAAGCTCAAGTTCACCGAGAAGGCCTATTCCTATGTCGGCGACGTGCCGGTGCTCGACATGGCCGACCGACCGATCTCGGACTGGAACCTGGTTTTCAAGTGGGTGTTCGACAAGATCGTCGCGATAACCGCGCTCGTGCTGCTCTCGCCGGTCATGCTGGCCACGGCCATCGCGATCAAGCTCGAAAGCCGGGGGCCCGTCTTCTTCGTGCAGAACCGGCACGGCTTCAACAACGAGACCATCCGCATCTACAAGTTCCGCTCCATGCGGACCGACATGCTCGATCAGACGGCCTCCAAGCTGGTGACCAAGGACGACCCGCGCGTCACTCGCGTGGGTAAATTCATCCGTCGCACCTCCATCGACGAACTGCCGCAATTGTTCAACGTGCTCAAGGGCGAACTGTCCATCGTCGGCCCCCGTCCGCATGCTCCACAGGCCAAGGCCGAGAACCAGCTTTATTATGAAGCGGTGGAAGGCTATTTCGCCCGCCATCGCGTCAAGCCCGGCATGACCGGCTGGGCACAGGTCAATGGCTGGCGCGGCGAGACCGACACGATCGACAAGATCATGCAGCGCGTTAATCACGACCTCTACTATATCGAGCATTGGTCGATCCTGTTCGATCTCTACATCGTGGTCATGACGCCCATCTCCTTGTTCTCCAAGAACGAGAACGCCTATTGACCAGCATCGGAACCTTCGATGCCAGCCTGACTCCGGCCGCGTCAGGCAAGCCGGTCATCGAGATTCTGCGCCGGCGCGCCACCCGCATGCTCGATCTCATGGTGGGCCTGTGGGTGTTTTCGGGCAGCATCGTGCTGTTCGAACCCTCGCCCTATGAACTGGCATTCCTGCTGGTCCTGCCGCTAGCCGTTTTCGCGGGCATCGGCCTCTATCGGTCCACGCTCGGCCTTCTGGCCATCATGATCCTGTTCACGCCATTTGCGCTGATCGCCGTGTTCCAAGTGCGCTTCACCCCGATCAGCACGGCCCTGATTTTCTCTCTCGTGACCATCTTTCTGATGCTCACCTCCTATTTCGTGGCCAATTACATCGCCGAGGCGACCGCGAAGCGGATGAGGATCATTGTGGCAGCCTATACCGCCGCCGCGGTTCTGGCGGCTATCATCGGCACCCTCGCCTATATGGGGCTGATGCCGGGCGCCGACCTGTTCCTGCGCTATGGCCGGGCCAAGGCGACGTTCAAGGACCCCAATGTCTACGGCCCCTTCCTGGTGCTGCCGGCCATGTTCGCGCTGCAACGCGTGCTGCTGGCGCAGAGCTGGCGGCAGGTGCTGATTTCCGGCGGTATCTATATGGTGCTCTTCGTCGGCGTTTTCGTCAGCTTTTCCCGCGCAGCCTGGGGCCATTTCGCCGTGTCGTCGCTGCTCGTGCTGGTTCTGGTTTTCCTGCTTGAGGCCAATGCGCGCGACAAAGTGCGCATTATGCTGATGTCGCTCGCCGGCGCGTTCATGCTGATCGTTGCCCTGGCCGGCCTGTTGTCGATCCCGGCTGTATCCAATCTTTTCGAAACCCGGGCCAGCTCGCAAAATTACGATAGCGGCGAAACCGGCCGGTTCGGGCGGCAGGGCTATGCCTATGAACTGGCGCTCGACAATCCCTGGGGCCTGGGCCCCGGCGAGTTCAGCAATATGCGCATCACAGAGGAGCCGCATAATGTCTATGTCTCGGTGCTGCACGTTTATGGCTGGGGCGGCGGACTGTTGTTCTACCTGCTGATCGGGATCACGCTGTGGAAATGCTGCCAGATCGTGATCCGACCTTCACCCTATCGGCTGATGGCCATCCCCGTGGCCGCCACCTTCGTGATCGTCATGGCGGAATCGGTGATCATCGATTCCGACCATTGGCGGCATATCTATCTGCTGATCGGGTTGGTCTGGGGCCTGTCTACAGCGATCGGCAATGACAAACGGCGTACAGCGCCAAGATCGGAAATGCTGGTCTAGTCTTCGGGCCAAAGCGGTCCGCGCAGGAACCGCTCCGCCAGCGCAGCCGTCCCTTCCGCGAAGCCCGGCATATGGGTCTGGGCCAAATTGGTCTCGTTATGCGAGCCGATCCAGGCCAGCAGCGCCATGCGGCGTAGCATGACCATGGCATCGATGGCCGCGATGTCCTCGGCATCGAGCCGACGCTCGGCCTGGTAGCTTTCGAGCCAGGCGGCCTTGAGCGCGGGCACTGCCTTGTGCGTCTCATGGAACGAGATGGCGGCGGCGAAGTCGTAGGCAAACCAGCACAGGCCGCAATCGTCGAAATCGATCAGGCTGACAGTACCGCCATCAACCAGCAGGTTTCCCAGCCGCATATCGGCATGGATAAGACCATAGCGGTTCGGCCCCTGCCCATATTCGGCCAGCCTCTGTCGCAAGGCATCGGTCGCGCGGTCGAGCAAAGGCCGGATGGCTCCATTGACGCCGGGCGCCACGCGCCAATCGCCCCATAATCCGTCTTCATCGAGGATCGTCGCCGCATTCCAGGCCTGCCGCTCGAAATGGGCCGGACGCTCCCAAGCCATGACCTGCTTGTGCAGGCGGGCTGCATAGCCACCGAGCACGCCGAAAAGATCGACAAGATTGCTTTCCGGGCTCGGCTCATGGCCGGCAATGAAGTGGAACAGCACGGTATGGCGCATCAGTCCGTCCGGCCCCGTGAATTGCTGCAGCAGACGCCCATCGGCGCCCGGCACCGCGGCCGGCACAGGCAGGTCGGTATCGCGGTACAAGGCCTCCAGCCAGGTCAGTTCGCTCTCGATGTTGAGGCGGCTCTGATAATCGGGGCGATGCACGCGCAACGTATAGACCGCGCCATCAGGGGCATCGACCCGAAATGTGTGGTTTTCGGAATGGTTGATCAGCCGGCAGGCCGAGCCCGACACTTGCGGCCACAACGCGAGAGCGCTTTCCAGGTCGCGTTCCTGCAATTGCATGAAAGCGCCTCCTGCCCGGATCGGCCTTCTCGATGAGCGGAAGGTTGAATGGTCGGAGCGGCCGGATTTGAACCGACGACCCTTTGTCCCCCAGACAAATGCGCTACCAGGCTGCGCTACGCCCCGACTGCCGGACACATAGGCAAAGGGGGCTTTTGAGGCAAGCCCCAAAATTCTCCTGACGCGCACAAAGCGCGGGAAAATCCGAGCGAGGCTGGAGATTCCGGCGCAGCGGCATCCGATGAACCAGCAGATCGCCTATAAGGGAGGCAGCATTCCTAGGGGATAGCGCGGGCCAAATTTGCGCCTCGAGCGGGGGGCTGCTAGGTCATGATCCGGACAATATGAAAAAGGGAGGCCGCGATGGCCAATGACAACGACAAGGAACTGGATTTCATCGGCAATTTCAGCCTGTTCGCCGCTGCCCTATGGGTTCTCGGCGCCGCCGCCCTGCTGACCATGGTGGTGCTCGGCCAGAGCCGGGTCTGAAGAATGCCCCGGCCGCGACGGCCGGCGATTCCATCGCACCGCCCCGGGGGCCGCCTGCCCCCGCGCGGCATTCAATTATAGGGCCTGTCCGGCGCCGACTGGACAGCCATCTGCACGGCGGGCCGCCCCCTGACATCGCGGCGGAAATCGCTGGGCGACATGCCGGCAACCTTGCGGAACGATTTATTGAAGGCGCTGAGCGAGCCGAAACCGCTCTCCATGGCGATGGCAAGCACACTGGCATCGTCATGCATCAGCATGGCCTGGGCATAGGATAGGCGCATGAGGTTGATATAATCGTTCAGCGTCATGCCGGTGGATTTCTTGAACACCGTCATCGCATATTTCGGATGCACGTCGGCAGCCACGGCAATGTCGACGGAATCGATGTCCTCGCGAAAATTGTCGGCGATATATTCGCAGATGCGCACCACGATGGGCGAGGCGTGATGGTCGAGCCCTCCGGCATCAGCCACCGGCCGGCTGTCGGGCAAGAGGCTATAGGGCGAAAAGCGGATGCGCTCGATGCGCAGCAGAAGCTCATCTACCGCCAGGCTCGCCTTCATCGGATCGCCTGAGCGCGTATAGAGGTGCCATCGGGCGAAATTAATCGGGTCTGACCCGTCCGTGGCCTGTGTCACCAGGGTTGCACCCTGCATCAGCCGGGCCTGCACGTCTGATGGCAGGCGCAGGCGGAAGAAATGCACCAGCGGCAGATGCCCGCCGGCATAGATCAGATCGTCCGAGGCATCGTCGAGCCAATGCGGCAATCCACCCCAGAACAGGGCTAGATCGCCCTCGGTGAAGGTCACCTCGTGGCCGCTCATATTGTAATGCGCCCAGCCTCGGGAAATGTAGTTCACCTCCACCTGGGCATGCCAGTGCGGCGCGCGCATGATGGCCGGTGAAGTATGGAACATGGAGAGAGCCGTCGGCAGGCGTTCGACCCCGTTGGCTTCGGGGACATAATAAGTACGACTAATCTTACTTTCCGCCAAATCCGCATACCCAATGAGAGTGACGGTACCTACAGGACGACTAACTTATGTAGCGCTCGGAGGAAGAGCAAATAAAAAGGGAGGACTCTATGTCTAGCAACACGACTCGGTGGGGCTTCAAGCTCGCCGGCGCCCTCGCGGGCATCAGCATGCTCAGCGTTTCGGTGGCCGCCGCACAGCAGATTACCGTCTGGTGCTGGGACCCCAATTTCAATGGCGCGACGATGGAGGAGGCATTCTCGCGCTATCAGGCCCAGCATCCCGACGCCACAATCGACATCCAGGTCTTCGACAAGGCGGCCATGGAGCAGAAATTGCAGGCGCAGCTCGCTTCGGGCTCGACCGACGGCCTTCCCGACATCGTGCTCGTCGAGGATTATCGCGCTCAGAAATACCTGCTGTCGTTCCCCGGCGCATTCGAGCCGCTGACCGACAAGATCGACTACTCGGCCTTTGCGCCCTACAAGGTGGAAGTCTCCACCGTGGACGGCCAGACCTATTCCATGCCCTTCGATTCCGGCGTGACGGGTCTGTTCTATCGTTCCGACGCGCTGGCCGAAGCCGGGTACAGCGCCGCCGACCTTGAAAACATCACCTGGGACCAGCTCATCGAGATCGGCAAGGGCGTCAAGGAAAAGACCGGCAAGACCCTGCTGCCGATCGACCCCAACGCCTCCGACCTGTTCCGCATCATGATGCAGTCCGCCGGCTCCTGGTATTTCGACGCCAGCGGTAACCCGACGATTGCCGATAATCCGGTCTTCAAGAGCACGCTCGAGACCTATCAGCGTCTGCTGACCGCCGACATCACCAAGCCGGTTGCCGGCTGGACCGAATATACCGGCAGCTTCACCTCCGGCGACACGTTGGCAACGCCGACCGGCGTGTGGATGACCGCCACGATCAAGGCCAATCCGGACCAGTCCGGCATGTGGGCCGTGGCTCCGATACCGCGCCTGGGTGACATCGACGCCTCGGTCAACGCCTCCAATCTGGGCGGCTCGAGCTGGTACGTGCTGTCTTCGGCTCCCGAAAAGGAAACCGCAATCGACTTCCTCGCCAGCGTCTGGGGCCAGGACGTCGATTTCTATCAGAAGATCCTTGTCAACCAAGGCGCCCTCGGGTCGCTGTTGGCGGCGCGCGAAGGCGAGGCCTACCAGGCCAGCGACGAATTCTTCGGCGGCGAACCCGTCTGGCAGAACTTCTCCACCTGGCTCGCGGAAATCCCGCCGGTCAACTACGGCATCTTCACCGAAGAGGCCGACGCCGCCGTGGTCGCGCAAATCCCCGCCATCACCGGCGGTGGCAATCTCGACGAGATCATTGCCCAGATCGACGCTCAGGTGCGCCAGCAGACCCAGTAACAAGGTATCCGGAGGCGGTTCGTCCGCTTCCGGTCTCCCCGAGGCCCCCGCCCATGGGCGGGGGTCATCGATGATGCAGCATCACGCTGGATCATCGGTACCGGGGTATTGGGAATTGGCAGGGGAGGAGAGCGTGGCGCAATCTCATCTGGCGCGCAACGAACGGATCAATGGATGGGCTTTCGTCATGCCCGCCCTTATCCTTATCGGCATTTTCATGATCTACCCGATCATCTGGTCGCTCTGGATGAGCTTCCAGGTCGGGCGGGGCATGCAATTCAGTTTCGGCGGGCTGACCAATATCATCCGCCTCACGCAGGACCCGATCTTCATGCGGGCCTTGACCAATACGCTGATCTTCCTGGCGATCCAGGTGCCGATCATGCTGGTCCTGGCCCTTCTATTCGCCAATGCGCTCAACAATCCAAACATCTGGGGGCGCGGCTTTTTCCGCACCGCGATCTTCCTGCCCTGTGTCACGTCGCTGGTCGCCTACTCTGTGACCTTCAAGGCCATGTTCGCGGCGGACGGCATCATCAACCAGATGCTGATGGGCCTGCATATCATCGGCTCGCCCATCCCCTGGCTGGCCGATCCGTTCTGGGCCAAGGTGGTGGTGATTGCGGCCATCACCTGGCGGTGGACCGGCTACAACATGATCTTCTACCTGGCCGCCATGCAGAACATCGACCGCTCCATCTACGAAGCGGCAAGGATCGACGGCGTGCCGGCCTGGGCGCGGTTCTGGTATCTGACTGTGCCGATGCTGAAGCCGGTCATCCTGTTCACCGCGGTGATCTCGACCATCGGCACGCTGCAATTGTTCGACGAACCCAACCTTCTGACCCAAGGCGGCCCGTCCGATTCCACGCTCACGCTCTCGATGTATATCTACAATCTGAGCTTCAAGTTCATGCCGAGCTTCGGCTACGCGGCCACGGTGTCCTATGTCATCGTGATCCTCGTCGCCATCCTGAGCTTCCTGCAGTTCCTGGCAGTAAGGGATCGTCGCGCATGAGCAATCCCCTCGCCCTGATCGGCCGTGGCGCCACCTATGTCGCGCTCAGCCTGGCGGCTTTCGTATCGGTTTTTCCATTTTTCTGGATGGTCATCGGATCGACCAATACCAATGCCGATCTCATTCGCGGCAAGGCAACGCCCGGCGATGCGCTCTGGCGCAATATCGAGGTGTTCTTCACCTCGGCGGACTTGCCGCGCGTGGTCTTCAATTCCTTCTTCATCGCCGGGGTCGGCACCGTGCTGACGCTACTAGTGTCGTCACTCGCCGGTTACGGGTTCGAAGTGTTCCGCTCGCGGACGCGCGAAAGGGTGTTCGCGGTCATGCTGCTGATGCTCTCGGTGCCTTTCGCAGCGTTGATGATCCCGCTCTTCATCCTGATGGCGAATTTGAAGCTGATGAATTCCTATCAGGCGATCATCCTGCCATCAGTCGCCTCGATCTTCATCATCTTCTATTTCCGCCAGGCGACGAAGGCGTTTCCGCATGAGCTGCGCGATGCTGCGCGGATTGACGGGCTCAAGGAATGGCAGATCTTCCTGTTCGTCTACATGCCGGTGATGCGCTCCACCTATGCGGCAGCGACCATCATCGTCTTCATGACGCATTGGAACAATTATCTCTGGCCGCTCATCGTGCTGCAGACCAATGACATGAAGACGCTACCGCTCGTCGTGGCAACGCTCAGCCAGGGCTATACGCCGGACTTCGCGGTCGTGATGGTCGGCTCGATCTTCGCCACCCTGCCCACCCTCATCATTTTCTTCCTGCTCCAGCGCCGCTTCGTCGAAGGCATGCTGGGCGCGGTCAAATAAGGTGCACCATCCATGAGCAGCGTAAAGCTTGGCGGCGTTCGCAAGTCCTTCGGCGCACTGGAAGTCATCAAGGGCGTCGATCTCACCGTCGAAGACAAGGAATTCGTCGTCTTTGTCGGCCCCTCCGGCTGCGGCAAATCCACCCTGCTCCGCATGATCGCGGGGCTGGAGACGATCAGCGCCGGCGATCTCGAAATCGGCGGCACCCGCATGAACGATGTCGATCCGTCCCGGCGCGGCATCGCCATGGTGTTCCAAACCTATGCCCTCTACCCGCATATGACAGTGCGCGAGAACATGGGCTTCGCCCTGCGCTTCGCCCGGGTGCCGAAAGAGGAGATCGACCGGCAGGTGAATGCAGCCGCGCGCATCCTGGCGCTCGAGCCGTTGCTAGACCGCCTGCCACGGCAGCTTTCCGGGGGGCAGCGCCAGCGCGTCGCCATCGGCCGGGCCATTGTGCGCCAGCCCGAGGTCTTCCTGTTCGATGAGCCGCTTTCCAATCTCGATGCCGAACTGCGCGTGCATATGCGTATCGAGATCGCGCGGCTGCACAAGGAATTGCAGACCACCATCATCTACGTGACCCACGACCAGGTCGAGGCTATGACGCTGGCCGACAAGATCGTGGTGCTGCGCGACGGGGTCATCGAGCAGGCAGGCCGGCCGCTCGACCTCTATGACGACCCCGCCAATCAGTTCGTCGCCGGCTTCATCGGCTCGCCAAAGATGAATTTCCTGGCCGCCAGGGTGGTCGAGAAATCACCGGCTGGCATCACCATCGCGCTGACGCAACACGGCGATATCAAGCTGGTGCTGCCGGTGAGCGGGGCTGAGCTGGGAGAGGAGGTCGTGCTGGGCGTGCGGCCGGAGCATTTCGGGCCCTCGGGCGCCGGCGGCGCCGATCTCAGCGTGCAAGTCGACGTCGCCGAACATCTGGGCACGACCAGCTACGTCTATGCCCGCACTGAGGGCGATCCACTGATCATCGAGCGCGAGGAATCGCGCAACGAGGACGGCGCGGAGACCATCACCGTCTCCATCGATCCGGCCAAGGCCTACCTTTTCGACAAGCAGGGCCGACGGCTCCGCTAGACTTCCCTCCCTGACAGGACTGCAAAATGACTTCGAAAATACGATGGGGCATCATCGGGCCCGGCAGCATCGCCAAGGCCTTCCGCGACGGCCTCAAGGGCAGCCAGCACGGTGAGCTCGCCGCCATCGCCACCCGCAATCCGGACCGGCCGGGCCTGGTCACTGATTTCCCGGGCGCTCGCATCGTGCATGGCTATGACGCCCTGCTGGCCGACAAGGACATCGACGCCGTCTATGTCGCCGTCCCGCATACGGGCCACGCCGAATGGGCCATCAAGGCGGCCGAGGCAGGCAAGCATGTGCTGGTCGAAAAGCCGCTCGCCCTTTCGGCCCACGAAGCCGACGCGGTATTCCATGCCCATCGCAAGGCCGGCACCTTCGCGGGCGAGGCCTTCATGTACCGACTGCATCCGCAGACCGCGAAAATCCTCGACCTGGTGAAGTCCGGCACCATCGGCGAAGTGCGGATGATCCAGTCGAGCTTCGGCTTCAGCATGGGCCGTTTCCAACCGCAGCACCGCCTGTTCGCCTCGGAACTGGCCGGCGGTGGCATCATGGATGTGGGCTGTTATCCGGTGTCGATGGTGCGGCTGCTGGCCGGAGCCGTTGCCGGCAAGCCTTTCGCCGAGCCGGTCAAGGTGGCCGGCACGGCCAGCCTCAATGCAGAGGGCACGGACGATTGGGCGGCCGCGCTGCTCACCTTCGAGAATGGCCTCGTGGCCCAAGTCTCCTGCGCGGTCATGGCCAATCTCGACAATGTGCTGCGCATCCACGGCTCCGAGGGCCGGATCGAGGTGCCCGATTTCTGGTTCGCGGGCGGCAATCGCGACCAGGGCCTGGGCCGCATCGACATCGTCAAGGGCGGCAAGACCGAGAGTGTCAGCGTCAACGAGACGGCGCATGTCTATTCCTTCGAGGCCGAGGCCGCTTCGCTGGCCATTCTGGCGGGCAAGCAGGAATTCGACGCCCCGGGCATGAGCTGGAACGACACGCTGGGCAATCTGCGCGTACTCGACAAGTGGCGTGCCGATGCGGGGGTCGAATTCTCCATCGAAAAGGCCGCGGTGCGCACCCGCACGCTCGACAATCGCCCGCTCGGCCCCAATCAGGGCATTATCCCCAAGCGCGCCATTCCGGGCCTCGCCAAGCAGGCTTCGGCCGTGGCGCTGGGCTTTGAGGATTTCCGCACCTTCGCCTCCGGCGCCATCCTGCTCGACGCTTTCTGGGAGCGCGGCGGCAATGTCTTCGACACCGCCTATATCTATGCGGGGGGCTATACCGAAAAGCTGTTCGGCGACTGGCAGAAAAGCCGCGGCGTGCGCGAAGACGCGGTGCTGATCGGCAAGGGCGCCCATTCGCCGCTGGTCTATCCCGACGTCATCGGCAAACAGCTCACCCAGTCGCTGGATCGCCTCCAGACCGATTATGTCGATGTCTATTTCATGCATCGCGACAATCTCGACGTGCCGGTGGGCGAATTCGTCGATGCCATGGATGCCGAGGTCCGGGCCGGCCGCATTCGCGGACCTTACGGCGGCTCTAACTGGACCAGGGAACGCATGGACGAGGCGATCGCCTATGCTAGGGCGAACGGCAAGACGCCACCCCAGGCACTATCGAACAATTTCGCCCTGGCCGAAATGCTCGATCCGATCTGGGCCGGCTGCGTCACCGCCTCCACCCCCGATTTCAAGCGATGGCTCATCGATCGTCAGGTCACCAATTTCTCCTGGTCGAGCCAGGCGCGCGGCTTCTTCACCGACCTGGCCGGGCGGGACAAGCGCGACAATGAGGAACTGGTTCGGGTCTGGTATAATGACCAGAATTTCGGCCGCCGCGACCGGGCGATCGAACTGGCGCAGAAGCTGGGCCATTCCCCGATCCACGTGGCCCTGGCCTACGTGCTGGCCCAGCCCTTCCCTAGCGTGCCGCTGATCGGACCCCGCCGCCTAGTGGAGCTCGAAGACAGCCTCAAGGCCTTCGAAATCGAGCTGACACCGGAACAGGTGCAGTGGCTGGAACAGGGCTGATGCGCGCCCACCCATCCCCCATCGTCACCACCGGGCTTGTCCCGGTGGTCCATTCGATGCATCGCGCAAACTGGATTGCCGGGACAAGCCCGGCAATGATGTCGGAAAAGCAAGTGCAGGGGAGCGTTTCACGCGCTATCCAGGAGACCTCATGGTGAACCTGTCGAACCACGAGGTCGGGCATGCTGAGGCTTGGGTGCCACGACCTCGCCCCTCGACAGGCTCAGGATGAGGTCTACTTTTGCTTTGAAGGCCCGCTATTCCTCGGCAAAAGTCGCCAGTGGCGTGGTTTTAGCCAATTGCGTCAGCCGTAGGGCAGCTAGGAAGGCGAGGACCGCGAACAGGGCGCCCATCACGAAGAGCGGCACGATCGAGGCGAGCACATCAGCATTGCCCACCGCGTGGGGGTAGCCGGCGGCATTGGCTGCCACGCCCGCCAAGGCCGCCCCCAGGGCGTTGCCGGCCGATTGGGTGGTGGGCAGCAGGGCCGAGGTGCGGTCGCGTTCGGCGGCGGTGCTGGCTTCCATGATGGTCAGCATGATGTAGCCATTGGACATGCCAAAACCCATGCCGATGGCCACCTGCCCCACCAGCAGGACCGGCAGCAGCGTCCATTCCAGCCCCAACAGCACCAGGACCAGGCCGCCAGCCAGGAAGAGCGGGCCGCTGCGGATGAGGATGCGCCGGGTGGCGCGCTGGCGCACATTGGCCACCGTCACCGAGGATAGGCTCCAGGCAACGGCCATGACCGCGCCGGTAATGGCAGCCTGAGTCGGCCCATAGCCCCAGAGCTGCTGCAGCAGCATGATGAGATAGACCGCAGTCGCCGCGCCGGCCACCGGCATCAGCAGAAAGACCCAAAGCCCCGAGCCGACCGCGCTGCGCAGCGAGAAGGCATCGGGCGGCATCAGGCGCTGATCGGCCCGCCTGTCCAGCCAGACCGCCGCCGTCAGCAGCACGGCCGCCCCCACCAGCAGCAGGGCCGCCTGTGCTGGCTCGGTCACGGCCGCCAGGGCGACAAGCATGGTGCCCGCGCCGATGGTCAGCAGCCGCAGGCCCGGAAAGCCGTGGGCCTCCACCGGCCGTTCACCGCGCGGCACCACCAGCAGCACCATGGCTACGAAGATCAGCACGAAGGGCACGTTGATGAGAAAGGCGGCACGCCAGGAAATCAACTCTGTCAGCGCCCCTGCCCCGGCCGGCCCGCCAAAGGCGGCCACGGCCCAGACCACGGCCTGCATGCCGAAGACCTTGGGCACCAGGCGGCTGGGGAACAGCTCGGGAATCAGCGCGAAACAGAGGGCGGCGACGACGCCCTCGCCGAAGCCCTGAACGGCGCGGCCGACCAGAACCTGAGTCATATCGTTGGCGATGGCGGCGATGAGCGTGCCGATCAGGAAGACGATGGCCAGCCCTACCAGCGAACCGCGCGAGCCCAGGCGACGCTTGAGCAATGCGGCCGCAGCGCCACCGACAATTGCAAAGACCAGATAGAGCGTGGTCGCCCAGGAAATGACCTCCACCCCGCCCAGTTCATGCACCGCAGAAGGCAGGGCGGCAGCGGATAGAAAGGCGTTGAAAGCGAACAGCGTGACACCAAGCGCAAGGATGGTGGTGACCGGCAGATAGCGCGGCCCAAAAATCTCGGCCCAGCGGCCTTCGACAAGATCGGACATGGGGAAACCTATTAAACAAGGGTTCGCTTGTTTAATTCGCTTCAATACGGAAAGCAATGCAATTTTGGGGCGGTCGACAGGCAGCCAACCACCAAGCGCAACACCCTGCCGACTAAAACGAACAAATTCTCTTCACCGTTCGCTGATCGCGCACAGTTACACCTTTGTGCGTACTTGCGGAGAGGGGCCGCCTTGCCTAAGTTCGTCGTTGCAGGTTCGCCTGCATTGTTCTCAGGGCGGGGTGTAATTCCCCACCGGCGGTAAGGCAGCGATGTCGAGCCCGCGAGCGCTCCCGGTTCGGGAGGTCAGCAGATCCGGTGTGATTCCGGAGCCGACGGTCATAGTCCGGATGAAAGAGAACGGGATCAAGCGCCGGCCGGCGCGCGTGGCCTTTGGGCCGCGTCATTGCGGCCTGTCGTCTCCCGTAACCCTGGGGAAACTGGTTACGGAAAGGACGACGAATGAACCAGATTTCCTCTTCGAACTGCGCCGTTTCGGGCGCATCGTTCATGCTGGCGGCAAGCCTTGCCTTTGCCGGCGCCAATACGTTGCAATCGGTGCTGCCCTGGCAGTATGGCATGAGCTCGACCGGCATGGCCTTCTGGCAATATGTCATCGCCTCGGTGCTGGCCCTGCCCCTTATCCTACGGATCGGGCTTGGTAATTTGCGGACCAGCCATCCGGTCGCGCACGAAATCCGCGCCTTCGTTTCGGCGCTGGGCGTGCATGTCTTCGTCTATGGCTTCGCCTCCGGCGTGCCGATCTGGCAGATGGTGACGCTGCTGGCCACCGGGCCGCTCTTCATCATTGTCGGCTCGGTGCTGTTCCTGGGCGAAAAGGTCTCGACGGCCCGGATTCTGGCGGCTTTGCTGGGGTTTGCGGGGGCGATCATCATTTCGGGCGTCGGGACGGAAGGGCTGGGCTGGCATACTTTCGTGCCCATCCTGGCGTCGGCGCTGTGGGCGACGACCGATATCCTGACCAAATATCTCGTCCTGCGCGGGGAGCGGCCGGAGACGTTGACCGTGTCGCTGCTGGTGCTGATGACGCCGAACCATCTGGCCATCCTGCTGCTGGTCAATGCGCTGGGCGGCGTGCTGCCGGCGGGGCTGGCGACCGGCTTCCCTTTCGCGCTGCCGGAAGGTAACGGCTTGTGGTTGCTGCTGTTTCTGGGCGCGCTGACCGCGGCGGCGCAATATCTGCTGGCCTTTGCCTATCGCGATGCCGACGCCACTTATCTCCAGCCCTTCTCGGATGTGAAGGTGCTGCTGGGCGGTATCGTCGGCTGGATCGCGCTGGGCCAGGTGCCTTCCGTCTGGTTCTGGCCGGGGGCCATCCTCATCGTTCTGGCTTCCGCCTATATCTTCTGGTCGGAGAACAATAAGGCGCCTCAAGGGTTGGCTACAGCCTGACGCCTGCAAGCAATTGGTTAGCAGACTGTTACCGCTGACCCTTGCAAAAGGCGGGATCGCGTGAGCGATCTCGCCTTTTTCTTGCGCGCGCCGCCGATCTGTTCCAAATCTGGAACGGACATTCCATGGAGGCGGCAATGCCCGAGCCCATCATCAGCGCCGCGGAAGATTTCGACAGCCTGCGCGGCGCCATCCTGGAGCGCAAGGCGAGCCTGCCCAAACGGCTGGTGCAGGTGGCGGCCTATGCGCTGGACCATCCCGACGAAATCGCCTTCGGCACCGCGGCCAGCATCGCCCATTCGGCCGGGGTGCAGCCTTCGACCCTGGTGCGCTTCGCCCAGTCCTTCGGCTTCGAGGGATTTTCCGGACTGCAGCAAATCTTCCGGGCCCGGTTGCGGGAGCGGAACGCCTCCTACGAGGAACGGTTGCGCAAGCTAGCGGCGGATGGATTGGCGGTGGAGGAGAGCGCGGCGATCTTCACAGGCTTCGTGGCAGCCGCCCATGCCAGCCTCGATGCGCTGTCCAGCGCCATCGACCCGGCGGCGTTCGAGCGGGCGGTGGATATCCTGGCCGGAGCGGACACGATCTACCTGGTGGCCAAGCGGCGCTCCTACCCCATCGCGGCCTATATGGCCTATGCCTTCGGCAAGCTGAAGGTGCGCTACCAACTGGCGGGCAGCGCGGCCGGGGTGGACGATGACCTGCTGGCGCTGGCCGGGCCCAACGATGCCGGCTTTGCCGTCAGCTTTTCACCCTATGCCTCGGAAAGCGCGAGCCAGGCGCGGACCCTGGCGGGCAATGGCGTGCCGCTGGTGGCGCTGACCGATTCGGCGCTTTCGCCGCTGGCCGAGCATGCCGATATCTGGTTCGAGCTGGTGGAGGCCGACCATGGCGGGTTCCGCTCGCTCTCGGCCAGCATGGCCTTCGCCATGGCGCTGACGGTTTCGGTGGCGGAGAAGCGGCAATTCCGGTGATCGCGGGCAAATAGAACGTACGTTCTATCTTGTGATACAGTAGAATTCATGTTTCATTGTGACATCATTCGGAACGCAGTCGCAGGGAGGGATGGTGGTGCCCACCGGCCAGAGCAATGCCACGGACAGGGAACTGGACGTCATCACCATCGGGCGTGCCTCGGTGGACCTTTACGGCCAGCAGATCGGCACCCGGCTGGAGGATGTGGGGAGCTTCGCCAAATCCGTCGGCGGCTGCCCCACCAATATCGCCGTAGGCACGGCGCGGCTGGGGCTGAAATCGGCTTTGATCACCCGGGTGGGCGACGAGCAGATGGGCCGCTTCATCCGCGAACAGCTGGAGCGCGAAGGCGTCGAGACGGCGGGAATCGTAACCGATCCCGAACGGTTGACGGCGCTGGTGCTGCTCTCGGTCGAGAACGACAAATCCTTTCCGCTGATCTTTTATCGCGACAATTGCGCCGATGCGGCGCTGAACGAAGAGGACGTTCAGGACGCCTTTATCCGCAGGGCAAAGGCCGTGCTGGTGACGGGCACCCATTTTGCCAAGCCACACAGCGACAAGGCGCAGCGCAAGGCGATGCAGATTGCGCGGGCGCATGGCGGCAAGGTGGTGTTCGACATCGATTACCGGCCTAATCTCTGGGGCCTTGCCGGGCATGATGCCGGCGACAGCCGCTATATTGCCTCGGATGCGGTATCGGCCCATCTCAAGACCGTGCTGCCCGAATGCGACCTGATCGTGGGCACGGAAGAAGAGGTGCTTATCGCGGCCGGCGCCGAGGATCTGCATGCGGCGCTGCGGACAATCCGGTCGCTTTCCGCCGCCGTGATCGTGCTGAAACGCGGGCCGATGGGCTGCATCGTCTATGACGGGCCGATCCCCGACGATCTCGAGGACGGCATTGTCGGCAAGGGTTTTCCCATCGAGGTCTACAATGTGCTGGGGGCCGGCGACGCCTTCATGAGCGGGTTCCTGCGCGGCTGGCTGCGCGGGGAAAGCCACGCGACCAGCGCGACCTGGGCTAATGCCTGCGGCGCCTTCGCGGTGAGCCGCCTGCTCTGCGCACCGGAAATTCCCACCTGGACGGAGCTGCAATTCTTCCTCGAAAACGGCAGCCGCGAACGGGCGCTGCGCAAGGACGAGGCCATCAACCACGTGCATTGGGCCACGACGCGGCGGCGGGAGATTCCGAGCCTGATGGCGCTGGCGGTGGACCATCGCGTGCAATTGGAAGACATGGCCGGCGGCGATGCGCAGAAGCTGGCGCGGCTGCCCGCCTTCAAGGTGCTGGCGGTACAGGCGGCGGCACAGGTGGCCAATGGCCGCGACGGCTTCGGCATGCTGATCGACGACAAATATGGGCGCGACGCGCTTTATGCCGCCAGCGCGCTCAAGGATTTCTGGGTGGCCAAACCGATCGAACTGCCCGGCTCGCGGCCGCTGCAATTCGAGTTCACCCAGGACCTGGGGTCGCGGCTGGTGGAATGGCCGGTGGATCATTGCATCAAGGTGCTGTGCTTCTTCCATCCCGACGATGCCGAGGCGCTGCGGCACGAGCAGATCGAAAAGCTGCGCGCGGCGTTCGACGCGGCGCGCAAGATCGGCCGCGAAATCCTCGTCGAGATCATTGCCGGCAAGCATGGGCCCCTGCACGATGACACAGTGGCCAGGGCGCTGACCGAGATTTACGATGCCGGGATCAAGCCGGACTGGTGGAAGCTGGAGCCGCAGCCCAATGCGGCCGCCTGGGCCGAGACCGATGCGGTGATCGAGGCTCGCGATCCCTATTGCCGGGGCGTGGTATTGCTGGGGCTGGATGCGGCGCAGGAGGAACTGGAACGCGGCTTTGCCGCCGCCAGATCCGCGCGCACGGTCAAGGGTTTTGCCGTGGGCCGCACCATCTTCGCGGAGGCGGCGCGGGCCTGGCTGGACGGACGGATGAGCGACGAGGAGGCGGTGGCCGACATGGCGCAGCGCTTCGGGGCGCTGGTGGAGATATGGGAAGGGAATTGAACCTTGGCGGCATGCGGATGAGCCCGAACCCCCTCCCTAGCTTTGCTACGGCCTTTACGGCCTAGCGACGCTACCCTCCCCTCAAGGGGGAGGGTGAAGGTGGTGAGTGTGGCGAGACAGTGCCTCAGGCACAAATCACCCTCCCCTTGAGGGGAGGGTAGCGCAGCTGGACCCTTTTAGGGTCCTAGCGCAGCTTGGGAGGGGGTTCAGGGCCCTCGACAGAACGAAAGTTTGAGGAAACGGCAATGAGCCAGAAGACAATTCGACTAACGATGGCGCAGGCCGTGGCGCGGTTTCTGACGGCGCAGAAGACCGTTATCGATGGCGAGACGGTGCCGATCTTCGGCGGGGTCTGGGCGATTTTCGGGCATGGCAATGTGGCGGGGATCGGGGAGGCCTTGCATGGGGTGAAAGACATGCTGCCGACCTATCGCGGGCAGAACGAGCAGAGCATGACCCATGCCGCAATCGGCTATGCCAAGGCCAATTTCCGGCGGCGGTTCATGGCGGCGACGACCTCGATCGGGCCCGGCGCGCTGAACATGGTGACGGCGGCGGCCCTGGCGCATGTGAACCGCATTCCGGTGCTGCTGCTGCCCGGCGACGTCTTCGCCAATCGCCTGCCCGACCCGGTGCTGCAGCAGGTGGAGGATTTCGGCGACGGAACCGTTTCGGCCAATGACTGCTTCAAGCCCGTCAGCCGGTATTTCGATCGGATCACGCGGCCCGAACAGATCATTCCGGCTTTGCGTCGCGCCATGCAGGTGCTTACCGACCCGGCCGAATGCGGGCCGGTGACCTTGTCGCTGTGCCAGGATACGCAGGCGGAGGCCTATGATTATCCGGAGAGCTTCTTTGCCGAAAAAGTTTGGGTGCCGCGCCGGATCATGCCGGATGCCGACGAATTCGCGCAGGCGGCGGCGGCGCTGAAGCTGAGCAGGAAACCGGTGATCATCGCGGGGGGCGGCGTGCTCTATTCGCAGGCCAGCGACAGCCTGGCCGCCTTTGCCGAGGAGCATGGCATTCCGGTGATGGAGACGCAGGCGGGCAAGAGTTCCCTGCCCCACGTGCATGAGCTCAATATGGGCTCGGTGGGGGTGACCGGGACTTCGGCATCGAACCTCTTGGCAGAAGAGGCCGACCTGGTGCTGGCCGTGGGGACGCGGTTGCAGGATTTCACCACCGGCTCCTGGGCGCTGTTCAAGAACGAAGACATCAAAATCGTCGGGCTCAATGTGCAGGCTTTCGACGCGCACAAGCACAATGCCCTGCCGCTGGTGGCCGATGCGCGGGTGGGGCTGGAAGCGCTGGATGCGGCGCTGATGGGTTGGCAGGTTGATTCCGCCTGGACGCAGAAGGCGTTGAAATTGAAAGAGGATTGGCTCGTGGATGCCGATGCGGCGCGGGCTTCTTCCAATGCCGAATTGCCCTCGGACGCACAGGTGATCGGGGCGGTGCAGCGCGGGCGGAGCAAGGCCCTGCTGGTCTGCGCCTCGGGCGGGCTGCCGGGCGAATTGCACAAGCTGTGGCGCGCCGACGGGCCAGGCTCGTATCATCTCGATTACGGGTTTTCGACCATGGGCTACGAAATCGCCGGCGGGCTGGGCGTGGCCATTGCGCGGCCCGACCAGGACGTGGTGGTGATGGTGGGGGACGGCTCCTACCTGATGATGAATTCGGAGATCGTCTCGGCGGTGATGATGGGCGTGCGGCTCACCATCGTGGTGCTGGACAATGCCGGGTTCGGCTGCATCAACCGGCTGCAAATGGCGACCGGCGGGGCCAATTTCAACAATCTGTTCCGCGACACCTATCACATGGACCTGCCCAATGTGGACTTCGCGGCCCATGCCGCCGCCATGGGCGCCAAGGCCAGGAAGGTAGCGTCGGTGGGCGAGCTGGAGACGGCCCTGGCGGAAAGCGAGGGCGCGGCGGGTGTGCATGTCTTCGTCATCGATACCGACCCGCTGATCACCACCGAGGCCGGCGGGCATTGGTGGGACGTGGCCGTGCCGGAGGTGAGCGAGCGGCCCAGCGTCAATGCGGCGCGCGAGGCCTATGTGAAGGCATTGCGGGCGCAGCGGGCGGGATAAGAAAAGCCCCCTCATCCGCCCTTCGGGCACCTTCTCCCACGAGGGGAGAAGGGGGCACCGAGTTCAATCAACCACCGGCTCACCCCTCTCCCCTTGTGGGAGAGGGTGGATCGGCCAAAGGCCGAGACGGGTGAGGGGTTTAGCGCCGCGGCGCAGGAGAAAGACGAAGTGAAAGCCAAACTCGGCATGTCGCCCATTGCGTGGTGGAACGACGATCTCAAGGAATTGAGCGATGACGTGTCGCTGGAGGAATGCCTGCGGCAATCGCGCTCGGCCGGGTTTACCGGCATGGAAAAGGGGCGGCGGTTTCCGGACGATCCGGCGGTGATGCTGCCCATTCTCAAGGCCGCGGACGTGACGCTGTGCGGGGGCTGGTTTTCGGGCACGCTGGTGGACGAGGAGCTTTCGGCCAACAAGGACCGGATCGCGCCGATGATCGAATTGTTCAAGGCGGTGGACGCGCCCTGCATTGTCTATGGCGAGGTGGGCCGCTCGATCCAGGGCAAGCGGGAGGTGCCGCTGGCGCAAAAGCCGAAGCTCTCCGATGACGAGATGAAGGCCTATGCGCGCAAGGTGACGGGGTTCGGGGAATGGTGCGCCGATGAGGGCATGCCATTGTCCTACCATCATCACATGGGGGCAGTGGTGGAGACGGAGGCTGAGCTGGATGCGTTCATGGCCGCTTCCGGCGAGGGCATTCCGCTGCTGCTCGATGCGGGGCACCTGGCCTTTGCGGGCGGGGATGTGCTGGGCGCCATCGACAGGCATCACAAGCGCATCAACCATGTGCATGTGAAGGATATCCGCCGCGCGGTGGTGGATGGGCTGGACCGGAGCCGGCAGAGTTTTCTCGATGCGGTGGCGCTAGGCGCCTTTACCGTGCCGGGCGACGGGTCGCTGGATTTCGGGGCCATCGTGCAGCGCTTTGCCGATCATGGCTATGAGGGCTGGTTCGTGGTGGAGGCCGAGCAGGACCCGGTCAGGAATCCGCCGCTCAAAATGGCGCAGGTGGGGCATGCCGAATTGATGCGGGTGATGCAGGCGGCCGGATACGAGGTCGAGACACAGGGTTTTCCGAAAGACTGAATCTTTTGAACGGGCTGTGCTAAAGCCTTGCCGGATTGAAGCAAGCGGGAGGCGGCAGGATGGCGCTCAAGGAAAACGATCTCAAATGGTTCCGGCCGCTATGGCGGCGCGTGGCGGTGGCCGTGTTCCTGGCGCTGTGGCTGGGCTGGGAGCTGTTGTTCACCCAGGACATGTTCTGGGCGATCCTCGTAGGCGCGGCGCTGGCCTATGTGGCCTATAATTTCTTCTACACCTTCCCCAAGGAGGAGACTTCCGATGAGCAAATCCCCCCTCCTCGTCCGGCCGACGAGCAAGACCGGCAGGATCCATGACGTAACCCCCGCCTCGGCGGGATGGACGCATGTGGGTTTCGGGCTGCACCGGCTAGCGCCGGGCGAGGCCTATGGCGAGACCACGGGCGAGCGGGAAGTGTGCCTGGTGCTGGTTTCGGGCAAGGGGCGCTTTGCCGTGGATGGCGAGGATTTCGGCGAGCTGGGCGAGCGGATGAGCCCGTTCGAGGGCGCGCCATGGGCGCTCTATGTGCCAGCGGGGCGGAACTGGGCGGTGGATGCGAGTACAGACCTGGAAATGGCGATCTGCTCGGCGCCGGGCGGCGGGGATTTCCGCGCCCGGGCGATCCCGCCGGGCACGCATCCGCGCATCACGCGCGGCAAGGGCGCCAATGTGCGGCACGTCTACAATATCATGCCCGAAGATGACGGCGCGGCCCATGCGCTGCTGGTGGTCGAGGTGATCACGCCGCAGGGCAATACCTCGTCCTATCCGCCGCACAAGCACGACCAGGACAATCTTCCGCATGAAAGCCAGCTGGAAGAGACCTATTATCACCGCATGAACCCGCCCCAAGGCTTCGGCTTCCAGCGGGTCTATACCGACGACCGGAGCCTCGACGAAGCCATGGCGATCGAGGATGGGGACGTAACCCTGGTACCGCGCGGCTATCATCCGGTGGCGACCACGGCGGGCTACGATCTCTATTATCTCAATGTCATGGCCGGGCCGAAGCGGGTGTGGAAATTCCACAATGCGTCCGAACATGAGTGGATGCTGAAATAAAGGCGTGCGCCGCCTGGTCGGTTCGTCCCCCTTGGGTGAAGCCCGAGGGTGACGAGCCGGTTTGGCGAACGTTCAGCGGCCCTGAAAGACAGATTTGTCGGCCAGTGGCCCGGTGATTTCGCTGACCTTGACCGCCCTGCCCTCCTGCACCGATTTCAGCGCCGCGTCGGCCAGCGCCAGGGCGATCAGGCCGTCGGCGCCGCTGGGCGAAGCCAGAGATTTCGATTCAACGCAATCGATGAAGGCGCTGATTTCGCGGGCATAAGCCTCGGTATAGCGGGTCATGAAGAAATCGTGCAGCGGCGGGCGGGTATAGCCGGAAGCGCTGGCGATTTCGATTGAGACCGGGCGCTGGTTCTCGGCGGCGACGGCGCCCCTGGAGCCGTGCACCTCGATGCGCTGGTCATAGCCATAGGTGGCGCGGCGGGAATTAGAGATGGTGGCGTGCTTGCCCGAGGCGGTGAACAGCATGAGCGAGGCGCTGTCATAATCGCCGGCCGCGCCAATGGCCTTGTCGACCAGCACCGAAGCCTGGGCGGAAACGGAATCGATTTCCTCGCCGAGCAGGAAGCGGGCCATGTCGAGATCGTGGATAGTCATGTCGCGGAAAATCCCGCCTGAGCGCTTGACGTAATCGGCCGGGGGCGCGCCGGGATCGCGGGACACGATGGTGACCATTTCCACCGCCCCGATCTGCCCTTCGGCAATGGCGGCCTTGACGGCCTGGAAATGCGGATCGAAGCGGCGGTTGAAGCCGACCATCAGCGTGGCGCCTTCGGCATCGACGACCTTGAGGCAGGCCTTGACCCGTTCGACATCGAGATCGATCGGCTTTTCGCAGAAGATCGCCTTGCCGGCCCGGGCGAAGCGTTCGATCAGATCGGCGTGGGTGTCGGTGGGGGTGCAGATGATCACCGCATCGATATCGGCGGCGGTTTCGATGGCCTCGATGGTGCGGATTTCGGCGCCATATTGCCCCGCCAGGTCCGCGGCAGCCTGGGGCATGGCATCGGCGACGGCGACGAGCCGGGCCTTGGGATTGGCGGTCACGGCCTTGGCGTGAACCTTGCCGATACGGCCTGCGCCGAGAAGGCCAAAACGGACGATCATTGCGGAAACTCCACCGGATGGGCCGGAGCGATCCGGCCGGACATGTGGTGGAATGAATAGACGATTTTTGTGGTGGGTGGAACGTGAATTCCACAGGAAAGGGGGGCGGTTTGCCAAGTTCTGTGCGGGTGGAGGCATCCCCCTCATCCGGCCCTTCGGGCCACCTTCTCCCCGAGGGGGAGAAGAATGGGCCGGTGCACGCCTCTTGTTCCTCTTCCCGTCAGGGAGAGGGTGGATCGGCTGAGGGCGGAGACGGGTGGGGCCAAGTGTAGGGCGCTGGTGCGCGGGAGCACCCCCTCCCAGCTTCGCTAGGCCTGTCGGCCAAGCTGCGCTACCTCCCCCGTCAAGGGGGAGGTGGGCATCGCGTTTGCCGCGCCCGCATGCCATTCGCGCATAGCGCTCATGGCCTTCTCGCCTCAGATCGCGCCACTGGCGCGATCTGCCCTGCGGGACGGCTCGAAGCCCGTCAAGGGGGAGGTGGGCATCGCGCTTGACGTCAATGCTCGCGGGCGCGTTCGAGGATGCGTTTGCATTCCAGCAGTTCGCGGAGGACTTCGGAGAGTTTGTCGCGTGATTCCTGGTCCAGCGCCGGGCTGGCCAGCATGACGGCTTCTTCGATTTCGGCTTCGTCGCCGGCCGCTTCGGCTTCCTCGATCATGGGCAGGATTTCGTCCAGGCCCTTGCCCTCGCCCACGGCGATGACATAGCGCGGGCCCTGATCCTTGAGGATGCGCTGGACGCCCTTGATGGTAAAACCCTGATCGTAAAGAAGATGACGGATGCCGCGCAGGAGCATCACGTCTTCAGGCCGATAATAGCGGCGGCCGCCGCCGCGCTTCAGCGGCTTGATATTGGCGAAGCGGGTTTCCCAGAAACGCAGGACGTGCTGGGGAAGATCGAGCTCCTCCGCGGCTTCCGATATGGTGCGGAACGCGTCTGGCGACTTGTCCAAACCACAGATCTCCCGGGTAAGAAAACCTTACTTTCCAGCGGAGACCATAGACTTGTTAATCTTGGACTTCAACACATTGGACGGTTTGAACACAAGAACCTGCCGCGGCAGGATCGGCACTTCCTCGCCGGTCTTGGGATTGCGGCCGATGCGCTCGTTCTTGGACCGCACCTGGAAGGAGCCGAAAGACGAGAGCTTCACATTGGCGCCCGTCACCAAAGCGTCGGAAATCAGTTCGAGCACACGCTCCACCAATTCGGCCGACTCAGTACGGGAAAGACCCACCGAACCATAAACCGCTTCGGCCAAGTCCGCCCGCGTTACCGTCTTCTGCGTCATTCGCACCCCCTTGTTGGTTTGGGTCATGCACTTCCCCGGCCCCGAAGGGCCTGGCTGATCTAGCGGGAATAGCTTCCCCAGAACGACGCGGCAAAAGGTCTTCGCCCGTGAATGCCACGCCGGGTTCCTCCACCCATCGAAGACACTAACGCCTTGAAACGCTTAAGGTCAATGCGCAGCCATGCGCTACCAGCGAATGAGCGCAGCGCCCCAGGTGAAGCCGCCGCCCATGGCTTCGAGCATGACGAGATCGCCGGGCTTGATCCGGCCATCGGCCACCGCCACGCTCAGCGCCAGCGGCACGGAAGCGGCCGAGGTATTGGCATGCAGATCGACGGTGGTGACCACCTTTTCGGGCGGCAGACCAAGCTTGGCCCCTGCCCCGTCGATGATGCGCTTATTGGCCTGGTGCGGCACGAACCAGTCGAGATCGTCCACCGAATAGCCGGCCTGTTCGAGGCTTTGATAGACCACGTCGGTGATCTTGCCCACGGCATGGCGGAAGACTTCCGGGCCCTGCATGTGAACGACGCCGGTGGTGCCGGTGGTCGAGGGACCGCCATCGACATAGAGCTTGTCCCAATGGCGGCCATCGGAGCGCAGGGCGGAGGAGAGAACGCCGCGCTCGGGCTCGCCGTCGGCCAGTTCGGCACGCTCCATGATCACCGCGCCGGCGCCATCACCGAACAGCACGCAGGTGGTGCGGTCGGTCCAGTCGAGCAGGCGGGAGAAGGTTTCGGCGCCGATGACCAGGACGCGATTGGCCAGGCCCGCCTTGATATAGGTATCGGCCGTGGTGACGGCATAGACGAAGCCGGAGCAGACCGCCTGGATGTCGAAGGCAAAGCCGTGATGCATGCCCAGCTTCATCTGGATCAGCGTAGCGGCCGAGGGAAAGGTATAATCGGGCGTGGTGGTGGCCACCACGATGAGATCGATATCGGCGATGGCCAGGCCCGCATTGTCGAGCGCCGCCTGGGCAGCGGCCACGCCGAGATCGGAGGTGAATTCCCCCTCGGCGGCAATGTGCCGTTCCTTGATGCCGACGCGCTGCTGGATCCATTCGTCGGACGTATCGACGGTCTTGGCCAGTTCTTCGTTGGTAAGGATTCTCGCCGGCAGATAGCTGCCGATTCCACGAATGACGGAACGGATTCTGGTCACGCCGATTTGGCCTCGGTCTCGGTGGACGGCTCGGTCGCCGCCGTGTGAATGGGGAAGCGTTGCATGGTGTCGCCGACCTTGTCCATCAGCCGGCTGCGCGCCATTTCATAGGCGAGGCCCAGCGCGCTCTTGTAGCCGATCTCGTCGGTGCCGCCATGGGATTTGATGACGATGCCATTGAGGCCCATGAACACGCCGCCATTGACGGTGCGCGGATCCATCTTGCGGCGCAGGGCATTGAGCGCCGAGGACGCGAAGAGCGCGCCGATGCGGCTCATGAGATTGGCCTTGAGGGCGCTGCGCAGATAGGAGCCGACCTGACGGGCCGTGCCTTCGGCGGTCTTGAGGGCGATATTGCCGACAAAGCCTTCGGTGACGACCACGTCCACCGTGCCCTTGCCGATATCGTCGCCTTCGACGAAGCCGTGATAGGTGAAGCCGGCGCCGCTGGCCTCGGAAAGAATCTTGCCGGCTTCCTTGATCGATTCGAGGCCCTTGACCTCTTCGGTGCCGACATTGAGCAGGCCGACACTGGGGTTGTCCGAATCGAACAGGGCGCGGGCGAGCGCCGAGCCCAGAATGGCGTAATCGACGAGCTGGCGGGCATCGGCCCCGATGGTCGCGCCCATATCGAGCACGATGATGTCGCTGCGCAGGGTGGGCCAGATGGCGGCGATGCCGGGCCGGGAAATGCCGTCCATGGGCCGCAGGCAGAAGGTGGACATGGCCATGAGGGCACCGGTATTGCCGCCGGAAATGGCGACATCGGCTTCCTTGTTCTTGACCGCCTCGATGGCCATCCACATGGACGAGGTGCCCTTGCCCTTGCGCAGGGCCTGGCTGGGCTTTTCGTCCATGGCGATCACCGTTTCGCAATGGCGCACCTGCGAGACGGGCTTGAGCGCCGGAAATTCATCCAACAGCGGCTCGATCCGGTCCTTGAGGCCATGGAAGATGAAGCGCGTGTTCTTGCGCTCCTTGAGGGCCAGATGGGCCCCGTGGATCACGGCGCGGGGGGCATTGTCTCCGCCCATCGCGTCCACGGAAATCGTTATATAATCGGTCATTTCAGCCCGTATTTCGGCCCGTCAGGGCAGGCTCGCAAACATATAACATCAACTCTGCGGCGCAAGCCCCGCAGGTCAGTCCTTGTCGTCCTGGCCGCCCTTGAGCGCGGCGAGCTTGGCGAAAGGCCCCGCTTCCGGCTCGTCCAGGGTGAGGTCGAGCGCCTCCAGCGATTCGCCTTCCCGGCGGGGATAGGGATCGAGCGCCAGAGCGAGGGTTTCCAGCAGCAAGGCGCTGAGGTCAACCTCGGGGCCATCGATATGGTCGGGAAAATCCTCGTCCTCGAGGTCGATGAACACTTCCGAGCCCGGCGCCGGCGGCGTGTGATCGCGCGGGGCCGGCAGGAAGACGCGGTCGATATCCTCGGCAATGCGCTGGGCCACGGGCTCGAAGCTGACGATGGAGGCCTGCGTGACCGCGGCATCCAGATGTCCCAGCGCCCGCAGGCCGCCGCGCAGGGGCGTGACGGTCAATCTGGCCGAAAAGTGCTCGACGGAGAGGATGTTCATGGCCGCGGCGATGGCGGCGCGGGTCGCCTCGTCGGCCTCGACATTCACCGAGCGGCCGGCGGCCGGCAACTTGTCGATGCGCACGACCGCATCGAAGATCGGCTCGGGGGCGCGGCTCACGCGGCGGCCTCGAAGCGCACATCGCCGCCGGTGATGGAGCGGACCGATTGCGCGGCCAGCGCGGCGTCGCGCTCGGCCACATAGGCGGCCAGCGCCCGGACGTCGGGGCTGTCGGCACCATCGAAGATATTGCGGGAAATCACCGCCGCCAAAGCGTCGGGATCGTTGCGGTCCAGCGCTTCATTCAAGGCGGCCAGGAGGCCGAAGAAGATATTGCCCATTTTCTGGATCTTCTTGGGCACGCCGAGATCCCCTGCCCCCATTTCGCGCAGCGAACGGTCCATGTCCTTGAAAAACAGGTCGAAAACCGCCTGGCTGAAGGCCTTGACGTCCTTGGGCTCGTTGCGGAGCCGCCGGAACAGCAGCGCCATGTGCAGGCTGATCATGTCGAAGCGGCCGGTCACGGTGTCCGGCACGTGCCATTGCGCATAGAAAAAAGGCTGCCGGGATTGCGCCACAATGGAATTATAGACGGCGTAAACCGGCTCTGTGGCAGTGTTCTTGCGGAACAAAGACAATATCATGGGATTGCACTCAGCGTCGGTATCGGTCAAACACGGTCGGGATTGGATGCCGGATCATTGCCAGCTTGCCAGACAGCCAAGTTGACCGCTACACATTCCGGCGCCCAACGGGCACGCGCCTTGTTGCCACGCCTATAGTCGAGAGCCATCGGGAAAGTCAAATTCATGCCCCAGCGTCTTGCCAAAGCCTCCGTCGCCGCTGCACTTCTCGCGGTCGCGCTCGCCGGCTGCACCAGCAGCACGTCGCTCGTGTCCAAGCGCACCCAGGGTTATGAAATCCCCGCTTCCGCGCTGCAGCAAATCCGCCCGGGCCAGAGCCAGCAATTGGTGCAGACCGTGCTGGGCTCGCCGCAATCGACCAATACGTTCGGCGAGCAGACGGCCTGGTATTATATCGAGACCAAGGTGAACCAGACCTCGTTCGGCCTGACCATGGTGCAGGAGCGCACGGTGCTGGCGGTCTATTTCGACCGTAACAAGCGCGTTACCGAACGCTCGATCTATACGCTCGAGGACGGCCGCGCCATCGACGTGGAGACGCGCCGCACGCCGTCCTTCGGGCAGGACAAGACCTTCATCGAGTCGATCCTGGAATCCTTCTGATCGTCATCGCGCAGAGAATTCACAAAGCCCCGGCCCCGCGCCGGGGCTTTTCGTTTCAGGCGAGGCGCTGGCGATAGGCGCCGAGGGCGAGCAGCAGGATCGCCGCGCCAGCCAGGGGAATGGCCAGCATGTTGATGGCCTCCCAGCCGAGCACCTGCAACAGGAAGCCCGAGCCGAGCGAGGCCAGGGCGCTGCTGCCGAACACCACCTGCTCGTTGACCGCCTGGACGCGGCCGGCCTCTTCAGGACGATAGCTGGTGGCGAGCATGGTGGTGGAGCCGATAAAGCCGAAATTCCAGCCCACGCCGAGCAGGATCAGCGTGACGGTGAAATGGCCGACGCTGATGCCGTTGAGCGCCACGGCGGCGCAGACGATGATGAGCAGCAGACCGATGGCGGTCACCAGATGCGCGCCGAGCCGCTTGATGATGGCGCCGGTGACGAAGCTGGGCGCGAACATGGCGACGACGTGCCATTGAATGGCGCCCGCCGCCTCGGCCGGGGCATGGCCGCAGAAATGGACCATGGCCAGGGGCGCCGCGACCATGATGAGGGTCATGAGGGCATAGGTGAGCGCGGCGCCGATCATGGGCGTGACGATTTCCGGCTGGCGCAGGAGCACGGAAAGCGGGCGGCCCCGGCCGGCGGGCGCGCCCGGCACGCGCGTGGGCGCGAGGCGGGTGAAGGCCAGCACGCAGACCGACAGCAGCGAGAGCACGGCTATGACGAGAAAGCTGGCGGCATATTCGGCGCCGTCGATCCAGGTGCGGGTGATGACGCTCAGTTGCGGCCCGAGGAAACCGGCGGCCACGCCGCCGAACAGGACCCAGGAAATAGCCTGGCTCTTGAGGTCCGGATCAACGCTGTCGGCGGCGGCGAAGCGCACCTGCTGCATGAAGGCCCCGGACACCCCGACGAGAAAGAGCGCGGCCGCGAAGAGATAGAAATTGCCCAGCACGACGGCAAAGGTCGCCAGCAGGGCCGCCGGAATGCCGATGGCGGCGCCGAGCATGAGGCCGCGGCTGCGCCCGAGCCGATAAATGATCATGGTGGCCAATGAGGTGGCCAGGGCCAGGCCGATGATCATGGCCGTGGTGGGCAGGGTCGCCGCGCTCGGATCGGGCGCGAAGCCGACCGCGGCGAGGGCCGCCACGGACATGATGATCGAGGACGACGAGCCGCCCAGGGCCTGGACGGCGGAAAGCAGGCCGATATTGCGGTAGGATTGGCTGCGGCTGGTGTTCATGGCGCGATTCCGGAAGGGAGGACCATGTGACGGCCGCCCCGCCCCCGCGTCAATGGATATCCGGTTCAGGCCAGATCGGCGCCGGCATTGCGGGCCATGGCATCCAGCGCCGCATTGACAAGGCCGGAGGCGTCGTCTTCGTAGAAGGCGCGGGCGACATCGACATATTCGGAAATGACGACGCGGGCCGGAATATCGCGGCGGCGCAGCAATTCGAAGGCGGCGGCGCGCAGAATAGCGCGAAGCGTCGCATCGACGCGCTCGATGGGCCAGCCTTCGGCAAGGGCCTTGTCGACCGAGGGATCGATCTCAAGCTGATGCCTGGCCACGCCGCTGACGATCTGGCGGAAGAAATCCGCATCGGCGGGGAGATATTGTTCGCCTTCGATCTCGCGTCCGAGATGGAAGCTGCCGAACTGGGCCAGGGTATCTTCGAGCGAAGCGCGGCCCACATCCATCTGGTAAAGCGCCTGCACGGCGGCCAGACGCGCGGCACCGCGCTGATTGGCGACGCGGGGTTTGGCGGAATCGCGTTTCGGATGGTCAGTCATTCAGCTTCGCTTTTATGCCGGACAGAACGAGCGCAGCGCGGGCCGCATCTCCTCCCCGGTCCTGATCTTGTACATTGGCCCGGATCCAGGCCTGTGCTTCGGTTTCCACAGTGAGGATGCCGATGCCCAGGGGAAGAGCATCGACAACGGCCAGCTCGGCCAGAGCGCGAATGCTCTCGCCGGCCACCGCCACGTAATGATTGGTCTGGCCGCGAATGACGCAGCCCAAGGCCACATAGCCGTCAAACCGCCCGGTTTCAATGGCCATTGCGAGCGCAACGGGCACTTCCATGGCGCTGGGCACGGCAATGACCTCGTGGGTCGCGCCGGCGGCATCCAGCGCGGCGAGCGCGCCGCGCTTCATCTCATCGGCGATGCGGGGATAGGCCCGCCCTTCCACGACGAGGAAATGCAGGCCCCGGCCCGCGCCTTCCGGCACCGGGAAACGCACGCCATAGGAATCCATCAGCACTCTCCCTGCGCCAAGGCCAATATGGGCATGATAGCGCATGTTCGGCGCGGGCGGCAGGGATGGTTTCCGGCAGGATGAAGGAATGTTTCCTGCCGCGCGGAGGGTGCGGTCAATCGTCCTCGCCCGGCAGTTCCCGCTGGTCCTCGGCCAGCTCGGTGAGGAAGGAGCGGAAATCGTCGGCGGCGGAGAAGTTCTTGTAAACGCTGGCGAAACGGACGAAGGCCACGTCGTCCAGCCCCTTGAGGCCTTCCATGACATATTCGCCGATCTGATCGGAGGTGATTTCGACGTCGCCCAGGCTTTCGAGCTGGCGAACGATGCCGGAAATCATGCGCTCGACGCGCTCGGGATCGACCGAGCGCTTGCGCAGCGCGGTATTGACGGACCGCGCCAGTTTCTCGCGATCGAAGGGCACTTTGCGCCCGGTTTTCTTGACCACAGTGAGGTCGCGCAATTGCACGCGCTCGAAGGTGGTGAAGCGGCCGCCGCAGGCATTGCACACGCGGCGGCGGCGGATAGCGCCCGAATCCTCGGTCGGGCGGCTATCCTTCACCTGGGTATCGTCATTGCCACAATAGGGGCAGCGCATTGTTACCCTTTCGTCTCGCTTTTAGGCGTAGATGGGGAAGCGCGCAGTGAGCGCCTTCACCTTCTCGCGCACGGCGGCTTCGACCGTGGCATTGCCTTCGTCGGAATTGGCTTCTCGCAGGCCGTCGAGCACTTCCACGATCAGCGAACCGATCTCCTGGAATTCGGCCACGCCGAAACCGCGGGTGGTGCCCGCCGGGGTGCCCAGACGGATGCCGGAGGTCACGAAGGGCTTTTCCGGATCGAAGGGAATGCCGTTCTTGTTGCAGGTGATATAGGCGCGGCCCAGGCCCTGCTCGGCGCGCTTGCCGGTGGCATTCTTGGGGCGCAGATCGACAAGCATCAGATGGTTGTCGGTGCCGCCCGAGACCACATCGAGGCCATGGGCCTTGAGCGCTTCGGCCAGGGCGCGGGCATTGTCCACCACCTGCCGGGCATAGGCCTTGAACTCGGGCTGCAGCGCTTCCTTGAAGGCCACGGCCTTGGCGGCGATGACATGCATGAGCGGGCCGCCCTGCAGGCCGGGAAACACGGCCGAGTTGATCTTCTTGGCGATGTCCTCGTCATTGGTGAGGATCATGCCGCCGCGCGGGCCGCGCAGGGATTTATGGGTCGTGGTGGTCACGACATGGGCATGGGGCACCGGCGAGGGGTGAACGCCACCGGCAACGAGGCCGGCGATATGCGCCATGTCGACCATGAGATAGGCGCCGACGCTGTCGGCGATCTCGCGGAAGCGCTTCCAGTCCCAGATGCGCGAATAGGCCGTGCCGCCGGCGAGGATCAGCTTGGGCTTGTGCTCGTGGGCGAGGCGTTCGACCTCGTCCATGTCAAGCAGGTGATCATCCTTGCGCACGCCATAGGAGACGACGTTGAACCACTTGCCCGACATGTTGACGGGCGATCCATGGGTGAGGTGGCCGCCGGAATTGAGATCGAGGCCCATGAAGGTGTCGCCGGGCTGGAGCAGCGCCAGGAACACGGCCTGGTTCATCTGCGAACCCGAATTGGGCTGCACGTTTGCAAAGCCGGCGCCGAACAATTCCTTGGCGCGCTCGATGGCCAGGTTTTCGGCGATGTCCACGAACTGGCAGCCGCCGTAATAGCGCTTGCCGGGATAACCTTCGGCATATTTGTTGGTCATGATCGAGCCCTGCGCTTCCAGCACGGCGCGCGACACGATGTTTTCGGACGCGATCAGCTCGATTTCATGGCGTTGACGGCCCAGCTCCAGCTCGATCGCCTCGGCGATCTGCGGGTCGGTCTCGGCCAGGGTGTTGGAGAAGAACTGCGGATACAGCGAGGATGACGTGGGGCTCATGAGAAAAAGACCTCGCAAAGGACGGAGCAAACAGGCTTGGACGCGCTCATATCATGGCGCAAAGCGCGATTCCAAGAGCGACGGGTTCGGGATGATGTCATGGGGCTCCCCTGGTTGACGAATGGGTGCCCAGGCGAGCGGCTCTCTCAGGTTCGCGTTCCCCGATGGTTCCCCATCTTTTCTCGCCAGTCGCGCGAACGAGACGGTTATGCCGCAGAACGGGCGCGAGGGAAAGAGGGTAGCGGGGTTCAGGGTCGATATGGCGGCCTACGCATGGCTTTGCATCGGGCCTGACCCGAGGGCAAAGCGGCGGATTTTACGATGTCATCCCCGATATAGAGGCCGCGAACAGAGGTTCCCGCTTTCGCGGGAATGACGCCGTGGGTGAGGAAAGCGTCCAAAGGGAACACGCCCCTCCAAGGGGGACCGCAGCCCGTATGAGGCGAGGTTTGTTCCCCTCGCCGGGCCTCTCAAGGGAGGCTCAGGCGAATTTGCCGTTTGTAGGCGGCGCGGGGGCAGCCTCGGGCGCGAGGCGGCGTTGCAGCTTGGCCACGGCGAGGCGTTCCATATGGCCACGCGCGGCGTTGAGGGGGGCGATGACCACGACTTCGGTTCCGGTCGCCTCATCGATGGCGGCCACGCGCATCTGCTGGCCGACCTGAACGAATTCGAACAGAACTGCGCCGTTGCTCATGAGCCCTCCGATGGCCGGAGGCTAACGGATTTTGCGGGGGGCCTCAATGGCGGCGGTCACCCGCCCCGATCCAGCGTGGACACCATTCGAGCGTAGCTCTCATGGCCTAGCCGCGTAAATTCGCTCCACCGGAGCGAATTTGCCTTCGGCACCGCGTCTAGCTTTCGAAGGTGATCTTACCCTGGGCGTCGAACTGGTAGACGTCGTCGCGGAAGCTGACCGTGCCCTGCCTGTTGGCCCAGGCGGTGATGTAAGTGGTGTGGATCGGCACCTGGTTGCTGATGGCCACATCGAGACGCTGCAGCGAATCGAAGGTCTGGTCGACGCGGGAGCGGTCCCAGTCGCCATTGTCGCGCAGCAGCCAGGTCACCAATTCGTTGACGCCTTCGACGCGGACGCAGCCGGAGGAATGGAAGCGGGCATTCTCGCCGAACAGCGCCTTGGTGGGCGTGTCGTGCAGGTAGACGTCGTGCTTGTTGTAGAAATTGATCTTGCAATGGCCCATGGAATTGGCCGCGCCCGGCTCCTGGCGATACATGTAGTTCACCTGGGCATCGGTGATGTTCGCCCAATCGATCGTGGCCGGATCGATCGTGTTGCCGCTGCCGTCGTAGATGAAAATATTCTGCTCGGCGAGGTAATTGGGGTTTTCGAGCATGTACTTGGTCAGGTCCTGGCGGACCAGCGACTTGGGCACGTGCCAATAGGGATTGAAATTGATCTGGTGGATCTTGCTGGCCAGGATCGGGGTGGCGCGATCGACGCGGCCGACAACGGCGGTGTGGCGCTGCTCGACCATGGAGCCGCCGACGGCCTCGATGGTGGCGGCCGGAATGTTGACGACCACATAGCGGTCGGTGAGCGTCGGCGCCATCTGCTGGACGCGGGTATAGTTGAGATAGAGCTGCTGCAGGCGGGTGGCGGCCGGCACGTTCATCGCATACCAGGTGGCCTCGTCGATCTGGCCATTGACGACCAGGCCGTGGCGCGCCTGTAAGGAGCGGACGCCGCGATCGGCATCGGCATCGAAGATGTCGTTGGCATATTCGACCAGCGGCATGTCGCCCGAGGAAATCAGGCGGCGCTTGACCTGCACCACGGCCGGCGAGGAGGCGCCAAGCTGGAGCTGGTAGGCCTGCTGCGGGATTTCTTCCCATCCGCCGGCGGCGACGAAGGGCTCGTATTGCGCGATGGCGAGCTGGAGATTGTTCAGCGTGTCATAGGACAGGATCGGCTCGTTGGTGGCGATCAGGGCCTGGGCGGCGGCCGTATTGCCGGCACGATCGGTTTCGCGCAGCACCCTGCCGGTGCCAAACATGTCGAAAAGCGAGCCACCATCCTGCGCGCGCGCCGCAGGCAATGCTGCACTGGCGCCCAGGAGCGCCACGGAACCCAAAAACTTGCGTCTGTTCAACCGCATGTCGTCACCCATCAGACCAGCCGCCATCCCAGCGGGCGATACCATTGCTTGGCCCGGACTCACAATCATGGTCAACGCGATGTGAATGCTCCGGGCAACCACATCCTTTGTCAGGAAATGGTTTCCAACCGGTAATGGCGCTGCTCCCAGTTTGCGGCGCAAATAAGAAACGCCGACCCGAAGGCCGGCGTCGCGTCAGCAGTTGTGGCATGGAGGCAACACGCCACCACGTGCCGAGTTTTCCGCCGGTTGGCTCCGGTCAGAGCTTGTAGAGGATCTGGTCGACCCAGAAGCGCTCGAGGCGGGCCAGCGCCTTGTTGAGGTTGTCGAACTCGTCGTCGCCCAGGCCGCCGACCTTGTCGATGGACTTGAGGTGACGGTCATAGAGCTCGTCGATCACTTCGGCCACTTCCTCGCCCTTGGGCGTCAGGCGAATGCGGACCGAACGACGATCGGTGCGCGAGCGCTCCTGGAAGATGTAGCCGGTCTCGACCAGCTTCTTGAGGTTGTAGGACACGTTCGAGCCCAGGTAGTAACCGCGCGAACGCAGTTCCCCGGCGGTGAGCTCGGCATCGCCGATGTTGAACATCAGCAGAGCCTGGACGGGGTTGATATCGTCCCAGCCCATGCGGTCGAACTCGTCCTTGATCAGATCGAGCAGACGGCGATGCAGGCGCTCCACGCGGGAAACCGCTTCGAGATAGAGTGGCTTGAGCCCTTCGTTCCGTTCCGGAGTAAGCGCCTCGGCCGCGTTCGATTTCATTGCCATTTGTGCCTCACTGTAAAACTTGCGTGCGATTTTTCGCATCTCATGAGGCCAAACTACGGCGGTCGGACTAAGATCGCCCTAAGCGACACGCTTAAAACTATCTTACTGGAAAGCAATGAGAATTTGGCTTAACGGGGCCTTACGCGGGGTCAGAAAATTGTAACCTTTCCAAGGGGTAAAGCGGGTTGCCGTCACGAGCGGCGAAGCGATGGCGCGCCGCGCAGCTTGGTGAGAAAGACGATGGCGACGAAGAGCGCCTGGCCGGCGAGGAGGGTCTGGCCGAGGCCGTTGAGCGTGGTCCAATGCGTTGCCAGCAGGAGGATGCTGATCGCCACCCAGGCGGCGTCCCCGGCAATATTGGCGAGGATGGCGGACCAGGCGGGGCCAGTCGCCGTGCCGATGGCATAGTTGAACAGCGCCCAGGGGAGGAGGAACGCTCCGACGGCCATGAGGAAGCCGGCGGCCGCAGGCATGCCGGCCAGATCGGCAATGGGCCCGGCGCCTGCGAGCAGGGCAATGCCCAGGATTCCCGAGATAGCGGCATCGATGGTGTAGAGGGCTTTTGGCGAGCGGGCCTGAGCGGCGAGCGATAGGTCGGTCATGACGAGGTCCTCGGCTGTGTTGATGATGGCACCATGCTGCCGCCGGCAGGTCATCGCCTCAATTCCCTCCGAGGTAATGGAATTGCCGGCGTCCTTACGGCAATGTCGGCGGCAAGGAGGCCGGCATGTTCGAAACAGCCCTGCGAGAATGGCGCAACAGGCGCGGAATGAGCCAGATGGCGCTGGCCTTGGCGGCCGACGTGTCGCCGCGGCATCTGAGCTTTCTGGAATCGGCGCGGGCGCGGCCCAGCCCGGGCATGGTGATGCGGCTGGCCGAGGCGCTGGACCTGCCCCTGCGCGAGCGGAACGGCCTGCTGGTGGCGGCGGGCTTCGCGCCGCAATTCGGCGACAGCGATTGGCTGAGCCCGCAAATGGCCGAGGTGCGGCAGGCGGCGGAACTGCTGCTGGCGGCGCATGCCCCCTACCCTGCGCTGGTGCTGGATGCCGGCTTCGACATTCTGGAGGCCAATCCGGCAGCCTGGGGGCTGCTCGGCGGCCAGCGGCCGGATGGCAGAGCGCTCAATCTCTGCGACCTGGTGTTCCTGCCGGGTCCGGTGCGAGCGGCAATCGTCAATTGGGAGGAAGTGGCCTTCTATCTGCTGCACCGGCTGCGGGAGGGGACAAGGCGGCACGGCCCGCAATCGGCGGTGGCGCAGACATTGATGCGGGCCCGGCGGCAGGACGGCGCGGCGGCGCTGGAACGAAGGCAGGGCGGCGCACGCAACACCGTGCTGCTGCCGCTGGAATTCCGTATCGGGGACGAGGTGACGCGCTGGTTCACCACCGTCACGAGCTTTGGCGGGCCGCAGGATGCGTTGGCCGAGGAAATCACCATCGAGCAGTTTCACCCGGTCAAGGCGGGTTAATCGGCCTGGGCGCGCCTGATGCGGAGGCCGAGAACGAAGATGACGAGGAGCGCAATCAGGATCGCGGCGCGCAGAACCAGGCCGAACGTGGTGATGCGGATATCGGGATTGCCGGAGAGATAAAGGCCCAGCTCGAGAATGGTGGCGGCGACAAGCAGGACAGCGCCCCAGGAGGCCTTGATCCAGAGGCCGACGGCGGCGAAGAGCCGGGCCAGCGAAAACACGGCCAGATAGGCGAAGCCGGAAAAGCCCATGACGGCGACAGGACTGGCCGAGCCCATATTGACGCCGAGCAGGCGAGCGGCATCGCTGAGCCCCAGGAACAGGGCAATCACGGCGATGATGCGGATATAGAGTGCGAAACCGGGCGCCTGGAAGAGCATGCGGCTTGATAATACGACCGGCCCGCTGCGACAAGCTTTGCCTTGGAGGGGCGCTGCCTGTCTGCTAGGACCGATGCGGGGCGCAGGCCCCTTCCCGACCGAAAAACGGATAGAGATCATGAGTCAGGGCTGGCCCAAGCACGATATGTCTTTTCTCGGGGGAAGGCGGCTGCGGCGCTTGCGGCAGGCCGAGTGGAGCCGGGCCATGGTGCGCGAGACGCAATTGCTGCCGCGCGACCTGATCTGGCCGCTCTTCGTGATCGAGGGGCAGAACGAGAAGACGTCGATAAAGACCATGCCCGGGGTGGAGCGGCTGTCGGTCGACCTGCTGGTCGAAGCGGCGAGACAAGCGCGGGATGCCGGCATTCCGGCACTGGCGCTGTTCCCCAATACGCCGGACCATCTGCGCGGCGAGAATGCCGAGGAAGCGTATAATCCCGACAACCTGATGTGCCAGGCGCTGAGCGCGATCAAGGCGGCGGTGCCGGAAATCGGGCTGATCGCCGATGTGGCGCTGGACGAATATTCCAGCGACGGGCAGGACGGATTGGTGCGCGACGGGCAAATCCTCAACGACGAGACCGTGGCCGTGATGGTGAAGTCGGCGCTGATGCAGGCGCGGGCTGGCGCAGATGTCATCGCGCCATCGGACATGATGGATGGGCGCGTGGCCGCGATCCGCGCCGCGCTCGATGCCGAGGGGTTCGACCACGTGCAGATCATGTCCTATGCGGCCAAATATGCCTCGTGCTTCTACGGGCCGTTCCGGGAGGCGGTCGGCTCGGGCAGCCGGCTCAAGGGCGACAAGCTGACCTATCAGATGGATTATGCCAATTCCGACGAGGCGCTGCGCGAGATCGAACAGGATATCGAAGAGGGCGCGGACAGCATCATGATCAAGCCGGGCCTGCCCTATCTCGACGTGGTGCGCCGGGCCCGGGATGCGTTCAACGTGCCGATCTACGCCTATCAGGTGAGCGGTGAATACGCGATGATCGAGATGGCGGGCGCGGCGGGCGCCATCAATCGCGATGCGGCGGTGCTGGAAAGCCTCTGGGCCTTCAAGCGCGCCGGGGCGAATGGCGTGCTCACCTATTACGCGCTGGAAATGGCCCGCAAGCTGGGCGGCTAGGGCGGTGCACATTTGGCTGGATAACCGAACCACCCTCACCCACCGCTCGTCACCCTCGGGCTCGACCAAAAGCGGTTGCGATAGACCCAAAACAAAGACCCCTCGGGTCAGGCCCGAGGGTGACGATCCGGATTGGGTTAGATCCCTTTAGCGACCCGGATTGGGTTAGATGCCCTTAAAGCAATCCACATTGCGTTGGAATCACGGCTCTTTTGCTTTGCTCACCCTTAAGAGCGGTTGAGGGAGGGGGTCATCAGTGGCTCGCCAAACCACCCCCTCCCCATCCCTCCCCTCAAGGGGGAGGGGCGATAAGGCCGCTTCCCTCAAAACCTGAACCGCTCTAACCGGCGCGCTCGGTGGTGCCATCTTCGGCGGCGAGCTGGGCGGGGCGCTTGCCCCGGCGCGGACGAATGGCGCTGATGATGCCGGCGCAGGCCACCAGCACCATGCCTGCCAAGGCGATCGGCTCGGGGGCGTGACCGAAGACCAGCCAGCCCAGAATGCCCGCCCAAACCAGGTGCATATAGGTCATGGGGGCTACCAGGGCCGCCGGCGCGTAGCGATAGGACTGGGTGAAGAGGTAGTGCCCCAGCCAGGCGGAGACGCCCAGGCCGATGAACAGCACGACCTGCAGGGGAGTGGGCGCGGCGCCATGCAGCGTCCAGGGCAGGAAAATGCCGAAGGCGATGGCGCCGATCAGCGCCGAATAGAACAGCATGGCCATGGTGCGCTCGGTATGGGCGAGCACGCGGGACAACAGATTATAGGCGGTGGCGAGGACGACATTGCCCAGTACGAAGGCAACGCCCCAGGGATCGAGCCCGCCACCGGGCCGGGCGATCAGCAGCACGCCGGAAAAGCCGACGAGAGCCGCGATCCAGGCCGCCGGGCCGACCTTTTCCTTCAAGATCGGACCCGAGAGCAGCACGACGAGGACGGGGCAGAGATAGACGATGGCCGTGGTTTCGGCGACGGGCATGCGCTGCAAGGCCAGGCTGACGAGGAAGGAGCCGAACGCCAGGCTACCGGCGCGGAGCAGGACGAGCCCGGTGCGCTGCGTGCGCACCATTTCGCGACCATGGAGCGGGGCAACGATGGCCAGCATCAACAGGCAGTGGCCGATATAGCGAATGGCCGTCACCATGGGCACATTGTACTCGGTGATGAGCAGCTTGTTGGTGGTGTCGTTATAGGCAAAGAGCAATGTCGCGCCCAAGATGAGGACGAGACCGCGCAAAGGCTGATGCGTCAGCGGCGCGGGGGAAGCGGCAATAGACATGAACAATTCCGGAAGGGCGCCAGGCAGACGGCGACTCGGGCAAGGCTTACAATAGGCCAGTGTAGTCCCCTCGGGCGCACGGGGACAGATGCAGTGACAAATCTGTGCCCGCCCCTCTTGCAATGGCCGGATGCCGTGACAATTTGTGGGCCATGAGCCAGGATTTTGCCGCACGCCCCTATCTGCCCGACCCTTCGACCGCCCCCGAATTGTTCGACGGGCTGCTGACGCGGCGGGTGACCGCCTATCTCATCGACCTGGTGCTGATCGGCGTCTTGACGCTGGCGCTGGCCATATTGGGCCTGATCCTGGGCTTCCTCACCTTCGGGCTGGCCTGGCTGACCCTGCTCTTCGTGGTGCCGGCGGCGATCGTCATCTATTACGCGCTGACCCTGGGCTCGCCGAAGCGCGCGACCGTGGGCATGCAGATGATGGATATCGTGCTGACGCCGACGCGCGGGCAGCCGCTCGACGGCTGGATGGCGATCTTTCATGCCCTGCTGTTCTGGCTGACCTTCTGGATTTCCTGGCCGGTCACGATCCTGTTCGCGCTGTTCACGCCGCGCCGGCAGATGATCCATGACCTGATCATGGGTACGCTGATGGTGCGCCGTTCGCCGATGATGCGGCACTGGCGGCGGAACCACCGGCCGGACGATTATCACGACGGCGAGTGAGGCGTTGCCCGGCCCGGGACTCGGCGCTAGACTGGGGGCGTTCGCTTCAGCTTAGGTCCTCGATGACCGACCAGACGCCGGAAACCACCCAGCTCTTCCTGACCGCCGCCATGCCGTGCCCCTATCTGCCGGGCCGCATGGAGCGCAAGCTCTTCACGCACCTATCCGGGCGGCGGGCTTCCATGCTGCATCAATTGCTCAGCGACAACGGCTTCCGCCGCAGCCAGAACCTGATCTATCGCCCGGCCTGCGAGGGCTGCAACGCCTGCCAATCGGTGCGGATCGTCACGCGCGAATTCACCGCTTCCCGGCGCTTCCGCCGGGTGCAGCGAAGCAATGACGATATCGGGATCGCCGTGCGGCCGACGGCGGCGACGCTGGAGCAATACGACCTGTTCAAGCGCTATCTCGAGGCCCGCCACGATGGCGGCGGCATGACGCAGATGAGCTATCAGGACTATGAATACATGGTCGAGGATACGCCGGTGCAGTCGGTGCTGGTGGAATACCGGCTGCGGGACACGCCGGACCAGAAGCTGGTGGCCGTGGCGCTGACCGACGTGATGCCCGACGGGCTTTCCATGGTCTATTCCTTCTACGACCCCGATTTTGCCCATCGGAGCCTCGGCACTTTCCTCATTCTCGACCATATCGCCCAGGTGCGCTCGGCCGGGCTGAGCTATGTCTATCTGGGCTATTGGGTGCCGGATTCGCCGAAAATGGCCTATAAGGGCGATTATCGGCCGCTCGAAGTGCAATGCGGGCCGCAGGGCTGGAAGCGGCTGGCGGAATAGAACATTTCACTCATTGATTAAAACGGCGTCCGCTCTCACCTGAGCTTGTCGTCATTGCCGGGTTTATCCCGGCAATCCATCTTGCCGTGGGCATGGACCACCGGGACAAGCCCGGTGGTGACGATGGGATGGATAGACAGCCGTCTCAGGTCAATGGCGAAGCGGAAGGCAGCGCTCATACCACGATATCGAAGACGACGAGGCCATCGCGGCCGCCATCCAGGGCGGCTACGAGACGGGCACCGGCCGCCTTGTGATCGGGGTGCACGAGATAGGCGTCGCGGGCCGTTTCATCGACGAAGTCGATGATGAAACCATCGGTGAAACCCTGGTGCAGCCCTTCGGGCGAGACATTGGGGCCATAGGCGATGGCGAGGAAGCCTTCGATCACATTCTTCAGATCGGCAAGCTGCAGATAGATGGCGCTGCGCTCGGCATCGGGGATGTCGGAGCGGAAGCGGACGAAGACGCAGTGGCGGATCATTTCGCGAGTCGCTCGAGTTGGTTAGCGGGAAGGTTTGATATCTTGATTCATCAAAAGGGGCCCCTCACCCGTCGCTGCGCGCCACCTCTCCCCCAAGGGAGAGGTCAAGAGGCGGCTCCACAGGAGCGATTTTCCGCTCCGCGGTCGGTCGTCACCCAACAAACCTGTTGTTTCGCGGGAAGCCGGTCGGTGGTTGCCGGCCGGCCGCGGCGCGGTCGCCGAGCCAGTCGACCAGTTCCTCGGTGGGCTTGGAATAGGTGCGGCCGGAACTGTCGGTCCAGGTGAGGCCATCGGCAGCGTAGAAGGTCTTGATGTCGGAAATGCCGCCATCCTTGTAGCGCTGCAGGCGCACACCCTTGCCCCGGCCCATGGTGGCGAGCTGGGCCATGGGGAAGACGAGCAGCTTGCGGTTCTGCCCGATGACGGCCACGCGGTCGCCCTCGCAGGGCACGATGAGCCGGGCTTCCTCGGGGGCTGACACGTTAAGGATCTGCTTGCCCTTGCGGGTATTGGCGATCAGGTCGTCCTCGTTGACGATGAAGCCGTAGCCCGCCGACGAGGCGATGATGCGCCGCTTACCGGGCGAGAAGACGAAGAGATCGACGATGTCCTGTCCCTCCTCGATATCGACCATGATGCGGACGGGCTCGCCCTGACCGCGGCCGCCGGGGAGCTTGTCGGCGCCCAGGGTATAGACCTTGCCGCCGGTGGTGAGCATCAGCAGCTTGTCCGTGGTCTCGCAATTGATGGCGAGTTTCAGCCGGTCGCCGGTCTTGAAGCCCTTTTCGTCGATCGTGGCATTGTGCCCCTTGGGCGCGCGAATCCAGCCTTTTTCGGAGAGAATGACGGTGATCGGCTCGCGCTCGATGAAGGCTTCGGTGATTTCGGCGGCGTCGGCCACCGGCGCATTGCCGAAAATGGTGCGGCGGGCGCCCAGGGCATGGGGCGTGACGCCATCGGCCTCGAACAGCGGATAGGCTTTTTTCAGCGCTTCAACCTGCTTGGCGATCTCGCCCCATTGGCGCTTGTCGGAGCCAAGCAAGGCCTCGAGCCGGCCCTTTTCCTCGGTCAGCTTGGCATGTTCCTGGCGCAGCTCGATTTCCTCGAGCTTGCGCAGGGAGCGCAGGCGCATGTTGAGGATGGCTTCGGCCTGATTGTCGGTTAGATTGAAGGCAGCGATGAGGCTGGCCTTGGCATCGTCCTCCTCGCGGATGATGCGGATCACCTCGTCGAGATTGAGATAGGCGATGATATAGCCTTCGAGCACTTCGAGGCGATTGGCGATCTGTTCGAGGCGGTGCTCGGAACGGCGGACCAGCACCACCTTGCGATGATCGAGCCAGGCGCGAAGCGTATCGGCCAGGCTCATGACGCGCGGGACCGTGCCGTGGTCCAAGACGTTGAGATTCAAGCTGAAACGGACTTCGAGCTCGGTCAGCTTGAAGAGCTGCTCCATGAGGATGACGGCATCGACCGTGCCGGCGCGCGGCTCTAGCACGAGGCGGATATCGTCGGCGCTCTCGTCGCGCACGTCCTTGAGCAGGGGCAACTTCTTGGCCAGCAGCAGTTCGGCGATCTTTTCCACCAGGCGCGATTTCTGCACGCCATAGGGGATTTGGGTAACGACGATCTGATAGACGCCCCTGCCCTTTTCCTCCTTCTCCCAAATGGAGCGCAGGCGGAAGGAGCCCCGTCCTGTCTCATAGGAATGGACGATGGAGGCGCGGCTTTCGACCAATTGGCCGCCCGTGGGGAAATCGGGGCCGCGCACCAGATCGTCCATGCTCGGCGGCGCGGACGGATCGGGATGAACGAGGTCGTCGGTGGTGGCGGCGGGATTGTAGATGAGCTTGAGCGCGGCGTTGCACAGCTCGACCAGATTGTGCGGCGGCACCGAGGTGGCCATGCCCACGGCGATGCCGGTGGAGCCATTGGCGAGCAGATTGGGGAAGTTGGACGGGAGCACGACCGGCTCTTCGTCCTCGCCGTCATAGGTCGGCTTGAAGTCGATGGCGTTCTCGGTGATGCCCTCGAGCAGGCGCGTGGCCACATCGGTCATGCGGCTTTCGGTATAGCGCATGGCGGCCGGGCTATCGCCGTCGATATTGCCGAAATTGCCCTGGCCGTCGACCAGCGGATAGCGCAGGGCGAAATCCTGGGCGAGGCGCACCAGGGCATCGTAGATCGACTGGTCGCCATGGGGGTGGAACTTACCGATGACGTCGCCGACGATGCGGGCGCTTTTCTTGTAGCCCTGATTGGGATCGAGCTTGAGCAGGCGCATGGCGTGGAGAATACGGCGGTGAACCGGCTTGAGGCCGTCCCGCGCATCGGGCAGCGCCCGCTGGGTGATGGTGGAGAGCGCATAGGACAGATACCGCTCTTCGAGCGCCTGCTTGAGATCGACGATGCGCTGATCGTCTGGCGGCGGGAGAGTATCGGCGTCGGACATGGGCGGCTCAAATCATGAGAACGAATCAGGAGCAGAGTATAGCGGCGAGGGCACTTAATCAGGTTGCAGAATCGTGTTTTGCCCAGGAGTTCCGGGCTATGGCGGCATATCGGACCGGTCGCAAGGCCCCCTCACCCGCCGCTGCGCGGCGACCTCTCCCCCCAAAGGGAGAGGTGAAGGCTGCCAAAGTCGCGGAGCGACACCTCTCCCTTTGGGGGAGAGGTCGGATTGCGTAGCAATCCGGGTGAGAGGGCCTTTTGTCGAACTACACCTTGCTCAGCATGTCGATCAGCGGCTCGCGAACCGTGGGCGGGTCGATGTCGCGGGCGTGCCAGACGTGCTGATCTAGGAAATGCGCGGTGAGGCGGAGGGCGGCGCGGATGTCGTCGGGGGAGGCATTGCCGCGGGCGTGGAGGAAACTGGGGAGCGGCAGGAGGCGTTCCTTGTAGGGCTCGGCGGCGGCGCGGGAGACGGCGCGGCCGGATTTGGGCGACACATGGGTCAAGTCCTCGGTGACGCCGGTGGCGGCGCAGCTTTCGAGATCGAGACCGAAACCGAGCTCGTCGAGCAGAGCGAGTTCAAACCGGGCGAGCGCGGCACCATCCGGGGAATGGTCGATGAGATCGATGGCCATGCCGAGGAGACGATCATGCGGATCGCGCTCGGGCAGGAGATGCAGGTGCTCGCAGACGAGCTGGGAAAGATAGAGCCGCTTGCGGTCGGTGATAAGCTCGGCAGCGCGGCCACGCAGCAATTCGATGGTGAAGGTGCCCAGATGGTCTTCGAGGCGGGCACGCCAGGTGAGCTGGACGATATTGCCGGGCTGGAGCGTGGCGGCGAGCCTGGTCGAGCGCCCACCGCGCACCAGGCCGAGGCAGCGGCCGCGACCAGCCACCATGGCCTCGGCAATGACGCCGGATTCGCCATGGCGGCGCACGCCGATCAGCAGGGCTTCACCAGTCCATTCCATGAGCACCTCGCCGTGGAAGGACCATAACGCAGTCCGTCCACCACGTCATTGCCGGGCTTGTCCCGGCAATCCATCTACCGCATCGCATGGATTACCCGGACGAGCCGGGTAATGACGATAGAACCGAAAAAAGAACCCTTCATCCGCCCTTCGGGCACCTTCTCCCTCAAGGGGAGAAGGGAAGAGCGAGCCGCTAGTTCTTCCCACTCGGGAATTCCAGCCCCATCTCACGATAGCGCTCGGGGTCCTCGGCCCATTTTTCGCGGACCTTGACGAAGAGAAAGAGGTGGATAGGCACGTCGTACATCTCCATCAATTCCTTGCGCGCCTCGGCGCCGATGGCCTTGATGGTCTGGCCTCCGGCGCCCAGCACGATCTTCTTGTGGCTGTCGCGGGCGACATACACGACCTGATCGATCTTGTAGGAGCCGTCCTTCTGGATCTTGAAGCTCTCGGTTTCGACGGTGGAATTGTAGGGGATTTCGTCGTGGACGCGCAGGAACAGCTTTTCGCGCGTGATCTCGGCGGCGGTGATGGCCATGGTGAGATCGGTGAGATGATCCTCGGGGAAATGCCAGGGACCGGGCGGGATGTGCTTGACGCACCAATCGATGAAGTCCTTGACGCCATGGCCCTTGAGCGCGGAGAGCATGAAGGTGGCCTCGAAGCGCAGGCGCTCATTGAGCGTTTGGGACAGGGCCAGCAGGCTCTCATGCTTGACCGCGTCGATCTTGTTGAGGATCAGCACCTTGGGCTGGCGGATATTTTCGAGGCCTTCGAGCAGGGTTTCGATATCGGGCGTGATGCCGCGCTCGGCATCGAGGATGAAGGCGACCAGATCGGCATCCCCTGCCCCGCCCCAGGCGCTTTCCACCATGGCGCGATCCAGCCGGCGCTTGGGCGCGAAAATGCCGGGGGTATCGACAAAGACGAGCTGGGCGGAATCGAGCGTCAGCACGCCGCGCACCTGGCTGCGGGTGGTCTGCGCCTTGTGGGTGACGATGGAGACTTTGGTGCCGACGAGCGAATTGAGCAGGGTCGACTTGCCGGCATTGGGCGCGCCGACCAGGGCGATGAAGCCACAGGAGGTGTCGGTGCGTTCGTCAGGCGTGTTCATGGCGTTTCCTTCCAGACCTTCTGGCGGACCAGGAAGAGTTGGGCGGCCTTGTGTTCGGCGATCTTCTTGGAGGAGCCGGTGGCTTCCAGCCGGTCGTATCCGGCAAGATCGACGGCGATGGTGAATTCGGGCGCGTGATCGGGACCGGTGCGCCCGACCAGCACATAGGCTGGCGGCTCGAGACCGCGCGCCTGGGCCCATTCCTGCAATGTGGTCTTGGCGTCGGCGCGGCTGGCCTGGCCGCCGGCCAGGACATCCTCGAAATTGCGCTCGATGAAGGCCCGGGCCGGTTCGAGCCCGCCATCGAGATAGATGGCGCCAATGATCGCTTCGGTGATGTCGCCGAGAATGGCATCCTTGTCGGCGCCGCCCGAACGGGCCTCGCTGTCGCCCAGGATCATTTCCCGGCCCAGATCGAGCTGGCGGGCGATTTCGGCGCAGGTTTCCTTGCGCACGAGCGTATTGAGGGTGCGGCTGAGATCGCCCTCGTTGGATTTGGGATAGCGGCGATAGAGCATGTCGGCGACGACGAGCCCCAGGACGCGGTCGCCCAGGAATTCCAGGCGCTGGTAGGACCGGTCGATGCGCTTTGCCGGGGAGATGGCGCTGGAATGAGTCAGCGCCCGCTCCAGGAGGTCGAGATCGGCAAAACGGTAGCCGAGACGAAACTGGAGCTTTTCGTGGGTCTTGTCGCGGCGGCTCACGGCGCTTCCGTGTCGTACGGCGTGTCGCCATAGACCGACTGGAACATGCGGTCCCAGCGCACATTGGCGGGCCATTGCCAGATCTGCCAGGGCGGCAGATTGTCCCTGATGGAGAAGAAGCGCGCCTCGGCCTTGGCGATAAGGTTGACGGCAGGCACATAGCCGACCTGGCTCAGCACGCGGCTATCGGCGGAGCGGTCGCGATTGTCGCCCATCATGAAGTAATGGCCGGCCGGCACCTGGTATTCAGGGGTATTGTCGAGCGAAAGATTGTCCCCGATCTCCTGGATGATGTGGGTCGTGCCCTCGGGGAAGGTCTCGCGATAGACGATGACCTCGCGGGTATCGCCATTGCTGTCCGTATCCAGCTTGCGGCCAATCTCCTCGCGCTCGACCATGACATCGTTGATGTAGAGGCGCCCTTCGCGCATCTGGATGCGGTCTCCGGGCAGGCCGACGATACGCTTGATATATTCCATGTTCTGCGGGACGGGCCGGAAGACGGCAATGTCGCCGCGATTGGGATCGCGCCCCAGGATGCGGTTATTGATCGGCAGTTCGAAATCGAGCAGGGCGAAATCGCCGTAGCGTCCGAGCGAGAAGGAATGCTTGCCGTAGCCCCAGACATATTTGTTGGCTACGAAATAGTCGCCGATCATCAGCGTCTGCTGCATGGAGGCGGTAGGGATGGAAAAGGGCTGATAGAGGAAGAAGCGGATGACGATGGCGATGAGCAGCGCTTCGACGATGACCACGAAGGTTTCGACCCACTCATTGGCGGCGGATTTCTTGGCGGTCTTGTCGGCAGGCTGGGTCATGATCTTCCCCGGTTGGCGGTGCGGAAGGGTTAGGCGTTTGTCCCAGCCGGGTCAACGGACTTGATAGGCAGGGCCTCGATGATCACGAAGGCCTGAGCGAGCCCGGCGTCGTCCGTGATGGTCAGGTGGATATGGGGTTCGTGCCCGGCAGGAACAAGGCGGGCCAAAGCCCTGGCCGCGCCATTGGTCAGGTGCATGGTCGGCTTGCCGGAGGGCAGATTGACGACGCCCATGTCACGCCAATAGACGCCCCAGGAAATGCCGGTGCCCAGGGCCTTGGAGCAGGCCTCCTTGGCGGCGAAGCGCTTGGCATAGGACGCGGCGCGCTGGGCGCGGCGATCGGACTTCTTCCGCTCGATCTCGGTGAAGCAGCGCTGAGTGAAGCGCTCGCCATATTTGGCGAGGGTTTGTTCTACGCGGTCGATCTGGATGAGGTCGGAGCCAAGGCCGATGATCATTCTTCCCTTCTCCCCTTGTGGGAGAAGGTGGCGGCGAAGCCGTCGGATGAGGGGAATACCGCACTGTCCCCACCCCTCATCCGCCCCTTCGGGGCACCTTCTCCCACAAGGGGAGAAGGGAGCATCGCGTGTGTGGCAACGAAATTGATCACTTCACCCCCTGAATGCCGCGGCTGCCGGGCTTTACGGCCGGGATGGCGGCGAGTTCGGCGGGGAGCTGATCTGCGGGATAGGCGGGGACCTTGAATTCGATTAGGCTCACCAGCGGCACGCCGACTTCGGCTTCACCGGCGGAGCGATCGATGAGGCAGGCGGCGGCGGCGACATTGGCGCCGATCTTCTGGAGGGCGGCGACGCATTCGCGGATGGAGAGGCCGGTGGAGACAATGTCTTCCACCACGACGACCACGTCATCGGGCGCGATCTCGAAGCCGCGGCGCAGTTCGAACTGGCCGTCGACACGCTCGGTATAGAGCGCCGGAACGCCGAGCTGGCGGGCCGTCTCGTAGCCGGGAATGATGCCGCCGATGGCGGGGGACACGACCTTGGTAACGCCGGGCACTTCGGCGCGGATGCGCTCGGCCAGGGCCTTGCAGAGCTTTTCGGTTTGGTGGGCATATTGGAATACCCGGGCCTTCTGCAGGAAGATCGGCGAGCGCAGGCCCGAGGAAAGGATGAAATGCCCCTCCAGCATGGCGCCGCATTCGCGGAAGATATCCAGGACCTCATCTCTCGTCATCGCGCAAACTCCTGTCGACCCTGCCGTCCCATTCGAGAGTGGAAATCATCCCGGCCTCTCGAAGGCCCGCCCGCTGGACGGCGGAAAGCCCCGGGCTGCGCTTGAGCGTTTGCAGGACATCGGTGAGTTGCGCAAGATCGCGCACCTCGATTTCGAAGATCATCTGGTGGAAGTCCGGCGAAATCATGCGCATGACCAGATTGTTGATATTGGCATCGCAGGCGGCGATGGCCGAGGAAATCTGCGCCAGCGAACCGGGCCGGTTGACCGATTCCATGGAGATCACGGTCGAATAGAGCTTGTCCTCCCTGCCAGCCAGGTTCCAGCGCACATCGACCCAGGCGACATCGCTGTCATGCTTGGCGATCAGCGCATCGGAATGGATGGGATAGACGGTGAGCGGCATGCCGGCTTCCAGGATGCCCACGAGCCGGTCGCCTGGCACGACGCCTTCGCCGGAGAGATTGACCGGGGTGTGGAAATCGAGCTGGGCCAAAGCGGCCTTGGCCTGATTGCCGGAGCGCTGGCCGCCCGGCACGCGGAAACGGAACTGATCGGTGGCGCGCAGGGCAAACCAGCCATCGGCGGTGTCGGCCACCGGCAGGTCGAGCTTGCGGCGGCGCTTGCGCAGGCCCTTGACCTGGGCGAGCGCATTGCCCAGCGGCTCGGAGCCGACCTTGCCCTCGCCCAGGGCGATCAGCAGCTCGCGCTTGCTGGGCTGTTCCAGCGCCTCGGCCAGCATCTTGGCTTCGGCCTCATCCAGCATGACGCCTTCGCGCTCCAGCATCATGTTGAGCACGTGTTCGCCCAGGGCATAGGCACGCTGCGCGGCGGCCTGGCGCACGGCGCGGCGAATGGCGGCGCGGGCCTTGCCGGTGGCGGCAATGCCGATCCAGTTGGAGGGCGGCCGATGGTTCTGATCGCGGAGGATTTCCACCTCGTCGCCCGAGCGCAATTGGGTGACAAGCGGCAGGATGAGGCCGTTGATCTTGGCGCCGACGCAGGTGTCGCCGATATCGGTATGCAGGGCATAGGCGAAATCGATGGGGGTCGCGCCGCGCGGCAGGGCGATAAGGCGCCCGCGCGGGGTGAAGCAGAAGACCTGGTCCTGGAAGAGCTCGAGCTTGGTATATTCGAGGAAATCCTCCGAGGCGATGCCGGAGGTCAGGTGGGAAATGGTCTGCCGCAGCGAGCCATAGGCGTGCGATTCCATCTCGATGCGGCCCAGATTGGCCGAGGCGCCATCCTTGTAGAGCGCATGAGCGGCGATGCCGAATTCGGCGATGCGGTCCATATCCTCGGTGCGGATCTGCAGTTCGACGCGCTGGCGGCCGGGCCCGACAATGGTGGTGTGGATCGACTGGTAATCGTTGTGCTTGGGGACCGAGATATAGTCCTTGAAGCGGCCGGGCACGACCTTCCACTGGGTATGGATCAGGCCGACCGTGCGATAGCATTGCTCCACCGAACCGACGACGACGCGGAAGCCGATCATGTCGGAGAGCTGTTCGAGGGCAATCGACTTGCGCTCGATCTTGGAGAAAATCGAATAGGGCGACTTCACCCGCGCCTTGACCCGCGCAGTGATGCCGGCATCGGCCAGGCGCTCGGTCAATTCGCTGGTGATGGTCTCTATGGTTTCCTGGTTGTCCGCCTGCATCTGCTCGAGGCGGTCGATGATGGCCTGGTAATGATCGGGCTGGAGAATGCGGAAGGACAAATCTTCCAGTTCGTTGCGCATATCCTGCATACCCATGCGGCCGGCCAGCGGGGCATAGATATCCATGGTCTCCTGCGCGATGCGGCGCTGCTTCTCGGGCGCCATGAATTGCAGGGTGCGCATATTGTGCAAGCGGTCGGCCAGCTTGACCAGCAGCACGCGCACGTCCTGGCTGATGGCGAGCAGGAGCTTGCGCAGGTTTTCGGCCTGGGCCTCCTCGCGGGACACCAGGTTCAGGCGCTCGATCTTGGTCAGGCCGTCGACAATGGTGCCGATCTCGGGCCCGAAAAGCTGGTCGATCTCGGCGCGGGTGGCGTCGGTATCCTCGATGGTGTCATGCAGCAGCCCCACGGCGATCGAGGCATCATCGAGCTTGAGCTCGGTGAGGATGGCGGCGACTTCGAGAGGATGGTTGAAATAGGGGTCGCCGGAGGCGCGCTTCTGCGAGCCATGCTTCTGCATGGCGTAGACATAGGCCTTGTTCAACAAATTCTCGTCGGCGTTCGGGTTGTAGGCCTGAACGCGTTCGACGAGTTCGTACTGACGCATCATGGGTTTAGCCGCTCGCTCGAGGAAACGAGCTTAGCGCCTGTAACAGAAATGAAAAGAGCGCCCGACGCATGCCGGACGCTCTTCATATAATTGCATTGAGCGGCGACGCAAATTAATCGTCGCGGCGCTCCGGAGGAGCCAGGCTCTCGATGCCGCGCAGAAGCTCTTCTTCGCTGATCGTGTCGAAATTGATCGAATCGTCGTCGCCGGCGCTCTCGATGAGCGGGGCAGCGCTGGATTCGGGTTCGTCGACCTCGACATATTTCTGCAGCGAATGGATCAGGTCCTCCTGCAAATCCTCGGGCGAAATAGTGCCATCGCCGATTTCACGCAGGGCAACGACGGGGTTCTTGTCGTTGTCGCGCGGCACGGTGATCTGGGCGCCGGAGGAAATCATGCGCGCGCGATGTGCGGCCATGAGGACGAGGTCGAAGCGGTTATCGACCTTTTCAATGCAGTCTTCAACGGTGACGCGTGCCACGAACGTCTCCACAATAGGGGGGATGAAGGGTCGCAATACACGATGCGGCCGCTGCTGGCAAGGTTTACCGCCCTGGAAAGGGACGGAACCACCCGCCTTGTTCGCCCGGCGAAAATGTGCGAACACCGAACTTAAGCAAATTTTCGATGATATTCATTCCTGGCCGGCCGCATCGGCGGCGCATTGCAATGGCGGGCTCGCCTGCCCTGATGGAGTTTTTTCGATGGCCATCGACCCGCGCGAGAAGATCGCCCTGTTCATCGACGGCGCCAATCTCTACGCCGCCTCCAAGGCGGTCGGCGTGGACATCGACTACCGCAAATTGCTCACCGAATTCAGCAGCAAGGCCTATCTGCTGCGCGCCAATTATTACACCGCGCTGGTGGAGGACCAGGAATATTCCTCGATCCGCCCGCTGATCGATTGGCTCGATTATAACGGCTACACGGTGGTGACCAAGCCGGCCAAGGAATTCACCGATGCGACGGGCCGGCGCAAGGTGAAGGGCAATATGGATATCGAGCTGACCGTCGATGCCCTCGAACTGGCGCCCTATTACGACCATTTGGTGCTGTTTTCCGGCGACGGGGATTTTACCGCCCTGGTCGCGGCATTGCAGCGGCGCGGCAAGCGGGTGACCGTGGTGTCGACGCTGACCACCTCGACGCCGATGATCTCGGACGACCTGCGCCGGCAGGCGGATTTCTTCCTCGACGTGGCGGACCTGGCCAAGAGCGTGGGCCGGCCACAGGCGCAAAGGCCGGCAGAGGCCTAGGCGAAAGGCTCCCTCACCCGGCGCTCCGCGCCGACCTCTCCCCCAAGGGAGAGGTGAAGAAGATTACCCGCGTCCGCCTTCCTTCATGATGCGGGCCTTGTCGCGGTTCCAGTCGCGGTCGCGGCTGGTGGCGCGCTTGTCGAAATTCTTCTTGCCCTTGCCGATGCCGATCAGCAGCTTGGCCTTGCCGTGATCATTGAAGAAGAGCTTGAGCGGCACGATGGTGTTGCCGGCGCGGGCGACTTCCTGATCGAGCTTGGACAATTGCTTCTTGGACACCAGCAATTTGCGCGGTCGGCGCTCCTGGTGATTGAAGCGGTTGGCCTGCAGATATTCCGGAATATGGGCATTGATGAGCCAGAGCTCGCCATTTTCCGGGGAGGCGTAGGATTCGGTGATCTGGGCCTTGCCCAGGCGCAGCGACTTCACCTCGGTGCCGGTCAGCACGATGCCGGCTTCCAGCGTATCGCCGATTTCGTAATCGAAGCGCGCGCGGCGGTTCTCCGCCACGAGGCCGTGGCTGATCCATCCATTCTTGTTCTTGTCGTTCTTGCTGGACATGGCGCCATTCTATTCAAAAGGATTGCCCGGTCCTCGGGGCAATCCGAGAATGGCCGGGCAATGACGATCAGCGTTGATGCCGGACGTTTATGTCTAGATAATGCCGGCGTGGCGCATTGCAAAGTCCATGGCCTCTTCGGCCGCCGGCGTGGCGGGGACCAGGGGCAGCCGCAATTCGTTGGCGCACAGGTTGAGCCGGCTGGCGCCATACTTGGCCGGAGCCGGGCTCGGCTCCACAAAGACGGCCTTGTGCAGATAGACCAGCTTATCCTGGATGGCGAGCGCGCCCTTGAAATCGCCGGCCAGGGAGAGCTCCTGCATCTGCGAGCAGAGCTTCGGCGCGACGTTGGCGGTGACCGAGATGCAGCCATTGCCGCCATGGGCATTGAAGCCGAGAGCGGTGATGTCCTCGCCCGAGAGCAGGATGAAATCGGGACCCAGCTTGACGCGCTGCAGGCTGGCGCGGCCGAGATCGGCCGTCGCGTCCTTGACGCCGATAATGTTGGGATGGGCCTCGTGCAGGCGCGCAATGGTGTCGACCGTCAGATCGGCAACGGTGCGGCCGGGCACGGAATAGAGAATGACGGGAATGCCGATGGCCTTGGCCACGGCGGAGAAATGCTGGAACAGGCCTTCCTGGCTGGGCTTGTTGTAATAGGGCACGACCGAAAGGACGGCGTCGGCGCCGGACTTTTCGGCATGCTGGGCCAGGGAGATCGCCTCGGCGGTGGAATTGGACCCGGCGCCCGCCAGGACCGGGACACGGCCATTGGCCACCTCGACGCAAATCTCGACGACGCGATTGTGTTCCTCGTGGCTGACCGTGGGGCTTTCGCCGGTGGTGCCAACCGGCACCAGGCCATGGGAGCCCTGCTCTATCTGCCATTCGACGAAGCTGGCGAAGGCTTTCTCATCCACGATCCCATTGCGCATGGGGGTGATGAGAGCCGGGATCGAGCCTCGCAGCATTTGTCGATATTCCTCAATTGGGACGCCGGCGCGCTGGCCGGCATTGGTGTTGAATTGGCCCGGCGCGCGCGGGCGCCGAACAGGCCGCACCATACTTTTATCGGCGGCGCGCCACAAGGCGCGCGAAACGCCTTGTGAGACTGGCTGCGGCATCGGTAAATGGAGCCATGTTTGCCTTGTTCCAGCGCCCCAGAACCGTTCCGGACGATCATCCCGCCTTTGCGGGCCTGCCCATACGGCACATCCTGACCCGGGACGCGCGCAGCCGCGCCGCGGTGCATCTTCGCGGCGACTTCGCGGCTGGCCGCATGCCGCTGGTCTGCGTCCCGGGCTATCACCGCAATATGAGCGATTTTAGCGGCTTCGCCGAGCATTTCCGGCGTATGGGCCCCGGCGACTGGCCGCTGGTGCTGGTGGATTTGCCGGGCCGCGGACGGGCCGACGACCGCGCGCGGCTCGCCGATTACAACTCGCTCGCCGACGCCGCGGACATAGCCGATATCCTGGCGGCGCTGGGCATCGGCAAGGCCATCCTGCTCGGGCAGGGACATGGCGGACAGGTGGCCATGGCGCTCGCGGCCGCCCATCCGCTCCTGGTCGGCGGCACGATCCTGCTCGATGCAGGGCCGGTGACGGATTCGCGCGGCATCGTGCGCTCGCGCAACAATCTGAACCATGTAGCGGGCCTGCGCGGCCACAACGCGGTCGTCGGCTTTCGCCGCATGCTGGGCGGCGATCATCCGGGATTGCCCGATGCCGTTCTCGATGCGCTGGCGCTGCGCACACATTATTTCGACAAGCGCGGACGGCCGCATCCGCTGTTCGATACCAGGCTGATCGAGTTGCTGAAGGATTTCAGCTTCGACGATGTGATGGTGGCGCAATGGCCGCTTTACGACGCGCTCGCCTGCGCGCCATTGCTGCTGCTGTGCACGCAATTGACCGACCAGGTGCGACGAGAAACCTTCGAGGAAATGATGCGCCGGCGGCCCGATGCCCAGGCGCTGGTGATCGCAGGACAAGGCTCCCCTGCCCTGTTCGACCAAAGCGCAGAGATCGAGGCGGTCTGGGCCTTCGTGGCGGCCGCGGCCGGCAAGTTGCGCCAGGCGGCCTGAGGCCGGGCCGGCGCAACAGGTTCAATCCGCAGGCGCATCCACGGTGACGACGATGCGCCGGTTCTGCCGCTTGCCCTCGGCGCTGGCATTGTCGGCCACCGGCTGGGATTCGCCATAGCCGACCGCATAGAGCCCGGGTCATATCCACGCCCCGCGCGATCAGGGCATTGACGACCGCCTCGGCCCGCGCCACGGACAGCGCCAGGTTCAGCCGATCATCGCCATCGCTATCGGTGTGGCCTTCCACGTAAATCTTCGATTGCGGGCACAGTTTCAGCGCTTCCGCGAAAAGGTCGAGCTCGGCATTGGCGCTGTCGGCGATGACGGCATTTCCCGATTGGAACAGGATGGCATTGTGCGCGGAGAGCTCGGCGAGGCGCGCCTGGCACAGGGCGACCGGAGCCTGCACGCCAATGGCGAGGGACCAGTCGTCGGTGGTCGCCAGTTCAGCCTCGATGGCAGCCTTTTCGGCTTCGCCCGGCGCCGTGCCGGAAAGGCTCCAGGCGCCCTTGTCGAATTGCAGGCGCCCGTCCTGCAATTGCAGCAACGCCCGCATGCCGGCCTGAGCGCTGCTGGCAAAATTGTCGGGTGCACCGGGTGTTACAGTCAAATCCGCATGTTCTGCTTTAGCAAGGCTGGTGATATAGCGCGCCGTGGCATCGGCGGGCACCTGCCCGGCCAGGGTGATGACGCCCTGCGCATTGCGCGTGGCGGAAAAATGATAGGCAGGATCGATCGCGGGCGCTGGGGATTCGACGGGTGATGCGGCCTCGGCAGGTGCGGCGGCCTCGGGGGTAGGCGCCGGGACTTCGGCCTCGACGGGCGGCGAGGCGGTCGCTTCCTCCGTCGGCACTGTCTCCGTCGCCCCCGGGGCGGGTAGCGCTTCTGCCTCTTCGACTGGGTTTGCCGTCTCCATCCCTTCGGGCGCACCGATATCCATGGTGGCCAGCGCAATTTCCGCCGGCACATCCTCGATGAGCGCCTCTATGGCGCGATAGCCGGCCGGATCCCGGGCCATGCCGGTGACCGAGAGCCCCTCGCTGTTGAGCGTAAAGCGCCCTTCGGACATCTGCGCCAATAAAGCCAGGCCCAGATCGACGCCTGCGCGATAATTGCCCGGAGCGCCGCCGCCCAGTTTCAGGAAATTCACGTCGGCATCGGCCAGTTCGGCGAAGCTGTCGCGCGTGGCCTGGTCCGGCGCATAGCCATCGAAAACCAGGATGCCGCCCGCCTGCCGAGTGACACTCACCCAATAATCACTGACGCGCGGCAGGGAAAGCTGCGCGATGGAGCCGGAATTGGGCGCCGTGCCGGCCTGGGCGATCTCGACCAGATGAGGGACCGGGTTCGGCGCATTGAGCGATTTCGGCGCTGGAAGCCTCTCGAAGGCCGGGAATCCGTCCCCACCCTGCCCCGGCCTGTCGGCCGGCATATTCATCGCCAGTGCCGCCATGGTGCCGACAGACATCGTCAGCGCAATTGGCGCCACCCATTTCAGGAGGTCCCTGATCATCCCGAATCCATTGGAAAACCGCAATTTTCCAAAGGGTAGATGATTTGCGCTGCCGGACAAAGAGAAATGGCGCGCTGGAGGAGGAGCGCGCAGTTGATCGGACGTTCGGCAGCACTTGCCCGGCCAAAACCCAAAAAGAAAGGCCCGGCAGAGCCGGGCCTTTCCCAATTCAGCAGTAATCCGAGGATTACTTGAATTCCTTGGCAGCCTTGAAGGTGACCTTGTAGGCCTCTTCGCTGTTGACTTCGCCGCGGAGCGAGGAGGTGAAACCACCGCCCGGAGCCCAAGCCAGCTCGGCCGAACCGTAGATGACCGAGTCATTGCCGAATTCGGCAGTGATGGCATCGCCGAAGTAAGCACCGATTTCACCGGTTGCCTTGACGGTTTCGGTCACGGCAGCCACGACCTGAGCCGCAACCTGCGTGGTGTCGCGATCGTTCAGGTCGTCATAGAAGTAACGAGCACCGAGGTTGATCGACACGCCTTCGGTGACGGCAAAGCCAGCCGAAGCGCCAAAGCCGAAGTCGGTGTACTCGGTCGGGACGTTGGTCACGTTGGCAACTTCAGCCGAAGCGGCGAGCGTGAACAGGTCGAAGGTGCCTTCGACGCTGACCAGGGCGTTCAGAACGTTTGCGGGACCGAACTTGAAGTTATCCCAGTACGACACAGCGCCGCGGATCTTGAAGGCATCGAAGGTACCGGTGGCACCAGCGTGGATCGCCCAGGACTCGACGTCGCCATCGAGAACACCGAAGGCAGCGGCGGTCAGGTGAGCAGTGATGCCTTCACCAGCGTAGGAGACCACGCCAACCAGGGTGCCGGCGGTGTACGGAGCGCCCAGACCGTCGTCGAGGTTTTCGAGACCAACACCAACGCTCAGGCCATTACCCAGGTTCGAAACGACCTGGATGACGTGACCGCCGAGGCCGTCATAGTCAGCGTCGATGCCAACGCCCTTGCCGTCGATGGCATCGGAGTTGAACAGACCGAGGAAGTTGAACGGAGCGTCGTCGCCGAGGTTGGCGATCGAGCCCTTCTTACCGGCCATGATGGTGGTGGTGTCGCCGACCTGGACGAAAGCTTCGTCGATCTCGAACGGCTGGGTGTCACCGTGAACGATGGTGGCCGGAGCTGGCAAACCAGTCACCGGATCGACAATAACAGCACCAGCGCGGGTGGTGTGACCTTCGTTCCAGGTCTGGAGACGCTCAACGCTCTTCAGCTTGATGGTCGCCGAAGCGGGACCGAAGTCGCTGCTGGCGGTGCCGACGGCCTTCAGCCAGGCTTCGACCTTGCTTTCCCAGTCAGCGCGGTATTCTTCGCCGGTGACGGGATCGACATAGGCGCGGCCAGCGATGACGTTGCGGTTGCCGTCGAAGGTGCGAGCGACGGGGCGCTCCCAATCCCAGTCGCCGTAGCCGAATTCATAGGTGACGCCGCCCGACAGGGCGAGGCAGTTGTCCGAGGACGAGATGGTCAGGCCGGAAATGCCCAGCGAGTCGCAGACGTCCAGCGAGGTGAGCACGCCCAGATCGGCAGCGAAGCCAGCAGTCGAGAGACCGGCAGCAGCGACAGAACCGAGGAAAAGGCTCTTGAGTTTCATTAGTTGACCTCCAAAGTCAGTCATTCTTGTGCCGGTTACCCAGCGGTTTGTCGAAACGCGACCACACAATTCGTGGTGCTGTGTGTTGCCGTCGCGTTGCGACCGACAAACGATCCCATGCATGGATTCGCAAGGCCCACTCTACGCATGCAAAATGCTGACGCAATCGCGGCGAGCAGGTTTTGGCGCTGACACAATGTGGTTGCCCATCACTTGTTGCAGATTCAGCACACAGCCGGAAACGAGCTGTTAACCGGATTAAAGAAATCCTTAAAATTAAGGGCAATGCGGGCGGTGCGGCCCGGATATACATGGTTAGCGGTGATTTAACCGGCCTGCCGCAAGCATGGCGGCCGGATGGTGGAAATATGGAGAGCGGTATGAGCGAGGCCAATATTGCCCTGGTGACGGGGGCCACGTCGGGCATCGGACAGGCCGTGGCCACGGGCTTGCGCAAGGCCGGCTGGCGGGTGGTGGCCTGCGGCAGGCGGGCCGACAGGCTGGCGGCGCTGGCCGAACAGGATGGAATCGATGGCGTGGTCTGCGACGTCACCGACCCGCAGGCGGTGACCGCCCTCTTCGCCGATATCGAGGAGCGGCATGGCCGGCTGGACCTGGTTTTCAACAATGCCGGCCGTTTCGCCCCGGCAACGTCCTTTGGCGACCTGGATATCGAGACCTGGCAGGAAATGGTCGATACCAATCTCAATGGCGCCTTCTACGTGGCCCGGGCCGCGTTCCGGATGATGCGGGCGCAAAGCCCGCAAGGGGGCCGCATCATCAATAACGGATCGATCTCGGCCTATGTGCCCCGGCCGCAGGCCGCCTCCTATACCACCACCAAGCACGCCATTACCGGCCTCACCAAGGCCATTTCCCTCGACGGGCGGGCGTTCAACATCGCCTGCGGACAGATCGATATCGGCAACGCCGCAACCGACATGACCAGCGACATGAATTCAGGCTCCCTGCAGGCCAATGGCACGATGATGCCGGAGCCGACATTCGACGCCGCCCATGTGGTGGACGCCGTTCTCTATATGGCCGGCCTGCCGCTATCGGCCAATGTGCAGTTCATGACCGTGATGGCGACGAACATGCCCTATATCGGGCGGGGATAAAAGCGAGCCTATCCGCCCGCCTTCCATACCGCCTCACCGCCTATCCAGGTCGACCGGACCTGACGCGTATCGGACAGGTGCACGAAGCTGGCCTGCGCCCGGGGGCGAAGATGGCCGTGGGTTTCCGCGATGCCCATGGCCTGGGCCGGATAGAGGGCAGCCATGCGGAAGACTTCTTCGGGCGGCAGACCAATCGTGTCGATCATGAAATTGACAGCGTCGATCATATCGAGATCGGCGCCGGCCAGGGTACCGTCAGCCAGGCGCAGTGCTCCATCGGCGCGGGTAATGGTGCGGCCGTTGAGGGTAAAGGAGGTGATATCCGTGCCGGTCTGCGACATGGCATCGGTGACGAGGAAGATTCGCCCCGTGCCCTGCTTCTTGGCGCGCAAGGCGACAGCGATGGCGGCCGGATGCACGTGGATGCCATCGGCGATGAGGCCGGCAAAAACCTGTCCCGCGTCCAGAACAGCGCCGACCAGGCCCGGCTCGCGATTGCCCAATTGGCTCATGGCATTGAAGAGGTGCGTCGCCATGCTCGCGCCCGCCGCGAAGGCGGTTTCGGCGGCGGCATAGCTTGCATCGGTGTGGCCGAGGCTGACCACCGCGCCGGCAGCGGCCAGGGCGGCGATCTGCTGCGGACTGCTCGATTCAACGGCCAAGGTGCAGAGCAGGTTGGGCAATGAAAGGGCGGCTTGCGTGAGGCGGGCGAGATCGGCATCGTCCATCGGCCGGATCAGGGCGGGATCGTGCGTGCCCTTGCGGGACAAGGCCAGGTGCGGGCCTTCGAGATGCAGCCCCAGGAAACCGGGCACGCGCTGTTCATGGGCGGCGATGCCGGCCGCGATCGCCGCCTCGTTCACCTCGACCGTGTCGGTGATCAGCGTCGGCAGTAGAGCGGTGGTGCCGAACTGGGTATGAGCGCGGCAGATGGTGCGAATGGAATCGAGCGTCGGCGCATTGTTGAAGAGCACGCCGCCGCCGCCATTGACCTGAAGATCGATGAAGCCGGGCACGATCATGCCGCCATCCAGCTCGGTGCGGCCGGCATGGGCGGGAATGACATCGCGCCGGACGATGCCGCAGACGAAGCCGAATTCGATGAGCAGGGCGGCATCGTCGTGCCAATCGGCACCATCGAAGATGCGGGCGCCGGTAATCGCGAGGAGGTCGCTCATAGGGTTTCCGTGACCTTGCGCAGCATGGGGGGCTCATCGGGATTGAGGCCGCGATGGCGGGCTAGTGCCTCTACGAATCCGTAGAAGGAGACGATAAGCGCCAGGGGATCGGTGATGGGATGGCCGGTGGCCGCGAAAGGCAGGGGGGTGGCCGCGCCGGGGCGATCGCTGGTGAGAAAGGCGCGGGCGCCCTGCCCTGCCAGCTTGTGGGCCATGTCGGCCACCGAGGCTTCGGCGGCATCGCGGGCGGCCAGGCCCAGCACGGGATAGCCCGAGGTTACGATGGAAACGGGACCATGCATCACTTCGGCGGCGCTGTAGGACTCGCCCTGGATGCCGCAGGTTTCCTTGAATTTCAGGGCAGCCTCATTGGCGATGGCGAAGCCGGGGCCACGCCCCAGGACATAGAGCGCCGAATGGCCATCGAGGGCTGGAATCATGTCCGACCAATCGCAGGCGACGGCCCTGCCGAGGCTGTCAGGCAGCGCCTCGACGGCCAGCAGCAGGTCGGCATCGCCGCTCCACCGGGCCAGCAGGGCAAGCCCGGCCACCACGGAGGTTACGAAGGTCTTGGTCGCGGCAACGCTCTTCTCGACACCGGCATGGAGGTCGATGGCGTAATCGCTGGCCTCGGCCAGGGGCGACCCCATCGTATTGGTTATGGCAATGGTCGCCGCCCCGCTGCGCCGGGCAGACTGCGCCATGCCGACGATATCGGGGCTCTTGCCCGATTGGGAAATGGCGATGGCGGCAGCCCGCGCCAGCTTCAGATCCCGCCCATAGATGGAGGCGATGGAGGGGCCGACCGACGCCACGGGCAGCCCCAAAGTGAGCTCGACGGCATATTTGAGATAGGTCGCGGCATGATCGGAGGAGCCACGCGCCACCGTGACCAGCACGGCAGGATCAAGCGCCCGCAGGCGAGCGGACGCATCTTCGAGAACGGGCCGCGAGGCGGCGAGGAATCCGGCGACCACATCGGGGATCTGGTCGACTTCCTGACGCATGTGGGTTTGAGCGCTCATGACTTGGCTCCGGCACTAGGGTCGCCCAGCCGCAGCTCGGCGACGAAATCGTAGGTATCGCCCCGATAGATGGAGCGGGTGAATTCGATGACGCGGCCGGTCGCCAGATAGGAGATGCGTTCGATATGGAGCCCCGCCGAACCGGCCGGCACGCGGAGCAGATGGGCATCGTCCTCCGATATATTGGCGGCGCGAATCCGCTGAATGGCGCGGACCGGGCGGGTGCCGAACTTTTCGAGATATTTGTAGAGGGAATCGGCAATGGCGCCCGGATCGGGCAGGACGCTCGAGGCGAGGCTGGCGCGCTCGATGGCCAGGGGCATGTCGTCGCTGAGACGGAGGCGCGAAATGCGCGCCACGCGCTCGCCCGAAGCCAGGCCGAGAATGATCGTTTCCTCGGGCGAGGCGGCATAAAGACCGCGATCCAGCCATTCGGCGCGGACCGACATGCCGCGGCGGGCCATGTCCTCGGTGAAGGAGGTGAGCTGGGACAGCGATTGCTCGACGCGCTGCGTTTCGGGCGCGACGAACGTGCCCGAGCCATGGCGTTGCAGAAGGACGCCGTCCTGAACCAGATGCTGCACCGCCTTGCGGACGGTGACGCGGGAGACATCGGCGCGCTGGGCGAGGTCGCGCTCGGAGGGCAAGGCATCGCCGGGCTTGATCGTGCCGCGCTTTATGGCATCCTCGATCCAGCGCTTGAGCTGGAGATAGAGCGGCCCGCCCGCCGGCAGGACCAGGGGACCATCGCCAAAGATATTCCCGGACCGGTCGGTCACACATTCCTCCGTTGGCGTTCCGAGGCGCTCATCAGATCAGGTTGCGGCAATGGCCGCCGGCTGCACAATACCAATAAAATACCATTCACCAAGCGCAATCTGGTCGCAGCCTTTCGGTCACGATCCGGCTACGCGAACGGATTGTGGTTCACGCTCTTATGCAGAGTGCCGCCGATATGGACAAGTGGTATTTTTTTGGCATTATCGCGGGAACGGGAGGCCCAATGACAGAAAAACAGACCGAGAAGCGTCATGACGCGGCAAGAGGGCTGGACCTGCGTGGCGATGCCGACATCCTGAACCTGCTGGCGCGGGGTCAGGCGGAGGCCGCCGCGTCGGCGCGCGAGGCGGTGCCGGCCTTGGCGCAGGCGGCCCGACGGGCGGCGAAAAGCCTGCAGGAGGGCGGCAGGCTGATCTATGTGGCGGCGGGCAGTTCGGGGCTGATGGCGCTGGCGGATGCGCTGGAATTGCCCGGAACCTATGGCATTTCCCGTGAGCGGATCGTGGTGCTGCTGGCCGGGGGCATGGACGCGCTGGTGGACATGAAGGGCGGGCCGGAGGACGACGGCGCTGCGGGGCGGCAGGCCATGCTGGAGCTCGATCCGGGCCCGGCGGATTGCGTGACCGTGCTCACAGCGAGCGGACAGACGCCCTATCCGCTCGAGGCGGCGCGGGCGGGCAAGGCGGCGGGCGCGGGCGTGGTCGGGATTGCCAATAATGCCGGCGCGGCTTTGTTCGAGCTGGCCGACATAGCGGTGCTGCTGCCGACGCCGCCGGAGGTGATCGCGGGATCGACGCGCATGGGCGCGGGGACGGCGCAGAAGATCGCGCTCAATATGCTGTCGACGCTGATGGCGATCCGGCTGGGGCACGTGCATGATGGATTCATGGTCAACCTCTTGGCGGACAACGAGAAATTGCGCGGCAGGGCGCGCGGCATGGTGGCGGCCATTGCCGAGGTGGACGCGGGGATTGCAGACCGGGCGCTGGAGCTGAGCGGGGGCGCGGTGAAGGCGGCGGTGCTGATCGCGGCGGGCGCCGGAAAGGCGGAGGCCGAGGCGCTGCTGGCGCAAAATGGCGGCTATCTGCGGCCGGCGCTGGATAGCCTGCGCGGCGTGCGACAATCGTGACGCATGGGGCGAATTGGTGAGCAGGCTGTTAACGCCGGGCGGTGCACTTGCGCGGAAAAGGACGCCCCCGCGACGACCGCCCGGAAGCATTTAAAAAATCGGCGGCAAAATGTCGAAGGGGCGCGGGATGCTTCGTCGCCTGGATGACAGCCCATCCCAATCCGAGGAGATCATCATGACCAATGCTGCCGCAACCGACCCGAACCGCGACCTGGTTCTGACCCGCCTGATCGACGCCTCGCCCGAGGCGGTCTATCGCTGCTGGACCGACCCGGCCTTGTTGCCGAAATGGTTCGCGCCCAAGCCCTGGAGCGTGCCGCGCGCGACGATCGATGTCCGGCCCGGCGGCGCCTCGCTGGTGGTGATGGCCGACGAGAACGGCACCGAATATCCCAATCCCGGCCAATATCTCGAAGTGGTGCCGAACCGTAAGCTGGTGTTTACCGATGCCTATACCGGCGATTGGGTGCCCTCGGAAAAGCCGTTCTTCACCTGCATCCTGACCTTCGAGCCGGAAAACGGCAAAACCCGCTACACGGCCATTGCGCGCCACTGGACCGTCGAGGACCGGGAGAACCATGAAAAGCTGGGCTTCCACGAAGGCTGGGGCCTTTGCGCCGCGCAATTGGAAGACGTGGCCCGGGGTCTCTGACCCACGCGTCGGCAGGCCGGCCCGTTCCGCCATGAACGCGCCGGCCG
>Ga0065721_10048744_pt1 | contig 100915 bp, 76 predicted proteins | sample Mesricmetagenome_FD_59108 | JGI IMG/M metagenome (GOLD analysis project Ga0065721, IMG submission 59108) | Mesophilic microbial community from rice straw/compost enrichment Sample: eDNA_1 v2 (version 2) | ecosystem: Engineered > Solid waste > Grass > Composting > Bioreactor | place: USA... | reverse complement strand
GGAGCCGGGGGCGGCGGGCCCTCGGGCGTACCTTGATTTCAGGGGTCTGGACGTTACCATTCCCCTCCCTTTTCCAGAACAGAGGGACGCGGCGGGCGGGCTTTCAGAGGGCCGTCCCCGCGGTCAGCAACACCGGACCGGGCGCCATGGACGAGGAAGAAGAGATCGAGCCGGTTTGACCCACGCGGTCTGCGAGGAGCAGGCCGCGGCGCGCCCCCACTTCTTTCCTGAGCAACAACGCACGTTACGCCGCGGGCTTATGAAGAGCCCGAGGCGGTCCCAGCATCCGGCCCCGCAGGGGTGACCGGGCACGAAGCAGCAGAAGGCAGCAACACCATGTCATACCTGTCCAGAATTCGCAACATCGGCATTTGTGCGCACATCGACGCGGGCAAGACGACCGTGTCCGAGCGCATCCTGTTCTACACCGGCAAGAACTACAAGCTGGGCGAGGTGCACGAGGGCACCGCGACCATGGACTTCCTGCAGGACGAGCAGGAGCGCGGCATCACGATCCAGTCCGCGGCGACGACGTGCCCGTGGACGCGCCACGGCGTGGAATACAAGATCAACCTGATCGACACGCCGGGGCACGTGGACTTCACCATCGAGGTGGAGCGCTCGATGCGCGTGCTGGACGGCGCGGTGGCGGTGTTCGACGGCAAGGAGGGCGTGGAGGCGCAGTCCGAGACGGTGTGGCGCCAGGCGGACCGGTACAAGGTGCCGCGGATGTGCTTCATCAACAAGATGGACAAGATCGGCGCGAACTTCGACTTCTCGTACGAGACGATCAGGACGCGCCTGGGCGCCAACGGCCTGCCCATCCAGTGCCCGATCGGGGTGGGCCACGAGTTCAAGGGGATCATCGACCTCCTGACCATGCGGGCCTTCTACTTCGAGGGCGACAAGGGCGAGACGATCATCGAGAAGGAGATCCCCGAGGACCTGAAGGAGTACGCGGGCAAGTGGCGGACGATCATGATCGAGAAGACCGCCGAGCTCGACGACGACCTGATGAACAAGTACCTCGAGGGCCAGGAGCCGACGGTCGAGGAGCTGCAGAAGACGATCCGCAAGGCGACGATCGAGCGGCGCTGCTACCCGGTGCTGTGCGGCGCGGCGCTGCGGAACATCGGCATCCAGATGCTGCTCAACGCGGTCATCGACTATCTCCCGAGCCCGGACGAGAAGCCGGACGTCGAGGGCACCGACCCGCGGGACAAGGACGTGAAGATGACCCGCCCGCACGACCCCAAGGCCCCCTTCGCGGCCCTGGTCTTCAAGGTCGTGAGCGATCAGCACGGCGACCTGACCTACATCCGCGTGTACAGCGGCACCCTGACGAAGGGCACCCGCCTGCTCAACCCCGGCAACGGGAAGAAGGAGAACGCCAGCCGCATCTTCGAGATGCACGCGAACAACCGCATCCCGCTGGAGGAGGTGACCGCGGGCAACATCGTGGCCGTGGTGGGCATCAAGGACAGCTACACGGGCGACACGCTCTGCGACGCGGACCACCCGATCCTGCTCGAGCGCATGTTCTTCCCCGAGCCGGTGATCAGCATGTCCATCGAGCCCAAGACCAGCGACGACAAGCGCCGCCTCTCCGAGGCCCTGGGCGTGATCCGCCGCGAGGACCCCTCGTTCCGCTCCAACTTCGACGAGGAGACGGGGCAGACGATCATCTCGGGCATGGGCGAGCTGCACCTGGACATCATCAAGACCAAGCTCATCCGCGACATGAAGATCAACGTCGCGGTGGGCAAGCCGCGCGTGAGCTACCGCGAGACGATCACGAAGAAGGCCGAGTACGTCCGCGGTCTGTTCAAGAAGCAGACGGGCGGCCGCGGTCAGTTCGGCGACGTCATCATCGACATCGAGCCCTTCACCGCCGAGGAGGCCGCGGCGGCGGGCCTGGACTTCACCGACAACGTGGCGGTGGAGAACAAGATCGTCGGCGGCGCGATCCCGAAGGAGTTCATCAAGCCGACGATCGACGGCATCCGCATGACCTGCGCCACGGGCGTGAAGTTCGGCTACCCGATGATCAACGTCAAGGTGACGATCGTCGACGGCTCGTCGCACGCGGTGGACAGCTCGCAGGTGGCCTTCGAGCAGGCGGCCCGCCTGGCGGTGATCGAGGCGGCGGAGAAGGCCGGCCCGGTGCTGCTGGAGCCGATCATGAAGGTCGTCGTGACGGTGCCCAATGACTACCTGGGCAACGTGACGGCGGACATGAACTCCCGCCGCGGCATGATCATCGACACCGAGGACCGCGGCATCGTCAAGCTCGTGACGTGCGAGGTGCCGCTGTCGGAGATGTTCGGCTACACCACGGCCCTCCGCGGCATGTCGCAGGGCCGCGCCTCGTCCACGATGGAGTTCCTCGAGTATCGCCAGATGCCGAAGAACCTCATGGACGCGGTGCTCGCCGAGCAGGCCGGCGGCAAGAAGTAACCCTTCGAGCCGCGGGCGGGCGGAAAGACGCACGCCTCCCGGCCCGGCCCGAGACGCAGGCGCACAGCACAAAGCTCCCCCGGCGCATGTCGGGGGAGCTTTTTCTTTGGTCGAGTGGGGTTGAAGAACCTGCGCGGGACCGGCGGGCGGCGGGCGGGCGGGGGGGGTCAGGAGTGCAGGCCGGCGCGGTCGCGCTGCACCTGGTCGGGCCGCTCCCAGGCGATGCGGGGGGCGTCTCCCCAGAGCATCTCAAGGTCGTAGTGGGCGCGGGTGTTGGGCTCGAAGAGGTGGACGACGAGGTCCACGAAGTCGATGAGCAGCCAGGTGCTGCGGTCGTCGGCGCTGCTGCGGAAGCTGGGGATGCCGCGGGACTTGCCCAGCTCCTCGACGTGGCGGAGCACCGAGTGCATCTGCCGGTCGCTGGTGCCGCTGGCGATGATGATGAAGTCCGTGACCTGGGAAAGCTCGCGGACGTCGAGCAGCAGGACGTCCTCGCACTTGTCGTCGCGGACAAGGCGGGCCGCCTCGATGGCGAAGTCGAGCATTTCGGTCGAAGAACTGGATGGCGGAACCGTGGACATCAGGGGCAAAGGGTAGGTCGCTCCCGCGGGAGGGAATCAGGAGGCAAGGGCCTCGAAGAGATTGGGGGCGGGGGCCGGAGCCGCCGCGGGGCCCGGAACGGCGGGGCGAGCGGCGGAAGCGCGTGCCGCGGCGGGCCAGGTGAGCGGAACCCACTCGGTGGGCCGGTCCCACTGAGCGATGGTGAGCCTGTAGGAAGACTCGGCGTGGTGCATCGCGGCCAGCTCGGGGCGGTTGCACTCGAGCGAGAGGTGGAGGAGCACGACGTGCTCGCGGGGCTGGATGGCGCGGACCGCCTCCGCGGCCTGCTCGTTGCTGAGGTGGCCGCTGCCGTTCATGATGCGGCGGCGGAGGAACTCGGGGCGGCCCGAGCGGGCCTGCATCACCGGGCAGTAGTTGGACTCGATGGCGAGAACGTCCACCTCGCGCATGTGGTCGGTGAGCCGCTGCGTGGCGCGGCCCAGGTCGGTGGCGTAGCCGAGGCTGCGGCCGCTGTGCGTGAACTCGATGCGGAAGGCGGCGACGCCCAGCTCGTCGTGGGACATGAGCACGGGGCGGACGTGGACGCCGGGCCCCAGCATGAACTCCTCTTCCTCGAAGACGTGCGTGCGCAGGTAGAGCACCCCGGCGCGCTGGGCCCGGGCGCGGTGGCGCTTGTGGAGGTAGACGTTGGAGCGCTCGGGGAGAGCCGCGAGCCAGCCGGGGTGGAAGTGGTCGTGGTCGAGGTGGGTGAGCAGGAGGGCGGAGACGGGCAGGTCGATGCCCCGGTCGCGCAGAAGGCGATTCGTGCGGCGCGGGCTGAGGCCCGCGTCGATGAGGACGAGGCGGCGGTCGTCGCCCCGGCCCATGACGAGGGCGGAGCAGTTGCCGCGGCTGCTGCTGGAGAGAACGCAGAGCTGGGCGTGGTCGCAGTGTGCGTCGGGGGGGAGCATGCGGTCCGGAGAAGGTACCAGAAGCGGACCGGCTCAGAGCTCGTCGGAGGCGGCTTCCTCGAAGCCGGGCAGGTGTTCCCCACGGCGGGCGTAGTGCAGCCAGGTGATCAGGGCCCGCGGGGGGCGGGCGGTGCCCGCCGAGATCGAGCGCCTGCTGGTGCGGACGAACTCGGCCATTTCAAGGACGAAGGGGCTTTCGCGCCCGATCTCCTCGAGGACGGCGATCTGCTCCTTGCGCGGGAGCGTGGGGCGGAAGGCCTTGCGGAAGGCGCGGCGGATGAGGGTGATCTGGTCGCGCGGGATGCCGTTGCGGCGCAGGCCGACGAGGTTGATGCCGTGGATGCGGTTGCGCTCGGCGGAGAGGCAGAAGGGGGGAACGTCCATCGAGACCGGGGTCATGCCGGAGATGAAGGCCAGACGCCCGATGCGGCAGAACTGGTGGACGGCAACGCCGCCGCCGATGGTGACCTTGTCCGCGACCTCGGAGTGGCCCGCGAGCAGGACGTTGTTGACGAGGACCACGTCGTTGCCGATCCTCGCGTCGTGGCCGAGGTGGCAGCCGACCATGACGAAGCAGCGGTCGCCGACGGAGGTGGGCGCGTCGGGCTTGCTGGCGGCGTGGAGGGTGACGTTCTCGCGGATCTGGGTGTCGCGGCCGATGCGCACGCCCGCGGTGACGTGATCGTCCTTCCACTTGACGTCCTGAGGGGTAAAGCCGATGGACGTGAAGGGGTGGACGCGGGTGTTCGCGCCGATCTCGACGGGGCCCTGGATGTGGACGTGGGAGATGAGGCGGACGTTCTCACCGAGCCTGACGCGGCCGGTGAGGACGCAGTACGGGCCGATCTGACACCCGTCGCCGAGCTCGACTTCGTTGCCGACGACCGCGGAAGGGTGCACAAAAGTGGCCATAGGCCCCAATCGTACCGGGGGCCCGGCGGAACGTCACTGGTGAGGGGTGAAGGCGAACCAGGCGAGGATGATCAGCTCCCACGCCACGGGGAAGATGCTCAGGATGAGCATGAGCCTGGCGAGGCGCTGGCCGAGGGCGGGGCGGCGGCGGCCGATGTACTCAAGGATGCCGATGGCGATGGCGCAGGTGACGAACTTGAGGCCGATGGCTCCCCAGAGGCCCGCGACCTTGATGACGTAATCAGCGATGCTGTTCAGCTCACGCCCTCCGAAAGCGCCGAAGCGCCCCAGGATGGTGTGCGTGAGCATGATGTCGAGGGAGGAGAAGAGCAGGAACCAGCAGTAGATGTTCGGGTAGAGGGCGTGGAGGCGGCCGGTCTGGGCCGGTGTGTCCATGTTGGTGGGGACCGTGGTCATGGCTCTTTCCGACGCAGGTATTCGCGAACCAGACGCTCGAAGAGTCCTTCGGCGGGCGGAGAGCCCGTCCACTCCCGGAACTGGGCCTCGGCCTGACGGGTGAACAGCCCGACTCCGTCGGTGGTTGCAAGGCCCGCCCCGGCGGCGGCCTTGAGGAAGGGGGTCTGGAGCGGGTGGTAGACCGCGTCCAGAACCGTCGTCCCCGCGGGGAGCCGGGACAGGTCAGGTATCGGCGTTCCGGCAGGGTCGGGGCCACCGGTCATGCCGAGGGGGGTGCAGTTCACGACCGCGTCGGTCGGCACAGACGGCGCGAACGGCCACCCCACGGCGGAAAGCTCCCCCACTTCCCGGAGGGCGTTCACCAGTTCGGCGGCCTGGGCGGGGTTTCGGGCGGAGATGGTCGTGCGCGCGCCGGAGGCAGCCGCGGCGTAGGCGATGGCGCGGGCGACGCCCCCTGCACCGAGAATGGCGACGTGCTTGCCGGCCAGGGGGCCGATGGCGGCTTCGAGCCAGGCTTTGGCGGCGGGGGCGTCGGTGTTGAGCACACGCGGCGGGCCGTCGGTGGGAATGAGCAGGGTGTTGGCGGCCCCGGTGATCGTCACGGCTTCATCGGCGGGCCAGCCCTGGGCTCTGGCGAGGCGGGCGAGGGATTCCTTGAAGGGGTGGGTGACGCTCAAGCCGCGGAGGTCGAGGCGCGGGTGGTGCAGGAGTTCGAGGAGCGTCGCCTTGAGGCTGAGGTCGGCGGCGGCGGTGTCAGCGCCGGGGGCGACGGGGAGGGGCAGGTAGACGGAATCGAGCCCGGCGTGGGCGAAGCCCGCGTTGTGGACAAGGGGAGAGAGGGATTGGGCGACGGGGTAGCCCAGCACACCGTAGACGGAGGTGCGGCGCGTGATGGAGCGGAAGCGGTAGAGGTCGAGCAGCTCGCGGAGGGTGGGCTGGCCCGGCGCGGTGGCGGAGGCGGGGCGGAGAGAGACGAAGGTGAGAAAGCCGCCGAACTTCGGCGCGAGGATGCGCGAGAGCAGGCCGAACTCGCCCATGCCCACGGCGATGGTGGGCTTGGGGGCGTGCTCGTGGAGGTCGAGCAGCTCCAGGGAGTCGCGCAGGGAGCGGGCCTGGTAAGCGACCTTGATGATGCTCGCGGCGGGGGTGTCGTACATCGCCGCGAGACGGCGGAGGAGGTCCGCGGGGCGGGCGCGGGTGTCGTGCAGGGAGAGGATGAGGGACGTGGGCGCGGCGGGGTCGGGCGTTCCGACGCCGCCCTGGATGTTGAGCGCGAGGTTCACCTTCTGCCGCAGGTTCGCGGAGCGGGCGTAGGAGGCGTGCTCCACGTCGATGTAGCGCGGCGGGTGGCTGCCCTTGGCGGGGGCGCGGGTGAGGTGCTCCAGCAGGGCGATGCGGGCGTCCTCCGGGCCGTCGTAGTGCCCGCCTTCGGCGACGGTGCGGCAGGTGACGATGCAGGGGAGCGGGGATCGGGAGATGAGCGTGGAGAGGCGGCGGGCCTGGTTCTCCGCGGCGTGGGTGTCGTGGTCGCCGGAAAAGAAGTCGTCGATGCGGAACTCGACGAGGTCGGCGCCCTGCTGCTTGGCCTGCGCGGCGTCGGCGGCGGCGAGGTCGGGATCGACGACGGGGATGGAGACGCAGATCAGGGTCACGGGGGAGCGTAGGGGGCGGGCCAGGTGGGGCCTGTTTACTGGGCGGCGTGCTGGAGGTGCGTCGCCGCGGCTCGGCCCGCGAGGTAGCCGCCCGCCCAGGCCCACTGGAAGTTGAAGCCGCCGATGCGGCCGTCCACGTCGAGGATCTCGCCGCAGAGGTACAGGCCGGGGCAGACGCGGCTTTCCATGGTGTCGAGGTGGACTTGGGAAAGAGGGATGCCGCCCGCGGTGACTTCGGCGTAGGTGTAGCCGCGGTCGCCGGTGACGGGGAGCCGGAGCTGCGTGCAGGCGAGGACGAGGGCGCGGCGCTGGTCGCGGGTGAGCTGGGCGACGGGCAGGGCGGGGTCGATGCCCGCGAGCGTGCAGAGGACACGCGCGAGGCGCTCGGGGAGCGGGTCGGGCGTGGGCAGGCCCAGTTCGGAGGTGAGGAATCTCGCGGCGGAGACCTTGCTGGTGCGTGCGGCGATGAGCTGCTCGTCGAGCTGCTCGCTGGTGAGCTGAGGAAGGAAAGAGATGGTGAGGCCGGCGGCGGGGTCGTCGGCCTTCGCGGCGGTGTAGTAGCGGCTGATGTCGAGGACGCTCGGCCCGCTGAGGCCGAAGTGGGTCAGGAGCGTGGAGTTGGTGAAGCTCCTGAGCTTCCTGCCCGTGCCGGAGCGCAGGTCGAGGGTGCAGACGCGGGTGAGGCCGGAGAGGGTGGTGAGCGGATGGCCCTTGGGCAGCGTGAGCGGGACGAGCGCGGGAAAGATGCGCTCGGTGGTGGTGTGCCCCAGCGCGCGGGCGAGGTCGTAGCCCTGACCGTTCGAGCCGGTGAGGGGCAGGGCCCGCCCGCCGGTGGAGAGGATGACTGTGCGCGCGGTGCAGGAAGAGAACGCGGAGGGAGCAGGGTGGGCGGAGGACGCGGAGGCGGGCTGTTGGCGCTCGATGAGAAAGCCGCCGTCGGTGCGGGTGATTCGGGCGACGCGCCAGGGGTGGATCAGCTCGACGCCGGCATCGGCGGCGGCTTGGAGCAGGGCGTTGAGGATGGTGTGCGCGTCGTCGGTCGTGGGGAAGAGCTTGCCGGTTTCTTCGCGCTTGAGCTCGACGCCCAGCTCGCGGAAGAAGGCGATGGTCTGAGGAACGTCGAAGGCGCGGAGCACCTTGCGGATGGCGTTGGGGGATGAGCCCGCGTACTGGTGCTCATCGACCTGGCAGTGCGTGACGTTGCAGCGTCCGCCGCCCGCGACGAGTATTTTGGCGCCGAGCTTTTTGGCTCCGTCGAGGGCGAGGATGCGCGTGCCTCGGGGAGCGGTGCGGCCGGCCCAGATGGAGGCGAAGAGGCCCGCGGCACCCGCGCCGACGATGGCGATGTGGCAAGGTTCAGGCTTCAAGGGCGCGCCTCTGAAGGATCACAGCTCCGCCAGCCGCTTCTGCGTCTCCTGGGCGAGCAGATCGCGGAAGAGCTCGGTCATGTCGCCGGCCATGATGTCGCGGAGGGGGTACTGACCGGGGAGGCGCTCATCGACGACGATGCCCTCCTTCCAGCGGTAGGTGCGGATCTTTTCGCTGCGCTCGCCGGTGCCGATCTGAGTTCGGCGGGCGGCGGAGCGCTCGGCGTGGCGGCGGCGCTGCTCGGCCTCGTAGAGCTTCGCCATGAGGAGGCGGCGGGCGCGTTCGCGGTTCTGCTGCTGGCTCTTGGCCTCCATCATCTTGATGATGATGCCGGTGGGCTTGTGGTGGATCTGCCAGGCGGTCTCGACCTTGTTGACGTTCTGGCCGCCGGGGCCCTGGGCGCGGGTGGCGAACTCCTCAACGTCGTTGGCCCAGTCGATCTTGAGGTCCACTTCCTCGGGCTCGGGGAGCACGGCGACGGTGGCGGTGCTGGTGTGGATGCGGCCCTGGGCCTCGGTCGCGGGGACGCGCTTGACGCTGTGGACGCCCGCTTCGAAGGCGAGCTCGCTCCACACGCCGTCGCCCTTGACGTTGATGACGGCGGAGCGGATCCCCCCCACTCCTTCTTCGGGGGTGACTTCGAGGGGCTCGAAGGACCAGCCGCGTTTGGCGGCGTACTTCTGGTACATGTCGATGAGGTCGCGGGCCCAGAGGGAGGCTTCGTCGCCGCCGGTGCCGGCGCGGACCTCGAGCATGACGGAGCCCACGCGCCGGTCGTCGGTCGTCACGAGGCGGGAAAGGACTTCCTGGATCAGCGACGCGGCACGCTCGCGGAGGGCGGGCAGCTCGGCGCGGGCGAGGGCGGCGAACTCCGGGTCTTTGTTCTCGCTGACGGCCTGCTCCAGCTCGGTGATTTCCTTTTCGAGCGCGGCGAACTCCCGGTAGGCGGTGACGACGGGCGCGAGGGCGGCCCGCTTCATGGAGGCTTCGCGGACGCGCTTGTGGTCGGCGAGAATCTGCGGGTCCTCGAGCATCGCCGCGAGCTCGGCCTCGTTCTTCGAGAGCGCGTGGAGGCGCTCGAAGACCCTGGCGGGCACGTTCGGGGCGAGCCTGGAGGCGACCTGAGACATCGCGGGAGGGTAGGTCGCGGTAGACTCGGCGGGCAGTTTGGAAAGGGGATCAACGATGCTTCGATGGCTGCTGGTGATTGCCGCGGCGGTGTCTTTGCCCGTGACCGGGCACGCGCAGGTCGAGAAACAGGCGCAGGCCGCGCCGACGGCGTCGGCGGTGGATGTGTCGGAGACGCTGCACCCGATCCGCGAGAAGGCGAAGCTGCCGGGGATGGCCGTGGTTGTGGTTCGCGGGCGCGAGGTGATCGCGCAGGGCGTGAGCGGCATCCGCAAGCGCGGCGAGGAGGCGAAGGTCACCATCGACGACAGGTGGCACCTGGGCTCTTGCACGAAGTCGATGACGGCGACGCTGATCGGCATGCTCGTGGAAGAGGGAAAGCTGGACTGGAGCACGACGATCGCGGAGGTCTTCCCGGAGCTGAAGCCGTTGATGAAGCCGGGGTGGGAGTCGGTCACGGTGGAGCAACTGCTGGCGAACCGCGGCGGCGCGCCGAACAGCCTGGACAAGGATGGACTGTGGGGGGCGCTGTTCACCAGCAAGGCCAGACCGCGGGATCAGCGGCTGGCGCTGCTCCGCGGCGTGATCAAGCACCCGCCGGTGCATGCGCCGGGAACGAAGTACGAGTACTCGAACGCGGGGTTCGCGATCGCGGGGGCGATGGCGGAGAAGGTGTGCGGCAAGCCGTGGGAAGAGCTGATGAAGGAGCGGATCTTCACGCCGCTGGGGATGACGACGGCGGGGTTCGGCCCGCCGGGGAACCCCAAGGGCGTGGATCAGCCGTGGGGACACCGGCAGGACGGCAAGCCTTCGCACTCGGACAACCCATACGCGATTGCGCCGGCGGGGCTGGTGCATTGCTCGCTGCCTGACTGGGCGAAGTACATCGCGCAGCACGCGGGAGGAGAGCGCGAGGATCGGCCGGAGGGTGTGTGGCTGCTGAAGCCGGAGACGTTCGCGCGGCTGCACAAGCCGTTTGTGAACGAGGAGCCGACGTATGGCGGCGGGTGGGGCGTGCTTCAGCGGCCCTGGGCCAGGGGGCCGGGTGGAACAGGTCGCGTGCTGACGCACAGCGGGAGCAACACGATGTGGTTCGTGGTGGCGTGGGTTGCGCCGGAGAAGGACATGGCCGTGCTCGTGGCGACGAACGCCGCGGGAGACAAGGCGGCGAAGGCGTGCGACGACGTTGCCGGGGCGATGGTGCGGAGGTTCATTGCGGAGAAGTGAGTTTGGGATGAGGGGCGAGACGGCGAATATTCAACGAGGGATATTCCCGGCGTGACGGCGCGTCGTGAAGCGATGCGCGGGGGCTACGGTTGTTGCATGACCGACCGGCTTGTTTCCCCCGCGGCTACCACAGCCTCCGGCTACTTCGGTGCGATGGCCGATTCGTATGACTCGCTCATCCGGCGCGCGATTCCTCGATACGACGAGATGATGCAGCGCCTGCTGGAGCACATCCGGCTCCAGCCGCGGGAGATTCTGGAGCTTGGGTGCGGCACGGGGAACCTCACGCTCGCGCTGCTGAAGCGTTATCCGAATGCGCGGGTGACGACGGTGGACGCCTCGCCGGAGATGACCGAGCTCACCGCGCGGCGGGCGAATGAGCCGGAGAGGCTGAAGACGATCACGTCCACCTTTGAAGAGCTGCGGCTGCCGGACGAGTCCTTCGACCTGGTGGCTTCATCGCTGAGCCTGCACCATGTGCGCGATGTGCGGCCGATCTATCAGGCGATCTGGAGATGGCTGCGGCCGGGCGGGCAGTTCGTGCTGGCGGACCAGCTTCTGGGCGCGACGGCGCACAGCCAGGCGGCACATTGGGATGTGTGGCTGAAGTTCTGCCGCGAGCCGGGGAACTGCAGCGAGGAAGAAATCGCGAGCCTCGCGGAGCATTCGCGTCAGCACGACCATTACCTGCCCGCGCATGAGCACTTTCAGGCGCTGACCCAGAGCGGGTTCGTGCTGCCGGACCTGGCGTGGCGGAACGGGATGTACGCGGTGCTGACGGCGGAGCGGGATGAGACGGGGGGAGGGGTGGCGGGGGATGCGTGATACGGTGAGACGGTGATGGGGTGAGGGGCCGTTTTTCTCCGGGCTCTGTGTCACCATGACGACACCCCGACCCGGCTTCGTGCGGCGGGCGGTCGTACACTCGCGGATACGGAAGGAGTTGCCGCGATGGCTGATCGAGCCCCGAGCCGACTGGACGTGCTCAAGACGTACAAGCTCTACATCGACGGGAAGTTCCCGCGGAGCGAGTCGGGGCGGACGCTGGCGGTGCAGGGGCCGAAGGGCGAGGTGATCGCGCATATCTGCCGTGCATCACGGAAGGACCTGCGGGATGCGGTGGAGGCGGCGCGGAAGGCGCTGCCGGGCTGGTCCGGGGCGACGGCGTATCTGCGTGCGCAGATCATGTACCGGATGGCGGAGATGATGGAGGGGAAGCGCGAGGAGTTCAGCGCGGCCCTCTCGCTTGGTGCGAAGAACAGGAAGAAGAGCGATGTGGAGGTCGCCGCGGCGATTGACCGGCTGGTCCACTACGCGGGCTGGGCGGACAAGTACGCACAGGTGCTGGGGTGCAACAACCCCGTGTCGGGGCCTTACTACAACTTCACGATCACGGAGCCGACGGGAGTGGTCGCGGTGGTGACGCCGGACGAGCACCCGCTGCTGTCGCTGATCTCGCTGATCGCGCCGGCTGTGTGCGCGGGCAATACGGTGGTCGCGGTCGCGGGGCCGGGGAACCCGATCCCCGCGGCGGTGCTGGGCGAGGTCTTCGCCACCAGCGACGTGCCCGCGGGCGTGGTGAACATCCTCACCGGCGACAGGGCGGAGCTGATCCCCTTCATCGCGGGGCATCGGGATATCGACGCGATTCACGCGGGGAACCTGACGGCGGAGGAGGCGGCGACGCTGCGGGGCGGAAGCGCGGAGAACATCAAGCGCGTGACGGTGCACAACGACGTTGACTGGTTCGACAACGATCAATGCCAGTCGCCGTGGTGGATCGAGCCGCTGGTGGAAATGAAGACGGTGTGGCACCCGGCTTCGGCGTAAGGCTTACAGCCCTTCCTGCACGGACATCATGCGGCGGATCATGGCCGGGTTTTCGGCGTGGCGTGTGCGTGCGCTGAGAGCCGCGGCGTGGGCGACGGGCAGGACCGACGCAACGTTGAGCGGGCCGGGGTCGGGCAGGCGTTCGTCGAGGATGCGGGAGACGGAGTTGGTGATGACGGCGAGGGCGTGATCGGGTGCGGGCTCGCCGCGGGCGCGGCCGGGGCCGCGGTGGTCGTCGCGCTTGGCGCCGTCGGGGCCGAGCCATTCGAAGCCGTCGTCGAAGAAGCGCAGGCGGCCATGCTCGCCCAGGAGCGTGACGTTGAGATTCCAGCGCGAGGCGGCGTTGCTCACGGCGATGAGGGCGGAGCGGCCGTCCACGGTGCGGAGCATGGCGTTGAGGTCACCGTCCAGCTCGCGGAGGGCGGGCTCGGAGACCCTGGGGCCGCCGGCGAGCCCGCTGGGAACAAAGACGGCGTCGATGGACTCGGTTTCGGCGAGAAGCCAGTGGACGAGGTCGATGGCTCCGACGAGGCGAGCCGCGAGGCTGGCGTGCTGCGGGGCGGACCAGTGCTCGACCAGGACGGAGCGGACAGGGCCGAAGGCGGCGAGTGTTTCCGCGGCTTCGCGGAAGACGGGGGTCAGACGGGGCAGGCCGATGAATCGCACCCACGCGGCGGGGCCGGGGTCGCCCGTGCCGCCCAGCCAGCCGCCGGGCTCAAGGTCGAGGGCGTCGCTGGGGAGGGGTTCGAGGCTGAGGACGCGGACGCCGCGGGTTGCGGCGGCGGCGATGGCGCGGGCGTCTTCGGGAGCGCCGCCTGCGCCGAAGTCGCCGGCGGAGAGGAGCAGGACCACGTCTGCATCGGAACCGGCAAGGACGGCGCGGAGGTCGTCCGCGGCGGGGCACTCGAGCTCGCTGGCGACCGCCCCGGACTGGGCGCGGAGGGGAGAGCCCGCGGCGACAAGCTCAAGGCCGACGGCGTTGATGACGGAGCGCGCAAGCGGGACCTGGCGCGGGGTCGCCCAGATCACGGCGGTATGGCGCGAGGAGGACATGGAGCGGGATGGTACAGGATGGGCGGGTGGATGAACCCGCTCCCGACAGCTTGTGAAACCTAGAGTTCAACGTGCGGCAAGGCGGCCGCGGTCGGGCGAAAGCCCGCCTGAGGAAAGTCCGAGCACGGCAGGACACGGTGGTGGGTAACGCCCACCCGCCCCACTGGGCAACGGGGCGCGAGACAGTGCCACAGAAAACACACCGCCGATGGCCGCGAAAGCGGATCAGGTAAGGGTGAAAAGGTGGGGTAAGAGCCCACCGCTCCGCTGGTGACAGCGGGGGCACGGCAAACCTCACCGCGTGCAAGGTCGAACAGCCCCCGCTATCAGGTCTGTCCGGCCGATGGGGGCGGGTAGACCGCAAGAGCCCCGCGGCAACGCGGGGCCGCAGAGAAATGGCCGCCCATGCCGGCAGCCGCGTCCCGGCCCCCGTCAATAGGGGCGCGGAAGAGCCGGCGGGACAGAACTCGGCTTACCAGCCGCACGCCCAGCTTCGCGGGCCCTCGGACATCCGGGGGCCCGCGGCCTTTTTGGCGGATCCGTTTCCCCCGTAACGCCTGTCCACAGGGGAGGCTGCGCCGTGCCGGATGACGCCGCGTCAAGTGTGGGTTCCTATCCTTGGCACCTATGCCAAGTCCCCGTGCGTTGACTGCAGCGGACGCCGACATGGCGTATGCCGCTGCTCAGAAGGTTGTGGAAATTCATCGCCGCCTGTCCGGGTGGCTCAAGCCGGGAATGACCCTTCCGGAGATCGATGCTTTTGTCGCCAAGCAGCTCGTGGACTTGGGTTGTAAGTCGGCGTTCAAGGACTATCGCACCGGCTCTCACCCCCCCTTTCCCAGCCATGCGTGCCTGTCGGTGAATGACTGTGTGGTTCACGGCACGGCGGGGTATTACGCCATCGAGGGCACGTTCACGCCCAAGCCGGTGGTCGAGGGGGACCTGCTCAAGATCGACGTCGGGGTGAGGGACAAGTCGGGGTGGATCGGTGACGCCGCGTGGACGTATGTCTTCGGTGAGCCCAGCCCGCTGGTGAAGAAGCTCACGGAGTGCGGGAAGGAGGCCCTGCGTCGGGGGGTGAAGGAGCTTCGGCCGGGGAACACCTACCTGGCCTTTGCGCGGGCGGTGCAGGGGTATGTGGAGGGGGAGTGCAAGTTCCACCTCATCCGGGGGCTGGGGGGACACGGTTACGGGCGGTCGCTGCACAAGCCGCCGTACGTGAGCAACACGGTGCCGACGTACCCGGGCGAATGGCCGGACGCTCACTTGCCCTGCCGGCCGGGGACGCTGGTGGCGGTGGAGCCGATGATCGCCGTGGGCACGGGGATGACGGTGCAGAAGGTGGCGAGCGGCCGGCGGACGGAATGGCCGGTGTTCACGAAGGACGGCTCGATGAGCGTCCACTATGAGCATGACGTGCTGATCACGGAGCATGGGCCCCGGGTGCTGACGGCGGAACTCGAGGAACTGAACGACGTGATCACGTAAGTGGCCCCGCTTTTTTGGGGGCGGGCGGGGCTCAAAAAACGAGCGATAAGGCGGGTTTTTGAGGGTGTGCGGGCCTTCTTACAACCTGTCGTTTAGCCGCGGTTTCACCGGGAGCGCGCGGCCTGAGTACCATTAGCCGCCCGTCGCCGTTGCAAGAAAACCAACCCCCCGTACACCCCGGCCGCGCACGGAGGAGTCGCCCCTATGAGCAGCAAGAGCATCCTGACCCCGCATGGCAAAGTTCCATTTTTGAACGGCACCACGATCACGGGCATGCCAGCCCAGATCAGCCGCCTGGAGACCCACGTGAACGACACCCGCGTCGATGAGTTGTTCGCCTCGGACGTGTTCACGGAGCGCGTGATGCAGCAGCGGCTGCCGCGGGACGTGTACAAGAAGCTGATCCGGACGATCCAGCACGGGGAGCCGCTGGACCCTGCGCTGGCGGACGTGGTCGCATCGGCGATGAAAGAGTGGGCGATGGAGCGTGGTGCGACGCACTACACCCACTGGTTCCAGCCGCTGACCGGCCTGACGGCGGAGAAGCATGACGCGTTCCTGATGCCCGACGGGCACGGGGGCGCGGTGAGCGAGTTCACGGGGAGCGCCCTGGTGCAGGGCGAGCCGGACGCGAGCAGCTTCCCGAGCGGCGGCATCCGCGGGACGTTCGAGGCGCGCGGGTACACGGCATGGGACTGCACGAGCCCGGTGTTCCTGAACCGCAGCGCGGGGACGGCGACGCTGTGCATTCCGACGGCGTTCGTGTCGTGGACCGGCGAGGCGCTGGATAAGAAGACGCCGCTGCTGCGGTCGATGGAGGCGCTGAGCGAGCAGGCGCTGCGGGTGCTGCGGATCTTCGGCAGCGACGCGGGCGTGACGCGCGTGATGGCGACGCTGGGCTGCGAGCAGGAGTACTTCCTGATCGACCGCCACTACTACTTCGAGCGGGACGACCTGAAGGCGTGCGACCGGACGGTGTTCGGCGCGCGTCCGCCGAAGGGTCAGCAGCTGGAGGACCACTACTTCGGCAGCATCCCGACGCGCGTGCTCGGGTTCATGGCGGAGGTGGAGCAGGAGCTGTACCGGCTGGGCGTGCCCGTCAAGACGCGGCACAACGAAGTGGCGCCTGGGCAGTTTGAGCTGGCGCCGATCTTCGAGACGGCGAACATCGCGTGCGACCACCAGATGCTGGTGATGGAGACGCTCAAGCGGGTCGCGCCGCGGTACGGGCTGCAGTGCATCCTGCACGAGAAGCCGTTCGCGGGGATCAACGGGAGCGGCAAGCACTGCAACTGGTCGATGACGACCAACACGGGCGTGAACCTTCTGGACCCGCGGGACAACACGCACACGAACATGCAGTTCCTGACGTTCATGTGCGCGGTGATCCGCGCGGTGGACCTGCACGCGGACCTGCTCCGGGCGAGCGTGGCGAGCGCGGCGAACGACCACCGCCTGGGCGCGAACGAGGCCCCGCCGGCGATCATCTCGATCTTCCTGGGCGACATGCTCACGGACATCGTGAATCAGCTCGAGGCGGGCAAGCCTCGGAGCACGCTGAAGGGCGGCAAGCTGGACCTGGGCGCGCGGACGCTGCCGCAGATTCCGCGTCACACGGGCGACCGCAACCGGACGAGCCCGTTCGCGTTCACGGGGAACAAGTTCGAGTTCCGTGCCGTGGGCAGCAGCGGTGCGGCAGCGTGGCCGGCGACGGTGCTCAACACGATCGTAGCGGAGAGCCTGGACTTCATGGCGACGCAGCTCGAGAAGGCGGTGGGCAAGAACACGTCGCGCGAAAAGCTGCAGGACGCGGTGGCGAAGCTGCTGCAGAAGGTCATCAAGCAGCACAAGCGCGTGCTGTTCGACGGCGACGGGTACACCCAGGAGTGGCAGGAGGAGGCGAAGCGACGCGGCCTGCCCAACTACCGCGAGTCGGTCGCGGCGCTGCAGCAGCTTTCCGCCCGCAAGAACATCGAGCTGTTCAAGAGGTACAAGGTGCTCAGCCGCGTGGAGGTGGAGAGCCGCGAGCACATCTTCCTCGAGAAGTACATCAAGCAGGTGCTGATCGAGGCGGAGACGGCGGTGCTGATGGCGCGGACGCAGGTTCTTCCGGCGGCGGAGCGCCGCCAGACGGAGCTTGCGGAGGCGGTCGTCGCCACCGAAGCGGCGGACGTGGACGCGAGCGCGGCGCGGAAGTCACTGGAGGAGTTCGTGGAGCTGGTGAACGACCTGCGCAAGGCGATCGCTCACCTCGAGGAGACCACGGACTACAAGCACGAGGACGTGGCGAAGCACGCGGAGCAGGTGCGCGACGAGGTCCGCCCGGCGATGGAGTCGCTGCGCGAGATCGTGGACCGGCTGGAGACGCTGATCCCCAAGGATCTGTGGCCGCTGCCGACGTACCGCGAGATGCTCAGCATCAAGTAGTCACGAAGTCACGGAGTGTGAGTCACAAAGGCCCGCGCACGCCGCGCGGGCCTTTTTCGTTGCCTCCCCTGACTTCCTCCTCTCCCCTACCATCCCCCACCGCGGCCCCGTAGCTCAGCGGTTAGAGCGAGCGACTCATAATCGCCAGGTCCTCGGTTCGAATCCGAGCGGGGCTATTCAGAGGGTGCGGTCGTCTTCGTGCCGACGGTGCTCCTCGGCCCTGACCTCATCCTCGACGCGCCCGGCGGCGCCCTTGATGCGGCCCTTGGCCTTGTCGATCGCGCCTTCGGCCTTCATGTCCGCTCGGCCGGTGAGCTTGCCGATGCCCTGCTTGACGCTGCCCTTGAGCTTGTCGGCCATGCCTTCGATGCGTTTGGGGTCCATGACGGTCTCCTTGGTTGAATCAATGGTCCGTCGGGAGGGCTGAGCCCACGCTGAGATCGCCCTGAAGAACGCGGGGCGTGTGCTTACACTGGCCCTCCCGATGTCCGGCTCCAGCTCACGGGTTCAGCGACTTGCGCTGACCGGCCTGCTCACCAACCTGGGGCTGGCCGGGGTGAAGTTTTCCGCGGGCGTGCTGGGCAACTCCTACGCGCTGATCGCGGACGCGATCGAATCGCTGGCGGACATCTTCGGCTCGCTGGTGATCTGGCTGGGGCTGCGCGTGGGGGCGAGACCCGCGAGCGAGCGGCATCCTTACGGGTACGGCAAGGCGGAGTCGCTCGCCGCGGCGGTGGTGGCGGTCGTGCTCTTCGGGGCGGGCGTGAGCATCGCGGTGGAGGCGATTCGGGAGATCCGCACCCCCCATCACGCGCCGGCGTGGTGGACGCTGCTGGTGCTGGGCGGGACGGTGATCATCAAGGAGGGGCTGTTCCGGTTCGTGCGGCACGCCGCGGGTGAGAACGGGAGCGCGGCGGTGGAGACTGACGCGTGGCACCACCGCGCGGACGCGATCACCTCCGCGGCGGCGTTCATCGGCATCGCCATCGCGCTGATCGGCGGGCCGGGGTATGAGGCGGCGGACGACTGGGCGGCGCTCTTCGCGGCGGGGATCATCTTCATCAACTCCTGGAAGCTGGTGGTGACGCCGGTCCGCGAACTGCTGGACGTGACCGACACGCCGACGGTGGAGCAGGCGACGCGGGTCGCCGCGGGTGTGCCGGGCGTGGTTTCGGTGCACAAGGTCTTTGCGCGCAAGAGCGGTGCGAAGCTGTGGCTGGACATGCACATCTGGGTGGACCCGGCGATGCCGGTGCGCAAGGCGCATGCGCTGTCCCATGCCGTGAAGGACGCCATCCGGGAGAAAGACCCGCGGGTGAGCGACGTGCTCATCCACATCGAGCCCGCGGCGGAACCGGACGGGAGCCGGGCGGAGGTCGCGGACGAGAAGGTGTGAGGTAGGCGGCAAATGCCGCGCACGCCTGATACGCTCCCCGCGCTTGCGAGAGCCCAGACGCATTCTGATCGTTCGCACTTCGGCCCTGGGGGATGTCGTGCGCGCGGCTCCAGCGCTGGTGAGCCTGCGCCGGGCGTACCCGGGGGCACGGATCGACTGGCTCGTCGTGGACGCCTTCGCGGATGCGGTGCAATGGCATCCGGCGCTGTCGAACGTGGTGCGTTTCCCGAAAGAGAAGCTGAAAGCCGCGGCGAGACGGGGCGCATTTGACGAGGTGCTCGAATGGTCGCGCACGCATCTGACGGAGGCAAAGTACGACCTGGCGATTGACTTCCAGGGGTTATTTCGCAGCGGGCTGCTGACGTTCGCGACGCGGGCGCCGGTGCGGGCGGGGTTTGCCGATGCACGGGAGGGGGGCTGGCTGTTCTACAACCACCGCTGCCGCGTGGAGGGAGGGCGCGGGGCGCACCACGTCGAGCGCAACTTCGCGCTGCTGGAGTCGCTGGGCGTCGCGCCGGTCAAGGATCTTCGGATTTACCCGGACCCCGCGGAGCGTGCCGCGCTGACGGAGGACCGGGAGCTTGCGGGGGGGCGGTATGTGCTGCTCTCCCCCACTACCCGAGGCGCAGGCCGGGCGTGGCCGATGGAGCGCTACGCGGCGGTTGCGCGGCACCTGCTGGAGCACCGCGCGCGCCTGGGCATCGACGGGGTCGTCGTCGTCGGGCTGAAGTCGGAACGGGAGGTGTGCGCGCCGCTGCTCTCGCTGCCGGTGATCGACCGCGTGGGGGCCACGAGCGTGAGCGGGCTGATGGCCTTGATCGAGCGTGCGGGGCTGGTGGTGTGCAACGACTCCGCGGCGATGCATATGGCCGTGGCGTTCGACCGGCCGCTGGTGGCGCTCTTCGGGCCGACGGACGTGGCGCACGCCGGGCCGTATGGGCGGCCGGGGGATGTGATCACGCACAAGAGGCCGGGCGAGCACGTGCGGCACCGCGACGCCACGAGGGCGGTGGAGTTCATGCGGCGGATCACGGTGGAGGAAGTGATCGAGGCTTGCGAGCGAAGATTGGACGGCTAGTTTCTGCCGCGTGTGTTCGACACCGCATCGCGCATCTCGACCCAACCAATGGTGATCAGGGCGCCTCCGATGAGCACCAACGCTATCGGCCCAGTGATGCCTCGGGGCCAACCTCGGCCGCCCTGAGCGATAGCGCCGAAGTGCGTCCATAGCGGCCACACAAAGAGCACAACACCCAGAAGAAAAATGCCGAGGCCAATCCCAAACCAGACAGGTTCAGGCAGCGTGAGACCGGTGAGCCACCTGAGCCGCATGGGCGCTCAGCCGTTCTTGCGCTCGAACTCGCGCATGAAGTCGGCCATGGCCTTGCAGCCCGCGACGGGCATGGCGTTGTAAATGCTGACGCGCATGCCGCCGGTGGAGCGGTGGCCCTTGAGCTGGTCCATGCCCTGGGCCTTGGCCTCGGCGACGAACTTGTCGTCCAGCTCCGGCGTCGGGCAGCGGAAGGTGATGTTCATGAGCGAGCGGCTGTCCTTGCGTGCGTGGGGCTTGTAGAAGCTGCTCTTGTCCAGCACGTCGTAGATGAGCTGGGCCTTCTCGACGTTGCGCTTGTAGATCGCCTCGAGGCCGCCCTGCTTGAGGATCCACTTGAAGACCAGGCCGCTGAAGTAGATCGCGAAGACGGGGGGCGTGTTGTGGCGGCTCTCGTCCTTGGCGTGGACGCGGTACTGGAGCATGAGGGGCAGCTCGCGCGGCTTGCGCTTGAGCAGCTCCTCGTGGATGACCACGAGCGTGGTGCCCGCGATGCCGATGTTCTTCTGCGCTCCGGCGTAGACCAGGCCGAACTTGGTGAAGTCGGTGGGACGGCAGAAGAGGTCGCTGGACATGTCACACACCAGCGGCACGCCGGCGGGGACCTTGGGCAGACGCCAGGAAGCGTCGGTCTCGCTCGCCCGCCACTCGGTGCCATAGATGGTGTTGTTGGAGCACATGTGGACGTAGCTGGGCTTCTCCGACCACTTGATCTCCTCGTCACTGGGGATGTAGGTGTGGCCGGTGGCGCGGCCGTCCCAGGCCTCGTGGATCTTGCCGTAGAGCTTGGCCTGCTCCGCGGACTTCTCGGCCCAGTAGCCGGTGGTGAGGTAGTCGGCGGTTTCGTCCTGGCCCAGGAGGTTGGCGGGGACCATGAAGTTCTGGGTGGTGGCCCCACCGGTCAGGAAGAGGATCTTGTAGCTGGAGGGGATGTTGCCGATCTTGCGGCAGTCTTCCTCGGCCTCGGCGAGGACGCGGTCGTAGACCTTGCCGCGGTGGCTGTGCTCGCAGATGCCCACGCCGGAGCCGGCGATGCTCCAGAGGTCCTGCTGAGCCTGCTCGATGACCTCTTCGGGCAGGCAGCCGGGGCCGGCGGAGAAGTTGAAGCAGCGCTTGGGGCGGTTGATGAAGGCGGGGGCGGAAGGCATGGAGGCAACAGCGCTCATCGGTTACTCCTGTAAGGTCGTACCCGGATTCTAGGGGCGGAGTTTTGGGAAGGGCGAACACAGGCCTGGGGTCCGTCAGGCCCGAGACAGGGGCGAATCGCTTGGGATTCCGGGCCCGACTGCTTCGGGTCTTCGGACGTGGGCGGTCTGCATCAACCCTTGTTTCCGCGGCCCCCTGCCTGAGTTATCCTGCCCGCGCCATGATTGTTTTGCCCTTTGATCCAACGCCACGGGGCGACGCGAACCAGGCCCGCGGCCACGCCGCGGAGCGGCAGCTTGCGCACGACCTCGGCCGAGCGTTCGCCGACGCCGACCTTGATATCCAGCTTTACCACGGCTTGCGCTTCCCCGCCCCGCGCAGTGCCTGGGAGAGCGACCACACGCAGATCGATCACCTCATCGTGCATCGCTACGGCATGGTCATTGTCGAGTCCAAGACCACCGGCGGGTATGACCGCGGCGTGTTCTACGTCGATCAGCATGATCAGTGGGAACGACGCCCCGAGGGCCCACGCGGGCCTCGCTACAACATGCCTTCGCCCGTGGAGCAGGCGCGGCGGCAGGCCGAGTCGCTGCGCGTGCTGCTTCAGAACTCCCCGGAACCGCTGCTGGACAAGGTCGCGGGGCTGCTCCAGCAGAAGTTCACCCGCTACTTCCCCATTGTGACCCTCGTCGCGATTGCCAACAACACCCGCCTCGACGGCCCCGGCGCGGAGCAGCACGCGGGCACGGTGATGAAGGCGGAGAAGATCGTCGGCCGCATCCGCGAGGAGATCGAAAGCCACGCCCGCCACGTCGGGCTGGTGGGATTCGTCCGCGGCGCCTTCACCGACCCTCATAGCGAACGGGGCCTGTTCAACCTCAGCGACGCAGCGTTGGGGCGGATCAAGGACTATCTGCTCAAGATGCACACGCCGGCCCCAGCCGCGACACCTGCTCCTTCCAAGCCCGCAATGCGAACCACGAACGTTGCGGTCCCTGCCGAGCACGCTTCCGAGGCTCGGTTGCGCATGGATCGACGCGCGCGGTTCGTTGGGGGCGTTCACGACTTTGGCTCTTCCCCCGCTGAAGCCGCCGCGGTGGAGACGGAGGCAAGAACAGCCCCCCGCTCACCCCAGGCTGCCGGACGCGAGGCCCCGGCCGTCCGCACCGAGGCCCTTACCTGCCGTCACTGCCGGAGCATCAACGTCCAGCCCATCTACGCGAAGTACGGCTACTGCCTCAAGTGCGACGAATGCAACGGATTCACGCCCCTCTCCCGCACCTGCACCCAGTGCGGCAACCCCAACGCCACCATCCACAAACGCGGCAATGAGTTCTACCGGGCGTGTGCGGCGGAGAAGGGTGGGTGTGGGGCGGAGGTGGTGTTCTGGACGCAGTGAATCTTGAAGCCGTGCTGCGAACGCGGCTCACACCTTTCCGCAGATGCAGCCCGCGGAAGTCGGCCTCCTCAGCAACTCGCAGGGAACGCGAGCGTTCGTCCGCTACCTCACGGATTCACGCAGTTCTCCACCTTCCCCTTTTCCTTGTACACCTGCACGATGCGCACGACCTCGTTCGCCACGGCGAGCTGGGCCTGGTCGGTGGAGGCGCCGACGTGGTGGGTGGTGTAGACACCGGGAAGTTTGGCGACTTCGCAGTCGAAGGGGGCTTCGCCTTCGGCGGGGGCGCCTTCGTAGACGTCGAGGCCGGCGCGGATGCCCTTGGAGGTGACGGCATCGCGGAGGGCGGCTTCGTCCACAAGGCTGCCGCGGGAGGTGTTGATGAAGTAGGCCCCAGGCTTCATGGCGTCGAAGAACTGCTTGCCGAAGAGCTTGTTGGTGCTCGGCGCGGCGGGCAGGTGCACCGTGATGGCGTCGCAGGTGCGGGCCAGCTCCAGTAGCTCGGGGGTGGTGGTGCCGCCGAAGCGGGCGTTGAGAGCCGCGGCGTGCTGGGGAGTGATCGAGCGCGACCAGGCGATGACGTCCATGCCGAAGGCGACGGCGCGCTTGATGACTTCCTGGCCGATTGCGCCGACGCCGATCACGCCGAGGGTCATGCCCTTGAGGCCCTTGCCCTTGGCGAAGCCCTTCTTGTTCCACTTGCCGGCCTTGAGGGCCTCGCACTGGTCGGGGATGCGGCGGTCGCAGCAGATGAGCAGGCCCATCGCCAGCTCGGCGACGGCGACGGCGTTCATGCCGGGGCAGTTGCAGACCTGGATGCGGCGGCTGGTCGCGGCGGGGACCTCGATATTGTCCACGCCCGCGCCGGCGCGGATGATGACCCGCAGCTTCGTGGCCTTGTCCATGACCTGCGCGGGAACCTTGCTGGAACGCACGACCAGGATGTCGGGGTCCACCTGGGCGACGACCTCAGCCAGCTTCGGGCCGGCGCCGGCGTCGTAGACCACCTCACAACCCAGGGCCTTCAGGCCGTCGATCCCCGACTGCTCGAACTTATCCGCGACGAGAACCTTCATGGAGTGCTCCTTGGAGCCTGAAGGTTAGTCCGCAGAAAGCGGTTTTCGAGGCGTCTTGACTTCCCCCGGCCCCTCCCTTCGATTCCCCATGATCCGACCCCTGTGCATCGTCGCCGCCGCGGTCCTTGCGGGCTGCGCTCAGCAGACGCCCCCCACTCGCGATCAGGCACTCGCTGGGCTGGTGGAGCCCGGGCGGACGGAACAGCCGCGGCGGGCCGACACGGCGCCTCCCCCGGCCCTGATCGACAACGTTCCGGTGACGCACGAGGAGCTGCACACGCGACTGGCGGAAGCGGCGGGCGCGGTGGCGCTGGAGGAGATCATTCTGGATCGGGCGCTGGAGCGGGCCGTCGCGGAGGCGGGGGTGACGATCACCCCTGAACTGGTGGATGCGGAGCGCGGGGTGCTGCTTGTCGCGTTGACGCAGGAGGCGCGGCTGACGCCGGAGCAGGCGGAGTCGATGCTGGAGGCGATGCGTCGCGGGCGGGGGCTGGGGCCGGAGCGGTTCGCGGCGTTGCTGCGGCGCAATGCGCAGCTGCGGGCGTTGGTCCAGCCGCGGGTGCAGGTGACGGAGCAGGAGGTGGACCGCGCGGTGGCGATTGAGTTCGGGCCGCGGTACCGCTGCCGCGTGATTCAGCAGGAGAACGAGCGAGAAGCGGCGCAGACGCGGGCGCACATCGAGGCGTCGCTGCGGCCGATGGAGGACTTCCGCAAGACGCCGGAGGAAATCGCTGCGGAGAAGAGCAAGCCCCTGCCCGCGGAGCGCGTCGAGGCGGCAGTTGCCTTGATGGGTCAGTGGGCGGTGCGGGTTTCGCGTCACGAGACCGCGCCGCGGGGCGGTCAGGTGGCGGAACTGAGCCCGGCGGATGAGTCGTTTCCCGCGAGCGTGCGTGCGATGCTGCCGCGGCTGAGGCCGGGGGAGATCAGCCCGGTGATCGCCACGGACCAGGGGTGCTGGCTCGTGGTGGTGGAAGAAGCGCTGCCGGCCCAGGCTGCGCCGACGGTCGCGGACCGCGCGCGGGTGCGGGCGCGCGTGCAGGCACGGCGCGAGCGGATGGAGATGGACCGGCTGGCGCGGGAACTGCTCGACGGGGCCACGGTCACGGTGTTTGACCGGGGCCTGCGGTGGAGCTGGGAGGGCGCGAAGCGCTGATCAGCGCTTTTCCTGCTCAAAGACGACGACGAGCATGATGTCGGAGGGGGCGTAGCGGCGACCCTCGGACGCAGCGCCCAGGATGCGGCCGCTCTCGCCGCGCTCGATGAGCGTCTGCGGGGAGAGGTTGCCGAAGATGTTGACGACCTTGACGTCGTCGTTGGCGAGCCAGTCGTTGACCTCCTTGGCCAGGCGTCCGGGTTCGTCTTCCTTGCCGATGAAAATACGGATCTGGTGCACGTCGCCTCCCGTTGGGTGTAGGTGATTTGCGCGTCAGCTCGGGGTCACCGAGCATACTCGATCGCCCGCGTCTCGCGGAGCACAGTGACCTTGATCTCGCCGGGGAAGGTCATTTCCTCGGAGACCTTCTTGGCGATCTGGTGGGCGATGAGGTAGGCCTCGTCGTCGCCCACCTTGGCGGCGTCCACCATGACCCGCACTTCGCGCCCGGCCTGGATGGCGTAGGCCTCGTTCACCCCCTTGTAGGAGAGGGCGATGTCCTGCAGCTCGTTGAGGCGCTGGATGTACTTCTCCATGCTCTCGCGCCGGGCGCCGGGGCGGGCGGAGGAGACGGCGTCCGCGGCCATGACGATGGGGGTGTAGAAGCTGGTGGCGGGGATGTCGGCGTGGTGGCCGCCGATGGCGTTGAGGACGGGCTCCTTCTCGCCGTACTGACGGGCGAAGTCCATGCCGATCTTGGGGTGGCCGCCCTCCATCTCGTGGTCCATCGCCTTGCCGATGTCGTGGAGGAAGCCGCAGCGGCGGGCGATGGTGCCGTCGAGGCCGAGCTGGTCGGCGATGATCTGGCTGAGGAAGGCGACCTCGATGCTGTGGCGAAGGACGTTCTGCCCGTAGCTGGTGCGGAAGTGGAGCTTGCCCATCGCCTCGACGATCTTGGGGTGCACGCCGCGGAGGTTGACCTCGAGGACGGCTTCGCGGCCGTGCCGGTTGATCTGCTCGTGGATCTCGCTGCGGACCTTCTCGACGACCTCCTCGATGCGGGAGGGGTGCATGCGGCCGTCCTTGATGAGGCGCTCGAGGGCCTCGACGGCGATGGCCTGGCGGACCTTGTCGAAGCAGGAGACGACGATGACGCCCGGAGTGTCGTCCACGATGATGTCCACGCCGGTGGCCTTCTCGATGGCGCGGATGTTGCGTCCCTCGCGGCCGATGATGCGGCCCTTCATGTCGTCGCTGGGGATGGCGACGCTGCGGACGGTGCTCTCGCTGGTGTGCTCGCTGGCGTAGCGCTGGATCGCCATGAGGGTGATTTCGCGGGCCTTCTCCTTGGCGTTGGCCTCGGCCTCTTCCAGGGTCTTGCGGACGACCTTGGCGACCTCGTGGCGGGATTCCTCCTCGACGCGCTGGAGGAGCAGCTGCTGGGCCTGGTCGCTGGACATGCCGGCGACGCGCTGGAGCAGCTCCTTCTGCTCACGGTAGACCCCCTCGATCTCCTCCTCGCGGGCGGCGAGGCGCTCTTCGCGGACCCGGAGCTGCTCGGCCTGCCTGGCGACCTGCTGCTCCTTGGCGGTGAGCTGCTCTTCCTTGCGGTCGAAGAGGTCCTCGCGCTTGGAGAGGCGGCGCTCGACCTCGCGCAGCTCGGCGCGGCTCTTCTCAAGCTCCTCCTCGGCGCGGGTGCGGCGCTCGAGGAGCTCCTTCTCCGATTCCAGGCGGATCTTTTCCGCGGCGGTGCGGGCGTCGGCCTGGGCACGCTCAAGGAGTTCCCTGGCCTCGTTGCGGGCGTTCGCCAGCGACTTGGCCCCCACCGTGCGGGCGATGAGCACGCCCGCACCAGCGCCCAGCAGCAGGCCCGCCGCGCCGATACCGATGGCGGCCCCCGTCCCCACCTCTGCGATCAGTTGGTAGTTCACAGCCCGAGTCCTTCGCCCATACCTGGTCCCCGACCCAACCGGCCGGCGCGGCGACGGACACCCAAGCCTCACTCAGACTCTCAACCCGCGCTCCGACGACCCGCTCGAGCGACGAAAGCGCACGATCCCCGCTCATCTCGAGCTGCCGGGCTGCGCTGATCCGTCCTCAAGCCGATTCCTCCTGAAACTCTCGTCGTCACCGATGCGGGGTTGAGCGTGCCTACGACCCGCGGCTCAACCCTTGCCGCGGGCGTTCTGAGTGTCGTTCAGGCTCGGCCAAGGCTGATGAGGGTGGAATGAAACATCAATAAAAGCCCCGGGCCGTGCCGTAGCAAAAAGGCTTTGTCCGTCGATCCGCCCCGGGCAGACCCGCCGGTCATGAGCAAACACCGGCACGCCGGCCCGGGCTTGGGGTATGCTAGGAACCACCTACACCCGCTGAGCGACCCCGAAGGGCGTTTTTTGAGGGTGAGGCGGGGCTCTCCATATGAACAAAGCACGAACTTCCTGTATCGTTCTGGCCCTGATCGCCTGCCTGCTGCCTGCGTGCTCGCAGATGCCCCAGGTGGGGGTGGTGCCCATCACCGGGCTGGAGAACCCCCTGCCTCCTGAAGCGGCCCCGGCGGTGGACATTCAGAACCACCGCGGCACTGTGACGGTGATCGTGGACCCCAAGGCTCCAGGGCCGGATGTGCGCGCGGTCGCCCGCGGGGCGGGATCGCCGGCGGAAGTGCGGTGGACCGCGGCGACGATGGACATGGACAACGGACTGCCGGTGCTCCGGGTGCTCTCCACGCCGGAGGACACGGGGGCACCGGATGGACCGGTGGACATCACCGTCACGATGCCCGCGGTGGGCGGGGTGCGGGTGAAGAACGACGGCGGGCCGGTGGTGCTGCGCGATGTGCGGGGCGCGATCGAGGTCCACTCGTCGCTGGAAGCCCCGGACGGGGATGCGATCTACATCGAGACACGTCACGCGCTGACGGAGCCGCTGCTGCTCAACGCCCAGGCGGGGGGGATCGTGCTGCGCATGGGGCAGGGCAGCGCGGGCCAGCTCATCGCGAACACGGACGCTGGGCGCGTGATCGTGGACGCGGCGAAGGCGAAGATCACCGGCGCGCGGATGGAGCGCGGGATCTACACGGCCACCATCAACGAGGGTGAGCACGAGCATCGTCTCACGACCCAGACCGGGGACGTGACCGTGACGATCAGGCAATGGAACTGAGCGTCAGGCCGCTTTGCGGGCCATTTCCTGCACGCGGCTGGTGTAGCGCGTGACCTGATCGACCACGAACTCGCGGTGCGTGGGGTTGAAGGCGAACTCGAAGGCGACGCCCGCATAAAGGTTCTGCGCGCTGTCGAGGTGCGTGTGGACGACCCGCCCGGTGAGCGCGAGAGGCGCTGGGATCTCGGGCGTGAGGTTGATGCGCATCCAGATGAGGCGGGAGCGTTCCGCCGCGGCAATCTCGCTCTTGTTGATGAGCAGACCGACACCGCCGCCGCCGATGTTCATCAGGCGAGCCGAGAAGGAAGGGCCGACTTCGGGAAGCAGGATGGAGTCCGGGCTCTGAGAGGAGATGGGTTCGCCGCGGAGCAGGGCGAGGATGGCGGCGCGGTTGGCGACCTCCGGGCCTGCGACGGTGGTGGGATCGAGCAGCGGCCAGCACTCGACCATGGGGAGGTTGAGCGAAGCTGTGGAGATGCGGAGGAAGTCGCGCCGGGCGCAGCGCTCGACGCTGTCGGGAAGTGCGACGCGGAGGCCCTGGATGCGCGGGAACTCGGCGGGCGTGCTCGCACCGAGCACGCGGGTGTGGAACATCCAGCGGTTCTGACCCACTGCCATGACGCCGATGAGGGACATGCCCTCATCGAACTTGAGGGGCTGGCCCATCGCCATGGGCTGCTCAAGGGCGAGCTCGCGTTCACCGACGGCGAGGAGCCGTACGCGCCAGACGAGGTCGGGGCTGGGGTCGGCCCCGCGGGGCCGTGCGACGGTGAACTCGATGCCCCCGCCTCGCTCGGCGATCTGGTGCAGCGACTCGCGCCAGCGGTCGGTCCTCGAACGGTTCGCGGGCATGTCTGATCCTCGGGTGCGTCTGTGGCCGCGCGCCCCGCGCGGGTTCCACGGATATTGGGCGTATCGGCCCCGCCCCCCCACTGCTTCAGCGGCGGTGTCAAACCGGACCGGGAGAGGCGTTTCGACAAACCGCACGTCCGGACTTTGCGGGGTTTATCGGGCTCGTAGCTCGGTGAGGGCGCGTTCCGCGGCGGCGAGGGCCTCGCGCCGACCGCCGAAACGGGCGGCGTAGACCTCGTGCATCACGGCCTCGGCGCGGTGCGCGAGAGCAGCGTCTCTCGCGGCGACTTCACGCAGAAAGACCAGAGGCGGCGCCCATGCGGGCTTGATGTAGCCACGCTCGGCGAGCGCGGCGAGCAGGGCGCGGTAGACGCGCTTCTCGCGGCCTTGGAAGGCCCAGCCCACGCTCCATGTCTTGCGCTCGCGGCGCTTCCAGGCACGCACGCCGAGCCAGATCAGACCGACGGCGAGCGCGACGCCGCCCGCGGCGGTCGCGAGCACGGCGGGGGCACGTCCGTTGAGGCGGACGCTCCGCCACCAGATCGTCAGCTCGCGCCTCCGTTGGGTGAAGGTTTCCACCAGGCGCTGGCTCACAATGGGGCTGAGCAGGCTTTCCTGACGGCGCTGGTCGAAGCCGACGATGCGCGTGTTCCAGTAGTCGGAGATGCTCGCCATGAAGCGGCGGAGGCGGTCCATGGCCGTGGGCTGACGTTCGAGCCGGGTCATGACGACGGGGGTGGCGTCGAAAATCTGCCAGCCACCGGGACCGGTATCGACCTCGACCCAGGCGTGAGCGTCGGATTCACGGACGATGTAGAGGCCGCGGGAGGGGTCGTACTCGTTCGCGAGATACCCAGCGACGACGCGGGCATTGATGCCGACGGAACGGCACATGCCGGCGAGTGCGGAGGCGAAGTACTCGCAGTGGCCGCGCTTGGCGGTGAGCAGGAACCACTCGGTGGGGTCGCGCCAGAGGGGGGGGCGGAGCTGGTCCATGCCGTATTCGAAGCCGCGGAGGTAGCGTTCCAGAGCGTGGGCGGCGCGTTCATCGTCGGTGATGGGACGCTTCTCGGGATCGGGCTCGATGTTCGCCTGGCGGAGCACCATTTCGGCGACCTGGCGGACGATTTGCGAAGGGAATGGTTCCCGCGGCGGAACGCGCTCTGACTGCCGTTCGGGACTGGGCTCGGGAACGCTGGAGCGGACGGTGTAGGTGAAGTAGGTCGGGGAGCCTTGACGCTGCAGGCGGCCGGTGCGGCGGTCGTAGCGCACGCGGGGGTTGGTGGGGTCTTCGAGCCGGACGGCGGTGGGCTTGTAGAGGGCGAAGAGGGGCATGATCTCGCGCCGGGAGCCGCCGATGATGGTGACGTGCTGTTCGATCCAGTCGCCGGAGGGATCGTCGAGACGCAGCCATTGGCCGAATGAGGTGCCGCGGTTGACGCCGGAGCGGTTGCCGCCGAGGGGCTCACGCCAGATGCCGCGGTCGTAGACCTCCAGCACCGCGCCACGGAGGTAGTGATATTGACCATTTGCGCCGATGGGGCCGTTGGGATCTCGGAAGGCGACTTCGAGGACGGTGGCGTAGGAGGTGGAGACCAGCTCGCCCGCGCCGGGCTCGACGGTATCGGAGAAGCCGGTGACGCGCCCGCCTCTGCTGGAAAAGACGGCCCATTCGTCGCCGCCGATGCCGCGGGGAACGATGACGAAGATCGCCGCGGAGATGAGCATGCCGACGGTGATCACGCCGACGAGCAGAGAGAAGAATGCACCGCGGCGGAGGCCGGCGTGTCGATCGACGAAGTGCGCGGCGGCGAGGCTGGCTCGCTCGCGGGCGGCGAAGACCTGGTACATCATCACGCCCGCGACCATGAGCGGAAGCTGCACCGCCCACACGGCCCCCACCGTCAGCGATGCGGTGGTGAGCGTGGCGCCGATGGTCATGAACAGGGTGAGGGTGATGAGCTGGCCGTAGTCGCGGACGGCGCGGCGTTCCCAGAGCTTGAGGACGACGATGCCCCCCAGGAACTCGGAGAAAGCGACGACGAGGTCCTGGAGCAGCCATGCGCGCACAATAGCGAGGCCCAGGAGCAGGACCAGCACAACAGCGGTCACCCAGCGGGGCAGGCCCTTCCAGCCGTGAGTGCGGGCGCGGACTTCGGTGAAGTACCAGCCCAGGCCGGAGAGGAGCGAGACAACCGCGAGCATGACGGGCGATTCGTTCGCAAGCCCGAACCCGCAGAGGCCGACGAGCACGTTGAGAAAGACCACCGTGCGGAACGCGCGGCCGAGATCCATCGTGCGACCGACAGCCACGGCGTTCACGGGTCACCCCCTGCCAAAGCGCGGACCACCCGCTCCCACCACCGTGCACGGGCGGGGCGGTCATCGGAGAAGGTGGGGTGCCAGCCCGCGGGCAGGCCGTTGGTGTAGACGGTTGAGTCTTCGACGAGGACGCGATCGCCCCGGATGCCCTCCGGGCCGGAGCCCGCGGAGCAGACGAGGATGAAGCCGTCGTCAGCACCGGCGAGGAGCGGGAGCTTGCCCGCGCCGCCCTCAGCATCGGCGGGGGTGAGCATCGCGAGCTGATCCATGACGCGGTCGAGCGTGCGGAGCGGGCGTGCGGGCTCGATGACGCGGCCGTTGCCGAGCGCCAGGCCGGGCTCGAAGCCGAGGCGGTGGGCCTGATCCACGAGAGTCGCGCCCACGCTGATGACCTGCTCGGCGGCGCTGTCCACCAGGTCGGTGCAGAGCACGATCCAGATTCGCTTGCTGGGACGGGTGGCCATTTCGCGCACGACAGCGCGGCCGAGGCGAGCGGTGGGACGCCAGGCAACGGCGCGCAGACTGTCACCTTGCGCAAAGTCGCGGAGGGAGTGGAACTCGTCGCCGGAGCGAGAGGGGCGGAGGGCTTTGCCGCCCTCGCCGCGCCCGCTCACGCCGCGGACGAGGCCCGAGCGCACCGGAGCGACCCACGGGCGGACGAGCACGCGCCCGTGCTGCTCAAAGACCACGCTCTTGCGGGTAAGGCCGAAGGGGAAAGTGGTCCAAGCACGCACGCGGCCGAGGACGGCCATGCCGCGTTTTACGGCACGCGCACGGGCTTCCACCGTCACGGTGCCGCCTGCGGGGATATAGCCGACGTAAGCGACAGGGCGGGAAAGCACACCGGCCCAGCCAGCATCATCCTCGATCTCTTCGATGGTGATGGCGTAGGCAGGGAAGAGGCTGCTGGTGTTGGAGACGTGGTATCGGAGGATGACCTCGCCTCCGACGCTGCCGGGGCCGTAGGTTTCACGCTCGATTCGCAGGCCCATCAGGGATGCGCCGCTGAGCACGCCGGAGATCACCAGCCCGGCGACGCCGAGGCCGAAGAGCCAGAAGAGCAGGTTGTTCTGCGAGTTGATCGCGCCGATGACGAGCACGATGGTGGTCGCGGCGTAGGCGAGTCCGCCGGCGTGGAAGTGGTAGCGGCGGCCCACCACGCGGGCGGGCTTGCCGTGCCAGGTTGTGGCGGAGAGGGAGGTCATCGCCGGAGATTGTCTGTCGCCGCTTCGGCGCGCCCTGCCCGGGGTTGGCCCGTGGTCATCCGCCGGGCTTGAGGTCCGCGGGTGCGGGGAGGTCCTTGATGGAGGCGAGGCCGAACTGGTCGAGGAACTGCTTGGTGGTGCCGTAGAGCATGGGGCGGCCGAGCTCTTCGGCGCGCCCCTTGATGGTGACCAGGCGGCGTTCCATAAGGGTCTTGAGAACTTCGCCGCAGGAGACGCCGCGGATGGCCTCGAGCGCGGCGCGGGTGATGGGCTGCTTGTAGGCGATGATGGCGAGGGTCTCGATGGCGGCACGAGAGAGCTTGCCGCTGACGCGGGCCTGGTGGTACTGGGCGATGCGGTCGGCGAAGGCGGGGAGCGTCATGAGCCGGTAGCCGCCTGCGACGGGCTGGACGCGGAAGGAGCGGCCGGTCTCACTGTACTGCGTGTTGAGCAGGTCCACGGTGCGGGCGATCAACTCGGCCCCCGCGGCAAGCTCGGCAGGGTCGCACGCGGCGTTGTCGCCCTCGCCCTTCGCGGTCACGATCCCGAGCCCTTCGGCAAGACGCTCTCCGGAGACGGGGCGATCCAGGCTCAGCAGGACGGCCTCCAGCACGGGAGCGAGGGATTCGGGAGTGACGCCGAGGTCCACCGTCACGGGCTGTGCGGCAGCCTTGGCGCGGCGGCTCTTCCGAGAAGGCCGAGTGGGTGCGGCGGGGGGTGAGGGGGCGGGCTCTTCGATGGCTTCTGCGACGGGAGCCTCGGTCTGGGGCTCTGCGAGGGCAGGGGCGAGGTTCTCACCTTCCATGGGGACCGGATCCTCCGGAGGAGTGTGCATGGGGGTCTCCGACCCCCGTTGAGCGGAAGTCTATCAGAGTGGGCGAAAGGGTGGAGTGATCTTCTTTTAGAGCCCGGAGGAGCCTCGCTCGGCGTCGGTCTGCGGGAGGGTGTGGCTTGCGTGGTCCAGCCCCAGCAGGACGATGCCGGCGACGATGAGCGTCACCGCTGCGATTTTGCGAGGCGTGAGCGGTTCGCCGAGCCACCACCAGCCGAGCAGCACCGCCGTGGCGGGCGCGACCCCGAAGGCGATGGGCCGGAGGAGGGATATGTCGCCGCCCTTGCTGCCCAGGCCGAGGTAGAAGAAAAAGACGCCCGCGAAGCCCGCGAGCAGGCCGGAGCCCACGATGAGATAAGCCCAGGTGCGCGGCGAGGCGCGGTACCAGTCGGCGGGCTCGTTCTTCCATACCTGCGTCGCGAAGAGAACCGCGATGGCGGTGGGCAGGAGCGTGACGCAGGCGCGCACAAACGCGGCGGTCATGGGGCCGACCTGGCGCGAGTTGAGCGCGGCCTTGGTGCCGATCTCGCCCACGCCCCAGCAGAGGCCCGCGAGAATGGCGAGGAAAATGGCTCGGGTCATGAGGGGGAGGATATCGGGAACGCTCAACGCGAAGATTGGAGCCGCGGCGTGCGGGTCCGGAGTTTGGGAGTTCCCAGGGTTTCTATCCGGAGGGGATTCGGCTACCCTAGGTTCATGCCCCAAAGAACCGTCTATTCCGCGAACGTCGAGTACCTCCAGATCCTGGATGAAGAGGGGAGGCTGGATGAGAAGCTGAGCCGGTGGCCGGACGGCAAGCCGGTGCTGACGGACGAGGAAGTACTGGAGTTGTACCAGTACATGATCAAGTGCCGCACCCTGGACGAGGTGGCGTTCAAGCTGCAGCGGTCGGGGCGCATGGGCACCTATCCGCAGAACAAGGGCCAGGAAGCGGCGGCGATCGGGTCGGGGTACGCGGCCCAGCGCGGGGTGGACTGGCTGGTGCCGTGCTATCGCGAGAACGCGGCGCTGTTCATGCACGGCCTGCCGATGCACTACATCCTGCTGCACTGGATGGGCGACGAGCGGGGGAACCAGATCCCCAAGGGCGTGAACATGACGCCGCTGTCGATCCCGATCGGGACGCAGATGCTGCACGCGACGGGGATCGCGTGGGCGTTCAAGATGCGCGGCGAGGCGAAGGTCGCGGTGACCTACTTCGGCGATGGCGCCACGAGCGAAGGCGACTTCCATGAGGCGATGAACTTCGCGAGCACGTTCCAGGTGCCTTGCGTGTTCTTCTGCCAGAACAACCAGTGGGCGATCTCCGTGCCGCGGGAGCAGCAGATGAACTCCGCGACGGTGGCGCAGAAGGCGCTGGCGTATGACATGCCGACGATACAGGTGGACGGGAACGACCTGTTCGCGGTGTACAAGGCGAGCAAGGAGGCGGTTGAGCGGGCGCGTGCCGGCGGCGGGCCGAGCTTCATCGAGGCCGTGACGTACCGCCTGGCGGACCACACCACCGCGGACGATGCGCGGCGGTACCGCGATCAGAAGGAAGTCGAGGCGTGGCAGGGCAAGGACCCGATGATCCGCCTGCGGAAGTACCTGACCGCCAAGGGTCTGTGGAGCGATGAGAAGCAGGCCGAGGCGGAGGAGGCGGCCAAGCCGCTGATCGCGGAGGTCGTCGCCGCGGCGGAAAACATTCCCGCGCCGAGCACGGACGACATTTTCGATTACACCTACGCCACGCTGCCGCCGGAGCTTGAGCGGCAGAAGCGGACGCTGCGGACGCACTCGCTGGGTCAGGACCCGGAGCAGGTGGGGCTGAAGGGGCAGGCGATTCGGTCATGACCAGCGACCAGCTCCGTGAAGTGCTGTGGGCCGAGCCCTTTCACCCGTTCGTCATTCACATGGCGGATGGGCGGGCGCTCGCCGTCAACTACCCCGAACTGATGGCCATTTCGCCCTCGGGACGGAACGCGTACCTGTTCGAACCCGGCGACCGCCACGACAGCGGTCACCACATCGACATTCTGATGATCACCAGCATTGAAGTGAAGTCCGCAGGCTCCAGCGCGGGCCGTGGTCGTCGAAAGAAGGCCGGTTAATAGCCTGCCCGGCGTCTTCGACTGCGAACGACACCTTTGAGGATCGGTAAGGAATCATGGCCAACCTCACACTCGTCCAAGCCATCAACCTCGCCCTTCAGCAGGAAATGTCCCGCGACCCGCGCGTCGTCTGCCTGGGCGAGGACGTGGGCCTCAACGGCGGCGTCTTCCGCGTCACCGAGGGGCTGCAGAAGCAGTTCGGGCCGGACCGCGTGATCGACACGCCGCTGGCGGAGTCGGGCATCATGGGCACGGCCATCGGCCTGGCGATCGCGGGCATGCGGCCGGTGCCGGAAATTCAGTTCGAAGGCTTCCTCGGGCCGGCGTATGACCAGCTCTGCAATCACGCGGCACGGTACCGGACGCGCAGCCGCGGGGCCGTGACGGTGCCGATCACCGTGCGCGTGCCGTGGGGCGGCGGCATCCACGCGCCGGAGCTGCACAGCGATTCGCCCGAGACGATCTACGTCCACCAGCCGGGGCTGAAGGTGGTGTGCCCCAGCACGCCGTACGACGCGAAGGGGCTGCTGACGGCGGCCATCCGCGACCCCGACCCGGTGGTGTTCTTCGAGCCCAAGCGCGTCTACCGCTCCTTCCGCGAGGAGGTGCCGGAGGACGAGTACACGATCGAGATCGGCAAGGCCAAGGTGGTCAACGAAGGCACGGACATCACCGTGATCACCTGGGGCTCGATGGTGTTCCAGTGCCTCGAGGCGCTGGACAAGCTGCCCGAGGACATGAGCGTGGAGCTGATCGACCTGCGCACGCTCTATCCCATCGACGTCGACACCATCGTGCAGAGCGTGCAGAAGACCGGGCGCGCGGTGATCGTCCACGAAGCGCCGAAGACCTGCGGCCTGGGTGCGGAAATCTCCTCCATCATCCAGGAGCACTGCTTCCTGCACCTCAAGGCGCCGGTGCAGCGGGTGACGGGCTTCGACACGATCATGCCGTACTACAAGCTCGAGCTTGAGTACCTGCCCGACGCGCGACGGATTGAGGAAGCCGTCACGCAGTGCCTGGCGTACTGACGCGCCGAGCCCGCGGCGGGCGAGAAGCCAGCGCCTGGGGCGCCGCGCCAACTGCCGCGAGCGCTTCGTAGTGTGCGTCCAGGGCGTCCAGACGCGCCATGGTCGTCTCGATCGCGGCTTGGCCTACGTCGCAGCCCACCCACCGTCTGCCGAGCTTTTCGGCTACGGCGAGCGTCGTGCCTGAACCGCAGAAGAGGTCCGCGACCAGATCGCCCGGTCGCGTGGTCCATTCGATGATGCGGCGGAGCAACGCTTCGGGCTTCTGTGTGGGGTAGCCGATGGCGAGCTCTGCCTTGGATGCGTGGCGAAGCGGGCGGACGGCTTCATCGGCCCAGATGGTGTCCACAGGCTGGTCCTTGTACCAGCGCCCGTCCTCGCCGCGGCGGAGCGGGTACTTGATGTAAACCCTGCCCGAAGGCGAGTCGTAAACACGCCCCTGGGCGCGGAGCTGCGCGATGCTTGCGTCGGTGTAGTCGCCGCGGGGAGCGGTGGTGAACCAGACCTGGGCTTCTTCGTCCCACTTGGCCCCGCGCGGGCGGCCGGTGCGGGTCAGCTCGACGGGCGTGGAGCGCACGGGCGTCTTGCCGCGGAAGGAAGTGCCGGGCGTGCGCGAGTAGACGAGCAGCGTGTCGGCGGTGCGGCCGAGCTGCTTCGCGGCGGCCTGGTGGCCGACGTTGGGAGCTCTGCGCCAGATGATCTCGTTGCGGAAGCAGTCGCGTCCGAAGACTTCATCAAGGAGGAGGCGCAGCCAGGCGTTGGCGCGCCAGTCGCAGTGGACGCAGATCACCCCGTCTTCGGCGAGCAGGTCAGGCATGTGGGCGAGCCGGTCGTACATGAACTGGAGGTAATGGCCCGCGTCGTCCCAGACATCGGAATAAGCCAGGCGGTCGGCATTGGCCGCTCCCCCACCGCTGTCGCGTTCGATGAAGTGATGGGCATCCATCGCGTAGGGCGGGTCGATGTAGAGCAGGTTCACCGACGGCAGTTGACCATGCCGCTGCCGCTGGGCGATGAAGGCCGCGGCGGCGGTGTTGTCGGCGTGCATCAGCAGGCCGGTGGGGTGGTCCGGAATGGGGCGGATGGGCGCAACCGTCGGCGCTTCAAGAGGCTGCGGCTCACGCCTGCCGGACCATGAAAGCCGGACGCTGCCCTGCGTGTTTCGCATGCGGGGAGCCTAGCGTGAATCCGGCACGGCGGGCCTTTGCGAACCGGTCTTCCGCCCCGACGCACGATGACCCTGACCACCTCCATCCCCATCACCCCCCAACCCGGCGACGGCCCTCCCGCGGTGCGCTGCCGCGGCGTGACCAAGACCTATGGAACCGGCCCCTCGGCGGTGCGTGCGCTGCGCGGGGTGGACCTGGACGTCGGTCGGGGCGAGCTGCTGATGCTGGTAGGGCCGTCGGGGTGCGGGAAGACGACGCTGATCTCGATCATCGCGGGGGTGCTGGAGCGCGACGGGGGCGAGTGCAGCGTGCTGGGCACGGAATACGCGACGCTGAGCCCCGAAGCCAGGACGGCGTTCCGGGCGAAGAACGTGGGGTTCGTGTTCCAGTCGTTCAATCTGATCCCGACGCTGACCCTCGCGGAGAACGTGGCGGTGCCGCTGCTGATCAACGGCACGCCGCGGCGCACGGCGATCGAGGCGGCGCGGGAGATGCTGGCGAAGGTGGGGCTGAGAGAACGCGCCGGGGACGTGCCGACGCGGCTGTCGGGCGGGCAGCAGCAGCGGGTGGCGATCGCGCGGGCGCTGGTGCATGAACCGAAGCTGCTGGTGTGCGATGAGCCGACCAGCGCGCTGGACCACGCGACGGGGCAGCGCGTGATGGAACTGCTGCGGAGCGTGGCGTCTGGCCAGGACCTGTCGCTGGTGGTGGTGACGCACGATCAGCGCATTTTTGAATTTGCGGACCGGATCGCGGAAATGGATGACGGACGGGTGGTGCGCGTGAGGCGCGGGGAGGGGCACACGCGCTGCGAGCACCCGTTCACGGGAACGACAGGGAAGTGACCAAGGCGCGGGCGGGCATACAGTGACCGCTCCGTGTACCAACAGGAGATTCAACGGTGATGAATGCCGGACGTCGTTGCACGCACGCCATCGGCGCGGCCCTGCTTGCGGCCCTCGCCGGCTGCACTGTCGGCCCCGATTACACCCCGCCGGAACGGACGCTCTCGCCCTCGTACGGATCGCTGGACCAGGTTGAGGGTGCGGGAGCGGCACTGACCTCCACGCCCGTGGGGGATGAAGAGCTCGCCAAGGACTCCCTGGCGACGTGGTGGCGCACCTTCAACGACCCCGTGCTCGATTCGCTGGTGGAGCGTGCGATCAGGTCGAACTACGACCTTCGGACCGCGGCTGCGCGCGTGCGCGAGGCCCGGGCCCTGCTCGGGGCGTCTAAGTCGGCCCGCTTCCCCACCGTGGGGGCCGGGGCGTCGGCGTCTCGCTTCCGCAACAGCGAACGCACGGCGAGCGGAGGCTTCGGCGGCAACGACCGCGATCACAGCCTCTTCGAGGTGGGGCTGGACGCTTCGTATGAGATCGACGTGTTCGGGGGCGTCCGCCGCGGCGTCGAAGCGGCGCGGGCGGACCTGGACGCCGCGATTGAGAACCGTCGCGACGTGCTCATCACGCTCGTGGCGGAGGTGGGCCGCGCGTACATCGACCTCCGCGGCTACCAGCGTCGGGCGGCGCTGAGCGAGCAGATCATCCGGGCGTCGCGTGAGACGGTGGAGCTGACGCGTTCCCGCTTCAACGCCGGGCTCGCGGCGGATCTTGAAGTCGCCCAAGCCGAGGCGCTGGCGGCTTCGCGCGAAGCGCAGCTCCCTGTGTACCGCGCCGGGGTGCGGACCGCGGCGCACCGGCTGGCGGTGCTGCTCGGACAGGAGCCCTCGTCGCTGATGGAAGAGCTGGCCTCGGAAGGAACTCCGGCGGTGATCCCGGCGCCCCCGGCGAAGGTGCCCGTCGGGCTGCCTTCGGAGCTGCTGCAGCGGCGTCCCGACATCCGGCGCGCAGAGCGCAACCTTGCCGCGGCGACGGCGCGGATCGGCGTAGCCACCGCGGATCTGTACCCGCGCTTCTCGCTGACGGGCGCGTTCGGCCTGCAGTCCGCGAACACGGGCGACCTCTTCGACGCTGACGCGCGTTTCTGGAGCATCGGGCCGTCGATCCGCTGGAACTTCTTCACGGGCGGGCTGGTGCGGTCACGGATTGAGGCGGCGGGCGCGCGTGAGGAGCAGGCCCTGCACCAGTTCGATCAGACCGTGCTGCTGTCGCTCGAGGAAGTGGAGAACGCCCTGACGGCGTTCATCCAGGAGCAGGCGCGGCGTGCGGCGCTGGAGAACGCGGTCGCCGCGAGTCAGCGCGCGGTGGACCTCTCCCTGGACCGCTACCGCAGCGGCGTGGGCGACTTCCTCAACGTGCTCGTGGTGCAACGCGAGCTGTACGACGTACAGGACCAGCTCGTGCAGAGCGAGACGGGCGTGACGCGGGGGCTGATCAGCCTGTACAAGGCACTGGGCGGCGGGTGGTCAGAGGAGGAAGAAGCAGTTTCGGCGCCCGAGAACGGTGGAACCGGGGGGAGCACCTGACTGAATAGGCCCTAGGGCCGGCGCTTACGGAACGTCCCCCCTCACAGCCACGGGGGTGGCCCTGCCGATATACTGCCCGAGGCATTGGAGAATCTGGCATATGTCCATGAACCGCCGTGACTTGGTTGCTGTTGGTTCTCGGACGTGGTCGTCCGACTCGCCGTGCATGGAAGCGTTGGAATCGCGCACGATGCTCGCGGCCCCCACCGCCGCGATCGCGGGCATGTGGAGCGACGCGACCACGCTGACGGTGGTGATCGAGTGGGGGAACGTCAACCCGGCGACCTTGGGGTCGGGGGACGTGCAGGCGTCGGCCAACGGGCGTGAGCCGCTCGTGGGCACGATCATCGGGTCGCCGGTGCTGATGCCCAACGGCAACTATCGCGTGGCGTACCTGATCAATGCGTACGACAACGCCTGGGGCGTGACGGACAACGGCCAGTACACCTTTACTTCCCCGATCGGCGAGGTGGTGAGCCCGCAGGGCGATGTTCTGTCCAACTCGTTCGTGGGCACGCGCGGGCTCTGGTGGGCGACGCCCAAAGCACGGCTCATCACCCAGACCATGCGGACCACGGACTGGCTGATCGTGGTTCAGTATGACACCCTCAACGGCATCGACCAGAGCACGATCGACGGGTCGGACCTGAAGGTGTTCACCGGCGAGCACAACGGGATCTCGATCTACCAGATCATCAACGTCTCTTCGACGAGCATCAAGGTGGTGTACAAGCTCGACGCGCCGAACGGGGCGTGGAGCCACAAGGCCAACGGCTCGTACATCCTGGGAATCGGCGCGGACGCGGTGAAGGACAACGCGGGTCGCGGGGTGCCGGAGCACCAGTACCGGCGGTTCGGGCTGTGGTTCGCGACGCCGCACGCGCACGTCCACAACACCACGGTGGGCGAGAACGACTGGCTGATTCCCATCCGCTACACGCCGCTGCCGGGCTACACGATGAACCTGGCCAGCATTCTGAACGCGGGCGTGCTGCGCGTTACCGGCCCGGGCGGCTTCGACGTCCTCTCGGAGACGGTGGGCTTCGTCTCGAACCTCGACGGCTCGTACGTCGTCACCTACCGCTTCGTCGCCAACGGCGGGTCGTGGGACTTCCGCGACAACGGCAAGTACCAGCTCATCATGAACCCCAACATGGTGGCGGACTCGGCCGCGCGGCTCATTCCCACCTACACGATGAAGACCTTCAGCCTGTGGTTCACGAACCCCGCGGCTGAGGTTGCTTCCTCCACGAAGGTCAACAACACCACTTGGGACCTGTCCATCCGATTCCGCGACGACGTGCAGCTCGATCTGAGCACGATCACGGCGGGGAGCATCCGCGTGGTGAACCAGTTCGGGCTGGAGGTGCCCTTCTCGCTGATCTCCATCACGCCGGGCGGCAACGCCGCGACGCAGACGGCCCTGTACCGCGTCGTCGTGGCAGGCGGGCTCAGCGGTCAGTACCGCGTGTACCTCAACCGCGACGGCGTCCGCGATTCGACCGGCAAGATCGCCGCGGAGAGCCTGATCGGCACGTTCACGTTCTGAAGCGGCGCAAATGGCTTGTGAAAACCGGGGCGGATGACCTACGCTCCGGCCATGCCCTACACACCAATCGTTGACGACACACACGATCCTTCGCTGACTTCGTGGGTCGAGTCCGCCAACGACCCGAACACGGACTTCCCCATCCAGAACCTGCCATTCTGCACGTTCGAGGGGGTGAATGATGGACGCAGCCGCCTGGGTGTGGCGATCGGGGATTCGATCCTCGATGTCACGACGCTGAACGAGGCGGGATACTTCGAGCAGGAAGACCCGCGGCTGGCCGAGATGCTGCGAGCCCCGTCTTGGACGGGCGTGATGGCGGGGCGTGCCGCGGGACGTGTGCGGCGCGCGGTGCAGCACTTTCTCAAGAGCACGACGCACGCGGATCATCAGATGATGCGTCTGCGCGAGAAGGCGATCCTGCCGCGGGAGAGCGTCGAGCTTGGGCTGCCGGTTCCGATTCTCAACTACACGGACTTCTACGCGAGCATCCACCACGCGAGCACGGTGGGCTCGATGTTCCGGCCCGACAACCCGCTGCTGCCCAACTACAAGTGGGTGCCCATCGGCTACCACGGCAGGGCCTCGTCGGTCGTGCCCTCGGGGACGGAGGTCGTGCGCCCGTGGGGACAGCAGGCTCCGGCGGAGGACAAGCCCGGCGCGGCGCCGAGCGTGGGGCCGTGCAAAATGCTGGACTACGAGCTTGAGGTGGGCTGCGTGGTAGCGCCGGGGAACGAACTGGGCCGGCCCGTGCCGATCTCCGAGGCGGGGAGCAGCATCTTCGGGCTGTGCCTGGTGAACGACTGGTCGGCACGGGACATCCAGAAGTGGGAGTACCAGCCGCTGGGCCCCTTCCTCGCCAAGAACTTCGCGACGACGGTTTCGCCCTTCGTGGTGACCGTGGAAGCCCTCGCCCCGTTCCGGTGCCCCGCGTACGCGCGGCCGGAGGGCGATCCGCGTCCGCTGGACTATCTGCTGGACGAACGGGATCAGCAGAACGGCGGCTTCGACCTTGTGCTGGAGGTGTACCTGCAGACGGCGGAGATGGCGCGGCGCTCGATGCCTCCGCACCGCCTGAGCGGAGGACGCTCGTTCCGCGATATGTACTGGACGTTCGCGCAGATGATCGCGCACCACACCAGCAACGGGTGCAACATGCAGCCGGGCGACCTCATCGCCAGTGGCACGGTGAGCGGGCCAACCCCCGATTCGAGGGGGTGCCTGCTCGAGCTGACGTGGGACGGTCCGGGAAAACCCCGCAAGCCGGTGGTGCTTCCTACGGGGGAAAACAGAACGTTCCTGGCTGATGGCGACACGGTGATACTGCGGGCGTATTGCGAGCGAGAAGGATTCCGCAGGATCGGCTTCGGAGAGTGCCGGGGGACTGTTCGCGGGTGAAGGGCGCGCCTACATTCATGCTTTCACGGGCGACCCACGAGCAACCTCAGCCGTGCTGCCGGTGATGATCGGATCCTGAGCCCCGCGCAACCCCCCTGCGCGGCTCTGGGGTCTGGCCTCCCGCTCACGGCTGAGGCTTTTTTTTGCTATTCCCACTTTCGGCCGCCGGTGAGCGTGCCGCGGAACTTGGCTTCGAGGGCGGACTCTTCGACGTGATCCTCGCCGATGGCGAGGGGCATGATGAGGCTGAACATGGAGCCGCGGCCGAGCTCGCTGACGAGCTGGATTTCGCACTGGAGAATCTGCGCGAGCTCCTTGGAGATAGCCAGGCCCAGGCCGGTGCCGGTGTGCTCGCGGGTGTGGCCGCCGTCGAGCTGATAGAACTTCTCGAAGATGCGCTCCTGCTCCTCGCGCGGGATGCCGGGGCCGTTGTCGATGACGCTGACGCGGACGCGGTCCTGCGAGGCGTCGGGCCCGCCCGCGCGGAGGCGCTCGGCGCGGAGCGTCACCTGAGGCTGACGGCCCGTACGCTCGATCGGCTCGACGAACTTCACGGCGTTGCTGAGGAAGTTGAAGATGATCTGCTGAAACTTCTTGACGTCGGTGTGCACGATGGGCAGGTCGTCGTTGACCTCGAGCTTGAGCTGCACCGAGCGTTTGTCTGCAATGGGGGCGATGAGCCCGACGAGGCCCTCGCAGGCGTCGCGCAGGTTCATGGGCTCGATGGAGAGCTCCACCCGCCCGGCCTCGATGCGGGACATCTCCAGCAGCGAGTTGATGAGGTTTAGCAGGTTGCGGCTGGCGGTGAGGATGTTCTCCAGGTAGCGGATGCGCTTGCCGACGTTGGGGCTGGCGCCGTCGCGCTCCGCCTCCGCGCGGGCGGTCTCCATGAGCAGCTCTGCGAAGCCGATGATGGAGTTGAGCGGGGTGCGCAGCTCGTGGCTGACGTTGGCGAGGAACTCACCCTTGACCTTCGCGGCCTGGTAGAGCGATGAGTTGCTCTCGGCCAGCTCGTGGAGCTTGAGGTCCAGCGCGGAGTTGATGGAGCGCAGGCGGTCCTGGCTGCTCTGCAGGTCGGCGAGCATGGAGTTGAAGGTCTCGGCGAGCTGCTCGAACTCGTCGCCGGTCTTGATGTCGGAGCGTATGGCGAGGTTGCCCTCCTGCACGCGCTGCGCGGTATCGCGGAGGGCACGCACGGGCTGGAGGATCAGCTTCTGCGTGATGATGTAGAGCGTCAGCAGGGCGAGCAGCAGCACCGCGAAGCCGGCGGAGAGCAGGTACGCGGTGTTGGCGACGAGGAGGCGCGTCGCCTGCACGCTGGGGCGGTCGAGCACCACGATGCTCACGAGGCGCGAGCGGGTGCCTGTGCCTTCGCGGTCCGCCTTCGCGTAGCGGTAGACGCGCGTCGTGCCCGACCACTTCGCCTCCTGGTACTCGGTGCGCTGCGGGTCTTCGCGGAAGGCCGCCACCGCCCGGGCGACGAAGGGATCCGCGCTCGCCAGGTCCGCGGCCTGCTCCAGCGTCAGCCGCACGGCGATGATCCCCGAGCGGGCCTCCTTCACGCCGTAGCGCTCAAACCGCGGCAGGGGCCACGCGGGGCCCTGCACCGTCGATTCGGGCACCACGCTCCGGGGGTCGTCGGCCACCCCGGCGCGTCCCAGGGCCTCCCACGTCACAACCATCTGGCGCGAGGCCTCGAGCTGCCCGGCGTCGATGAGCTTGGTCATCTGGAACCAGGGCACGGCGAGCGCGGCGAGCACCACGAGCACGATCGCCGTGCCGAAGACCAAAAGACACTTCTGGGCCAGGGAAAGGCCGCGCCACATGCCGGGGAGTCTAGTGTGCGGGCAGGGGCCGCGTGGAGAGGCCGACTTCGTCCGTAAACCTCGGCGGTGCCGCGGGCTGGGCTCCTAAACTCCCGGTCCATGACCCCGCGGACGGTGTACATCGAGACCTTCGGCTGCCAGATGAACGAGCTGGACTCGGAGCTGGTGACGGGGCAGCTCCGCGCCCTGGGGTACCGCTTCACGCCCGAGCCCGACGCGGCGGACGTGGTGCTTTACAACACCTGCTCGGTGCGGGAGCACGCGGAGCAGAAGGTCTGGTCGCGCCTGGGGGAACTGGCCCTGCGCAAGCGCGAGGAGCCGACGCTGGTGGTGGGCGTGCTGGGGTGCCTGGCGGAGCGCGACGGCGAAGCGCTGGTGAAGCGGATGCCGGTTGTGGACATCCTCTGCGGGCCGGGGGAACTGGACAAGCTGCCGGCGCTGCTCGACAACGCCGTGCGGACGCGCGAATCGCTCGCGGCGGAGGACGCGGCCGGTGAGGGGGCGGAGCGGAAGGAAAAGCACCTGATTTCGGCGCGGCAGGTGGCGCTGCAGGGGAACGCCTCCCGGCGCAGCGCGACGCTCGCCGCGGCGGGGGACTCGCTGGAGCTGCTGGACCTTTCGCGGTCGATCTCGGCTGTGGATGAGCACAACGCGGCGAAGCGGTCGGCGTATGTGCGCATCACGCGAGGGTGCAACAAGTTCTGCACCTACTGCGTGGTGCCCTTCACACGCGGGGCGGAAGTGCATCGCCCGCCGCAGCACATCATCGACGAGTGCAAGCGGCTGGCCGACGCGGGCGTGATCGAGATCACGCTGCTGGGGCAGACCGTCAACCACTACCGCTTCGAGCACGGCGCGGCGGTGACGGTGAACGGGCTGACGCAGCCGCAGAAGGGGCGGACGTACGCCGGCGGGCACTCGCGCGATCCATACGCTGGTGTGAATACCACGACGTTCGCGGACCTGCTGGCCCGCATCCATGACGAGGTGCCGGCGATCCGCCGCCTGCGGTTCGTGACGAGCTACCCGCGCGACTTCGGCGACGACGTGCTGGAGGTGATCCGCGATCACCCGCGCATCTGCCGCTACCTGCACGTGCCGGGCCAGAGCGGCAGCGACCGCATCCTCAAGCTGATGAACCGCGGGTACACCGTGGGCGAGTACGTGGAGTTTCTTGACCGCGCGCGGGCGTACCTGCACCAGCCAGAGATCGACCGGCCGCTCATGATCAGCGGCGACTTCATCGTGGGCTTCCCAACCGAGACGGACGAGGACTTCGAGGCCACGGTGCGGCTGGTGGAGCGTGCCCGGTACAAGAACGCGTTCATCTTCAAGTACTCGCCGCGGCCGGGGACAGTCGCCGTGGAGCGGTACCCGGATGACGTGCCTGAGGCGGTGAAGCGAGAGCGGAACAACCGGCTGCTGGCGGTGCAGGCGCGGATCAGCGAGGAAATCAGCCGCGAGCACGTGGGCAAGACGCTGGAGGTGATCGTCGAGGGGCTGTCGCCCCGGGAGCGCAAGCGGCGGGCCAAGGCGGGTGTGGCGCTGACGGTCCGCGGCGTGCCCGCGCTGGGGCAGAGCGGCTGCGGCGGCGCGGTGCAGGAAGCCGAGGATGCCCCGCAGCTCTGCGGCCGCACCGACGGCGACGTGATCGTGCTTTTCGACGCGCCCGCGGGGCGTGCCCCGGAGTCGCTGGTGGGAGAGATGGTGCGCGTGCGCGTCACCGGGGCCAACGGCCTCTCCTGCTTCGGCGACCTGGCTGGATAAGCGTTACACGCCGACCGCGGTATAGACGCGCGTGCGGTACTTCATCGTCACGCGGCCGGAGGCGTCCCGGTGCTGCTCGAAGGCGCGGCGGAGGCCGTCGAGCAATGCTTCATGACGCGGCCCTTCTCGCGGGGTGTAGGAAGCGCTGAGCGCCCGGCCGATGAGGCCGTCGAGCGTAAGCGGCTGGCCGTGTGTGAACACCTGCAGGCGAGCGTCGGTGAAGAGCGGGGTCGTGAAGATGACGTTGCCGCACTCGCTGCGGTCTCGTGCGGCGGGGTGGTTTTCGCTTGCTTCGAGGATCAGTCTGCCGTATTCGCGCGTGAGGGGGTCGCTCTCGTCGCGGTCGTTCCACATGAGGCACAGCCGCCCCCGCGGCTTGAGCACGCGCCGGAACTCGGCCAGTGCGAGGTCGGCGTTGAACCAGTGAAACGCCTGCGCACAGAGGACAAGGTCCACGCTGCCGTCGGGCAGGCCGGTTGCTTCCGCGGCGCCATCTCGCCAATCCACCAGCGGGTGGGGCTCCGCGGCACGGCGCATGCCTTCGTTGGGCTCGACGGCGATGACGCGCACGCCGCGGTCGGCGACGAGGCGTGAGGAAATGCCCGTGCCCGCGCCCACATCGGCACAGAGCAATCCCGGCGGAAGTCCGGCGACGACGGCGGTAATCGCCTCGGGCGGGTAGCTGGGGCGGTGCTTGGCGTAGTCCTCGCCTCGGTTGCTGAAGCGGCGCGTGGGGTCGAGCTCGTGGAGCGGGCGGGTCATGGGCCTTCCTCGAAGCGCTCCGCGGCTCGACGCTTGGCGGCGAGCAGACCGGACTCGGCGGACTTCTCCGCGGGCTTTTCAACGACGGGAGCGGGAGTGGTTTGAGAGAGGGCGCTGAGACGCTGAGCGCGGCGGCGGTCGCGTGCCGCGGCGGCGAGGGTTTCGGCGTCCTTCTCCGAGAGTGCGATGGCGGGGGTCGGGGTCGATTCGAGGGGCTCGAGGCGGGCGCGCAGGCTGGAGACGGTGCGTTCCGCGGCCTGGGCGCGGGCACGCTCGGCCTGGGCCTCGGCGTCCAGTTCGGGGCGGAAGCGGCGGCTGATCCAGCGGTCCCAGGCAACCCGGCGGGTGGCGACATCCAGCATGAAGATGCCCAAGGTCCAGATCAGCAGCGTTCGCCAGATGGGGGTGACGGCTTCGCGGGGGCGGGTCTGGCTGCGGTCGAAGAGGTTGATGGCCCCGGCGCTGGAGAGCTCGAGCACACGCCCCCCACTGCGACGGGCGATCGCTTCGAGCAGCTCGTCGTTGGAAGCCTTGGCGCGGAACTCCGCCCCTTCGAGGACGGTGGAGCCCACGATGACAGGGGAGAGCCTGCGCGGCTCGCCCTCGCCCTGAGCGACGGGCTTGATGATGGCGACGTAGCTGCCGGTCTCGGAGGCGGAGACTTCTCCCTCGTACACCCCCGGCCCGGTCTGGGTGAGGCGGACCGTGCGCGACACGCCGGAAGGGGCGTAGACGGTCGCGGGCACGTCGAGCCGCTCCATCGGGCGGCCGTCGTCGTTGCTTGCTTCCAGCCGCAGCTTCAGCGTGTCGCCGTCGGCGTGGCTGTAGGCCTGGAAGTTGCGCGAGCCGGGCGGGCGTGAGGCCTGACGCACAATCTGCGTCCACATGCGCTCATAACCGGGCCAGTCGAGCCACGGGGCGGCCCATCGCCAGGCGTCGCTGGTGAAGGCGACGACCTGCCCCAGCCCGACGTTCCAGTGCGCAAGCACGGGCTCGTTCGCGGGCGTCATGATGGCGTTGACGATCGTGGGCTCGGTGCGGGGCTGGGTGAGCGTCAGGCCGTTGAGGGGCGGGAGCTGGCCGAGCCCGGCGACCATCGGCGAGCCGGTGCCGAGAAGCACGGGGTTGAAAGGCTCCTCGCGGATAAGGGGCGTGCGGACCAGCCGCACGGCCTTAAGGAAGATGCGTGGAAGCTGGTTGGCGTTGATGGCGTGGTAGAAGACGCCTCCGGCGCGGTCGGCGATCTGCGAGAGCGTGCGGATGTCGGCGTCGTCGCCCACGGCGATGGAGGAAATCTTGATTCCGTCCTGCCGCATCTGCTCGGCGAGGGCGATGGAGACTTCCGCGCCGCGGGACTTGCCGTCGGAGAGCAGCACGACGTGCTTGGTCTTGGCGGTGGAGCGTGCGAGCTGCTCGCGGGCGAGCTGCAGGCCGGGGAGCATGTTGGTCCCGCCGCCGGAGGAGATGGAGAGCACTTCGGCGACGAGCTTGTCCACGTTGGTGTTGGGCTGGAGGGACCAGCGCAGCTCGGCCTCGGAGTTGAAGGTGATGATGCTCACCAGATCTCGCCGGTCGAGCGTGCGGATGGCCAGCGCGGCGGACTCGTTGGCGACTTCCTGCTGCGTCTTGGTGGAGCCCAGCACGTAGTGGCGCATCGAGCCTGAGTTGTCGAGCACGAAGGCGATGGCGACTTCGGGGGTGAGAAGCTTGTCGGGCACTTCCAGGCTGACGGGCAGGATCGGCTCCAAGGGCGAGCCCTTCCAGCCGCCCGCGCCGAAGGAGGCGGGACCGCCGATCATCACCAGCCCGCCGCCCAGGTCGCTGACGTAGGAAACCAGCGTCTGCTGCACCTCCACGGGCACCGACTCTGCCGGCACGTTCTGAAGCAGCACGACGTCGTAAGACTGGAGCGACAGCAGGTCCTGCGGCACGCCTTCGGGGGCGACGAGGGTCACGTCGAGGCCGGCGCGGCGGAGCGTGTTGGCGAGCGTGGAGCCCGGGCCGGCGGGGTGCCCCTCGCCCACGCCGTCCACCAGCAGGACGGAGCCTTTGCCGGGGGTGATGGTGAAGGCCTCGGCGCGGTTGTTCTCGGTGGTGGTGTCGCCGACGGGGCGGGTGACGCCGTTGGCGTCGGCCGCGATGTCGGGCTCGAAGATGGCACGGAAACGGTGCACGCGCCCGGCGTCGAGGGGCACTTCCAGGACTTCCACGTTCAGCCCCGGGCGCAGCGCGATGCGCCGGCCCGTGCCGGGGGCGTCGCCGTTGATGTCTACGGGAACTTCCTCGCGGAGGAGCTGGAGCGTGCCCGTGGATTCGGTGGTCGCGGAGAGCACGACGCGCACGTTGATCGTGGCGCCGGCCGCGGCGGTGGGCGGGGCATCCACCGACTCGATCGCGACTTCGTCCGTGAGGCGGAATCGCAGAGGCACCACATCGATGGGCACGGAGGCGCCGAGGGCGGCAAGGGCGGGGGCGGAGACTTCTGCCGCGGCAGCCGCGGCGTCGCCCATGGTCTGATTGCCGTCGGAGAAGAGGACGAGGCGGCCGGAGGCGTCGGGAGGGATCATCGCGCGGCCTAGGCGGATAGCGTCGGCGATGTTGGTGCCGTCCTGCAGGTGGATGTCGAGGTCGATGTCGTCGGTGCTGCCTCGGCCGGGCACGGCGACCGCGGCGGCGCGACCGTCGAAGGCCACCACGCCGATGAGGTCGTCGGGGCCGCGGCGGCGGGTCGCGCGGCGCAGGAACTCACGCGCGGCCTCGGCGGCGTTGAAGGCGGGGCCTTCTTCGTCAAGACTGAGCGCGTTGGCGTAGCGGCGGACGGACCCGGAGACATCCACGAGCGCGACGACCGCCAGACGGTCGGTCTCGCGGACCATCGCCATACCGGCGAGCATGGCAACCAAAAGCGCGTAGAGCACGAGGCGCACGAGCAATGCTGTCACGCGGCGCACGGGGCTCATGGAGGAAAACCACGCGATGCCCACCACTGCGGCGGGGACAAGCGCCAGCAGAAGCCAGAACCACACGGGCTGCTCAAAGCGGAGGTTCATGGGGTGCGTGGGCGCAGGTCAGGGGCGTCTTCAAGGGGCTCCGGGGATGACGTACCGTCGGGACGAACTCGGTCCACGTAGCGGCGGAAGACGCGCCGCACAAGGTCGCTGTACTGGTTGGGCACGGCCTGCTGCTCAATGGCTCGCTCGACGCCGCCGGCGGCTTCGCGGACGCCCTGCTCCAGCGCGGTACGCCCGGATACACCGGAACGCGAAGGCTGGCGAGGATTGAAGTAATCGGCGATGACACGCTCGCCTTCATCCGGCTGCGTGCGCGGGCGGACATCAACGGGGGCGGCGTTGGTCGGGGCGAGCTGCGCGCCTCGGGGGTTGCGGCTCGGACGGTCGCCGGGGCCGCCGGAGCGATCGCCGCCGGGAAGGCCCGTCCCATCGCCTGGCAGAGCGCCGGGCCGGGGCTGCGCGTTGGGAAGATTCGGAGATTCCCGGCCTCTGCCGTCCTGGGGCGAAGCGCCTTCGGGGCTGCTGTCGGGTTGTTCGTTGCGGTCTGCCTGGCCGGGAGCGCTCTCGCCTTCCTGACGCGACTGGCGGGCAAGCTCTCTCGCGAGCCGTTCCAGCTCCTGCCGCTGTTCCGGCGTGGCCTTGTCGAGGAGCTCCTGGGCACGCTGGCGCATGCGCTCCGCCTGCTCGCGCGTCACCCGCGGCTTTTCGCCCTCCTGCGCCATCTTGCGGAGCTGCTCCGCAAGACGTTGCATGGACTCGCGGGAAGGAAGTTCGTCGGGCAGGCGATCGCCCTGATTGGAGCGGGATTGTGCTTGATCCTGCGCGGCTTGCTCTTGCCCCGGCTGCTGTTGATTGGATTGCTGCTGGGTGGGCTGCTGTTGGTTGGACTGCTCAGAAGTGGGCTGCTGTTGACCTGAGGGTTGCGGGCGAGTCTGTCGTGATCCCGGCTGCTGAGATTCGGCGGGCTGCGGGCGGGATTGGCGAACTCCCCCCTGCTGCTGCTCCCGGTGCTCCTGAGCCTGCGGGCTTTCTTGCTGTTCCGCGCCTTGCTGCTCGTCGCGAGGCTGTGCGCCCTGCTGCTGCTCTGTGCCGGATGACTGGGGCTGCGTTGCATCAGACGCGGGGGATTCCTGCGGGCGGGGTTGCGTCTGTTGTGGTTGGGTCTGCTGATCGCCCTGCGCCTGCCGCGGCTGGGGCTGCTCGTTCTGATTTGGACGGGCCTGATCGGGGCGGGCCCGCGCGGGATCGGGCTGCTGCCCCGTGCCGGTCGGCTTCTCGCCCTGCTCGCGCTGTTCGCCCTGCTGAGGCTCGGTGCCTTGTGCAGGAGTTGTGGAGGGCTGCGGTGATTCACCAGGCCGCGGCGAGGGCTCACGCTGGCTGGGAATGGGCTGGTCGGATGAATCCCGCGGCTGCGCGGGCACGCTCTGCTGGCCTTCTGTCGGTGACTTCTGCCCTTGCTCCGGGCTGGGCTGGGCCTGTGTGCCGGGCTCAGGTTTTGTGCCGGGCTGGGCCTGCTGGGCTGGCTGAGACTGCGTGCCGGGTTGCGACCGCTCACCGGGCCGCGAGTCGCCGGATGACGACTGGTCGGCGGGGCGAGGTTGAGACGACGGGCTCTGTTGAGAGGAAGTTGGCTGGCTCCGCCGCGTCATTTCCTTGCCCTGCTCGGGCGGGGACTGTGTGCCCGGCTGCCGTTGAGGAGGGGACGTGTCGGGATCGCTCTCCTGTTGCGGAGACCGCGGCGAAGACTGCTGGCTCGGCTGCTGCTGAGAACCGGCCTGCGTGCCGTCGTTGGCGCGGGGGCTTTCCTGCGAGCGCTGTTCGCCGGTCTGTGTGCCTTCACCCCCCTGCTGCGCCTGGGTCTGCTCGCCGGGTTGTGATTGCTGCGGCTGAGTCGAACCCTGCTCCCGCTGCGTCGCTGGCTGTTGTGAAGAGCTTTCGCGCTGATCGCCAAGGGCTTGCCTCTGCGCATCGGCGGAAGGCTGATCCTGCTTCGCGGGAGGCGTCGAGCGATCCTGCGATAGCGGTTCACTCGCGTCGCGTTGCGTGTCAGCGGACTGCGGTTGTTCTGGTTGAGCCTGCCGCTCCGCGGGCGAGCGGTCAAGTGCCTGCGCCGCTTCGCGCAGACGTTCACGGAGCTGGTCGAGCAACTGACGCGGGCTTTCGGCTCCTGGCGCGTCACCGGGAGCGGCTGCATCCGCATCACCTGGCGCCCCCACTTCGCCCGCTTCGGGCGTGCCGGAGGTCTCCGAGCCTGATGCCGGCGCGGATGAAGCCTCCTCGGCTTCCAAGGCTTCGGCGAGACGTTGGAGTTCCGCCGCGATGCGGGCCCGCTCCTCGGGTGAAAGCGATTCGAACTGCTCGCTCAGGCGCACGGCCTCCTCGGCCGCTGCGGCGAGGTCGGCACGCGAGAGGCGACGGGCAAGGTCCGAGCCCAGGTCGGTGTGCTTCTGAAGCTGAGCGAGCCGTTCGCGCAGCTCATCCTGGCGCGCCTGCTGCTCGCGGGCCGATTCGTCGAGGGCCTGCGAGGCGCGTTCCAAAGCGCGGGCGGCCTGGGCTCGCGCCGTAGTTTCGTCCAGATCGCCGCCCGCAAGCTCGCGCTCCAGGGCGTCGAGCGCTTCCAACTCGCGCTGCGCCTTCGGGTCCGTGGCGAGGACCTCGCGCGTTTCCTCGAGCACCTGTGTGACCTGTGTCACGGTCTCGGGCTGAACGGGCTGGTAGGCGTAGGGTTGTTGTCGCCCTGTGTTGAACCAGTCTTGAGGAGGCAACAGCAGGCCCGCCACGGCGGCGAGCCCCAGCGCGATTGGAGCGGCGGCCCAGGTCCAGTGGGGCCGCACCGCCACCGCACGCGAGGGGTTGATCTCCCGCGCGATGCTCTCCGCCTCGGCAATGGCGAGGTCGCGGAAGGCGGGATCAGCCACCGGCGCTTCGCGGAGCGCGAGGGCGGAACTCAGGCGGTCGCGGAGTTGGAGCCGCTGGTCAAGCTCCCATGCGCCTCGCTGCATGGTCCAGGGGCGGAGCAGCGCGAGCGTGCAGCCCGCGATGAGACCGGCGCCCGCGGGCACACCCGCGGCAAGCTCCCACGCGAAAGAGGAGCCCGCGGCCTTCACCATCGCCGCGGCGATGGCCCCCACCACTGAGCCGGAGAAGAAGCCCCAGCCTCCCCACAGGATCAGGCGCGATAGCATGGCGCGCCTAGCCGCGGCCCGGGAAACCCTCAGCGTCTGTGCGGGAGTGGTGGGCACGCTTGATAGTACGGTTTAGGTTCGCCGCGGGATTGCGGCCTGTGACAGCGCGTTTACACGCACGACACGCGAGGTTTACATCAACGGGCGGCGAGCAGCTCTCGTGGCCGACGGCGTAGAAGCGAGATCACCGGCGGCAGGGCGGCCCCCACCGTCACCAGCAACACCGCCGCCCACCCCGCGGCGATGGGCAGGAGCGGCGGTCGGACGTTCAACTCCAGCCCCATCAGCAGCTTGTCCAGCCGCTGACCGCACGAGACGCCGGTGATTCCCAGCGCCGTCCCCAGCACGCCCGCGGCGAGCGCGATCAGCACCGCCTCACCCAGCACCAGGCGCGCGAGCATCGTGCGCGAGGCCCCTACCGCGCGAAGCACGCCGAACTCATACCACCGCGCCGAAATCCCCGCGATGATGATGTTGGCGACGCCGAAGGAGGAAATCACCATCGCGAGCACGGCGATGGAGGAGCTGATCAGCATCGTGCCCTTGATGACCTTCGTCAGCTCCTGCTTGATGCCGCGCCCGCTGCCGGCGTCCAGAAGCCCGGCGTCGAGGAGCGTGGTGCGGATGCGGGAGATCGCCTCCTTGTCGCTCACCTGCGGCGAAAGGCCGATCTGAATCATGCTGATGGCGTCGCTGCCAAGCTTTTCCTTCAGATCCTTGCGCGAGCCGAAGACGGCGTGTATCGCCTGCTCGGTGAAAGAGTCGCCGATGGAGAAGAACTGGCTCACCAGCTCCAGGCCGGGGCTGGTCACGACGCCGACGATCTCCATCGGGTGCTCGCGCCCGTCCTCGCCCTTGACGATGAAGGTGTCGCCGACGCCCACGCCCTGCGTCGCCATGAACTCGCGCGCGACGATCACCGCCCCGCCCTCGGCGAGCCTGCGGCGGGCGTGCTCCTGGCCCGCGGCGTCCGTGGGCTGCACCCAGGTCAGGCGCGTCAGCTTGAAGAAGGGCTCGGGATCGAAGGCGATGAAGGTCGTCTTGTAACGGTTCAGCGCCCGCACGCCGAAGGCCTGGGTTTCGATGGCGTGCAACGTGATGGGCACGGTGCCGGTGACGAAGGGCAGTTCTTCGACACGTTTGCGGCTCTCTTCCGTCAGGTTGAGCCCCACGGCGAAGGCGTCAGGGAACTCGAACTTGCCGATCCAGTCGTTGAGGATCGCGGACCCCTGCGTCCAGATCGCCACCATGATGGCGAGCCCGGACATCATCGCCCCCGCCGTGAAGCCGTAGCGGTAGGGCGTGGCGGCGACGGTGCGGCGCAGCAAGCGCGGGGGCAGGCGCATCACGCGACGCACCAGGGGCTCGGCGGCGGTACTCATGAGCAGCAGCACCGGCACGCTCAGAAGGAAGTAGCCGATGAACATGGTGGGCAGGCCGACCGTGGCGTAACCCCAGAAGGCGAACTGCCCGTTGGTCGCGCCAAAGACGATGGCGATGGTGAGGCACACCGCCCCGACGCCCAGGCACGCGAGGCCCACGATCGCCCGCATGCGCACGGGGCGGGCACGGACGCTCAGTCCTTCCAGCGGTGAAATGCGCGCGGCCTTGTACGCGGCGAACAGGGCTCCGGCGAAGCCGGAGAGCACAGCGCCTAACGCTGCGACGCTGAGCCCCGCGGGCGAAACGGCCAGGCCGTGGGGCACGTGCTCGCGTCCAAGCTCGATGATCAGGGCCGCCAGCACGACACCCAAGGGCACGCCCAGCACCGCCCCCGCCGCCCCCAGCAACCCGCCCGCGATGATCTGTGCCCAGGCGAGCTGCCCGCGTGTCGCGCCGATGCACCGCATGATCGAAAGCTCGCGCTGACGCTCCGCAATGCCGGTGGAAAGGCCCGTGGTGATGATGAACGCAGCGGCGAGGAAGGCCATGACCGTCGCCACAATGAAGCCCAGGTCCTGGGAGCGGAGGTTCTGCTCCAGACCACTGGTGATGCGCTGCGTGGTCTGCACGATGATGCCGCGGGCGAAGTCGTCGCGGTGCGCGGCGGCGATGGCCTCCGGGTCCACCCCCTTGCGGAGCACCACGTCCACCTGGCTGATGGTCCCCGCCTTGCCAGTGAGGTCCTGAAGCGTTTCGAGGGTGGTAAAGGCACGCCAACGGCCGCCGAAGGGAGGCTCGGCGACGATGCCCACAACCTTCAGCGGGCGGCCCTTGCGGAACAGCCTCACCAGCTCGATCTGGTCACCGATGCCGAGGTCGTGCTCGCTGTTGAGGCGTTCGGCTTCGCCGGCGCCGGCCGCGCTCGACGGCCCGGCGTCCTCACCGATGAAACGCGAGGAATCCACAACGCCGACCAAGCCCGAAGGCCGTCCCGAAACACGCTCGCCCTCGCGGCTGAGGTGAAGGGCCAGGGCACGGTCGATCGCCACCTCGCCGGGGTTCTGCGGCATACGGCCTTCGATGAGCCGGACGGTGCGAACCAAAGATTCCTGCGCCGGATCGATGCCGTACGTGACGGCCCCGCCGACGAAGCTCACGAACTCGCGCTGAAACTCCCCCTCGATCGCGCCTGCGGTCCATCGCGGTCGCACGTAGCGCCACGTCGCGGAGGTCTCAAGGCTGGGGACGGCCACGGCGACCTCCGGCCAGGCGCGGACCTCCTCCAGCACCGAGGCGGGCATTTCTCCCCCGCCGACGGGCCGGATGCGCAGGTCGCTGCGCCCCACGGTCTCGTCGAGCCTGCCTTGGACAGCGCGGGTGAGTGAGGCCATCGCGCAGGAAACCGCGGCGATGAGCGCGGCGGACAGCATCACCGCGGCGATCAGCAGCAGAGAGCGGTTACGCCTGGCTGACAGACTGTTGATAGCAAGACGCCACGCCGGCCGCATCCAGCCCCTCCGTCAGGATCGTCGATGTCACACGCCCGTCGCGCAGGACGAAGATCTTCTCGCAGTTGACGGCCGCCGCGGGCTCGTGGGTGACCATCAGCACCAGCATCTCCCGCTCTTTCGCCAGCTCGGCGAGGAGCGCCCACAGGCGGGCACTGGCGGCAGAATCGAGGTTCCCGGTGGGCTCGTCGGCGAAGAGCACGGCGGGCCCGAAGAGCAGGGCCCGGGCGATGGCGACACGCTGCTGCTCGCCGCCGGAAAGGGCGTCGGGCCGGTGGTCGGCGCGGTCACCCAGGCCGAGGCGGCCCAGCAGCTCTTCACTGCGGGAGCGCAGCCAGCGCGCGGGCTCGCCCGCGAGCACGCCGGGCAGCTCGACGTTCTCCTGAGCCGTCAGGGTGGGGATGAGGTTGAACTGCTGGAAGACGATGCCGATCTCGCGCCGGCGGAAGAGCGTGGCCTGGGCTTCGGTCATCTCGTGGACCGCGCGGCCGGCGACGTGGACCTCGCCCATATCGGGGGTGTCGAGCGCCGCGAGAAGATGGAGCAGCGTGGACTTGCCGCTGCCCGAGTGACCCATGATGGCGAAGAAGCCGGGACGCTCGATCTCCAGGTCCACCCCCCGCAACGCGCCCACTTCGCGGCTGCCCAGCCGGTAGGACTTGTGGACGTTGACGCAGCGGATGATCGGGCGGACGCCGGCGCTGTCCATCGGACGCCCCTCAGGGGTGCTGGGCGTCGTACGCCTTGGCGTCCATGAGCTTGGAGAGCCCGGTCTGGTCGGCGATCTTCACCTTGACCAGCCAGCCGGCCTCGTAGGGGTCGGTGTTGAGCAGGCCGGGGTTGTCGGCCAGGGCCCCGTTCACCTCGATGATCTCGCCGTCCACGGCGCAGTAGATGTCGCTGGTGGTCTTGACCGACTCCACCTCGCCGATCACCTCGCCGGCCTTGAAGCGGGTGCCGGGCTTCTTCATCTCGACGTAGGTGACGTCGGTGAGCTGGTCCACGGCGAACTGCGTGAGGCCGAGCGTGAGGGTGTCGCCATCGACCTTGTGCCATTCGTGGGAGGAGGAATAGAGACGGTCGGCGGGGTTGGGCATGCCTAAAGATCCTTTTCGGAGCAGCCGCGGAGGCTGGGCGAGCATGGTAGCCCGCCGCCTACCGTGTGTGCGTTCATGCGATTGACGCACCGTAGGGGGGCCGCTAGTCTGCCCCCCTATCCTGCGGGCGTGCCCCGACCGGAGGGGTGCCCCTGTCGTGTATGGGGCTGCTTGGTCCGGCGCACGTTTTCACTCGTAGAGTGCCCTTTGCGATGCTCCTCACTCTGACCGCGAGCTGCCTCCGATCGTTGCTCATCCCCGGGCGGGGCAAGAAGCCGAAGCTCGACCTGCTCGACTTGCCGACGTACACGCGTGAAACGCTGGGGCTGGCGGGCATCAACCTGTCTACGGACCTGCTGGCGGGGGCTGACCGGGCGCGGCTGGAATCCGTCCGCGAGCGTGCGGACCGCGCGAGCTGCGCCTGCCTGCTGCTGGTGGAGTCGGACATCCAGCCCTTCGGCTCTCCGCAGGAGAAGGCCAGCACCGGAGCCGTGGAACGGATGCTCCGCGTCGTCGAGGCGGCGCACATCCTGGGGTGCAGCGCCGCGGCGACGAAGATCGAGGCCAACGACGACGACGCGACGTTCCTGCGCGTGGCCTCGCGGCTCAAGCCGGTGATGGAGCGTGCGGAAAAACTGGACATCAACCTGCTGATCTCCCCCGCCAAGGGGCTGACCTCGCGCCCGGAGCGCGTGACCGAGCTGCTCAAGAAGGTCGGTGGCTTCCGCATCGGGACCTACCCCGACTTCCAGTCCGCGGCGGAGTCCAAGGACCCGGTGGCGTACATGCAGCGCCTGACGCCCTACGCGACGGCTGTGGCGGCCACCACGGTGAAGTTCACAACGCCTTCCGGCGGCGAGCTGAGCGACGACGATGTGGACGCGCCCTACAAGCACCGGCCTTATGACCTCAAGCCGCTGGTGGACGCGGTGGTCTCGGTGGGGTATGACGGACCGCTTGCTCTGGACTACCGGGGCACGGGCGATGTTACAATGGGGCTGATCCGCAGCCGGGACGCCATCCTCGCAACCTTCGGCGAGCCCGAGGAAGAAGAGGAGGACGAACTGGAGATCGAGGAAGAAGAAGAGGAAGAAGAGGAATGACCTCGCGCGGCGGGTGAGCCGCGGACGAGCCGCAGGGAATGGCCATGAGCACGCACGCCGTTCACAGCGTGGAAGCCGAACCAGACGCGGCCGTCATTGTCCGACAGCTCCGACCGACCGCCGTTCAGGTGCACGTGTTCCGGCTCGACCAGCCCATCATCATCACGATCGACGGTCCCGCCGGAACGGGCAAGTCGTCCGTCGCACGGGCTTTGGCGAAGCGGCTGGGGCTGGACTTCCTCGACACGGGCGCGATGTACCGCGCCGCCGCGGCCATCGCGCTGGACTACGGCATTCCCATCACCGACGCGGACCGGCTGGTGGAAACCGTCAAGCAGGCGGACCTGCACTTCGACTGGAGCGCCGACCCGCCCACGATCTTGGCGTGGGGCCGCTCGCTCTCGGACCGCATCCGGCAGCCGGACGTCACGGCGATCGTCTCCCCTGTAGCGGGCATCCCGGCGTTGCGGCAGCACATGGTCGCCAAGCAGCGGATCATCGCGCAGCAGCATCCTCGCCTGGTCTCCGAGGGGCGGGATCAGGGCTCGGTGGTGTTCCCCGACGCGAACGTGAAGTTCTATCTCGACGCCTCGGCACAGGTGCGGGCGATGCGCCGGGCGCAGCAGCTCCGTGCGGGCGGAATTCCCGCGGACGAGCAGCAGCTTCTGCGGGAGATCGTCGAGCGCGACCGCAGCGACATGAGCCGCAGCGACGGGCCGCTGGTCCGTCCGGAGGGAGGGATCGTCGTGGACACCTCCCACCTGCTCTTCGATGAGGTCGTGTCGGAACTGGAATCGATCGTGCGCCGCAAGGCGGAGGAGCCCTGAGGGTTCTTTCGCCGCGATGATTCTTCCCGACCGCCAGCCCGGCTCCCCGCTGTACAAGGTGCTCTTCTACGAGCTCTCGCGCCTCACCGTGTGGCTCGGGTTCAAGATCGTGTTCCGGATCAAGGGCATCGATGCGCACAACGTGCCCAAGAGCGGGCCGGTGCTGCTGGCGAGCAACCACGAGTCCTACCTCGATCCCCCCACCATCGGCGTGCTGCTGCATCACAGGCACCTGGAGTTCGTCGCGCGCAAGAGTCTTTTCAAAGGCTTCTTCGGACACATCATCAGCGCGCTGAACGCGATCCCGCTGAAGGACGACTCCGGCGACGCCGGGGCGATCCGCGAGGTGCTGCGGCGGCTGGAGCTTGGGCGCGCGGTGCTCATCTTCCCCGAGGGCTCGCGCACGCACGACGGCGAGCTCAAGGAGTTCAAGCGGGGCATCGCGCTGCTGGTGAAGAAGGCCCGCTGCCCGGTGGTGCCGGTGGCGATCGCGGGGGCGTACGAGCGCTGGCCCACAGGGGGCAAGTGCCGGTTCACCGGCCCCAGGGTCCGCGTCAAGTACGGCGCGCCGATCTCCTACGACGAGCTGATGAAGGACGGCGCGGATGCCGCGCTGGACCGCCTGCGGCGCGAGGTGGCTCGCCTGCGGGAAGAGCTGCACTCCCGCGAGCATCACTAGCGGGGGCCGGGCTTTATGCCGAGTAGGCGGGGTGAACGCCGGCCATCTGAGCGCCGATGCGGCGCAGCGCTTCGACGCGCCTCTCGGTCGGCGGGTGGGTGGCAAAGAGGTTGGTCAGCCCGCGCCCGGTGAGCGGCTCGACGATGAACATGCTGTTCTGAGCGGGGTTGGGGTTGTCCAGCGGAATCCGCTGGCTGAGGGCCTCCAGCTTCAGCAGCGCGCTGACCAGGCCGTTGGGGCTGCCGACGATGTGCGCGGCGTCATGGTCGGCCACGAACTCGCGGCTGCGGCTGATGGTGGCCTGGATGATGGCCGCCCCTATCGCCGCGATGATCATGGTGACGAACATCACGATGGGGTTGCTGTCGCGGTCGCGTCCGCCCATGAGCCAGCCCCACTGAGCGAGGTACGCCAGCACGCCGGCGATGGTCGCAGCGACGGCGCTGGTGAGGGTGTCGCGGTTCTTGATGTGCGCCAGCTCGTGGGCCATCACGCCGCGGAGCTCTTCGAGGGTGAGGACGCGGAGCGCCCCCTCGGTGACGGCGACGGCTGCCTTGGAGGGGCTGCGGCCGGTGGCGAAGGCATTGGGGGCCTGCTGGGGACAGATGTAGACGCGGGGCATGGGCAGGCCCGCCCGCTGGCGGAGCTCATCGACGATGTGATAAAGCTCGGAGGCTACGCCCCCCTCGTCGGGCCGGATCTCGCGCCCGCGCATCGCGGCCAGGGCGATCTTGTCCGAGAAAAACCAGGCGACGAAGTTCATGAGGCCGCCGAACACCAGGGCGAAGATCATCCCCTGCTGTCCGTAATAACTCCCGGCCAGCAGGAAGAGGCCCATCATCGCGCCCATCAGCAGCGCCGTCTTGGCGTTGTTCATGAACCGGACCATCCCTTGGAATCTCCTTCTACCCCACTCCCTGGGGCCCAGTGTGTTACGGGAACTGCCCTCCTGGGTTCGCGGCTGGGCCCCGTTTGGGTTCACGGGTAGTCCCTGCAACGTTTATGCCGGTTCAAGCCTCAAGTCGCCCCCCCATTCCGACGAATCCGATTGTGGACACCCTGTCATCGTGGCATGTTCCAGATGCCAGACGCCACCCGGGCATGTGACCCGGGGTGCACCACCCGGCGATTCTGGTTAGTCTGCTCTCGGTGTGGAGATTCGAGCTTTGCAAGCCCTGAAAGGGGCAGGGGTTGGTGACCCCAGGCAAAGACCGGGTCTTGGAGGTTGGGAAAGTGAAGACTGGCTCTGCGATAGCGCTCAAGCTGCGCGATCCCATGGCGTGGCCTTTCACGGCCCGCCGGGCGGCGACCATCGCCGGGGTCGGCGCGGTCTTCATTCTGACCGTCTGGTCCGCCATTCTGACCAAGCAGTCCCGCACGGCCCTGCCGCTGCTGAAGGAGGCCACCGTCGCCGTGGGCGAGCCCACGCTGCCGGGCGACCGGCTGGCGGGCGTGACGGAGGTGAGCCTGTTCGACGAGCTGGAAGAGGCGACGGAGGCGGACCTCGGTCAGATGCCGATTCCGCAGACCTCCGAGCTGCCCCCCATGTCCGAGGAGATGCTGCGGCTGTGCTCCGATCCGGCGGTCCGCTGGTTCAACGGCCGGCCCGTGAAGCCCTGGAAGACGATCACGATGACGGTGACGGCGTACTCCCCCGACGCCCGTTCCTGCGGCGATTCGGCGGACGGCCTCACCGCGACGCTGCACTCGGTCGAGACCAACAACTACCAGCTTGTCGCCGCGGACCCGAAGCTGCTCCCCTACGGCAGCATGCTGACGGTCCCAGGGTACGCGAACAATGAGATCGTGCCGGTGCTGGACTGCGGCGGCGCGATCAAGGGCAACCGGCTTGACCTGCTCTTCCCCACCCACGAGGAGGCCCGTCGCTGGGGGGTGAAGAAGGTGAAGGTCATCGTCTGGCAGTACGTGGACGGCAAGCCCGCCGACAACCCCCGAAAGCTCCGTTGATTCAGGATGGCGTGCACGGTGGCACCGGTCCGCTGACCGGTGGTACTGTGCTGCCGCATGTCGCAGACGTCCATCCCCGCCCTTTTCGCGCCGCCGCGACGACGCGACAATCCCTTCACGCGCAGCGTGCCGGGACTGGTCGGAATGGCCTTCCTGGGCATCATGCTGCTGGTGTGCGTGGGGACGCTGCCCTGGACGCTGGGCGTCCCGGAGGGGCAAACCGTACCGCGGTATAACGCGGGCTCGCCCTCGGCGGGGCGGCTGCCGCCCTTCTGGGTCCGCCCCACTGCTTCCCAGGCGCTTCGGTTCAACGCGCAGGTCGCCCCCGAGACCGTCGAGCGCATCGCCCGCGACCACGGCGTGACGGAAGAAGAAGTGCTGCGTGCGACCGAAGGCCCGCTGCTGAAAGCGATACGCGAGCACTGGCCCAGGTACTTCCTCGGCACCGACGTGCTGGGGCGGAGCCTGCTGCTGCGATGTCTGGCGGGTGGGGGGCTTTCGCTGGGGATCGGGCTTGCGGCGGCGTTCCTGTCGGTGTGCATCGGCACCGCTTACGGGGCCATCGCCGGATATGCCGGGGGCCGGACCGACGGCGTGATGATGCGCATCGTCGATGTGCTTTACGGCCTGCCCTACGTCCTGCTCGTGGTGCTGCTGGCTGTGGCGGGCGATGCCCTGGTGAGCGAATACGTCTCCCGGAACAAGGATCGCGCGGCGTGGGTCTACGCCCAGGCCGAGGAGGTCGCGCGGGAGCGCGGCCTGACCGGGGCCGACGCCGGCCGAGGGCTGCTTGATGAAGACAAGGAACTGAGGACAAAGCTCGAGCAGGCCGCGGCGGAGGCGCTGCCCGCGCGGGTGTTGTCCAGCGCCACCCGCAACACCCTGGACGTCGTGACGCTGCTGGTCGCCATCGGCGGGCTGAGCTGGCTGACCATGTCGCGGGTGATCCGCGGGCAGGTCATGAGTTTGCGTCAGCAACCGTTCATCGAGGCGGCGCGGGCGGTGGGCGTGCCTCTGCCGCGGCTGTTCCGGCGGCACCTGCTGCCGAACCTGATGGGGCCGATCGTGGTGTACGCGACGCTCACGGTGCCGCAGGCGATGCTGCAGGAGTCGTTCCTGAGCTTTCTGGGGATCGGGGTGAAGCCGCCGCTGCCGAGCTGGGGAAATCTTGCCGCGGACGGGCTGGAGCAACTGAATCCGTATGAAAGCAACTGGTGGCTGCTGCTGTTCCCCTGCCTGCTGCTGGGCTCGACGCTGCTGGCGCTGAACTTCGTGGGCGAGGGGCTGCGCGAGGCGATGGATCCGCGGAGGGCGCGCCGATGACCCCCCCGCTGCTTTCCGTGCGAGACTTCGCACTCTCCTTTGATCAGGGGCCGGGGCCGCGCATTCAGGCTGTGGACGGGCTCTCGCTGACGGTGTACCCGCGGCAGACGGTGGCGGTGGTCGGAGAGTCGGGGTGCGGCAAGAGCGTGTCGGCGATGAGCCTGCTTCAGCTCGTCCCCCGCCCGCCGGGGCGATTCGATCGAGGCTCGGCCCTCTTCGACACAGGCGAAGGCGTGGTGGACCTGTTCGCGCTGTCGGAGGACCGCATACGGCGCATCCGCGGCAACCAGATCGCGATGATCTTTCAGGAGCCGATGACCAGCCTCAACCCGGTGTACACCGTGGGCGAGCAGATCATGGAAGCCGTGCGGCTGCATCGGAAGGCAAGCCGGAAAGAGGCCCGCGCCGCGGCGATCGAAGCGATGCGGGACGTAGGCATCGCGGATCCGGAGTCGCGCGTTGATCAGTACCCGCACCAGTTCTCGGGGGGCATGCGGCAGCGCGTGATGATTGCGATGGCGCTGGCGTGCCGCCCGCGCCTGCTGCTGGCGGATGAGCCCACCACGGCGCTGGACGTGACCGTGCAGGCTCAGATTCTCGAACTGCTGCGCTCGCTCCAGCAATCCCACGGCATGGCGGTGCTGCTCATCACGCACGACCTGGGCGTGGTGGCGGAGAACGCGGACGTCGTGTGCGTGATGTACGCGGGGCGGGTGGTTGAGTACGCCCGCGTCAACGATCTCTTTGAGCGCCCGCTTCATCCCTACACGCGAGGCTTGCTGAACTCCATCCCCCGCCTGGGCGCGCGGCGGGACCGGCTGGTGACGGTGAGGGAAGTCGTCGATGACCCGGCGGAAATGTCGAAGCTGCCGGGTGGAGAGCGCGGCGTGCGGGCGTGGTGGCCGTGGCATGAGCCGCCGCGGACGCTCATGCCCAAGGAAGGTCCCGCGGGCGAATACATGCTGCTGGAGGTCGAGCCGGGCCACTGGGTGGGCGTGTGGAGGACGGGGGCGGTCGTCTCGGCCCCGGAAACGGCCCCGGACCTGTGTTTCCGGCGATCTGAGGTGGGGCGTGCGGCGGCAGGCGTGGCTCCGTAGCATGGTGTCATGCGGGTCCTGATCCTCGCTGACGAGTTCTTTTCCAGCCGCGAACGGGGACTGCTCTCGCGCCTCGAGATCGGGCTCGCGGACGAAGGGGTGCGCGTCACACACGCCGTACCGGAGGGGTTCCAGGCGGAGGCCCCCGAAGGTGTGTTCTCGCGCGTGTTGACGTACTCGACCAAGACGCTGCTGCTGACGCGCCGGCTTGCGGTGCGCAAGCTGGTGCGTGCGCTGGAGGAGATGGACGAAAAGGAGCCCATCGACATCATCCACGTCTTCGGCGGGTCGGTGTGGGGATTGGGAAGAGACCTGGCGATCGAGATGGGCACGGGGCTGGCGCTGGAGGTCTGGCGCGCGGGGCTGATCGAGCGTGCGCGGTCGGTGCGGATGGAGGATGGAGACGTTCCTTTGCTGCTGGCGCCGGACCCGGCCATCGAGCGGGCGCTGGCCCAGCTACCGACGGGCGCGAACCTGCCCATCAGCCGTCTGGCGACGTGGGGCGTGCTGACGCCCGCGACGCCGCGGGAAATCTTCCCGCCGGAGAAGGCCCCATCCATCATGCTGGTGGGATCGGGACGCGATCACGCGGCGTTCCGTGCCGCGGTGGAGGGCATCGCGTCGGTGGCAAAGGACAACCCCGACCTGCTCATCTTCTGCGACGCGCTCGCCGCCCGGCGCAGCAACATCTGGCCGCTGGCCCGCAAGCTGGGCATTCTGCAGAACCTCTCGCTCATCGACGAACTGGAGGGCCGGCGCGATCTGCTGCTCCACGGCGACGTGCTGGTGCAGCCCGAGGCCCACGGCGAACAACGCAGCATCCTGCTGGAAGCGATGGCTACGGGGATGGTGGTGATTGCCGCGGCGGACCCGATGGTGAGCGCCCTGCAGGACGGGGTGACGGCGCGGCTGGTGAGCAAAGGACCGGGCCAGTGGAGCACGGTGCTGCGCGACGTGATGATGAACCCAGAGCGAGCACGGGGATTGGGACGCTCGGCGCGAGAGTTCGTGAAGACGCACCGCAAGGCGAGCGACCACGTGCGGGCGGTGCTTGCCGCGTATGAGTGGCTGACGTCGGACGATCCGCTGCCTTTCGCGGCGAAGGGCCCATAACCGGCTTCGCGTGCAGGAAGCGGGGCCGAGTGCGGAAACCCGCTTGTTTCCTGCGGAAAACGGTGCATTCTTGGAATGCGGGCCGCGGAGCGCGGACCGGGGGCTCGCGCACATTCAAAGAGAGGACTTAGCCATGATCGTTGCGATTCTGGCGGCGGCGGCCGCGGTGAGCGGCATGCCGGACACCTGCGACCGGCCCTCCCCCAACTACACACCGATGAGCGTTCACGTCTCGAGCGTGAACAACCCGACGTACTCCTTCCCGGGCGTGGACAACAAGGCCGTCATCAACGGCCGCATCTACAAGGGACGTGCGATCATCGGGCAGCATGAGCTCGGCGCGAAGACCGCGGCGGCGGACGCGGCGATCTCCTACGGCGCGCTGGGCGATGAGGGCCTGCGCGTGCACGCCCGCGTCGAGGGCGTGACGCGCATCCACCCTGTTGCGGTCGTGGAGTTCAGCCCCTGGACGCCCGTCGCCGAGCAGCAGGCCAGCCCCTACAGCGACCCCTACAGCCGCGCGCACCAGAAGATGGCGAAGCGCGCCGAGGCCGCCCGTCAGCAGTGGCTCAAGGACAACAACTACGTCGGCGGCGTGCGCACGCACGTCAACGACGCGGTGCTCCACAACCTGCCCGCGGCTCAGCCGCAGACCGCGATGCCCGCGCCCCGCGGCGTGATCGAGATCAACCCCGAGGTTCCCGCCTTCAAGAGCCGGATGCAGGTCAACGCGGGCCCCGCGTCGCTCTCCAAGATCGCCTCCCGCGGCGTGGTCAAGGTGCTGCCCAAGGACAGCCCCAAGACCGAAAAAACCGAGCAGACGATCGCCTCCGCTCAGAAGTAAAACCGGGGCGTGCTGCCCGCGGCACAGGACGACAAGGCCGGCGGTTCTCGCCGGCCTTGTTCATTGCGCCCCTTCGGAAGCGAAACGGGGGTGAAGATTCCAGCAGCCGCAACGCGGCTTCTCCGATCGCGGCGGCGTCGTGTCCGCACCTTTCATTTTGATCCGGCGGCAAGTGATGAAAGCGCCTGGGAATCGCCATCCGTCGCTTGCAGCCGGAACTGCCCTTTCGCCCGACGCGTCCGGCATGGACGATCGTGCAGGGAGCTCTGACGAGTCCTCGTTACGACACCGGGAAGTCAGGGTGACAGGATTTGAACCTGCGACCTCCTGGACCCAAACCAGGCGCTCTACCAAGCTGAGCTACACCCTGCGGCGGGCAAGTCTAGGGGGCTACCTCACCGGGTCTACGGGAAGCTCCTTGAAGAGCAGCACTTCGGGCTTGTCGCCGCGACGCGTGACCTTGCTGCGGTCCACGACCATGACGAAACGGCGTGCGATGGAGGGGATGAGCGGGTCATCGCCCTGCACGTTGCAGTCGGACTTCTGGTAGCCGTGGATGAGGAAGTAGACGATGAAGTAGTCGCTGCGGGTAGAGACGCTGGGCAGGACGGAGTTGATGATCGCCAACTGCTCCTTGTAGCTGTTGGAGATGTTGCTGGGGATGCGGTCGCCGGCGGGGTTGGCGGGGTTGGTGTAGAGCACCGAGTCGATGCCGACGCGGCCGTTGGCCCCGGCGGGGTAGGTGACGCCCGCGGGGGGCGTGATGCCGGGGTCGTTGACCGTCTCGGTGTCGAAGCCGGTGAAGTCCATGCTGACGCGGTAGCCCCACTCGGGCGGGATGGTGCCGGGGGTGGGCGGGGTGGTGTTGTTGCGGAAGCGGACAGTCTGGAGCTGCGCCGGCGAACGGAAGCCGGGCTGCTCGCCGATGCCAGGGATCTGCGTGCTGGCGTAGCGCCCGTCGAGCACACTGTCGGGCTGATCGGGCGTGACCGAATCAGAGAAGTTGACCACGCCGAAGGGAGCCGCGGCGGCGGCGGTGGCGGTCAGGTAGGCGTCCTGCTTGTGGCGGTAGGCGAAGACGCTCGCCGCGATGTCGATGCGGTCGTCGTAGACCGAGCCGGCACCCCACCACCAGGGCTGGCCGTTGGGGTCCTGTGCCGGGGGCGGGCAGAGCATCGAGAGCCCGGCGCGGAGTGTTGCCAGCGGGGCGGTGTTGACGTTGATCAGGCCGGGCATGGCCCGCTTGAGAGACTCCCACGTGCCGCCCTCGGGGTCCACGGGATTGATGGTGAAGATGTCGAGGATGTTGAGCGCCATGGGGATCTGAAGCCCGACGCGCTCGTCCACGCCGTAGTCGAAGACGCCGTTGGAGTTGTGATCGATGAAGGGGACGTAGTCGTCGAGGCGGAGATTGCCGCGGTCGAGCACGCGAGGATCGAAGAGACGGTTGGGAAGGTAGTACGGCGTGGAGACATCGACGCCGGGGGCGGGCGTGGTCTGGTAGCCCAGGCACATGGCGAGGGCTTCGCTCAGCGTGGTCCAACGCTGCTCAAGGTCGGTGACGAGGTTGCCGGAGCTGTCGATGAACATCTCCTCCGGGCCGATGCCCAGGGGCAGGAGCATGTCCGCGGGGCGGAGCACCGCCCGCGAGCTGCCGTTCACGGAAACAGAGGCGTTGTTGCTGGGGAGCGGAATCTCGGGGTAGTGAGCGTCGTAGGGAACCGTGCCGACGGTGGTCACGTTCGTGATGCGCTCGGTCAGCTCGTCGGGCGACTTGCCGATGGGCGCGAGCCGGTTGTTCGTATCCGACATGTTGACCAGCCAAGCCCGCACCGAGCTGGCCAGGCCGGTGAAGGTGCTGTCGCCCGCGCCCTTGAAGGCGGTCACGGGGATGCTGCGGTCGGAGATGTTCAGCGGGTCGTCGCGGAAGTTGTTCCATCCGCCCGCGTTGAACTTGGGCTCGAGGCAGTAGGCGGGGATGGCGCCGATGGGCGCACGCGGGCTCGCGGAGGCCGGGTTGCCGGGGCGGCTGTAGTTGGCCCACAGCGTGATCATGTACAGGAAGTTCGAGTCGTCGTAGTCCGAGCCGTCCACCTCGTACTGCGTGCTGGCCAGCTTGCGGTCGAGCTGCTCGACGTCGGCCACGCGGAAGCGGTCCACGAGCTGGTCGTTGCTGGTGATGTTCGGCGGGAAGGCGTAAGTCGTGCCGAGGTTCGGCGGGGTGATGGTCGTCTCCCAGAACCTGTTGGGCATGGTGACCGGCACGGGCTCGGCCTCAGCGCCGTTGCGCAGGGCGCGCCAGAGTTCGACCGTCAGCGTGCCGCTCGTGGAGGGAAGCACGTTGTGCTTCACGGGAATGATCGCACGACCCTCGTCGGCCCCGGCGGTCGCCATTTCAGGGATCCAGTACACCCCGGCCACGCCGTCGGCGCCGAAACCAAGGTTGGTCTCGATGGCCTGCTTGATGTATCGGCGGATTTCCTTGACCTTCCGCGTCGGCGTCGCGTTGGTATCCGCGGCGTAGCCGCCCGCGGTGCCGGGATCGTCCAGCACCGAGAGCCGTTCGAGCACGGCCTTGGGGGTGTCGCTGAGGGAGTAGACCACGACCGACTGGCCCGCGGGAATCCGGATGGGCTTGAGGACGATCGGCTCCTTGCCGTTGGTGCGGCCGGAGGGCGGGATGTAGATCTCCCTGGTGATGAGGTTGGCCGGGTCCACCTCGGGATCGCCGAAGGCGGGCATGTTCTGGGCGTGGGCGTCCGCGGCTTCGGCGAGCGTGACGTAGGTCTGCTCTTCAAGCTCCGCGAGCTTGTACACCTTGTCCCCGAACTTGATGTAGTAGTAGCTCTCCTCGATGTCGAGGCGGGGCAGGTCGGTGACGTTGTAGTAGCTGGTCGGGTGCTGGTGGAGGTCGTAGGTGCTCTTGTCGAGACGCCCGCCCAGCTCGATATCCTGGTCGAAGGGGTTGTGAAGCTGGAAGGCGAGGACGCGGTACATCAGGTCCTCGTTGCCGGGGTCCGTACCGCCCTCGATGTTGCTGAAGGTGCTGGAGTCCTCGTTGTCGCCGCTGCGCTTCTTGTCGGCGTAGACCGTGAAGGTCGCGACCTGGGTGATGAAGGGCTGAGCCTCGATGCCGTAGACGTTCACCACGGGCGCGGTGACGGGGTGGCCGTCGGCCAGACGGCGCGAGAGCAGCGAGAGCGGAGCGAGGTCTTCGTTCTCCACCCGCGTGGTGGGGTTCAGGTTGTTGTTGATGTCTCCGTCTGTGTCGCGATCCCAGAAGGAGAGGGCGCGGGGGTCGTTGGCGGGGTAGCTTGGAGTGAACGATCCATCGACGTACAGCGTGTGGACGGTGGGCTTCTCGCCGGCGTCGCCGGAATCGAAGGCGTCGATGAAGTTGACCGTCATGTGCGCAGCCACGCGCAGAGCCAGCTCCGGGCCGCGGTAGCCGTAGAACTCCGTCCACCGCTCGGTGCTTCCCGGGGCCCATGGGTCGCGCGTGGAGGGGATACCCGAGCGCGGCAGCAGGGCGTCGGCGTAGGCGGTGAAGAGCGTGTTGGTCGCCGCGGAACGTGCCGCGCGGGCGGACTGACGGGCGCTGAGCTCGGCGCCCGAAAGCGGCCACGGCATCGTCGTGGGATGGTCCGCCATACGGATGCGGCGCAGGAGCGGCTTGGGGTCGATGCGCAGCTCGTTCGTCCCCAGGGCGTAGGGATCGACGGTGCGCTCGTCGAAGTTGTTGATCTCGGCCACCGCCGTGCGGAACTGGCGCGCACCGCTGATGGGCGTGAGGCGCGAGCGCACGTCCGAGTCGAAGAAGAGCATCGTGCGCTCGTAGTCGGTGGGGTTATCCGGGGCGGAACCGATCGTCGCGTTGGTGTACCGCCGCTGCTCGATGTCGAGCGGGCGGTTGCTGCGCAGAGGGCTGAAGGGAGAGGTCTCGGCAGGGCTGAGGAAGTTGTCCGCACGCCCGCCGAGGGTCAGCTCCAGCGCCGAGGTCGTCGGGTCGTTGACCGCGCGGCGGGTCAGCAGCTCCAGCATGTCCGCGGCGCCGAAGCCGCCGGAGAGGAAGATCTCGTTGCTTTCGTAGGAAGCGTTGTAGAGCGAGGTGCTGACGCGCCGGTAGTGCTGCGTGCGGAGCCAGGGATCGTCTCTGAAACTCCACTCCTCGGGCGCCAGGCCGAGGAGCGAGGCCACGTTCGCCAGGCCCGGACCGTCCAGGGTGGGGCCGGCGGGCGGCACGCCGCCGCTTGCGATCGCGATCCGCAGCGCGTCATAGGCGTAGATGCCGGTGTTGTACGCCTCAGTGCGGTCGAGCTGGTCGTAGTTGGCGGAGCTGTTGGGATTGGCGGGCTGATGGATGTAGTTGTACCCCGCGTACTCGGCAAGGCCGCCGCTGTTGATCGTGTACTGATCGTGCATCGTCAGCAGACGACGCAGGTCCACCTCGCCCGCGGAGAGACCGATGGGCGCTTCCGCGGTGGGCTCGGCCAGCAGATCGGTCGCGGTGTTGACGTTGATGAGGCTGCTGGCGTCAATGATGCGTGTCGCGACGAAGAAGCGGTAGCGGCCGTCGGTGTTGAGCACGCCGCGGTCGTAGCGCGCGTCGTACAGCTCCTGCCAGCGGGAATCGAACATGCCGTCGCCGTCGGCGTCGGCGAAGAGGTAGAGGTCGTAGTTGGGCTGGCTGGGCATCGCGCCCGGCGAGGGACGGGCCGGGCGGAAGAGCCAGACCTGCCTGCTGTCCAAGTGCGCTGGCACGGCGGGGTCCACCGGCACGCCGAAGTCGGTGAGAGTGACGGTCGGCCTGTTGTTGCCGCCGCTGGTGGGGTGGTACACGAACTGAGTGTTGTCGCTCATCGCGCCCGGGCCGAAGCCCGAGGGAGCGTCGAAGTTGTTGCGGAGGTTCCAGAGGTTCACGAAGCGGCCGTCGGGCGCGATGTTGCTGATGTGCCCCCAGTCGCGCTTGTCGAGGTAGGGACGGCTGGGATCGCTGGGGCCCGCGGCGTTGAAGTCGAGGTAGGTGGGCTCGGTGTCCGCCAGCCAGGGCGTGCTGGGCCGCCAGCGGTCGGGCATCAGGTTGTGCGGCGTGAAGGAGAAGTCGGGCGTGAAGAGGAAGCCCGAGACCGACCCGGTGGGGTTGAAGACGTACCGCGGATTGGATGGCTCGTCGCTGCGCCGCTGCCAGTCGGTGGAGGGGAAGTCAAAGGTCACGCGGCTGAGCAGCACGGGCATCGGACCGCCGCCCGCGCTGGGAAGAAGGCTGTACTTGGAGTCGTAGTACGTCGCCGTGACGCTTTCGCCGATGATCGAGAGGATGTAGTCGCGCACCTGCTCGGGCACTTCATCCGCGCGGGCGCGCGAAGTGGTCGCGGCGGTGAGGCGCGAGTCGTGCGTCCCGATGCTCGCGTAGATGATGGTGAGCACGGCGAGCAGCGCCAGCGTGCCCACCACCATCACCAGGAACGAGCCGCGCCGGCTCCGCCGCCAGCCGGCGGGCGCACCCGCCAGGCTGCGGAGCAGCTCGCCCGCGCGTCCCCGGCGGACGGTGAGGGGGAGGCGGGGCTGTTCGGGGTGGTTGCTGGTCGTCATGTGAACGACTCCTTCAGTCTGTGCTCGCGGCGTCCGCCGCGGTTGCCCCTCCGTTGGGCGAAGTCACTGCGGGCGGGCTCCCTGGGCTTCGGGAACCGCGAAGATGTACTGGAACGACCGCTCGTCGCTGGGCTCCAGCGGATCGGCGAGCGTGACGGTGACGCGGATCATGCGTGGCCACGCCCACGCCAAGACCTGCGGCGTGGGGGTGTCCGTCACCGAGAGAGCCGCGCCGCCCACGGGGGGGGTGTAGGTCGGATCGACCCAGCCGAAGTAGGAGGTCAGTTCGGAGGTCGTCACCGGGGCGCGCACGCCGTGGATCAGCCGATCTGTGACGCGGTGCGTGATCGGCAGACCGTTGGCGGGACGGCCGACAATCACGTCGTAGTCGTATGTCAAACCGCCGGGGCCGAAGGGATACGGCTGGATGTCGATCACTCCGGCGTTCAAAGCTTCGCGGCTGGGCAAGCCGTGCCAGACGATCGCGCCGGTGGCATCGGCCTTGCCGTAGGACCAGTCCACGCGGAAGCTCGTGCAGTGCGGCACAAAGTTCGACGAGGAGAGCATGATCTGGTCGGCGTGGCGCACCGCGGTCTCGTAGGCCGAGCCGGGGTTGGAGAGCGAGGCGAGCAGGTCCGCGGGGCCAGGCTCGTAGCGGATGCGTGAGCCCGGAGTATCGGTCGAGAAGATGGGCGGCTCACGACGAGCGCGGGCGGCCTCGGGATTGCGCGAGTCGGTCGGCATCAGATCGCTGAGCCATGCGTGCGCGAGGTCCACCGGGTGCGGCGTGGCGGGCCGCTGCGCCACCACGCCCGGAGTGCGGGGGTTGAAGGCCTGCGTCGGTGCCGTCGGCAGGCCGTTGGCTTCGATGGCCACCCGGCCCGGCCAGAGCGCCATGCTGCTGACGCGGGCGCGGATCTCCGCGAGCGAGCCGGTGGCGATGTCCACCACGCCGCTGGCGCGGAGCGGGTAGAAGCCCTCGGTGGTGTAGATGCCCGAGGTGACGCGCATCGTCATGTCGGGCGTGTCGATATGGCTCGTGTCGGGCCAGATGTGGGCGATGGAGCGGAAGAAGCTCGACGCCGCGGGCTGGAGGTAAAACTGCGTCGGCCGGTTGCGGAAGACCTCATAGCCTCCGGGCGTCGCGGCGTCGTACCCGAAGGCGATGGTGGTCTCGTCCACGGGCAGCGTCTTGTAGGAATCGGGGCTGACCAGCAGCGTCTGATGACGCAGGAGCGTCCAGTTGATCGGGTACTGGTTCGGGTTGTCCTGGCCGATGGTGGCGCTGGGAGCGCCCAGAGGCGCGGAGAGCACGCTGCTCGCGTCGTCCGCCGCGGGGACCGGCTTCTTGTAGTTGAGCCGATCGGGGGTAGAGCCGAGCGTGGGCGGGCTGGGCATGGGAGCGATCTGGCCGTGCCCGTAGTACACCACTGCGGTGTTGGAGGTGGCCTCGATGCCCGGGAGCAGCGGCTTGCGGGCGCTGCGGAACTCGCCGTTCACGACGAACTGAATTTCGTCGATGCGGCGAGCGATGCCGGCGCCGACGCCCGGCGCGACGGGGATGTTGTCGCCGGGGATTTCCAGCTCGCCGCTGTTGTTGAGGTCGGTCCACTGGTGACGGATGATGAGGAACCCGTCCCGCGACATATTCTCGAAGTCGCGGCGCATCTGGGACTCGAGGAGCGCCGCGTAGGTGTTGAGCACGCTGACGCGCCGCCCGCCGCTGACCGTGTCGCCCACGGAGCGGAAGATCGCGGCGAGGCCCACCGCGACGATCGCGACCGCCCCTACCCCCACCATCATTTCCATGAGCGTGAAGGCGCGGGCCTTGCCTGCGATCGCCGCGAGGAAACGTGCTGTTCTGCTGCGGGCCATGGCTGAGTCCTCAGTACGGGAGCGGCGCGGGGCGAATGTCGAACACCGAAACCGCGGCAGGAATCTGGGTGGTGAAGAACACCGCGAAGTCGGAGGGGCGGCCGGCGTTTGTATAAGCCTGCACGTCGCCGTCGCTGATCCGGTCGCGGAGCGTGATGAGCGCGGTGTTCCCGGTGGCATCCTCCAGCTGCGCTTCCACTACCTCGTGCACCTTGCCGAAGGCGTCCACGATTTTCTGACCGGGCTGGGCGAGGTAGCGGGCCAGGGGCGTGGAGACGCGGAGCACACTGCCCGTCGTCGTCTGCGTAGGCGATGGGGTCACGATGCTCGCCTGCCCGGACTGGATGCGCGAGTACACGCCGATGCCGTTGAAGGTGGGCCGGCCGTTGTTGTCCTCGGCCACGAGCACGTTCGAGCCGCGAAGGCCGGGCACATCGGTGCGGCGGATGAAGACGGCGATCTGGATGGAGTCGTCCTGGTAGGCGCGGTCGGGGTCGGGGATGTTGCCGGTGGTCATGCCCGAGCCAATCCGACGAGCGATGAAGTCCCAGACATACAGGGGACGGCCATTGACCACCTGGAGCCCCCGCTGCGCGGCGGAAATCCGGATCGTCGGCGCGCCGGGGTAGACGACGTACATGTCGCCGTTGGTCACGTCGATCGACAGGCCGGGCGCGGTGATGCTCGTGCCGGGCAGTTCAAAGTCGCCGTCGAAGATCGCGTTGGAGGGGTCGAGCGGCTCGGGATAGATCGGCATCGACCAGCCCGGCGCGCGGTTGCCCAACAGAAGCTGCCAGCCGCGGAACTCGTTCGGCTCAAGCTGGCCGTTGTTGTTGAGATCGATGCTGGCCTCGTTGAGCAGCAGGTTGCCGCGGATCAGGTCGCGGACGGAGCGCTCGAGCGAAGCGCCGTGGATGGCGTCGGTCGTGGCACGCTGCTGGGTCACCACCGCGGGGAAGACCGCCGCGAGCCCCAGCAGACCCAGCGCCAGCACGACGATCGCGATGAGGACTTCGATCAGCGAGAAGGCACGCTTCATGGCTCCACCTCCTCAAGCTGGCCCATGTACCGCGTGAGCGTGTACACCCGCGCGTCGAAGGGCTCGCGCACCACCGGCGGGTTGGTGCCGGGCCGGCCCTCGATCCACCGCTTGATCGCCGTCGCCAGGTCCGCCTGGGAGGTGATGTCCGCGGGCAACAGGCTGGTGTCGATCCGCGGCGTCGTGGGGACCATGTCGGGCTTGGTCGGATCGCCGTAGAGCGTGCCCGTGGCGCGGTTCAAGCCGCGGGCCTTGATGCCGTTCGCCAGGCGAGCTTCTTCATACAGGGCGAGCTCCGTCACCGGACGGGCAAGCACCGTATCGGGCGAGCGGTCGCCCAGCAGCGACCGGACGTGCTGAGCCGTGAAGGCCGGGTGTGCCACCACGCGTCGCACGAACGCCGCGGGATTGGGCGCAACCGACGTCACGATGCGGAGCTGATCCGCGCGGCAGTTGCCGAACGGAGCCACGGTACGGAAGGCCGTGGAGGGAACAGGATCAAAGACCAGTGCGGTCTTGGTGTTGCTCAGATCGAGGTCGCCGCTGCGGGCCTTGAACCGGACCATAAAGGTCTGACGGCGCGTGCCCGTGGGGCTGGTGTTGTGATTGATCGACGCGGGGGTGACGTCGTAGAAGCCAGTCTCCGGGAAGACCCAGCAGCCTTCAGGGACGTTGGGTTGCGGCGTGCCGTCGAAGTAGCTCTCGTACCAGGGCTCGAACTGATCGACGCCGTCCGTGGAGCTTGCGGCCTGGGTGTAGGTCGAGCCGGGGGGGGCGAAGCCGCGGACGCTCCAGCCGCGGGGCATCTGGATCGGCGTGGCACCGGCCACGGGCACGAAGATCTCACGCTTCACGAACGGGAAAGCGCTGGGCCCGTTGATGTTATGGCGCGGGAAGTCCTCGATCTCCGCGACGGCGACGCAGGGAACGATGGTGACGCGCCCGCCGGGGGTGTAGAAGAAGACCGCGGCTGCATCGCCGGCGTCGGAGCGGATGGCGGCGTCGCGTGCGGCGGCGATCGCGGCCTTGAGCTGGTTCTCCGCGAGCGAGCGCTCGGAGGAGTGGAGCATCGACGAGAACGCCGGAATCGCGATGCTCACCATCAGCACGATGATGCCGATGACGACCAGCAGTTCCGTGATGGTAAAGGCGGAGCGACGCGTGTTCATTGACCGCCCTCCACGATGACGATGTTGTCCGACTCGGCGATGGCCCAGCACTCCGCGTCGGGCGTGCCGGCGTTAAGGCCGAGCTGTGCCCGGATGAAGGCGGGAGACTCATCGCCGAACAGCTTGTTGGCGCCCGCGCCGACGATGGCGAAGCGGGCGCTGCGCACCTGCGTGTTGGTGGTGAGGTCTCGCTCGGGCGGAGTCCTGATCGGGAAGCCCGCGGGAACGCGCGCGACGATCGCGGGGATGTTCAGATCGCCGAGCAGGTCGGGCGGCGTAGAGGGCGGGCCCGGCTCCCAGCGGTAGTAACGGATGGGCGTGCCGTAACGATCCACGACGCAAACACGACGCGCGGGGTTCGCGGGATCCGTCATCACTTTCAGATTCGAGCCGCCCAGGTTGATGAACGGCGGGATGGGATCGGAGCGGCGCGAGGGCGTGCCCGTGGTGACCAGATACTCGGGAGGAATCTTGAAGGTGCCGTCCGGGCGCGGAGCGAACAGCCCGGGGCCCTCAACACCGTCCATCGGCAGGCTCACGCTCGCCGAGTAGGGCTCGGGGAACGCACCTGCGAGATAAATGGCGATGGTCGCGGTGCTCCAGCGACGGTCATAGAGAGGATTGGAGGGGTTAAAGGAGGAAGGCTCGTCGCGGAGGTAGTTGAGGTCCGCGGGCACTTCCACACGGTAGGTCTGGATGAACTTGACGCCGTTCTGCGCACCGACGAGCGCCTCGCCGCAGAGCGTGCTGATGCCCGCGGGCGGATCGAAGGCGCGCGGCAAGGCGGCCTCCTTCACCAGCGGCGGCACGAAGCCGAACTCGCGTGCGAAGCGCTCGGCGCCGGTGGCCACGTCCTGAATCGCCTCTCGGTCGGCGGTGCGCTTCACGACCGAGGCGGCCCGGCGGACGCCCACGATCAGCAACCCCAGCAGGATGCCGACGATGAGCACCGCGAAGAGCACCTCGATCAGCGTGAAGGCGCGGGGCTTGTTCTTCCGCATGTCGAACACTCCTTGGGACCGGCCGGCGTCCGGCTCAGAGGCCGCCGCCCTGGAGGGACTCGATCATCTTCACGAGCGGGAGGAACATGGCCACGACGATGGTGCCCACGATGCCGCCCAGGACCACGACCATGAGGGGCTCGAGCAGCGAGACCAGTGAGGCCACCGCGACGTCCACCTCTTCGTCGTAGTTGTTCGCGATCTTGATGAGCATCGCGTCCAGCTCGCCCGTCTCCTCGCCCACGTCGATCATGTTGACCACGATGGCGTCGCAGGTCTTGCTCTCGCGGAGCGGGCCCGCGAACCCTTCGCCCTCGCGGATGGAGTCGTGCACCTTCTGGAGCGCCTTCTCGAAGACGTAGTTGCCGCTGGTGTCCTTGGTGATCTTGACGGCCTCGAGGATCGGCACGCCCGCCGAGACCAGCGTGCCCAGCGTGCGGGTGAATCGCGCGATCACGGACTTGCGGATCAGCGGCCCGACGATTGGCGAGTAGAGAAGCATGTAGTCCGTCGCCGCGCGGCCGGGCCCGGCCAGCCGTACCAGCTTGAATAGGATGTACACCACGATGGGCATGGGAAGAGCGATCAGCCAGCCCGGCACGCCCTGGTCGGGCAGCGTGCCCGCGAACCAGCGGCTGGACTTCATCAGCCAGCGCGTCAGACCCGGCAGGTCCACGCCGAAGTCGGTGAAGATCGCCTCGAACTTCGGGATGATGAACACCATGATGCCGGTCAGGATCAGACCGGCGATCACGATCACGACGATGGGGTACACCATCGCGCCGCGGATCTTGCGCTTCAGGCGCTGGCTCTTCTCCATGAACTCGGCGAGGCGCTGGAGGATGATGTCCAGCACGCCGCCGATCTCGCCCGCGTTCACCATCTTGACGTACAGGTGGTTGAACGCCTTGGGGAACTTGGCCATCGCCTCGGAGAGCGAAGTGCCGCCCTCCACTTCCTCGCACACGCCCAGCAGGATGTTCTTCAGCTTGCCGGGCTTCTGCTGGCTCTCCAGGATCTGCAGCGAGCGCAGCAGCGGCAGGCCGGCGTCCTGCAGCGTCGAGAGCTGACGCGTGAACGTCGTCATCTGCTTGGCGCTCACGCTGCCGATGGAAATGCCGCCGCTACTCTTTTTCTTCTTCGCCTTCGCCGCTTCCAGCGCCGCCTGATCGACCTTCTTGGTCTGCTGCTCGCGCACCGAGGTTGGGTAGAACCCCTGCGCCTTGATGCGCTGGATCGCCTCCTCGGTCGTCCCTGCGTCCACCGTCCCCTTCTGGGGCTTGCCCGCGGCGTTCAGAGCCTCGTACACGAATGTGGCCATGACTTCGTCCAGCCCTTCGAAAAGCGAACCCCAGCGCGGTGCTGCGGCTCAGGTTGTCTTGCCCGCCCGCGCGGGCCGTGGTTCAGTCGTCCTCTGCGAGCGTCTCTCGCACCACCTCGTCGATCGTCGTCTGTCCCTCGTAGATCGCGAGCAGGCCCGACTCACGGAGCGACCGCATCCCGCGGCGGCGGGCGTGCGCACGCAGGGCCGTGGTATTGGCCTGCTTCATCACCAGCTCGCGCATCTCGTCGTCCATCGTCATGATCTCGAAGATCGCCATGCGGCCGCGATAGCCCGACTTGTTGCAGTTGTCGCACCCGCGTCCGCGGGAGAAGCGCTTGCCGCGGACGTTCTCGGGGAGGAGGTTCAGCTCCATCAGCTCCTCCTCCTTGGGCTCGTACTGCTCCTTGCACTTCGGGCACACTGTGCGGACGAGGCGCTGCGCCACCACGCCCTCGATGGTCGCGGTCAGAAGGAACGGCTCCAGGCCCAGATCGATCAGGCGGATGATCGAGCTGGGGGCGTCGTTGGTGTGCAGCGTGCTGAGCACCAGGTGGCCGGTGAGCGACGCCTGCACCGCGATCTGCGCCGTCTCCAGGTCGCGGATTTCGCCCACCAGGATCACGTCCGGGTCCTGACGCAGGAAGCTGCGCAGCGCCTTGGCGAAGGTCAGCCCCGCGTCCGTGTTCACCTGGCACTGGAGCAGGCCGTCGATGTCGTACTCGACGGGATCCTCCACCGTCAGGATCTTGGTCTCGATGTCGTTGAGGCGCGCCAGCGCCGAGTAGAGCGTCGTCGTCTTGCCGCTGCCCGTCGGGCCGGTCACCACGACGATGCCGTTGGGCTTGTGGATCAGGCGGTCGAAGGTCTCAAAGTCGTCCGGACGCAGGCCGATGCGGTCGAGCGACAGCTCCACGTTGCTGCGGTCGAGCACACGCATCACGCACGACTCGCCGTGGATCGTCGGCAGGATCGCGATACGCAGGTCCACCTTCTTGCCGCCCACGGTCAGCTCGATGCGGCCGTCCTGGGGCAGGCGGCGCTCGGCGATGTCCAGGTTCGCCATGACCTTCACGCGGCTGGTGATGGCCGGGCCGAGCTGCTTCGGCGGCGGCACCATCTCGTAGAGCACGCCGTCGATGCGGTAGCGCATCTTGAACTCGTTCTCGAAGGGCTCGAGGTGGATGTCGCTGGCCCGGTCCTTGATCGCCTGCAGCAGCACCAGGTTGATCAGCTTGACCACCCCGGTGTCGTCGGCCATGTCCTTCAGGGTCTCAAGGTCGATGGACTGATCGCCCCGGCCCTCGAGCACCTTCAGCTTGTCGTCCAGCTTCAGGTTGCTCACCACGTCCGTGACCGACTCGGTCTTGGCGTAGTGCTTCTTGATGAGGGCGTCGATCAGCACCGGGTCGGCGACCACGGCCTCGACGTTCACGCTCAGCAGCAGCTTCAGGTCGTCGATGGCCCGGAAGTTGTCCGGGGTCTTCATCGCGATCTTCAGCCGCTTGGCGGTGGCGTTGTACTCGATCGGAACGACCTCGTACATCCGGACGTTTTCGGCCGGAATCACGTCCCGGAAGGCCTCGGGGATGTCGAAGCCCTTCAGGTTGACGTAGGCCATGCCGGCCTGGCCAGCCAGACCCTCGGCGATGTCCGTGGGCGTGCAGTATCCGAGCTCGACGAGCAGCTCGCCGACCTTGGCCTTCCGGCTCTTCTGAATCGTGAGAGCCTCGTGGACCTGTTCGCGGCTGACCTTCCCGAGCTTCGTCAGAACGCGCCCGAGCTTCCGGCCTTTCAGTTCTGCGGGGTCAATAGGCATACGTCAATGCGCTTCCTACCGCCGTTCTCCCTGACCCCACGGGCTTGCCCCGGTCAGCCGCGCGGCTGCTGGAGCACACTGCCCATTCGGTCAGGATAACGAAGCGGTTTGAATGTTCCAAGCCGAATCAACGGCAACTTCGGACACAACACCCGGATTTTGATGCTAAAAACTCAAGACTTGGGCTCTTCCGACTCCTCGTCCCACTCCATACGACCGACCGTGCGGCCCAGCCGGTGGATGCGAGCGGTCAACTCAGTCGGATTTTTGCTCACGTCGATCATTTCTTCCGCGGAGATCATCCCCTTCGAGTACAGCGCCCAGAGGTGATCGTCCAGCAACTGCATGCCGAACTTCTTGCCGGTCTGGATCGCCGAGTCGATGCGGAAGGTCTTGGCTTCGCGGATGAGGTTCGCGATGGCCGGGGTAACTACCAGGAACTCGTAGGCGGCGACCATGCCCTGGGTATCCACCCGGGTGAGCAGCGCCTGGCTCAGGATGCAGAGCAGCGCGGTGGAGAGCTGAACGCGGATCTGGTTTTGTTGGGTGACGGGGAAGGCGTCGACCACACGGTCGATGGTCTTGGCAGCGCCGGTGGTGTGCAGGGTGGCGAACACCAGGTGGCCGGTCTCGGCGGCACGCACGGCCGACTCGATGGTCTCCAGGTCTCGCATTTCGCCCACCAGGATCACGTCCGGGTCCTGACGAAGGGCGCGGCGGAGGGCCTCGGCGAAGGTCGGCACGTCGTTGCCCACTTCGCGCTGGTTGACGATCGACTTCTTGTGGGTGTGGTAGTACTCGATGGGGTCTTCCATCGTGATGATGTGACGGTCCATCGTGGTGTTGATGTAGTCGATCATCGTGGCCAGGGTCGTGGTCTTGCCCGACCCGGTGGGCCCGGTGACGAGGAACATGCCACGGGGACGGCGGATCAGTTCCTTGCACACCTCGGGAAGGCCGATCTGCTCGAAGGTGAGCAGGCGGCTGGGGATGAGTCGCAGCACCATGGCCAGGTCGGCACGCTGGCGGAAGACCGAGACGCGGAAACGTGCGGCGTCGCCGTAGGCGAAGCCGAAGTCGGTGCCGCCCTCTTCCTGGAGCTCCTGCTGGTTGCGCTCCGGGGTGATGGCCTTCATCAGCGACACCATGTCGTCGGACTCCAGCACCTTGGTCTGGAGGTTGCGCAGCCCGCCGTGGAGACGGATGGTCGGCTGCCGGCCGACGGTGAGGTGGAGGTCGGAGGCGCCGAGCTTGACGACGGTGTCGAGCAGGCGGTCAATCTGCATCGTGGACATAAATGCGGTTCCGGTAGTGCTTAGTGTGCGGGAACGTTGTCGATGTCAACCTGGGTTGTGGCGGCGACCTCAGCGACGGTGGTGACCCCGTTGAGGACCTTGATCTTGCCGTCGCCGACGAGCGGGCGCATGCCGTTGTTGAGCGCGGCGCGGCGGAGCTCGCTGACGGGAGCGAGCTTGAACGCCAGCTCGCGGAGCTGGGTGTTCATCTGCATCATCTCGAAGATCGCCTTGCGGCCGCGGTAGCCGGTCTGCACGCAGTTGGGGCAGCCGACGGCTCTGTGGGCCTTGCCGATGGCCTCATCCAGCGTGATGCCGGTGAGGCGGAGGAGCTTGGGATCCAGGTCCTGGGGCTCGGCGAGCTGCTTGCACTCCTTGCAGAGCACGCGGATGAGTCGCTGGGCCATAACGGCCTGGATCGAGCTGGCGACGAGGAAGGGCTTGACGCCCATGTCGATGAGTCGGGTGATGGCCGACGGGGCGTCGTTGGTGTGCAGCGTTGAGAAGACCAGGTGGCCGGTCAGCGCGGCCTGAATTGCGATCTCGGCCACTTCCTTATCGCGGATTTCGCCCACCAGGATGATGTTGGGCGCCTGGCGGAGCATCGAGCGGAGGATCTGCGGGAAGCCCAGGCCGATGCTCTCTCGCACCTGGCACTGGTTGATGCCCTCGAAGTTGTATTCGACGGGGTCCTCGGCGGTGATGATCTTCTTGTCGGGCCGGTTGAGCACGTCCAGCGCGGAGTAGAGCGTGGTGGTCTTGCCGCTGCCGGTGGGGCCGGTCACCAGGAAGATGCCGTTGGGACGGCGGATGATCTTGTTGAAGACGGCGAGGTTGTCGGCCTCGAAGCCGAGGTTCGCCAGACCGATGCGGACGCTGTCGGGGCGGAGAATACGCAGCACGACGCTCTCGCCGTGGTAGGCGGGGCAGGTCGAGACACGGAAGTCGATCAGCGCGTCGTCCACCTGCATCTTGATGCGGCCGTCCTGCGGGATGCGCTTCTCGGCGATGTTCACGCCCGCCATCAGCTTGATGCGGGAGAGCAGGGCGTTCTGCATGCGCTTGGGCAGGTTGTCGCGCTCCATGCACACGCCGTCGATGCGGTAGCGCAGTCGCACGCGGTCCTGCATCGGCTCGATGTGGATATCGCTGGCCCGCATGCGCACCGCCTCGGCGATGATGCGGTTGGCGAGCTTGACGATCGGCGAGGACTCGTCCACCGACTCGTCGATGGACTTGTCGAGCGAGCGGTCCACCGACTTGTCGATCGAGCGGTCGATGGACTGGTCGATGGACTCGGTGACGAGCGACTGGCCCGCCTCGAAGCGGCGCGCCGTGCCCGCGCTGGCGGCGTCCAGGAACTTCTTGATCGCGCTCTTGGAGGAGAGCCGCAGGTCCAGCTCCACGTTGAGCCGGAACCGGAGCATGTCGAAAAGCTCCAGGTCCATCGGGTCGTGGATGAGCAGCTGCAGGCGGTTGCCCGTCTTGCTCATCGGGAGGATCAGGTACTTCTTGACCAGGTCATCGGGCATCAGCTTGAGGTCGATCTTCTCCGCGACCCCGTTGCTGGCCAGGTCCACGTACTCCATCCCGAACTGAGTGGCCAGCGCCTTGGCGACCTGGTCCTCCTTCGCAAAGCCCGCCTCGACCAGCGCCTCACCCAGCCGCTTGCCCGACGCCTTGGCCAGCGATGCCGCCTTCTCGGCCTGCTCGTTGGTGATGGCACCCCAACCAACCAGAATCTCGCCGAGCTTCTTTCGTAGTCTCGCCATGGTGTCCTTCAGCTCCGCTCGCCGCCGCACATACCAGCGCCCGTTGAGCGGACCCCGTCATGCGTCAAAGCCACACTCGGCGCGCCGGTCAACCGGCACGCTCCCGTTCTACCAAACACCGTACCGAAGCCTCTCGCCCCGGAAGCGGCATTATGCTCAAGGCGGGACATGCTATCAATTGCCCGCCCTGTGTGGGGCCCGGGCCCCACCACCCCTTCTCTCCCCTGACCAGCGCAAAGGCCCTGATTGCACAACGGCTCATCCAACGTCCACCCACGAAGACTCCTCATCACCGCCGGCCCCACCCACGAGCCCATCGACGCCGTGCGATTCATCGGAAACCGTTCCTCGGGCCGCCTGGGATGCGCACTCGCGGACGAGGCCGCTCGTCGCGGCTGGGACGTGCTCCTGCTGATGGGACCGGCCCCCGCGACACCTTCTCATTCGAGCGTTCGCCTCGCGAAGTTCCGAACGTGTGCCGACCTTCAGACCCTTCTACGCGAGCACACCCCCTGGGCGGATGTGCTCATCATGGCCGCGGCGGTGGCGGACTACCGACCAAAGATCGACCCCGCCCAGGCGCACTCGAAAGTCCGCCGGCACGATCAATCTCTCACCCTGACCCTGGAGCCCACCCCGGACCTGCTGGCTGAGGTTGCGGCGAACCGACGGCCCAACCAACTCATGGTGGGGTTCGCCCTGGAGCCAAGGGAAGAACTGGCCGACTCCGCCCGCGCCAAGCTCGTCCGCAAGAAAGTGGACCTGGTCGTGGGCAACCCCCTGGAAACCATGGACAGCGAGACGATCGACGCCACGCTCTACAAGAAGGATGGGACCGAGTATCGCCCGCCGGACACGCTTACCAAACAGGAGTTCGCCTCCTGGCTGCTGGACCAGATCGGAGCTCTTTGCTGATGGCCAAAGGACGCAGACCACACCCCCGAAGCCGCGTCCGCGGCCCGCTCCGCGCCAGCCCCAAGGGCGCCAAGCCCCGGCATCTGCCCGCGGGCATTCGCCTGGTGCACGAGGACGACGACCTCATCGTGATCGACAAGCCCCCGGGCCTGCTCACGGCGGGCTTGCCCGGCCAGAACGTCGAGAGCGTCTTTGCCCACCTGAAGACCTACGTCAAGGACCAGTACAAACGCCGCGGCACGAAGGTCTGGATCATCCATCGCCTCGATAAGGAGGCCTCGGGGCTGCTGGTCTTCGCCAAGAGCGAGCGCGCGTACGAGTTCCTCAAGGAGGAGTTCCGCGCCAAGCGCCCCCACCGCCTCTACGCCGCGGTCGTCGAAGGAGAGATCGCGGGTGCGGCAGCGCCGCAGGAAGGACGCAAGCTCGCCCAGCCGGCCTCGGGCACGATCCAGAGCTACCTGATGGAGGATGCGAAGGGCATCGTCCACAGCTTCGACGCGCCCACACAGGCAACGCAGGCGATGAAGTCCCCGAACTTCCGCGCCAGCAACTCCGAGGAACGGGGCGATCATCCCAAGCTCGCTGTGACGCACTGGCGCTTGATGGAGTCCGCGTTGGGCCGTTCGCTGCTGCAGGTGCGGCTTGAAACGGGACGGAAGAACCAGATCCGCGTCCACATGAAGACGATCGGCCACCCGATCGTCGGTGACCGCCGCTACGGCGCGGCTACGGACCCCATCGGGCGTGTCTGTCTCCACGCGATGGAGTTGGGCTTTGCCCATCCAGCCAACGGGCAGGTGATGCGCTTCCGCAGCCCAATACCCGGACCGTTCCTGAGTCTGGTGGGTAAGCAGAAGAGCGATGCGCTCGAGACAGAGCAGGAGCCCGCAGCTCCCCCACCGCCCACGCCACCTGCACCAGCAAAGACGAGCGTGCCTGCTGCTCCTCCCGCGGGGTGGGACCACGTCGCCGAGTGGTACAGCGGTCTGATCGAGGAACGCACCAGCGACCACCACGAGCTTGTGATCCTTCCGGGCGTCATGCGTCTGCTGGGGGCGGAGGCGGGCGCGCGGGTGCTCGACGTGGCTTGCGGGCAGGGCATTCTCGCGCACCGGCTCGGAGCCGCGGGAGTGACGACGGTGGGGATCGACGCCTCGCCGCGGCTGATCGATGCGGCGAAGGCCGGCGCGGGGCCGAATGAGAGCTACGTCGTCGGCGATGCGCGCACAATCGCGGAGCTCGACCTGGGCCAGCCCTTCGACGCCGCGGCGTGCGTGATGGCGCTGATGAACATGGACCCGCTCGCCCCGGTGCTGGCGGGGATCGCGGGCAAGCTCCGTCAGGGCGGAAGGTTTGTCGCGGTCATCCTTCATCCCGCCTTCCGCAGCCCTGGGCAGACATCGTGGGGATGGGACACCCCGAAGAACTCCCGCGGCGGGGCTCGTCAGTACCGGCGCGTGGACGGCTATCTCTCCCCCGGTGTCACGCCCATCACGATGAACCCCGGCGCGGTCGCCCGCGGCAGCCCGCCCGTCACGACCCTCACCTACCACCGCCCCGTTCAGGCGTACATCAAGGCGGTCGTGGAGGCGGGGCTGCTCGTCGATGCCCTGGAAGAGTGGCCGAGCATGCGGACGAGTCAGCCGGGGCCGCGTGCAGCGGAAGAAAATCGTGCGCGGCGGGAAATCCCGATGTTTCTCGCGTTGCGCGCGATCAAAGCGTGAATCTGATGGAGTCAGTGCAATAAAGCCCTCCGGCTGGTGTTAATCAGGGGTGTTTATTTACTTGACGGACTGGTCCGTCAGGAAAAGATCAGCCCATGAATCAGCCCGCGGCTCCACGTCGTAAACGCGGCCGTCCCCCGATTGAGGGGCTGGCGGAACGCAGACGCCAGGAAATTCTCACCGTCGCCATCGAGCAGTTCGCCGCCAACGGCTACGACAACACAGACTTACAGAACGTCGCGGCCATCCTCGGGGTCGGGAAGGGCACCCTTTACAGGTACTTCCCTTCCAAGCGGCAGATGTTTGAGGCGGCCCTTGATCGGATCGTCGCCGAAATGCGCCAGGCGATGGACCAGTCGATCCAGGCCGAGCAAGACCCCTTCGCGCAACTCGCCGCGGCGACGCGGGCGTATCTGACTTTCTTCGGCGAGCACCCCAGCTACGTTGAGCTCATCATGCAGGAGCGTGCCGACCCCCGCGAGGGCCGCAAGCCGACGTACTTCGCGCACCGCGAGGTGGCGCTGCGGCGCTGGCAGGACTTCTACCGTGGTCTCATCGCAGCGGGCAAAATCCGGAATGTGCCCGTTGAACGCATCACCGACGTCATGTGCAATGCGATCTACGGCACAATGTGCACCAACTACTTCTCAGGGCCGGCCAAGAGCCCGGCGGAGCAGGCGGAGGACATCCTCGACGTCGCTCTGCACGGCCTGCTGACCGAGCAGGAGGCGGCGCGGCTCCGTGCCGCCTGCAAGGACAAGACCAAGTGTCAGGAGGGGGCGGCGTGCTGACCTTACCGCACCGTTCATGGACGAAAGCCTTCGCCGTGCTTGCCGTGGCGGCGCTCGCGCTGGCGGCGTGCCGTCGCGAGGACTCGAAGGGAGCTGCACGCACGCCCGCGCCGATCCCGGTGGCCGTCGCGAAGGCGGAGCAGCGGGACGTGCCAATCCAGCTTCGCTCTGTGGGAACTGTGGAGTCGATCGCGGCGGTGATGCTGCGGCCACAGGTTGCCGGGCAGGTGCTCGCGACGCCGGCGGGCGAAGGGCGCGACGTGGAAGCGGGCGAGGTGATCGTGGAGCTTGATCCGCGCCCCTTCCAGGCGGCGCTTCGCGTGGCCGAAGCGGCCCTGGCGCGCAACCTGGTCATCGCCACCGACGAGCGACGCGCGGCTCAGCAGCTCCGCCTGGCGTATGAGGGGCGGGCCGTTTCGGTGCGTGAGGCGGAGCAGGCCGAGGCGAAGGCCGCGGCGGCGGAGGCCCAGGCGGCGCAGGACCAGGCGGCTGTCGAGACCGCGCGGCTCAACCTTGAGTACTGCACCATCCGCGCTCCCTTCGCGGGACGTCTGGGCGCGCTGCTGGTGAAGCCCGGCGCGATCGTCAAGGCGAACGAGACAGACCTTGTGCACATCACGCAGGTGACGCCCATCGACGTGGCGTTCACGGTGCGCGAGCAGGACCTTGCCGCGGTGCGTGCAGCGCAGGCTTCCGGCCCGCTGCCGGTGTACGCCATGATTCCCGGCGACCCCAACCCCGTTCGCGGCGAGCTGAACTTCATCGACAACCGCGTGGACCCCGCGACCGGCGCGATCCGCCTCAAGGCACGCTTCGACAACACGGACCAACGGCTGTGGCCTGGGCAGTTCGTCAACGTCACCATGACCATCGGCGTCGATCAGGGGGCCACCGTGGTGCCCACGCGGGCGGTGCAGGCCTCTCAGCGCGGCCGGGCGGTGTTCGTCGTGAAGGGCGACAACACCGTTGAGCTGCGGCCTGTCGAGGTTCGCCGCAGCGAGGACGGACTGAGCGTCATCGACTCCGGCGTTCAAGTCGGCGAAACCGTGGTCACGGATGGTCAGATTCGGCTGACCAACGGCACGAAGATCGCTGTGCGTGAAGAGCCCCGGGTGAGCGAGGTGGACCCGTGAACATCTCCGGCCCGTTCATCCGCCGACCGGTGATGACCACGCTGCTGATGGCGGCGCTGGCCCTCTTCGGCATCATGGCCTATCGGCAGCTTCCGGTCAGCGACCTGCCGCCGATCGACTTCCCCACCATCCAGGTCTCCGCGTCTCTTCCCGGCGCGGCGCCCGAGACGATGGCCTCCTCCGTCGCGACTCCGCTGGAGCAGGAGTTCTCGACCATCGCGGGCATCGACTCGATGTCCTCGGTCTCGTCGCTGGGAAACACGCAGATCACGCTGCAGTTCAACCTGTCGCGGGACATCGACGCCGCGGCGCAGGACGTGCAGGCCGCCATTTCGCGGGCCGGCAACCGCCTGCCGCGGGAAATGCCCGCGCCGCCCTCGTACCGCAAGGTCAACCCGGCGGATCAGCCGGTCATCTACATGGCGATCCGCTCCGACACGCTGCCGCTGTATGAGCTGAACGAGTACGCCGAGACGGTGATGAGCCAGCGGATCTCGATGATCTCGGGCGTGGCTCAGGTGCAGGTCTTCGGCAGCCAGAAGTACGCGGTGCGCGTCCAGCTCGACCCCGAGAAGCTGGCCGTGAAGGGCGTGGGGATCGACGAGGTGGCGCGGGCGGTCCAGGAGCGCAACACCAACCTCCCGGTGGGCGTCCTCAACGGACCGGAGCAGGCGCTGACCATCCAGAGCAGCGGGCAGCTCATGTCCGCGGATCCGTACAACAGCGCGATCATCGCCTATCGCGAGGGGAACCCGATCTACCTGAACCAGATCGGGCGCGCGTTGGACAGCGTCGAGAACGACCGCACGGCGGCGTGGTACTACAGGGACGGCGTCCCCACCCGCGCCATCATCCTCGCGGTGCAGCGGCAGCCGGGCACCAACACCGTCGAGGTCGTGGAGAACGTTCTGCGGCTCATCCCCCGCTTCCAGGAGCAGCTCCCCGCCTCGGTCACCATCGAGATCCTCAACGACCGCTCGCTGAGCATCCGCGAGTCGGTCGCGGACGTGAAGTTCACGCTGGTGGTGGCCATCGCGCTGGTGGTGATGGTCATCTTCATCTTCCTGCGCAACCTCCGCGCGACGGTCATCCCGACCGTGGCGATGACGCTCTCGATCGTCGCCACGTTCGCGGTGATGTACCTGATGGAGTTCAGCCTGGACAACCTCTCGCTGATGGCCCTCACCCTCTGCGTGGGGTTCGTCGTGGACGACGCCATCGTCGTGCTGGAGAACATTGTGCGGCACGTGGAGATGGGCAAGTCCATCCGGCAGGCCGCGTTCGACGGCAGCGCGGAGATCGGCTTCACCATCGTCTCCATGACGGTGTCGCTGGTGGCGGTCTTCATCCCCGTGCTCTTCATGGGCGGGCTGCTGGGGCGGCTCCTGCACGAGTTCGCCGTCGTCATCGCCGTGGCCATCCTCATCTCCGGCGCCGTATCGCTCACGCTTTCGCCGATGATGTGCGCGGCTCTGCTGCGGCAGCCCAAGCTCGACGAGCAGGGCCACCCGAAGCACGGCTTCATCTACAACGCCGTCGAGCGCGTCTTCGGCTGGATGCTCGCCTTCTACAAGTACACGCTGCGCTGGACGCTGCGCGCCAAGCCGCTGATGCTGCTCTTCTCCCTGCTGGTGCTGGCGGGCACCGTCCACCTCTTCCGGATCGTTCCCAAGGGATTCCTGCCAACTGAGGACACCGGGCGCATTTTCGTGCAGACGCTGGCGGCGGAAGGCACCAGCTTTGAGGCGATGATGCAATACCAGCAGCAGCTGGCCAACGTCGTCGCCGCGCACCCCGACGTGCACTCCTTCATGTCCTCGATCGGCTCGATCGGGTCGCAGGCGACGGGCTCGAACTCCGGCGTGATCTTCATGCGGCTGCACGACAAGCCCCGCCGGACCAAGTCCGTGGATGAGATCATCCAGGAGCTGCGCGTGCAGATGGCCGCGGTGCCCGGCGTGCAGGCGTTCCTTCAGAACCCCCCCACCATCCGAATCGGCGGGCGCCTGACGCGCAGCCTCTACCAGTACACGCTCCAGGGCCCCGACACCGAGGAGATGTACCGCGCGGCCAACGCCCTCGCGGACCGCATCGCGGCCATTCCCGGCGTGCAGGACGTCTCCACGGATGCGCAGCTGAGCAACCCGCAGCTCAAGGTGGACATCGACCGGAACAAGGCCGCGGTGCTGGGCGTGACGCCGGAGCAGATCGAGCTGGCGCTCAACAGCGCCTTCGGCACACGCCAGGTCTCGACGATCTACGCCTCGACGAACTCCTACCGGGTCATCATGGAGCTTCTGCCCGAGTTCCAGACCGACCCCAAGTGGCTCGACACGCTCTACGTCCGCTCGAGCAACGGCTCGCTGGTCCGCCTGACCTCGGTCGCCACGCTGACGCGCGAGGTCGGCCCGCTCAACGTCAACCACTCCGGCCAGCTTCCGGCGGTGACGATCTCCTTCAACCTCGCCCCCGGCGCTTCGCTGGGCCCCGTCGTGGAGGAGGTGGACCGCATCGCCGCGGAGACGCTCCCCGGAAGCATCTCGACCTCGTTCCAGGGAACGGCGCAGGTGTTCCAGTCTTCGATGCAGGGGCTCAACCTGCTGCTGATCCTCGCGGTGCTGGTGATGTACGTCATCCTGGGGATGCTGTACGAGTCGTTCGTGCACCCCATCACAATCCTGTCGGCGCTGCCCTTCGCGGGCTTCGGCGCGCTGGCCACGCTGTGGCTGTTTGATGTCGAACTCTCGATCTACGGCTTCGTGGGCGTGATCATGCTCGTGGGGCTGGTCAAGAAGAACGGCATCATGATGGTGGACTTCGCGGTGGAGCGCCGCCGGCACGAGAACGTCTCCGCGGAGACGGCGATCTTCGACGCGTGCGTGGTGCGGTTCCGGCCGATCATGATGACGACGATGGCCGCGCTGCTGGGCACGCTGCCCATCGCGCTGGGCTACGGCGCCGGCGCGGAGTCTCGCCGCCCGCTGGGCCTGGCCGTGGTCGGCGGCCTGCTCTTCAGCCAGTTCATCACGCTCTACGCCACGCCGGTGTTCTACGTGTACCTGGACAAGGTGCAGGCGTGGTACGAGCGCCGCCGCCAGCGCAGCCTGGCCGCGATGGAAGCCGCGCCGAGGATCACCGCCGCACCTCACGCCGTGGGCGTGAACGGCAACCCCCACCTGAACTGAGCGCGCTGGATGGGGGCGTCAGGCGGCGCGACGCACCGCGCGGCTGTTGAGCTGGTTGATGAGGCGTGCGCGGTCCATTTCGCTCGCGAAGCGGGTGAAAGCCACCGCCAGGCGCACGGGTCCGGGCTCGCTGTCGTCCGCCCAGACCACGTTGCCGGTGACGCGGATGATCCGCTCCGCATCGGGCACGCGCACGCCGCCCGCGTAGGGCAGCACGAGCTCGAGCGAAACGGGCGTGCCCGGATCGATCATGTCGTCGAGCTCGATCTGCACGCCGCCCTCGGAGACGTCGTAGCTGTGCCCGGCGAAGGGCTCGCACGCCCCCGCCACCTTCACCTCGACGTGGGTGTACATCGGCGCGACCTGGTAACGCTCGTGCTGGCGGCGGTTGCTCGTCATGGCGGACCCTTTCTTCGAGTGCAAAAGCACTATCGGGCCGCGGAAGGAGCAAGTTCAGCAAAGAGGCGCGGGAGGCGAAGGTCCGAGAATGTCAGTTGGTGGACTTCGCCACCACCTGGACGTTCAGGTGGCCGATCTCCACGCCCATCCGGGTTTCCAGCTCTTTGAGCAGTTCCGGGGAGAGCGCCGCCAGCAGCCGCCCGCTCAAGTCGCCGGGGGCGTCGAGCAGCCTGCCGTCCTCGGTCGTCACATGAACGTGCGGCTCCATGCGTGCATCGAACCGGCAGCAGCCCGACTGCCCGGAAATTCGGCGAGCCAGGCCGCACTGGATGAGCACCTCGAGCGTGTTGTACACGGTCGCCAGGCTCAGCCCCGGCTCCGCGTCACGGACCATCTGGTGGAGCTCTTCAGCCGTGGGGTGCGTCGTCGCCCCCGCCAGCGCGGCGTAAACAACCTCGCGCTGACGGGTGCACCGCAGGTCGTGCTTACGGAACAGCTCGCGGACTTCTTCGACGGAAGGGGTCAACGCATGATTATCTGTCGCTCGGGCTCAAAAGACGACCCCGAGGACGCGAAACCCGCTCCCCGCCCTGGCGGTACGCTCCGCACGTGGACACAGCGCTGCTCTGTGAGACGTGCGGGTACAGCCTCCAGGGGGGCGAGGCCGCCCCCACCGACCGCTGCCCCGAGTGCGGAACGCCTGTCGCAGAATCACTCCCCGACCGCCGGCCCGGCTCCCCGTGGCAGCGTTCCCCTGGTCTTTTCTCCTGGGCCGCCACGGTCCGGCACGTCCTCTTCAGGCCCGCCTCGCTCTTCCGTGCCGCGGACGTAGCCGCGCCGCCCCGCGGCTTCCTGGCCTTCAACCTGCTGCTGACGGGCGGGCTCATCGTCGCCCCCTTCACGGGCGTGTTCATCGGCGACTGGGCCCGAAGCGCCCGGGGTCAAGGCTTGCTTGTCGAGAGCATCGCGTACCTCTCGGCCTTCGCGGCGCAGGCCCTTGCCGCGGCGGCCGTGCTCTTTGTGCTCACCGCGTTGGATGTCTACGGCATCCGGCTCCTCGCCCGAACGAGGGGGTGGCGGCTGACGCCCAATGCGGCGTGGGCGGTGTGCGCGCACGCGAGCGCGGGGTGGCTGCTGGCGGGTGCCCTGCCGCTGCTCTTCATGGCGAACTACTACGTGGTCGGGACGCTGCTCCGCGTGGACTTCACGGGCCAGGTCACCTCCGCCGCGGGCGCTCCCCGCTGGCGCTGGCAGGAGGTGCTGGGCATGGGCCTGCCGGTGCTGGGCTACCTGAGTGGGTTATTGGCGTTTGAGCTTCTAGCCCTCAAGGGGGCAAGGGTTTGCAGATTCGCGAACGCGGCCTCATCCGCGCCGCGGAAAGTGCCTGCATAACATCGCGGTCGCACCCAGCGCCCTCCCGCACGCGGCGCTCCCCGAAAAGGCGAGGCAGTCATGGATGGCAAAGCAGAGAGCGCGGCTACGCGCCCCGAACGGGGTCCGCAGGTGCCGGTTGCGCTCGACGTGGAGGGCGAAGCAGCCGTCGCCTCTTCACACGCGGCGACGGACGAGGTTTCACCCGTCACCACCCCGCTGCGGCCTCACCCGAATGAGCCTCAGCCCGCGCCGCCGCCCGCCAGCCGCTGGGGCGTGCTCCGTCACAAGCACTTCCGCGTCGTCTGGATTGCCGCCTTCGGCTCCTACCTGGGCAACTGGTTCGAGTTCGTCGGCACCCAGTGGATCGTCACCGAGCGCACCGGGTCGATGGTGTGGGTGAGCTACCTGGGCGCGGCCCAGCTTGTGCCCTCCTTCGTGCTCGGCCTGCTGGGGGGGATCACCGCGGACCGGGTGAACCGCAAAAAACTCCTGCTGGTCACCCAGTTCGCGATGATGCTCATCGCGATCGGCTTCGCGGCGGTCGTGAAGATCAACCCCGCCAACACCACCACCCTGCTGCTCTGGCTGTTGGGGCTGGCGACGGCGCAGGGCATCACCATCGCCTTCAACAACCCGGCGTGGCAGGTGCTGACCCCGCGCCTCGTGCCGCGGGGAGAACTGGTCGCGGCGATCACCCTGCAGGGGATCAGCTTCAACGCCGCGCGCGCGGTGGGACCGGCGCTGGCGGGCGTCATCATGGGCCTGTGGAGCCCGATGGCGCTGTTCGTCATCAACGCCGTGAGCTTCATCGGTGTGATGATCGCCGTGCTGACCACCCCCGACGCCCCGGCCCCCGCTCCGGAGCCGAACTGGTGGCGCAGGGTGTGGTCCGACACCAAGGCGGCGGGCGCGTTCGTCTGGAAGCAGCCCGGCCCGCGCGCGGCGTTTCTGGCGTGCGTGGTCTTCGGCGTGTTCGCGACACCCGTGCTCCGCTTCCTTTCGCTGTTCGTGAGCCACGTGTATCACCTTCAGGAAAAGACCTTCGGCGTGCTGACGGGCGTGATGGGGGCCGGCGCGGTGGTGGGCGGGCTGGCGATGAAGTTCGTCCCGGCGTGGTACCCGCGTCACCACTTCATCCCGCTCTCGGTGCTCCTGGGGGGCGTGTGGATCCTGCTCTTCGCGCTGGCGACGAACGTCTGGGCGGCGGGCGTGATCATGTTCTTCGTGGGCTGGTTCTGGATGTGGTCCTTCAACAGCTCCATGTCCAGCCTGCAGATGCTGGTGGACGACTCCATGCGCGGGCGGGCTCTGGCCGTCTGCAACACCGTGGCGCTGGGCCTGATGCCGCTGGGCTACTTCGCGGCCTCCGCCGTGGGCCACGGGGGAGCGGAGCTGCTCCGGCGAGTGGCTCCCGCCTGGATCGAGGACATGGAGGGCATCTCCACGCAGATCGGCGTGGGCGCGTGCGCCATCGTGCTCATCGTCTCGGGGGTGGTCATGATGATCTACCGCACCCCGGAGGTGGACGGCCTGAAGCCCGGCGACCCTGGGTATGACCGAGTTCCGGGCTTCTGGCGCGGCCTGACCGCCGCGGCGCACCGACCGAAGCCGCGGGCGAGCTGATCCCACGGAAACCGGGGCGGGCCCGAGGGCCTCACAGGGCCGCTCCCCGTGCGTAAGCATGGCAAAGGCGGGCTGAAAGCCCGCCCCGCCGCTTCTACGCTTCCACGCATGACCCCACGCAAGAAAACCCGCCAGATCGAAGTCGGCGACGAGCGCGTCGGCATCGTGAAGATCGGCGGCGACGCGCCCATCTCCGTCCAGACCATGACCGCGGGCTACACCCACGACGTGGACGCCTGCGTGCGGGAGATCAACAGGCTGCACGCCGCGGGGGCGGACATCGTCCGCGTCGCCGTGCCGGAGAAGAAGGACACGGAGGCGCTCAGGCACATCATCCCGCAGGTGCGCGTGCCGATCGTGGCGGACGTCCACTTCCACTTCCAGCGGGCGCTGGAGGCCGTGGAGGCGGGTGTCCACAAGATCCGCCTCAACCCCGGCAACATCCAGGACCGCGGCCAGGTGAACGCCGTCATCGACGCGTGCAAGGTCGCGCGGGGCGGGCGGGGCATCCCCATCCGCGTGGGCGTGAACGAGGGCTCGATCATCGAGCGCAAGGACAAGCAGAAGCGCATGAAGGAGCTGGGCGCGGTCTTCAGCGACCAGAAGCACGGCTATCTGCTCGCGATCATGATCGCCAAGCTCGAGGAGTACCTCGACATCTTCTACGAGCGCGACTTCTACGACATCGCCATCAGCGCCAAGTCCATGGACGCCTCGATCGTCGTGGACGCCTACACGGAGATCAGCCGCCGCTTCGACCACCCCCTGCACCTGGGCGTCACGCACGCAGGGCCGAAGGAGACGGGGTGCATCCGCTCCGTCGCCGCGCTCGCGGGGCTGCTCATCAACGGCATCGGCGACACCCTCCGCATCAGCTACGCCAACGACCCCATTTATGAGGTTCAGGACGGGCTGGAGCTGCTCTACTCGCTGGGCCTGCGTCCGCGCGTGGGCGTGGACCTCATCGCCTGCCCCACCTGCGGGCGGATCCAGGTGGACCTCTTCACGCTCATTCAGGACGTGCGCAAGGCCCTGGCGGAGAAGGTCACCATCCCGATGAAGGTCGCGGTCATGGGCTGCATCGTGAACGGCCCGGGCGAAGCGGAGGGGGCGGACGTGGCCGTCTTCGCGGGAGACCGGCGCGGCATCATTTACGTCCAGGGCGAGCGCGTCGCCAACGTGCCCGAGCAGGAGATCCTCCCGCGGCTGCTCTCCGAGTGCCTCGCCTTCCAGGAGAAGGTTCTCCGGGGCGAGGCGAAGCTGGGCGAGAAGAAGGTGGAGATCATCCCGCCCGACCCCATCGGCGAGCTGGGCAGCGGCTACGCCAGGATCGCCCGCTCCGGCGTGACGCCGCTGACCATCGGCGGGCGCTGAGCAGGTGCCGGGAACGCCTCGCACCCTCTGATTTTCAATGGAGTTGCGCCGCGGTTTGCAAATCTCAAGGCTCTTTTTTGCAAGAGCCGGCGTGCTGGTTATGGTATGGTCATGGCTTCATACCTCCCCGTGTGAATCCGTGCTCACACGTGCGGGGATGTGGCCGCGCCATCTCCCGCTGGCCGCGGCTGCGAAGTCCGGCGCCGCCCACCGTGGACGGTCACCGGGCCTGCCCGAACCGCGGGGAAGAGAAAGCGCACCGGTGACACAGCCGATCAGCCAGGAAGCGTTCCCGACGGCGGGGACGGCCCCGAACGACACCGTCACCTTCATCCCGCGCGGGCCGGCGGCGCCCGTCCCGCCGAACCGGCCGTGCACCATCGGCATGGTCGGGTGCATCGAGTCCGGCACGCTGGAGCCGCAGACCATCCGTGCCATCGAGAGCCTGCGGCTTTTCGGCGGCCGGTTCTCGCGCTGCGATGTGGTGCTGGTGCAGCCCCGCCCCGGCGCGCCGCTGATGGACAGCACCCGCGCCCGCCTGCGCGAGCTGGGGGCCGTCATCCTCGACGTGCCTTACCTCAGGCACTACCGCTGGCAGCACTTCATGAACAAGCTGCACGCGATGCTCTGGGCCGAGCGAACCCTGACCACGGACGTGGTGGCGTGGATCGACGGCGACCTCATCTTCCTCGACGAGCCGGTTGAGCTTGAGCTCACGAGCGACGAGGACGTCGTCGGCCAGCCGGAGATGGGCATCGTGGGCACCACCGGCCCCGAGGACGAGCACGAGGCCTACTGGGCACGCACGGCGAACCTCTTCGGCCTCCGCGTCGAGGAGCTTCCCTGGGTGCGTGCCGTGGGCGGCGAGCGCATCCGCCTCTACCTGAACGCCGGGCACTTCGCCTTCCGGCGGACGTGCCGGTTCGCGGAGGACTACTACGCCGACTGCGACAAGTTCCTCCGCAGCGGCGTGGCGAAGCACCACACCGAGGTCCACTTCATGGACCAGGTGGTGCTGAGCATGACCATCATGCGGCGTCAGCTGGCGTGGCGGGCGATGACGCTGGCCGGGAACTACCACACCACGCTCGTGGAGTTCTCCCGCTTCGTCGATCCCGAGCGTCTGCGCGGCGCGACGGTGCTGCATTATCACGACACCATGTACCCGGAGACCTGGGACGAGATGCTCCAGTGCCTGGAGCAGACGCACCCGCGCATCGCGGATTGGCTCAGGCCGCAGGGCCCGATCGTCGCCCCCGGCGGCTTCGGCCGCCACGCCGTCCGCGAGGCCTACCGGATCGCCCGCGGGGTGCACCGCCGGGTGTTTTACAGAATTCACGGCATTTATAAGCCGCCCAAGAGGCCCAACCTCAAGGCCTGACGCTCGCCGGTCGAGCCGCCTCCGCGGGTTATCCACCACGCACGGAATCGCTGCCATCCGGCTGCAACCGTGCGGCGCGGCCCATAAAGACCGCATGAGCGGCTGTTTATTTCACAACCCGACGGTGGACAGTCTGTGGCGCGCCGCGGGACCTTTGCACGGGTGCCCCGAACGCTGTACCGTCACGTCTGGTGGTCTCAGGGGATGAAAGGGTCGGTCATGGCTATGGAAAGCAGACGTGACGGACATCGGCTCGCGGGAACGCCCGAATCGCTGAGATCTCCGGCCTACCGGCGTCACGAGCAGGGCGAAGCGCGGCCCCGCCGGGCGCAGCCGATCGCCGCCGCCCTCGAGGCGGAGCTCGCGACCGCCCGCGCGGCGGCGCAGGCGCTGGCGCTGCGTCCGCGGAGCCGCTGCCGCGTCTCGCGCGTGCAGACCTGCCGGTGGGGCGTCATCGAGTCGGTGGACGAGGTGCTGGGCCTGCTGCTCCTGCGTCCCGCGCGCGTCTTCGTCGGGATGCACTTCTCCGGCCTGATCGCGGGCCCCGAGCGCCGGATCTTCGCGGAGCGCGCCAAGGTTCTGCTGGACTCCCCCGCGGGGACCGAATGGGAGACGCGGCTGATCGCCCCCGGCGCGCGCGTCGGCGTGAGCGTGGCGATCAGCGTCGAGCGTTCCGAAAGCTCGCTCTCCTGGTACATCCGCGACCTGACGGAGCTCCGCCTCGCCCAGGCGCGGGTGATGGAGCTGGAAGCCCTCAGGCTCGGCACGTAATCGGACGTCCCCACAGCGCGGGGGGAAGGTCCTGGGAGAAAGAAGGTTGCGTGCCGGCCGCCCCGCCGTAGACTGGGCGGATGGAAGCCCCGCCCCCCGGGGCCGTGCGTTTCTATTTGTCTGCACAAGGAGATGCGGGGATGGTCAAGGCGTGCGTGTCGGCGGCGGTGCTGTGTCTTGCGGCGGGATGGGCGATGGGGCAGGGGCCCGACGTGATCGTGGGCGACCTGCCGAGCGTGGATAACTCGCTGGGCACGGTGAACGGCCGGCGGCTCTACGCCGTGGGCACGACCTCCTGCAACCTCGGGTCCGAGCCGCTGGCGTGGGTGTCGAACACGAACCAGCACCCGGTGATCTCGCAGAACATTTACCGCCTGATGAACGGGCGCTTCGAGCAGATGGGGCAGGCGTGGCTGAAGCACGGGTTCTGCGCCCTGCAGGGGAACGTGTGCGCCTCCTGCACGCCGGGCGGCAACTGCAGCGCGCTCTTCCCCGGCTGCTCCGATCCCTACTCCGCGAGCCTCAACGGCACGCCGGGGGGCCTGGGGCCCAAGTCCGAGGTGAACCCGGTCACGGGCTACTTTCCCTATCCGTGGATCTCCAACGGCACCGGGGGCCTCAACTCCGTCCAGAAGCTGATGGGCGTGGCGGTCAGCGAGCTGGAGGCGGGCCTGGCGAACAACGCGCTGTGGTTCCTCTCGAGCATGTACATCCAGCCCGAGGACGCCGCGGCGGGGAACGACCTGAACAACCAGTCCTACCGGCGCGGCGTGGTCGCCCCCGGCACGTACAACATCACGATGGTGGACAACACGCAGCGGACGAAGCCCGCGATCTACGCGTGGCGCGACCACGGCCTGGGGGCCAACAGCCCCGACCCCAACGTGGTGATCTCCGTGGTCGACGTCCCCGGCGACGGCCGCTTCATCGTCGCCGCGAAGGCGACCAACACCGGGGGGACGAACTGGCACTACGAGTACGCGATCCAGAACTACAACTCCGACCGAGCGGCGCAGGCCTTCCGCGTGCCGGTGCCCGCGGGCACGACGGTCGTCTCCGGCAGCATCGGCTTCCACGACGTGGAGTACACCAACGGCGAGCCCTACAGCGGGGCGGACTGGACGGGCGTGGCCGCGGGCGACGCGGTGACGTGGGCCACGCAGACCTACGCCGCGAACGTGAACGCCAACGCGCTGCGCTGGGACACGATTTACAACTTCTGGTTCGACTGCAACCAGCCCCCCAGCGGCGGCGCGGCGACGATCACGCTCTTCAAGCCCGGCACGCCGACGAGCGTGAGCGTGGGCACGATCATCCCGAGCCCCGACGGCGTCTTCCACCCGCTCAACGACAACTGCGCCGAGGCGACGGACGTGGGCGCGGGCACGACGAGCTTCTCCAACGCCAACGCCGCCACCGACGGCCCCGAGGAGCCCGACAGCTGCAACGTGGCGGGCTACAACCAGGCGGGGGCCGACGTCTGGTTCCGCTACACCAGCGGCTCCTGCGTCAGCGGCCCCACCACCGTGAGCACCTGCGGCTCGGGCTTTGACACCAAGATCTTCGTCTACGAGGGGACCTGCCCGACCGCTCCGGGCGCGGCCATCGCGTGCAGCGACGACAGCAACACCTGCGGCACCGGCTCGCTCCAGTCGTCGCTGACCTTCCAGCACCAGCCCAACACCACGTACCTCATCCGGGTCGGCGGCTACAACGGGGCGACGGGCAGCGGCACGCTGACCATCACGCCCCCCACCTGCGGACCGGTGGCGCCCTCGAACGACGACTGCTCGGGGGCGATCTTCCTGGCCGACGGCGTGACGGTGACGGGCTCGACGGCGCTGGCCACCAACGACGGCACGGCCACCTGCGGCTCGAGCACCACCACGCGGGACGTCTGGTACGCCTACCGCCCGCTGACCTCGGGCACGGTGAACGTCAACACCTGCGGCAGCTCCTACGACACGGCGATCGCCGTCTTCACCGGCTCCTGCGGCTCGCTCACGCAGATCGGGTGCAACGACGACAACGCGGGCAGCGGGGGCAACAACGCCTGCGGCGGCGGCCTGTCCTCGGGCATGAACGTGAGCATGACGGCGGGGACGACCTACTACATCCGCGTCGCGGGCTACAACGGCGCGGCGGGGAACTTCAACATCCGCGTCATCGGCGGCGACGGGGTCGTGCCCGCCGCGAACGACAGCTGCTCCTCCCGCCCCGGCGTGGGCCTGGGCGAGACGCCCTTCAGCAACATCAACTGCACGACCGACGGCCCGGCGCACGCCCTGTGCAACGCCAACGGCAGCGGCACGATCACGGGCGACCTGTGGTACAACTTCCCCTCGACGCTCACCGGCACGGTGCGCATCGACACGTGCAGCGACGCGACGGACTTCAACACCCGCATCGCCGTCTACAGCGGCTCGGGGTGCGACAACCTCGAGTCGCGCCTGGTCGCCTGCAACGACGACTCCGACTGCGGTGCCGGCCGCTCCTCGGTGCTCGTCCCGGTCGTGGCGGGCCAGCACTACACGATCCGCCTGGGCGGCCACAACGGCGCGACGGGCAGCGGCGTCATGACGATCACCGACGTCACCGCCCCCTCCTGCGGCCCGGCGGACTTCGACGGCGACGGCGACATCGGCACCGACGCGGACATCGAGGCCTTCTTCGCGTGCCTGGCGGGCAACTGCTGCCCGACGTGCTTCGAGGGGGGCGCGGACTTCAACGGCGACGGCGATGTCGGCACCGACGCGGACATCGAGTCCTTCTTCCGCGTCCTCGCCGGGGGCGGGTGCTGATCGTGTAACGCGAAGGCCGCGAAGAGAAGCAAAGAAGAAGCGGGATCGAACGATCCCGCTTTTTTCATGGCCGCGCCGCGGAGCCGCGGCGCCCTCCCCCCGCCCCCCGGTGCCCGCCGC
>Ga0065721_10003837_pt1 | contig 101091 bp, 99 predicted proteins | sample Mesricmetagenome_FD_59108 | JGI IMG/M metagenome (GOLD analysis project Ga0065721, IMG submission 59108) | Mesophilic microbial community from rice straw/compost enrichment Sample: eDNA_1 v2 (version 2) | ecosystem: Engineered > Solid waste > Grass > Composting > Bioreactor | place: USA... | reverse complement strand
CCCTATTGTTGGAGTATTGTCAGGAAATGTCGCAATTGGTCCCGGACTGGTCCATGTCTGGGTAACGGAAGGAAATTCAAGAACTACAAATTCGTTGGGCTGAATCGTCGTAGTAATATTGATCGAATGATCATAGTCATCAAACGGCTGAACCAATCCCGTTCCGAAGCGCAAGAGCATCTGGTTCTCCAAAACAAATCGCACAGTGGCTCCCGTCATGGAAATCGGAAACGTATAAGGGTTCCACACCTGCACAAAGCACTGGCTTTCAATCGTCGTGGAAGCCGGATTAGTCCCCGTCGAAATCGCGGTTCTGACAAACCGTTGTGCGATCGCCGTCACCAATGGCAAAAGGTCCTTCCCTGCGGGTTCGCCGCCATTCACGAGAGTCGGAACCGAATCTTCGTCAATATAATCCACAATGTTGGCAGCCAACCGGTAAAGGTAACGATACTGATCCGCGGCTGAGAGGTTCGTCCTTAAGCTAGGTTCGCGGGAATAAAACTGCGGAAGGTTTGTCATAATAATCCTCCCCATCGTCTCGGCCGCATTGGTCGACCCCGGTTCGTAGAATCCCGGATTGGTCGCCATCACATTGATATTGTATTTGGGCCGATCGGTTCCCGGTATCACATCGTAGGTGGCGTTCGTCGTAAATGTGAGTAGGTGCTTGACGTTTTCGTAATTTGTCCGCGCCGAAAAGGCGTGTCCGAAGGTCTCCGGGGTCCAAACCTGGTTGCTCATGTTCACCAGATTTGTGGCTTCCTGCGGCGAAAGAATCGGGGCCGCGCTGTTGGTCAGAGCAACATCTTGGGGTCCGCTAAACCAGTTGGTCGCATTGGTAGCCGTCCCCCGGCCGTTGTGCAGAAGGGGATTCACCCGCGCATGTTCGTCCAGGACGATATAGGCATAGCGGGCATTGGTTTCCCCGAAGGAATTGGTCAGCGGCACCCAGGAAGCGCGGTAATAATTGGTATTCGAAGTCCTCTGAATATATTGATGTCGGGTATTGACGTCCGTGGAGTTGGAATTCGTCAGAGCGGTGAGAATATTGGCCAGTTGGGCCGACCAAGCGGGCGTGGCAAAGTTGGTTAGCGAAACCGTCGAGGAAACCAAAGGCATCAACTGGGCAGTGTTTGTCAGATTGGTTCTGCCGATTAAAAGAACGGGACCATAACCCACCGCATAGTTGGTTTGTCCGGTCACGAAGGAGGAATTTGTACCAAGGGCAAACTCAATCTGCCTGACGGCGGCCTCATAGCCGGCCTGAGCGGCGAGCTCGGCCTGCACGATATTCTTGAGACTCCTCGCCGTGAGCCGCTCGATCGCCATGCTCTGCATGAAGGCCACGACAATGGTACTCAGGACAACAATGACCAGAAGCGTCACAACCAGTGACGACGCCTTTCTCCGGAACCTCTGAAACAACAATTTCCTCATGGTTTGTCCTGCAGACGGATTCTTGTCGTGAAAACCTGCTCAACGGGGGCGATGAGATTCGTGAGGACGGCATTGGAGCCCGTCCAATCATCGACCGTCTCCAGCTTGCGGGACACATCCTGGTTCAGGGCTGTAACCGATACCTCAAGCAGATTGGGCATTGCTCCATAAAGGGCCGGGTTGTAGGGAACACAGTTTCCCGAAGCATCGAGGTGATAGGGAACCAATCGAAAGGCCTTGATGTTTCGCGCCAGAAGATCCGTCTCCGCACCGGTAATCGTCACATTCGCAAACAACGCGGAAGCCCCGCTGCTCAAATTGGAAAATGTTCCGTCACTGCTGCGAAAGTAGCGATACAGGTTCATCGACTTTCCGCCTCCCGAAGTAAGTGGGCCGCTGGAGGAATTTCCGTAGGCGAGAAAATACCCCACTTCGCAAAGATCCCCACGGTTGGCGGTGAATTCCTGCGCTGCAGCCGGCTGGGCCGAAAGGAAGAATATCGCACCGGCCCAGTTGGTGTTTTTCTGGACGTCGGATTCCTGCAGCCTCGCGAAGGCCTGCTCGTTGATGCGAATGAAATTGGTGTTGCCCCTGGCCACCGCATTGCGCAAATCCCGTTCCATCATGCTCAATGCCGCCCGCGCTTCCCGATAGGCCTCCACCCGGTTTTCGTTCTCCCGCCAAAGTTTGGTGCCGCTGTCGACCATGCTCATGAGCACAACGATCAAAAGGGATAGCACCGCCAAGGCGACGAGGATTTCCAAGAGAGTGAACCCCCTGAAAAACCCTTGGCCGGTGGCTTTCTCTTTTTTCATGCGTTATCGCTGACTCATCAGCGTGACAAAGGTATAACGGGAGCGGCTGGAAGACGGCACATTGGCCGGTGTCTCAATCGTCGCCTGAACGCGGGAAAGTCCGGTCATCGGATAATTAGCGACAACCTGAATCTCGCCCTTGAAAAAAGCACCCTCCGCATTGGAACCGATCGGGTTTCCATCGTGGTCGTAATACACCACGTTTGAACTCGAGTTGTTCAGATTGATCCGAAATTGGGGGGCAGTAATGTTTGTACCTGTGGCAATCAGCGCATTCGTTGCCGGCGTAGCCCGAAGGTCGCTGAAGATCTGCATGGCGATCTGGGCCGCTCTCGTTTCCCGCTGACTTTCCTGGGCGGACTTCATTGCAAGCGGGAAAAGCCCCATGATTCCGACCAAGGCAAAGGAAATGATCCCGAGAGCCAAAACAATCTCAACAAGCGAGAATGCCCATTTTTCACCTATGGTTGACCGGCCGTTCGTCCGAAGTGAGGAGATCCCGCATCGAAAGTACAGCAAGCCGTAAGCATTTCTCCTTGTCATGAAAACGACTCAATCTACTGAACAGTCGATACATCCAGCTGGCTGCGGCCGGTGTACGGGGACAGCGAAATGATCTCGAATCCCCCCGCGGCCTGTTTGTTACTGCTCAACAATGCCTCGGTCCCCCCTTCCCCCCGGATTCCCTCACTGATGATGAGCTTCCGGTAAGCTTTTGTCGTCGGGAAAGCCACCCCTCCCGTTTCATTGAAGACCACCGCGTTGAGCGATTCGCCGGCGGCCAGCACGGGCGGATTCGGCATGCGCGACTGATCAAAAATTCCGGACGAATCCACCGAAAGAATACTTTGACCGACCGCCGGTTGGTGCAAAAGCACTCCCTTGGGCAATTTGATCCAACGCGTCAACTGCTCATAACCTCCAGATCCCGATTCCGTTTCCCGAAGAACCATGATCGCATCGGATTCCGGAAAGATCCTTCGCCAGAAAACCACGTAGACCGGCCTGCCCGACTCAACAGCCGATACGCGCGCTTGTTCGAGCAGATTCATGACGGTGTTCACCGCTCCACGACGTCCCGCAGTGCTGGTCAAACCTGAGACGGCCGGAGCAAGCAAGGATACCATCAGGGCGATCACCGCCATCACCGCCAGCAACTCGATCAGACTGAATCCGCTGGCTGTCCGCAGGGTGGCAGGTCTCGTATTCATGGCCGTCGACATCCATCCTGCCCGGTATTGCAAGTCCCAGTCAAAAAGGATGTTGTGACAATATTGCCACAAACCCTGTCCAAAAGAAAACACGCTTTCATCCGTCCTCCTGATTTACTCTGTATTTACAGGCACCTCGCATAAATCAGGCCAACTTTCGGGCGCGGGGAAGAAATGTTAACGCAACATGTTGCTGGATTTCTGAATTGCTCGAGAGCAGGCTCCGATGTCAGGAGGCGGAGGGGAAAGGCGGAAATATTTCGACGCGCCCCGTGCTCCGCGACGGCGGGGAGAGGGGCAGCCGCGGGACTGACCTTGGAATTTTGGGACCAGCCGGAGGTGGTTCCTCCCGGCAGGCACGGGGCGCGGAATACGGGCCGGGGAGATCAGCCCCTGAGGGCCTTTTTCCAGATCCTGTCGAGGAGACCGCGGAGGCGGACGGTGTCCTCCCAGGCGCTGGGCCAGGTGGAAATGTTGTAGCCGGAGGGAACCGGGCCCATTTCGGGCACGACATACAATTCGCGACCTTTCTGCCGGCCCTTCAGCCAGAGGCGGAAGAGATCCTCGACGAAGGGAAGGTAATCCTTCACCTCGGGCGTGAGGCGTCCCTTTCCGTCGGTGACGGGAACCTGGGCGTGGTGACCGTTAAACGGCCGGCAGTGGAACTGGTCCGCGCGCTGGATGAGCGCGGGATGGGTGAGCAGGCGCCGGGAGAAGTTGTCCGGATGCAGGTGTTTGACGACCGCGAGGTGGGAAAAGTCCCACGTGAGCGGCAGCAGCCGGCCGGTGGCTTTCCGGAAGGCATCGGCGAGCGCGTAGGTTTTTTCCGGGGTTTCCGTGCAGAGGTCGCGATGGACCTCGATCGAGGGTTCCACGCCGATTTTTTCGGCGGCTTCGAACAGTGCGACGGCCATCTTCAACGCCTCGGGCGTGAGGGTGTCGTGTCGGCCCATGTGGACGTTGATGTAATGCGCTCCGGCGTCCCGCTGGGATTTCAACAATCGGGAAAATTCCGAAATTTTCGCGCTGGCCAGATACCCCACGACAAGCAGGTCGTATTTTTCCGCCAGTTTGCGATGTTCCGGTCCGGCCTGCGCGGCAAAACCGTCGAAGCCGGCCTCCTTGATCGCGGCGATCTGCCGTTCCAGGGACCAGGGGCGTTTCGGATGGGGATATCCCACGAGGGACCAGAGGCTGGCGATATGTCGGATTCGGGGCGTCATGGGCGGTGTAGAGGAAGGTGTCGATTCAGTTTTTCTTTCCCCGGCCGGGGAAGGTGAGTTCGGCGATGCCGGATTTGTCGAGTTCGCCAAAACCTTCGGCCACCAGGCGGTCGTATTGGGCCTTGGTGGCGGCGGCCAGGGGAAGGTTGAGGCCGGCGGCGCGGGCCAGTTCAAGGGCGATGCCGGAATCCTTGGCGGCATGGGCGGCGGAGAAGAAGCAGGAATGCTCGCGGTTCTGCATGTCCTCGCCGTCGGTTTCCAGCACGCGGGAATTGGCGCCCGTCTGGGAAAACACTTCGCGCAGCATGGTGAGGTCGAGGCCGAGGGCGGCGCCGAGGCCCAGGCCTTCCGCGAGGCCGGCGGTGTTGATGTTCATGACCATGTTGACGAGGGCCTTCACCTTCGCGGCCTCGCCGGTTTTGCCCACGTAGCGCAGGGCGGCGCTGAGGTCCCGCAGGAGCGGTTCGGCCCTGTGGAAGACCGCCTCGTCACCGGCGATCATCAGATACAGCGTGCCCTGCCGGGCCTGGGTGATGCTGGAGGCCATGCAGGCTTCGAGGGAGGCGGCGCCGGCTGCCCGGGCGGCGGTTTCGACATCGAGATGCACCTGGGGCGAGACGGTGGCGCAGTTGATAAAGATCTTGCCCGCGGCGTTCCCGAGCAGGTGGTCGGCCGAGCCGTCGAGTCCGAAAATACCGCGCATGGCCGGATCATCCGTCACCACCGTGAGGATCACGTCGCCGGTGGCGGAAAGTTCGGCCAGGGTGGCGGGGGCGGCGCAGCCGAGTTCGGCGGCCAGTTCGCGCGCCACATCGGAACGGACATCATAAACGCCGCCGATGGTGTACCCCTTGTCCTTGAGGCGACGGGCCATGTTGGCCCCCATACGACCGACACCGACGAATGAAACAGTCATGGCATTCAATGTTTGAGGTTGGGTGTTGAGGGGATGCAGAAAGAAAACGCGGGGCGGGGAACGACGTCAATCGTTACGATTCCGGGGAGGCCCGGAGACCGTCCCTGCGCCACGCCTGCCGCCCCCTGCTCACGGGAAGAACGGATTGACCTTTTTCTGCTCGCCCACGGTGGTGAGCGGTCCGTGTCCGGGACAGAGCACGGTTTCGTCGGGCAGGGAGAGGATGTTTTCCCGGTTGGTCCGGAGGGCGTCCTGATAGGAAACATTTCCGCCGCCCATCGAACCGGCGAAGATGGCGTCTCCCACGACGGCGATGGTGCGGGACAGTCCGCGAACAACGTAGGTGACACCGCCGGGCGAGTGGCCCCAGGTCGAGCGGGTTTCAATGGTGAGGTTTCCGACGTTGAAGGTCTTCTCTCCGGGCTTGAAGGTTTGGGCGCCCTCGAGCGGCTCCTTTTCGCCGATGTAGGCCTGGGCCCCGGTTTTTTCCACCAGGCGGTCGAGTTCGAGGATGTGGTCGCCGTGGGAGTGCGTGAGCAGGATGAGGCGGAGTTGGAGTCCGTGGTCGCGAATGGCATCGAGCATTCCCGTGGCATCGGTTCCGGTGTCGAAGGCCACGGCGTCGCGGGTGGCGGGGTCCCACACGAGATAGGAATTCACCGTCATGTCGTCAAACGGCGTGTTGAACTGGGAGAGTCCCTCGAGGAGCGGAATTTCCTCGGGTTCGTATTCTCCGCGTCCCAGCGCGACAACACGATCCGGAGCCAGTCCAAACACGCCGGCGAGGGCGCGGGCGCCGGGTTCGTCAAAGTTTCCGCCAAGCACGCCGTTGGCCACCATGGTGGAAATTCCGGCCTTGGCGGCGGCATCTTCAATGCCGAGGCCCAATCCGCGGCGGGCCTTGGACAATATATCGGCAAACGTATCTTCGAGAGGCAACTTCATGGGGATGTCGGGTGTTTGCCCTTAAGATGTAAGCGATTTCCCCTTGTGGGAAGAGGAATTCTGCCGGCTCCCGCGCAGGGAGGTCCGCCCGTTGGAGTTCACGCTTCAGCGTACCCCCGGCCTCCCTCCAGCATTTCCGCTTTTCACCGTTTCCGCCTAGACTCTTCTTCCGCGGAACTGGTGGTGCAGGATGAGGTAGAGGACGATGAAAAGGGCCAGGGTGGAAACGATCAGGACGCCGAAGTTGAACCAGATCACGCTGAAACGCAGACCGAGGTATTCCTTGACCGGACCGAAGAAGACATTGAGGTGCCGGCGGCCGGGGAGGTCGTTGCGGTAGTCCGCCTGTTCCATCTCGGCCTTGGAGACGAGATCGGTGATCTTCGTGTTGGTGTACAGCTGCTCGGCGGAGACCTGCTTTTCGAAGGGCACGCCGCCGACCTTGGGGCGCAGCTTCTTGCGGTTGAACGGGGCGCCCTTGATCACGGCGTCGATCTCCCTGAAACGGCGTTCGAGGGACCGGACGTCCCTGTCCCGGAGGCCGGAGAGGATGGCAAGGAGATCCTTGAGATCCTCGAGCCGCTCGTCCTCGGCTTCGGTGGGGTTTTTCAACGCCGCAAGGGCGTCGATCTGCTTCTGGATCTTCTCCTGCCGGCGGGTGAGCGGATTGAGTTTGGCCTGGGCGTAAACGAGGGCCTCATAGGACCAGCGCATCGGCATGAGTTCGCAGATGAGCGGCACCTGGAGGTCGCTGCGCGGTTCCATGGCGGTGCCGGGATGCCGGTCGGCCCACTGCCGGATCACATAGACGATGTCCATGTTGCGGTTCATGTCCTCGTATTTGATCAGGGCCCCCGCGAGGATGATCTGGGGAATGAGGACCACCGGAATGGCCAGCACGGCGGTCTTGGCCTCGTTGACCAAGGAAGAAATGACCAGTCCGATGGCCACACCGCTCATGGTGGTGAAAAACATGGCCATGAAGACCAGTCCAAAGACGCCCCGCACCTCCAGCAGGGCATTGCCGACCAGGGTGAACAGCATGCACTGGATGACGGCAAAGGCGGCGAGGGTGAGCGCCTTGGCGAGGATGTAGTAGCTGAGGCGGATGTTGAGATTGCGCTCGCGCTGGAGCACGGGCTTGTCGCGCGTGATGTCGTCCACGCTGTTGGTGAGCCCGAGGAACATCGCCACCACAAGCGCGAGGAACAGGTACACCGGGATGTGGTAGGCGGAGGCGAAGTCGTAGCGTTCCCCCTCGGAGTGCCGCAGCACAAAGCCGATGAGGAGGGCCAGGGTGGGCGCGGCAAGCAGCGTGATGAGCAGGTTGGCGCTGTTGCGCAGCTTGCTGATGAACGCGCGCTTCAGGAGCACGGAAAACTGGCGCCATTCCTCGCGCCAGCGCCAGGGTTCGCGCCGGCGGGAGGTCGGCGGCGGCAACTGGGGTTGCGCCTCGCGGGGCGTCGGCGGCGACTGGACGTCCTTCATGAGGCGGTAGGCCTCGTATTTGTCCCGCCAATAGTCCGGGGAATACCGGCGCGCCGGCACTAGCTGGCCGCGATTGTTTTCCTCGAAGATGATGTCGCCCGAGAGGTCGCGCAGCGGTGTCTCGAGGACGTCGAAAATGAATTCCGGCCGGGTGGTGCCGCAGGCCTCGCAGGTGCCGAGTTCCGTGCCGAAATGCTGCTGGTGCTCGGCCTCGGCGAAATATTTCAACATCTCCTGCGGCGTGCCGAAGAAGACGAGCTTGCCGCCCCGGTCGAGCAACGCCGCCTTGCTGAACATCTGGAAGATCTTCGAGGTCGGCTGGTGGATGGTGACCAGGACGATCTTGTTGTGGGACAGGCCCCGGATGATTTCGATGACGTGCTCGGAGTCCTTCGAGGACAGTCCGCTCGTGGGCTCGTCGAAAAGATAGACGTCGGCCGAACTGATCATGTCGAGGCCGATGTTGAGGCGCTTGCGCTCGCCGCCGGAGAGGGTCTTTTTGTCCGGGGGACCGACCACAAAATTGCGGCGCTCGTTCAGGCCGAGTTCGGCCAGTTTGCTGTCGATGCGGCGGCTCCGCTCGCGGCGGCTGAGGTGCGGCGTGCGCAGGGCGGCGGCGAAATCGAGATTTTCCTCGATGGTGAGGTGTTCGTCGAAGGCGTCGTGCTGCGGGATGTAGGTGACGTATTTCCGCAGGCTGTCATTCGAATAGAGCGAGCGGCCGTTCAGCAGCACGTCCCCCTGCACGGGCGGGAACTGTCCGGCCAGCGCCCGCAAAAGCGTGCTTTTTCCGCATCCGCTCGCGCCCATCACACAAACCATCTCCCCGCGCTGGAGGGTGAAGGAAATGCCGTCCACCGCGACCTGTCCGTTGCGAAAACGGCAGACGAGATCGCGCACCTCGAGCGAGCGGATGATGTTGCGTTCCTCCTCGATGAGGCGTTCGGAAAAATTGCACCGCAGAATCTGACCGGAATCGATGCGGATGGTGTCCCCGTCGGCCAGCGGCGCAGAATTCCGCACGGGCACGCCGCGCACGAGGATCGGACGGTCCGCCTGCAGCACCTCCACCCGGCCCTCCTTCCGCTCGTAGTCGCAGTAGATCTTCAGCAGCACATCGCCGCCCGTCCCGGGGGAAAGCAGGATGTCGTCCTCCTCGAGCAGACCCGGGTTGTTGGAAACCAGATATTCGCTCTTCGAGGCCTTGAGCTGGAACCGTCCGCCGTAATGCCGGGCGCGCCGGCGCAGGTCTCCCAGGTCGAGTTCGCTGTCGTTGTGGAAGATGATGTTGTCCTCGAGGGTCGCCTCGACGGTGCGCCCCTGCGTGAGCCGCACACCGTTGAGCACGGCGTCCACGTCCTTCAAGGCCGTCACCTTCACCCGCAGGCCAAAGGTCACCTCAAGGCAGGCGTCGCGCGTCCGGTTTTTCTCCAGTCGCACCTCGTCGTCCTCGGTCACGGTGACAAACAACTGCGGCAGGGAAACGTTCTTCTTGGCGTTGAAATAAAAGATCAGGTCCTGGTGGGTGAGAACCTGGTCGTCGATGAGGATGCGCTGACCCGTGAAAATCCGGCAGAGGTCGCCCTGCTTGAGCACGCGCCCCTGGACGATGATGTTGCGGCCGCTGAGGTTTTTCAGAATGACCAGTTCCTTGTAGCGGTAGGCGAGAATGCGCTCCTGGTCATGGAGACCGCGTAGGGCCACGTCGCAGGTTTCCTGGGGTCCGAAGCTGACCGCCTCCAGCGGCGAGGCGCCCTGATGGTAGATGCCCGTGTCGCCCTGTTCATTGGCATTGAGCTGGTAAACGATGTCGATCGCCTGCGCCGCCATGCCGAGCTGGGACATGAACGAGTAGTAGGAAATGACCTGTTCCTGCTTGAGACCGGCCTTGGCAATGAGGTCGTACAACTGCACCCCGAGCAGGATGCGGCGCTCCTCGTCGAGCTCCGTGGCCAGCTTTTGCGCGATGGCGTTGAGATCCTGTTGTTCGTGCAGGGCCTCGCGAAACAATTTGCGCAACTCCGAATAGACGGCGTCCGGATAATCGTAGCGCAGGAAGCCGAGGCTGGAGTCGATTTCCTCCTCGAGCAGTTCGCCGTCCACCCGGGCAAAGGCGGCAAATACCTTGATGAGGGTGGGCAGCAGGTTGGGGCTCTCCGCAACGGTGCGTGGCTTGCGCAACAGGCGTCGCATGACGCGTCGGCCGGCCGCGCGCGCCCTCGACGCGAGAAGAAAAAGCCCCTCCAGACGCCGCTGAGTGCGACTGGGAGGTTCCGGTGCTGCCACTTCCATTTCCCCGCAGCGTAGGCCTCGATCGGGGGGAATTCAAGGAACGCCGCACGGCGGGAGGGAGATTTCGGCCGGCGCCGCGAAACGGGGGGACACGGGCGCGGGGCCGCGACGGAGAAAAGAGGGCACTTTCAACGCCTTGTTGCAAGATGCCGGCTTTTGCGGATAATGGACAACCCTACGTATGACCACGACAGCAGCCACCGAGCCGCAAGCCGCCGCGCGACCGCTGGAGAATTTCCGCATCCGCGGGGTGACACGGCTCATCACCCCTGCGCAGATCAAGGAGCAGTTGCCTGCCACCCCGGCGCAGATGGAAACCATCCTCAAGGGCCGCGAGCAGGCCCGCGCCATCCTGCGCGGAGAAGACGACCGCCTTCTGGTCGTTTGCGGCCCGTGCTCGATCCACGATCCCGAAGCGGCGCTTGATTACGCCCGCCGCCTGGCCGCGCTCAGCCGCGAGGTGGCCGACCGATACTTCGTGGTCATGCGTGTCTATTTTGAAAAACCCCGCACCACCGTCGGCTGGAAGGGGCTCATCAACGATCCGTTGATGAACGATTCGTGCGACATGGCCCACGGCATCGCCCTGGCCCGCAAAATCCTTCTCGACGTCGCCGGCCTCGGCCTTCCCGCGGGCACCGAATTTCTCGATCCCATCATCCCGCAGTATCTCGCCGACCTCATAAGCTGGGCCGCCATCGGCGCGCGCACCACGGAGTCCCAGACCCATCGCGAGATGGCCAGCGGACTTTCCATGCCGGTCGGATTCAAGAACGGCACCGACGGCAGCGTGCAGGTCGCGATCGACGCGATGAAAAGCTCGCGCACGCCGCACAGTTTCCTGGGCATCGACCAGGACGGCGCCACCAGCATCGTCAAGACGACGGGCAATCCCGACGGCCATGTCGTCCTGCGCGGCGGGCGCGACGGCACCAACTACGAGGCCCATCATGTTGCGGCCGCCTGCGAGGCGCTGCGCAAGAACGGCCTGCACCCGGCCGTGATGGTCGACTGCAGTCACGCCAATTCCGGCAAGGATCCCAACCGCCAGCCGGTCGTCTGGAACAGCATCCTGGAACAGCGCGCCTCGGGCCGCCGGGAAATCATCGGCGCCATGCTCGAGAGCAACATCCACGCCGGCTCCCAGCCGCTTGGAACCGATCCGTCCGCCCTGAAATACGGCGTCTCCATCACCGACGCCTGCATGAGCTGGGAAATGACGGAGGAATTGCTCAGGAAATGACCCCGGGTGCCGGGGGATGAGGGAAAATCCCGGCCGCAATGCGGGCGCCTTTTCCCTCCCTCCCCCAGCGGGCACCCCGCCTCCGGACTCCGATGCTCCTTTCCGCCGTCTCCTTCGCTGCGATTGATTTCGAAAGCGCGGGAATCCGAAGGGGCGGCACGGACGTGGCGGTGCAGATCGGCGTGGCCCGCATGACCGGCGGCGCGCTGGGTGAGACCTTTGTGAGCTACCTCGCCACCGACCAGCCCATCACCTGGAGCGCCCAAAAGGTGCATGGCATCCGCCGGGAGGATCTCGAGGGCGCGCCCACCCTCACCGCGCTGTGGCCGCAGTTGAAGGGCCTGCTCGAAGGGTGCTGGATCGTGGCCCACGGCGCGGCCACGGAAAAACGCTTTCTGAGGGCCTTTCCGTTTCATGGATTCGGTCCTTGGATCGACACCCTGAAACTTTCCCGCGCGGTCTGGCCGGACCTGCCGTCCCACGCGCTGGGCGATCTGATCGCCACCCTCGGCCTCGAAGGGGAACTGCGCGCCGCGCACCCCGGCTTTCGCTGGCACGACGCCCTTTCCGACGCGCTGGCGTCCCTCATCCTGCTGCGCCATGTCGTGACGGCCACCGGCGTGGAAAACGAGCCGCCGGAAATCCTCCTGCGGGCCGACGATTCCTTTCACCACCGGCTCCGCGCACAAAACCCGCGGCCGTCCGCCATCCCGGAACCTCCGCGCAATTAAATTGCCTTTCCTCCCCGCCAAGGAGCATGATGGGGAGATGAAAATCGCCCCCCTGGCCGTGGCGCTCGCGTTCGTCACGCATCCCCTTTTCGCGTCCGAGGAATCCCACCGGGCCGCCGTCGAACAGCTCTTCGTCACCATGAAAATGAAGGAGCAGTACGAAACGAGCCTCCTCGCCGGATTCAATGTGGGCGCCTCGATGAGCGACCGCCGACTCGCCAACCTTCCGCTCGAGCAGCAGAACAAATTCAACGCCGGCATGGAAAAGGTCCGCAGCCGGGCCCTGGAACTCATGGGCTGGGACGCCGTGAAGGAGGAAATCACGCAGCTTTACATGCGCACATTCACCGAGGAGGAGGCCGTCGCCATCACCAAGATGCTCGCCACCCCCACCGGCCAGATGCTGCTCAGCAAGCAGATCAGCCTGCTCCCGGACTCCATGGCCATCGGTCAAAAAAAGGCCCAGGCCATGATGCCCGAGATCATGCAGATCATGCAGGAGGCCATGCAGTAGTGGAAAGCGCCCGGCCGTCCCGCGCCGGGGGAAAACAACTCCCCGCAGGCGCCGGCGCCAGGAAGCTCCCCACGGAGGTCAGCCCCGGAAATCCCGTTTCCGCCTTCCGCTTTCCTCTTTCCGCTTTCCGCTTTCCGCTTTTCCCCTGCCGGTCCCTTCAGCGGACATTCTTCGGTTCGGTGACCTCGCGGAGGGTGACCGACGGTATGGAAGAGATCGAACCCACGGTGGGCCGGGTGCGAATCCATTCGGCGAACTTGTGGGCGGAGGGTTTGAGTTCCCGGACGTAGGTTTCCGGGTTCATCTTGGCCAGGCCGAAGGTGGCTTTGTAGCCGTAGTGCCATTCGTAGTTGTCGGCCAGCGACCAGGCAAAATACCCCCGCACGTCATACCCTTCGCAAATCGCCCGTCCGATGGCGGCGAGGTGATTTTGCATGTACCAGATGCGTTGTTTGTCATCCGTGGTGGCGATGCCGTTTTCCGTGATCATCATGGGCTTCCGGTAGCGCGTCGCCACGCGTTTGATTTCCTTGTAAAGGCCGTCCGGATTGATGCGCCAGCCCATCATGGTGAAGTTCGGACCGCGGCGATACGGGGCGGCCAGCAGCGACAGGGGTCCGGGTCTTTGCGAATAATAATAATTGATCCCGATGATGTCGCAGACGTCGTAGATGCGGTCGAGGTGATCCGTGTTGCCATGGATCATGGTGTTGTAAATCAGGCCGCCGGGATCGAGCGGGGCGCGCTCCCACCACGGCAGGGCCTCCACGCTGACCACCTGGGCGGTGGGATTGATGGCCTTGATGCGGGCCGCGGCGTCCCGGAACATCGCGGTGCTGGCGTCGATGGCCTTCCAGTAATGCCCCACCGCCAGCATCATGGCCGGCGGCCACTGGCCCACCAGATACGCCGTGATGATCTGTCCGTTGGGTTCGTTTTGCGGGGCGTAATATTTCACGTGCGGCCCCATCGCGCGGACCATCTTGTCGACATAGACATTCCACCGCTCACGCGCCAGGGGGTGGAGCCAGTTTGACCGGCCGGGATTCTTTTTGTCGTAAAGCCAGTCCGGGAAGGTGAAGTGCCAGAGGCACACAACCGGCTCGATGCCGGCCCGCCTGAGTTGGCGGGCCATCCCCACGTAACGGGCGATGGCCTGTTCGTCAAAGACGCCCGGCTGGGTCTCCACGCGCCCCCATTCAATGCTGAACCGATAATGGGTGGGACGGATTTTTTTCAGCGCCTCGAGGTCCTTTTCGAAATGGGTCCAAGTGTAAAGCGCATTGCCCTTCGGCGGAGCCTTGCCCTGGGAAATGAGCACGTCCCAGTCGGTGTAAAAATAATCCTTCTGTCCGGGCTTCACCGCCGGGTCTTCATACTGGTAGCTGGAGGTGGAAAATCCCCAGGCAAACTTTTCCTTCGCCCGCGGGGCGGGACAGGGACCCGAGACCTTCGGTTCGGGATCGAAGGGGCCGAGGGGATTCAGCCAGTTGGCGCAGCCGCTTACGAACAAGACGGCGGTCAGGGCGGAAAGTCCGGATAAGCAGCGTGGCATGGGGCGGGGAAATAGCAAAATGTCAGATCAAAAATCCAGCGCATGGACGGCATGCATGTCGAAACCCGACGGGATGCGAAACGCTGCTGGCGACACGACGTGGACGTCCGGGTGGTCTCACCATTTGTCCCGGTTGACCAGCAAAATCCCGCGCGGCGGCAACTTCCCGACGACGCAGGTTGCAACGGACCGGCTTTTCCCATTCTAATCGGCCCCATGCGGGGAATCACAACACGAACCGAAGAGGGCGAAACTCCGCCGCCATCCCATCATGGCCGGCGCGCCCTGTTGCTGGCCGTGTGGATTCTCACGGCGGGAACGGCGCTGTGGGCCTTCCTTTTCCATCGGACGACGGTGCAGGAGCATCTTGCGGAGACGATGTCGATTTCCACCGTGGTCGCCGCCTCGGTTTATCTGCTCCTGAGCAGCCTGCGCGGGTTCACCTTCATCCCCGCGGCCCCGCTGCTGGTTCTGGGGCTGGCCTTTTTTCCGCCGCTTCCGCTTTTTCTCCTCACCCTCGCCGGCATCATGATCTCCTCCGCGATCATCTACTGGTTCTCAGGCGCCCTGCATCTGGAGGAGGTGTTCAGCGAGCGGTATGCCCGCTGGATGGATCGCATCCACTCCCTGCTCCACAAGCGGGAACTGCCGGTCATCACCGCATGGTGCCTGATTCCGGTCACCCCGGCCGACCTCATGGTGTATGCCTGCGGCGTCCTGCGGATCAGTTTCCTCAAAACCATGCTCGGCGTGGCCATCGGCTGCGGCATCAACTGCGCCGTGGTGATTTTCCTCGGCGACCAGCTCCTGCGCTTCCTGCAGGTGAAGGGATGAGGAAAAGGGAAATGCGGATTGCGGAAGTGAGAACGGAGGATCAGCCGCCCGGCTGACCCGGAAATCCGGAACCCTCCCCGCCCGCCGACTCCACCATGCCCGAATTCGCCGAAGTCGAATATTTCCGCAAGCAGTGGGATCCCGGACTCGGAAAAACCGTGCTCCGCATCGCCTGGCATCCGCAGGTCCGCATCTTTCGCGGCATCGAACCGAAGACATTTGTGCGCACCCTGACCGGGGCCAGGTTGATTTCCTCCGGGGCCCATGGGAAACAGATGTTTTTCCGCCTCGATCGCGCCGGCCTGGGCATTCATCTCGGCATGACCGGCAGACTGTTCACCGCCGGACCCGATTTCTCCCCCGGCCGGCACGACCACCTCGTGATGTTTCAAAAAACACACGCCTTGGTCTTCAGCGATTTCCGCCTTTTCGGACGGGTGCTCTTTCACCCGGGGCCGGACGAACCCGCCTGGTGGAGCGAAAGGCCCCCCGACATCCTGTCCCCGCAATTCACGCGGACCGCCGTGGCCGACTTCCTCGCCCGACGAAAAGGCACGCCCGTCAAAACCGTCCTCCTGATGCAGGAACGCTTCCCGGGGGTGGGAAACTGGATGGCCGACGAGATTCTCTGGCGAGCCCGGATCGCCCCCACCCGACGGTGCGGAACCCTTTCTGAACAGATTGTGAATATCTTGTGGAAAGAGACGCGCGAAGTCTGTCGTCAGGCCCTGCGGATCATCGGCAAAAATTTCGCCGATCCGCCCGATTCCTGGCTCTTCCCCCATCGCTGGGAGAAGGGCGGAACATGTCCGCGCTGCGGACTGGAACTGCGCCGCGAACCCATCGGCGGACGCACAACCTCCTGGTGTCCGCATTGTCAATCCTGAAGATGATGTTTTTGTAACTTNTTANAAATAAACGTGTTATAAAATCTCCAAATTTTCCGCTTTCCCGTCCACAAACTTCCCTCCGGTCGCCCAAACGCCGTTTGGGAAATCGCCTGTGGCCGGCGAAGCCTGATAAAAAAAGGCTCGCAACCGGACGCGGCTTTTTGACCCGCATCAAATCAAGCGCCGGCCCTGTGGCGGCTCTCCGGACTTGTATTTATGAGGCTGTGAACAGATTGGCTTTTCGGCTCCGCCTGAGGAGGCCGTAGGGGACAGCCCTCACCCGGCGGGAGGACCGGAAAACAGGGCCGCATTTCCCCTCGTCATCGGCATCCGGCGCGACCGTCGGCCACAGGTGGGCCGGCGTCTGCTCAATAGACAATCAGCGCCCTGACGGGAGTGGGTGCAAGGAGAGTGCGGCCGCCGAGGAAGCCGAGTTCGATGAGGAACTGGGCCTGGACGACGGTTCCGCCGCATTTCTGAATGAGCTTGATGGCGGCGGCCGCCGTTCCGCCGGTCGCAAGCAGGTCGTCAATGAGGGCGACCCGTTCCCCCGGACGGAAGGCGTCGGTGTGGACCTCGATGGCGGCCTCGCCGTATTCGAGCTGGTAGGACAGGCTCTCTGTTTTCCACGGCAGCTTGCCGCGTTTCCGGATGGGAACAAATCCGAGTCCCAGGCGGTCGGCGACGGTGGAGCCGAAGAGAAATCCCCGCGCGTCAATGCCGGCGATCTTTTCGACACCCAGCCCTTCGCAATCGGCAACGAACCGGTCCACGGCGAGGCGGAGCAGTTTGCCATCGGCGAGGATGGGTGTGATGTCCTTGAAAAGGATGCCCGGCTTGGGGAAGTCGGGCACGTCCCGCACGGCGGCGCGAAGGGGATCGGATTCCATCGTCGGCTAGTCGCCAAAGGAGATTTCCACCGCCCGCGCCGCCTGCACCAGCTGGCCCTCGGGATCGACCCGGCGGAGACGGTGAACGGCATGGGAAATCGGCACCTCGTAGGTCTGGTAGTTCTGGTAACTCACCATGGTGCCGAACTTCTTTTCCTGGATGAGTTGGACGGCCTTGACACCGAAATGCGTGCCGAGGATGCGGTCCATGGCCGTCGGCGCCCCGCCCCGCTGGAGATGACCCAGCACGCAGGTGCGCACCTCCTTGTTGGTGTGCTTCGCGATTTCCTCGCCCACCACTTCGCCGATGCCGCCAAGGCGGTGTTCCCCGCTGGCCGTGGCATGGCGGTGCTGACGGCCGTCCTTGGGCGAAGCGCCCTCGGCCACCACCACCATCGTGCTTTTGGCACCCTCCCGGTCGCGGCGCAGCACCTCCTCAACCACCTTGCCGTATTCGAAGGGAATCTCCGGAATGAGGATCACATCCGCTCCCCCCGCCAGACCGCCGTAGAGGGCGATCCATCCGGCGTGACGTCCCATCACCTCCAGCACCATCACCCGCTTGTGGCTGGTGGCGGTGGTGTGAAGACGGTCGAGGGCGTCGGCGACGCAGGCGACGGCGGAATCAAAGCCGAAGGTCATCGCGGTGGCCTCGAGGTCGTTGTCAATGGTCTTGGGAACGCCGATGACGGGAATGCCGTTTTCGTGGAGCTGCAGGGCGGTGGTCAGCGAACCGTCCCCGCCGATGGCCACGAGGGCGCTGAGGCCGAGGTTGTGAAAGGTCTGTTTGGCCTTGTCGATGATCTCCTGGGGAATGAGGGCCCGGTCCCCGGAGCCGACCTTGGCCACAAAATGGCCGCGGTTGGTGGTGCCGAGAATGGTGCCGCCGAGGTGCATGATGCCGGCCGTATTGCGGCGGTCGAGCGGCGTGTAGTCGCCGGGAGGGATCAGACCTTCGTAGCCGTCGCGGAAACCGATGACTTCCCAACCGAGTTTGTCGGAGGCACGACAGATGCCGCGAATGACGGCGTTGAGACCGGGGCAGTCGCCGCCGCTCGTAAGCACGCCTATGCGAGTTTTTGGTGGCATGAGAAATTACAGTGCGAGGTTGCTTTTGGTTTTTCGTCCGGCGGCCGCCCATTGATCGTAAAAGACCCAGCCCTGCCTGATGAGGGCGAGCCCTTCGCCAAAGCGGTCGCGGGAACCGAGGACCACCACAATGATCCGACGCGGGGTGACATACACCGTGTTGCCATCGCGGGTCACCTCGGGTTTGCGTTCGGAGGAGAGGATCACGCAATCCCCCGCCTTGGACGTGCGGCCGGTCTTCACGCCGTCGATGCCGTATTGGTCCAGGAGTTCGTTGGTATTGCGAAGCTCGGTGGGGTTGTCGACCCCGTTCCGGTAAATGTGCACCGTGCGGATCTTCTGCGACACGAAAAACGGAAAATCCGCCTCGCTGTAGGCATAGCGGGTGAGCCGCGCCATGTCGGCGGCGGTCGAATACGGCAGGGCGCCTTCGGAATAGCTGTCGAACCCGGAGGGATTCAAGAAGAGGGTGCGCTTCATGCCCAGCGTGCGGGCCAGGGCGTTCATGTGCGACACGAAGTTGCCGATGGGATCGAGGTTCTGGGTGTTGGGGAGGCGGGCGCCGACGTATTCGGCCAGGGCGGTGGCGGCGACATTGTCCGAAGCCATGAGGGCGCAATAAAGCAGGTCGCGGAGGCTGAGCCGGTCGCCTTCCTGGAGCCCGACCGGGTTCACCCCGGCCGCGCGGAGGGCCCGGGCGCTGATTTCCACCTGCTGGCTGAGATCCTGCTTGTTCAGTTGCGCCCAATCGAGGACGACCATGGCTGTGGCCACCTTGGTGAGACTGGCCACCTGCACCTTGGCGTCCGCATTCTTCGAGGCCAGGATGTGGCCGGTCTGATTGTCTACGACGATGTAATTGTTCGCGGCAATTGCGCCGGCAATCTGGCCAAATACCGCCAGGAGAGCGAGCAAGGATCGGGCAAATGACATCACCGTCGCAGAGTATCCGCGGGTGAAACAAGATCAATTCCCCTTTTGACCCCGGGCGAATTTCCGGGGGAATTTTTCATTTCTGATACCACGAGACCCCCTTCGCCGCCGCCGTCGCCTCGAGGGATTCCGGATCGTTCACCAGCTCTTGCCGGGTCACCGGCTGCACGTGACCGTCGCAAAACAGGACAAACGCCTCCGCGTTCGGGCTGGTCGGACGCCCACCGCCCTGGCGGAAGACCACCTCCTCCGGCCCGATGGCCGGCGAATACCCGTCGGTTTCGGTCAGGAAAACCACGTTGGCGGGATGGTTGATTTCGTAAATGCGGAAACTGCGCCCCCCCTCCTGCGGCTGGAGGAATTTGTTCATGCCGTAGTTGAAGAAAAACACGGCCGGGTCCCAGACCCGCACGGGCTGCGAGGCGGGGTCGATCCAGAGGGAGGGCACGCCGGGGCGCGGACGCCTCCCTTCCGGCAGATCCGCCAGGGCGGTCTGCGAAATATACGGCGGCAGGGCGTTGTACCAGGCCTTTGCCTGCTCCGGGGTCACCGGATCGGCGCCGATTTCGGGAAGCTGGTTTTCGTTGTCGATGAGGTAAAGGTTCAGGGCGATGCCCCACTGCTGAAGGTTTCGCGAACTGGCCGTGCGCGTGGCGTCCGCCTTTTGCTTCATCAGAATGACCGAAAGCATCACGGCAAGCACCACGAGGATGCCGAAGGCGATGAGGATCTCGCGCAGCGAGATGCGTTTTTCCGATCTGGCCAGGTAGATGCTCATCAGGGCGCCGGTTCCGCGGTTTGCTTCCATCCTGCGGGAACGCTGCCGGAAAGATCCGGCCGCGTTTTCAGATAGGCGATGAAATGGTCGAATTCGGAGTTCCCGCCGGTGACGCGGAGGGCGTCCGGGGGCAGCCCGAGTTTGGCAACGATGAGGCGTCCGAAAAATTGCGACGTCGTCACGGTGAGCGTTTCGCCGGAGGGGAGGTCCTCCCTTTCCAGCACCACCAGATCCAGTTCCCGGGCCACGGTGGCGAGTTGTTCCCGGGTGAGGGAGATCTGAATGATCGGAGTGGTCCAGGGCAGGCTGTTGAAGACCTCGCTCGCCCGCAATTCGCCGGCGGGCCAGTCGGTGCGGATGGAGTGCCGCGAATACACCGCGGCGTCGGTTCCCGGCACGGCGGCCAGGGCGCCGAGGAAAATCCGGAGGATGGTTCCCTCGCCGACGGTGTCGGGCAGGTCGCCGAGCGGCGCATCCGCCGCCGCGATGGCCGGGGCAAAACGCGCGATTCCTTCCACCACCTTCCCATCGGCCGGGGCGGTGTTGGCGGTCATGGGCAGCAATTGGTGCCGGAGCACCTTCCAGCCGCGGTCGGTGCGTTTGAGATCCATCCGCGCGAGGGCAAAACCGCCGTTGTTCCGCAGGATGTTGACCGAAACCGGCGGCTGCCAGTCGAGGAATCCGCTCGAGGTCCAGACATCCCGTTCGTTCCCGCCGTAGATGCGATGCGCCAGGATCGCGTTGACCCCCAGGCTCTGCAATTGCTGCAGAAAGGCCTCGGGCGGCCGGGTGGGCGACTCGAATTTCATCCAGCTCAGCAGGGTCAGGCTGTCGCGGGGGCGTTCACCCAGCGAGGCCAGCACCCGGCCGTAGTCCCGCACGGGAACCACCGCGGCGCCGGTCGTACCGAACTGCGCGGGAAAACGCTCGGGGTATTTGTCCGGACCGGTGTCGCCGTAAAAGTTGGCCAGCAGATACACCGGCAGGCCGGCCAGATCGATCTCCGCCCCGAAGGCCGATCCCTTCGTGGCGGGCTGATTGTCGGCGTCGGCAAACGGATTGAGCACCCGGGCGCGGATTTTCTCCAGGGTGGAGGGCTGCACGGCGTGATCAAGATTGCTGAGAAACACGGCGTCGTAGCCGGTCTCGTTGAAAAAGGTCACCATGTTCTCCGAGCCGGTCACATGGGCGGCAAAGGAACCGGTCAGGCTGTCCCCGAGATCCACCAGCAACACACGCGCGCCGGTTTTGGCCGCCTCCTCACGCACCTTGCGCACGTAGCCGGCCAGGTATTGGTAATGCTGGAGCGGCGCGAGCGACTGCAGCGAGAGCGGATAAACATTGCCGCGCAGGCGTCCGGAATGCAGCACGATCACATCCGGCGTGTCCTCCCCCGGTCGGGAACATCCCGTGAGAGTCAAAACGGCGGCCAGCGCCGCCCCCAGGGTCCGCGAGAGCCAGCCCCTGCCTCCCCCCCTCACGCCCGAATCACACGCCATGCCCTACCTATGCGCGAAAGGCGCGGAGGGTGACAAGCCGGAACGTCTCCCCGGAGTTGAATCGAAGGGGAAAATTTTCTATCCTCTCCGCCATCCCGCCCATGTTCCGTTTCGCGAAACTCTGTGTCCTGGCCGGCGTCCTCGGACTGGTGCAACCGACCGCGCGGGCGGCCGGCGACTGGATGGTCCCGCCCGGCTGCGAATTTGTGGAATCGCAGTTTCACGACGGGGTGAGCGCGGCCCATGACGGGTTGTCCGCCGACGGTTATCAACGGCTGCTGGACCGCAAGGAACGCACCGCCAAACGGAACCGGGCCGGCCTTTGGCAAGAATCCGATCTTTCCCGATAGCCATGCCCATCTACGAATTCTATTCGCCGGATACGAACCGCATCTACAGCTTCTTCGCGCGGTCGCTTTCGATGGGAAAATGCATTCCGCGCTGTCCCGATGACCCGCGCGCCCGCATGGAACGTGTCGTCTCGAGTTTTGCCGTCACCGGATGCGCCAAGGAACCCGCGGAGTCCCACAATCCGCCGGTCGATCCCCGGGCGGAGCAGGCCATGGCGGCAATGGAGCGCGAAATTTCCACCATGAGCGAGGACAACCCGGATCCGCGCCAGATCGCCCGCCTCATGCGCACGATGTCCCAGGCCGCGGGCCGGAAGCTGCCGGAAACCATGGAACGCATGGTGCAGCGGCTCGAACGGGGCGAGGATCCCGAGCGCATCCAGGAGGATTTCGACGGGACGGCCCTGGATCATCTGGAAGAGGAGTTTGCCGAGGAGAACGACCGGCGTCCCAACGTTTCGCGCCCAAGGGGGCCGGTCCGCGATCCGAAACTCTACGAGATGGCGGACTATGTGTAGCCCGCCGGCCGGGGAGGCGACCTCGCCTCAGTCCGGATTGGCCACCATCACCACCGGACGGTTTTTCACCAGCGTGGTGAGATAGAGGGCGATGGCGGCCCAGATGAGCGCGAAGGGGACGAGTTCGCGCGAGGCAAAGGGTTCGTGAAAAATCAACACGCCCACCGCGAGCTGCAGGGTCGGCGAAAGGAACTGCAGGAATCCCATGGTGGAAAGCGGCAGCAGCTTGGCCGCGCTGTTGAACCAGAAGAGGGGCAGCGCGGTGATCACTCCCGCACCCACAAAGAGCGCGGTCATTCCCGCAGACTGACCGAACACCGCTCCGCCGGCCTGCGACGGAAGAAACAGGGCGACCAGCGCCACCGGTGTCATGAGAGCCGTCTCGACGAGCAGCCCCACCAGCGGCGTCACCGGCACCATTTTGCGAAACATGCCGTAAAACCCGAAGGTGACCGCCAGCCCCACGGCAATCCACGGAAACCGTCCCAGATGCCAGCCGTAGGACACCACGCCGCTGACCGCCAGAGCCACCGCCGCCGTTTGCAGGCGGGTGAGCCGTTCCTTCAGAAAGACACAGCCGAGAAGGATGTTCAGCAGGGGCGTCAGAAAATACCCCAGGCTGGTCTGCACCACCTGGCCCGAAATCACGCCGTAAATGAACAGGGCCCAGTTGGCACTCAGCAGCACGGCGGTCGCCAGCAGCACACCGGTCCGCCGTCCGGAACGCACCACCGCCCACGCCTCGCGCAGCTGCCCCAGCAGAAAAACCGCCGCCGCCAGCACGAGGAACGACCAGACGACCCGATGACTCAAAACCTCCCAGGGCGGCACGCCCGTGAATGCCTTCCAGTAGAGGGGAAACACCCCCCAGCTCACAAAAGCCAGCACGGCATACACAAAACCGAGCGGCGAAAGGGACTTCATCGCCCGCATACTGCCCACCGCAGGCACCGCTGACAACGCCCCACTTGAGACTCCCCTTCCGCCGGAAAGGAACGCCTCCCAAAAAAATCACCGCACAAAAAACAAACTCGCCGCCGCCGGTCCAAAGAACGAAAAGGAAGGGCAGCGCCCCCGTTCCACCGGACCACCAACCCCGCCCAGCACGATACCAAACCGCCCGCACCCGACGGGCCCCGCTTCCCATGAACCTGCACGGCATCCACCACCTCACCGCCATCACCGCCACGGCCTCGGCCAATCATCGTTTTTACACGCAGGTGCTCGGTCTGCGCCTGGTGAAGAAAACGGTCAACCAGGACGACGTGTCCGCGTATCATCTGTTTTATGCCGACGGACTCGGTTCTCCCGGCACCGACCTGACCTTCTTCGACTGGCCGCTGCCGCGGGAGCAACGCGGCACGCGCAGCATCAGCCGCACCGGTCTGCGCGTGAGCGGTCGGGACACCCTCGAGTGGTGGAGCCGGCGGTTCCGGGACGCGGGGGTGCGTCACTCGTCCATTGGAGAACAGGACGGACGCCCGACCCTCGAGTTCGAGGATCCGGAAGGACAGCGTTTTGCCCTCATTGACGACGGAGGAGCCGGCCCGGCCCATCCCTGGGCCAAAAGTCCCGTGCCGGCGGAACACCAGATCCGCGGACTGGGTCCGATCACCCTGAACGTTCCGCAACCGGCCCGCACGGACGCCGTTCTTCAGCGCGTTTTGAACATGCGGCTCGCGCGTCGGTATTCGTCCCGCGGCAAATCCGTGGCCGTGTACGAAATGGGGCCCGGCGGACCCGCCGCCGAGTTGCATGTTGAGGAGGATCCCGAGGCTCCGCCGGCCCGTCAGGGAGCCGGCGGCGCACACCATGTCGCGTTTCGCACCACGCAGGACGACTACGAAAAGTGGGCCGCGCGGCTGGACGAGATGCACATCCGTTCGAGCGGACCCATCAACCGCTTCTATTTCCGCAGCCTCTATTTCCGCGAACCGAACGGCATCCTTTTCGAAATCGCCACGGACGAACCCGGGTTCTCCGCGGACGAGCCCTTGGAATCCCTCGGCGAGCGGCTCTCCCTGCCTCCGTTTCTCGAGCCGCACCGGGAGCGCATCGAGGCCGGACTGAAACCGCTGGAATAAAAAAAGACGGAATCCGGGAACACCGGATTCCGTCACTGAGATCGGTCCGTCGGACGCTCAGTCCTTCCGGGCGCCGCGTCCCGCCTTGCGCTGCAGCAGGAAGTCGGGATTCAGCTTCTTCAGCGCGGGCGGTACAAAAAGACCGTCCTTGCGGATGAGCTTGCCGTCAAACCACACCTCGCCGCCGCCGTAGTCCTTGCGCTGGATGCAGACCATGTCCCAGTGGATGCGGCTCTTGTTGCCGTTTCCGCCCACCTCGTAGGCCTGGCCGGGCGTGAAGTGGAAGCTGCCGGCGATTTTTTCATCGAAGAGAATGTCGCGCATCGGATGAAGGATGTGCGGATTGAAGCCGAGGGAGAATTCGCCGATGTAGCGGGCGCCTTCGTCGCTATCGAGAATCTCGTTCAGCTTCTTCGTGTTGTTGCCGGTGGCCTTCACCACGCGGCCCTTTTCGAATTCCAGGCGGATGCCGTCGAAGGCCGTGCCCTGGTAAATGGTGGGCGCGTTGAAGGTGACGTATCCCTCGACCGAATCCTTCACCGGACACGTAAACACCTCGCCGTCCGGAATGTTGCGATCGCCGCCGCACATGACGGACCCGATGCCCTTGATGGAAAAGCGCAGGTCGGTGCCGGGTCCCTTGATGTGCACGCGGTCGGTGCGGTCCATGAGCGCCTTGAGCGCCTTCATACCCGGCAGCATGCGGGCGTAGTCGAGCGTGCAGACCTTGAAAAAATAATCCTCAAAGGCTTCCGTGCTCATCTGCGCCTGCTGGGCCATGGCGGGCGTCGGCCAGCGCAGGACCACCCATTTTGTCTTGTTGATCCGCCAGTCCATCACGGGACGCATGCGCCCCGCGATCAGGCGCATCTTTTCCTCCGGCACGTCGGAAAGCTCGGTGATGTTGTGGCTGCCGCGCACGGCGATGTAGGCGTGCATTTTTTTCATCCGCGCGAGCTCGACGGCGCCGGTCACCCGGAGGGCGGCGTCACTCGCCCCGAGGGCCAGTTCGCGCGAAACCCGGGCATGATGGATGTTCAGGAAGGGCACGCCGCCGACGGCTCGGGCCGCGCGGATGAGGGCGATTCCCATTTCGTCCGGCACATCAAACAACTCGATCAGGACGTGCTCGCCTTTCTTCAGCTTGGTGGAATGACGGATCAGGACACTCGCAAGTTGGTCGAATCGGGAATCGTGCATGGTCCAGCCTAACAAGCCCGGCGCGGAGGGACAACCTCCGGCTTGTCCCATTTTTTCAATGCATGAACGGAGGGACAGCCGCCGGCCTGCCCGGCTTTTCCGAACAAGATTTTGAATCAAAAGGGACCGGCCGGAGGCCGTCCCTCCATCGCGATCAGCGGGACTGGTTTTCCTTCAGCCGCAGGTTGGGTCGGGTCATCACCGGGATTTCCTTCAGGATCTCGACGCGGACCTTGGCAATGCCGCGGTGATACATTCCCAGTGCGCGGGCGGCGCCGACGGTGAGGTCGATGATGCGGCCGCGGATGTAGGGTCCGCGGTCATTGATGCGCACGACGATGGATTTGTTGGTCTTGAGATCCACCACGCGGACCATTGTTCCGAAGGGCAGTGTCCGGTGCGCGGCGGTCATGGCCGATCCGTTGAAACGTTCGCCACTGGCGGTACGCCTGTCCTTGTACCAGGAGGCGATGCCCGTTTCGGTTTTGACCGGCTGGGGGTTGTAAATGACGGGCTTCCTGATCGGCTCCGGTTTGGTGACGCAGGAAGCCAGGAAAACAAAAAGAAGAACCGAAAGACGGCGGCACAACAACGGCATGGGGATTATTCGCGGACGCCACCACCCTGCGCGGGGGATTCGTAGGGGGCGAGCTTCATTTTGAGTTCCGGAGGAATGTGGGCCACGACGACGGCGTCGTCCCCGTCGTAGGTCACGCCCAGAACATGACCCACGCGATGGATCTCGGCGAGGAGGGCCGACTCCCGCTGGGGGATGCGGAAGGTGGCGCGGAGACGCCAGGCGGCGAGGCGGACTTCGAGTTCCTGAAACAGGCTTTGCATGCCCTCGCCGGTGCGGGCGGAAACGGCCACGCTGCCGGGATGAAGGCGCAGCCGGCTTTCCACCACGCTGCGATCGGGCAGGGCGTCGATTTTGTTGAAAACGAGGATGGTCTGTTTTCCGTGGGCGCCGAGTTCGGCGATGGTGGCGTCGACGACCGCCATCTGCTCATGGTGCTGCGGGTGGCTCAGGTCGACGACGTGGATGAGGAGGTCGGCCAGCAAAACCTCCTCGAGGGTCGCCTTGAAGGATTCGATGACGGTGTGCGGCAGCTTCCGGATGAATCCGACCGTATCGGTGAGCAGGACTTTCTGCCGGTTGGGCAGCACGAACTGGCGGGTGGTGGGATCGAGGGTGGCGAACAATTTGTCCTCGGCGGGCACACCCGATCCGGTGAGATGATTGAGGAGGGAGGATTTGCCGGCGTTGGTGTACCCGATGAGGGAAGCCACCGGCCAGTTGTGGCGGAGCCGACCCTCGCGCTGCACCGTGCGGTGTTTGCGCACCTCGCGCAGATCCCGTTCGAGCCGGGCGATGCGTTCCTGCACACGGCGACGGTCCACCTCGAGCTGGGTTTCCCCGGGTCCCCGCGTGCCAATGCCGCCGGATTGCCGCGAGAGGTGCGTCCACATGCGGGTCAGGCGCGGCAGGAGGTATTGCAACTGGGCGAGTTCGATCTGCAGGCGGCCCTCCCGCGTGCGGGCGCGGCGGGCAAAGATGTCGAGAATGAGCTGGGTGCGATCCAGCACCTTGCGGTGCGTGACCTTCTCAAGATTGCGGCCCTGCGCGGGGGAAAGCTCGTCATCAAAAATGAGCGACGTGGCCCGTTTTTCCCCGCATCGCCGGGCGACCTCCTCGGCCTTGCCCTTGCCGATGTAAAACGGCGCGGTGGGTTTCCCGAGTTTCTGGACCACGGTGTCGACCACCTCGGCTCCCGCGGTGGCGGCGAGCTGGCGCAGTTCGGTGAGGGATTCCTCGACGTCCCAGCGTGACATTCCGTCGTGCTCCAATCCCACCAGGATGGCCGTTTCGCGGGCGGAGGAGGATGTGCCGACCATCATGCCTCGCCGAGGAGGTTCAGGGCGGCGGAAAGCGCTTGGGGGAACTGTCGCTGGCCGGTCAAATCGATCACCGAAAAGCTAAATTGGTTCCGAAACCAGGTCAATTGCCTTTTGGCATACTGGCGGGTGGCGCGAACGATGGCCTCGCGGCATTGGGACTCCGTCAGTTCCCCGCGCAACAGGGCCAGGATTTCCCGGAGGCCGATGGCCTGGAGGGCGGTGGAACCGAAGGGAAATTCCGGATGGGAGGGGGAAAAGTCCGGCGGCGGGGCGGATTTCCCGCCGAAAAAGGCGGCCACCTCGTCCACGACACCTCGGGCAAACATGGCGTCGACATTGGCGGCAATGCGGGCGTCGAGGTCCGCGCGGTCGCGCACCAGCAGCAGACCGCGGTAGCCGGGGGTTTCCCGGGAACTCCAGGACCTCCGGCATTCGGCCAGGGACCGGCCGGTTTGCAGCACGATTTCCAGCGCCCGCTGCACACGGCGGGGATTTTGAACGTCGATCAGGGCGCGCGCGCCGGGATCGGCGGCGTCGAGGCGGCGGAGGAGTTCGTCGGGGGGAAGGGCGGAAAGCTCCGCGCGCAGGGCGGGGTCGGCCGGGGGCGCCTCGTCCAAGCCGTGGGTGAGCGCCTTGAGGTACATTCCCGACCCCCCGACCAGCAGGGGAATCCGTCCGCGGGCCTGAATTTCCGGAAGGAGGGCCTGGGCGCGGGAGACAAAGGCCGCCGCATCGAAGGGTTCCGAGGGCGGGAGAAATCCGATAAGATGATGGGGCACCGCGCCCGGCAGTTCGGGCTGGGCGGTGAGAAGGCCGAGGCCGGAATACACCTGGTAGGCATCAGCCCCAACAATTTCGCCGCCGAGCCGGTGGGCCAGCTCGACGGCGAAAGCACTTTTACCGACCCCCGTGGGGCCGGCAACGATGATGGGTGGCTTACTGCTCAGGCTGCTGCTGCTGCGCTTCGGGCTGCGGCGTCGCCTGGGCGGCCGGCTGGGCCGGCGCTTCCGCCTGCGCCTCGGCCTGACGGCGTTCGCTGCGCTTTTCCTCGACGGCCTTCGCGCCGCTCACGACGAGCTTGCGGCCCATGTATTCCTTGTCATGCAGTTCGGCGACGGCGCGCTTGGCCTCGTCCACGGTCTGCATCTGCACAAACGCAAAGCCCTTGGACTTCTGCGTGTGCTTGTTGGCCACGATTTCCACGTTCTGAACCAGGCCCACCCCGCTGAAGAGCTCAAAGAGGTCGCTCTCGGAGGCGTCAAAGGACAGGTTTCCGACGTAGAGACGCGGCGTGGTGACTTCCACGATCTCCGGAGCCCGGAAACCCGAGGGGCGTTCCGTTCGCGCCGGGCGTTCGGCGCGCTGAGGACGCTCGGCACGTTCCTTCTCCTTGCGTTCGCCACGGGGCGGCGTCTCGCGCGGGATGGTTCCGTAACCGTTGGAGCGACTGGCGGCTCCGGCAGGTTTCGCGCCGAAGAAGGCGGCGATTTTCTGCCAGAACGTCAGTTTTTTGGGTGGAGTGGGAGCGGTTTCCTGGCGGTTGGAGCGGGAGCCGCGACGTTGGCGGTCCGGCCGGCGGCCACCCCGCCGGGATGAACGGCGGCCGCTGGATGGTGTGTAGTCTGATGACATGGTGCGTTGTTTTGTGGGGCAGCGCGCGGAGTCTCCGGGGGCGCCGCCGATGCGTTGGCGCCTCGGGCGGGGCCGATTTTTCCAGCCGGAAGCGTAATGGCCATCCGGTGGAAACCCAATAAGCGGCCATGCAGAAGATCTTCCGCGCTAACAACTTGCAGAAGCGCGCGGCTATTTCTTGGTGCATTCGTTAAACGCCTGAGGCTGGCGTAAGGTCTTCCCATCCGGAGCAATTTGCAAGCGCATTTGCATGGAGGCCGGTCCGTCGCGCCGGATGGCCGGGACGTCGGGGTTCCCCAAAAAAAGCTCGACTCCCGTCCCGAACGCGGAATTTGTGCAACTTTCCCACGTCTCCGAAAGTTTAATTGGCCATGCTGAACACCCGAACGTTTCTCCTCGCCGGCCTGACGGCGGTCGTCGCCGCCTTTCTGGTCTGGAATTGGATTTCCGAATGGGGCTACGTCACCCTGGATGTCCACGACGCCCCCCTCGGCAAGGTCGTGAAATCCATTGAACGTCAGGGAGGCGTCAAAATCGCCACCAACGCCGATCCTTCCACGCCGGTGACCATGCTCGTCGAACGCGTACCAGCCCACGAGGCGGTGGAGGTGCTGGCCACGGCCATCGACGCCAATACCCGGCTCACCTACGTGGCGGCCAAGGATGCCGGCCAAATCAAGGGGGTGCTCAACGCCTTTTCCGCCGGAAACAATCCCGGCGGCTGGGTCGTCTTTTCCGCGTTCGGCGGCCGCGGTGGCCCTCCGGGCGACGGAAACGCCCCCAATTCCCGTCCGCGCAACCGGAACGCCCAGGAAAACCCGGAGGCGGCCCCCGCCCCCCAAACCGCGCAGGGCGGGGATCAACCGCGCGGCGAACGCCGGGGCGGTCAGCGCCAGGCCGGCCCCCAGGGCGGCGGAAACTTCGGAGGCGCCGGCTTCATCGCCGGCGACGGCCAGATCGATCCGCGCAAAATCGTCTGGAATCCAAGCGACATGCCGGAGAAGACCCTCAAGACGTTCTTCGACCAGGGCGCCCAGAAAACCGGAGCGCTTTTTGCCCTGCCGGAGGACTGGGACCCCCCGGTCACCAAACTTCCGAAAGCCGGTCTTGTCGGAGAGGTCGCCGCCCGCCTGGTCAGAAACGCCGGCGGCGCCGTGCAGGAGGTTTTTGTCCTCACCGTCCCGCCTCCCCGCCCCCAACAGGCGGCGCGCCCCGGCAATGAGGACGGCCCGCCGCGGTGGGAGTTCACCCGCACCGTGTTCACGCCGCAGCGCGGCGGTTCGCGCAATCCCGAATGGGCCGCCGAGCGCAGCCAGGCCCAGCTCGCCGCCCTGCCCAAGGAACAACAGGAGGAGGTCCGCAAGCAGATGGAGGAAATGCGCACCTTCTGGGAATCGGTCCGCAACCTGCCCGAGGAGGAACGCCGCGCGAAAATCGAGGAGATGATGAACCGTTCCGAGGTGCAGGAACGCATCCAGGAACGCATGAACATCCGCGATTCCCAGACACCACCCAAGAAACGCGAGGAACGGATGCGCCGTTATCTGGACCGCAAAAAGCAGATCAAGAACCAGCAGCAGCAGAAATCATGACATCCCCGACGCTTCGCCCCCGCCCGACCGCCCGCGGCTTCACGCTCATCGAGCTCATCTGCGTCATCGCCATCATCGGCATACTGGCCGCCTTGACCCTCCCGCAATGGAAGCGCATCCAAAGCCGCGCCCAAAGCGTCACCTGCGTCAACAATCTCCGGCAGATCGGTGTCGCCGTGCTGAACTACGTCGCGGAAAACAACAACACCTTCCCGATGATCGAGCCCAATCCGAACGACCCGGTCTACGCCGGATATGAGGACACCGAGGAGGGCCGCGAGGTGCAGATCAAACCCATGCTCGAAGCCCTCGAACCCTACGGCGCCATCGAGGCCGTCCTGAAATGCCCAACCGACCTGCGGCACAATCCGTGCTACTTCAACGAATACAAGACCAGCTACCAATGGCGCGTCCTCGTCGATGAAGAAAACGCCACGGCCCCCGCCATTTACGGCGGCCGCCGCGGCTATGGAATCCGCATCGTCAAACCGAGCCGCGTGACGCTCTGCACCGACTTCCTCCCCCTTCACGGCGGACGCGCCAACCGCCTCTATGGCGACGGTCATGTTTCCAAACCGTACTAAGATTTTCTGGGGGCAGAACCTGATCAAGGCATCAGGAAAGCTAAGCGTCCGGTTGCATTAGCATTCGGGGCTTGCTTAGAAAAAATTTCCATGCCTAATCCATTCCCTGATTGACACGTCCTGCCGCGCGGCGGCATTGGAATTCGTGGAGCGCGTAATTTGGAGGGTTGCGCGCTTCCGGCGGTAGAGCGCTGCCACCGGGATGCCCGGCGGCGCGCTCTACCGCAAATTCCCTCCCTTATTCCACGGTCACGCTCTTGGCCAGATTGCGCGGTTTGTCGACGTCGCAGCCCAGTTCGACGGCGATGTAATAGGCGAGCAGCTGGAGCGGAATGACGGCCAGGATGGGCGTGAGGTATTCGGCGGATTTCGGAATGAGAATGACGTCGTCCGCCACCTTTTCGAGGTGGGTGTCCCCCTCGGTGCCGACGGCGATGACCGGTCCCTTGCGGGCCTTGACCTCCTGGATGTTGCTAAGGTTCTTTTCGAAAACCGCGTCCTGCGGCGCGATGAAGACGGAGGGGGTTTCCTCGTTCACCAGGGCGATGACGCCGTGTTTCAACTCCGCGCTCGGGTAGCCGGAGGCGGAGATGTAACTGATTTCCTTGAGCTTCAGCGCGCCTTCGAGGGCGATCGGATAGTTGGCCTGCCGGCCCATGAAGAGGAAGTTTTTCGCCTGGGCGTATTTTTTGGCGATCCGGGCCACGTGGGCTTCGAGTTCCAGGGTTTTCGCCACAAGGTCCGGAAGCATCTCCAGGTTTTTCAGAATCTCCATGCCCTCGGCGTAGGACAGGTAATGGATGCGGCCGAGGAGCAGGCCGAGCAGCGTCATGATTGTCAGCTGCGAGGTGAACGACTTGGTCGCCGCCACGCCGATCTCGGGCCCGGCATGCATGTAGACCCCGCCGTCGCTTTCCCGCGCGATGGTGCTGGCCACGTTGTTGCAGATGCCGAGGGTGCGATGGCCCTTGCGCTGGCTCTCGCGCAGGGCGGCGAGGGTGTCGGCGGTTTCGCCGCTCTGGCTGATGACAAACACCAGCGTGTCCCTGGTCATCGGCAGATTGCGGTAGCGCAGCTCGCTGGCAAACTCGCATTCGACGGGCAGGCGGGCCAGGGACTCGATGAGGTATTCGCCGACCATGGCCGCGTGGAAGGCCGTGCCGCACCCGCTCAGGACGATGCGTTCGACGGCGCGCAACTCCGCGTTGGTCATGTTCAGCCCGCCAAGTTTGGCCGTGGCCTCGTCATGGGCGAGGCGGCCCCGCAGGGCATCCCGCACGGTGTTGGGCTGCTCGTGGATTTCCTTGAGCATGTAGTGCTCGTATCTGCCCTTGTCCACGTCCTCGGCGGAGTACTCCACCTTGCTGATCTGGAAGGAGGCGTCCGAGCCGGCCAGGGTGGTGATGTCGAATCCGTCCTCGCGCAGGGCGACAATTTCGTAGTCGTTCAGGTACACCGCCTCGCGCGTGTGGGCCACGATGGCGCTCACATCGCTGGCCAGGAAATGCTCCCCCTTGCCGATTCCCAGGACGAGCGGGCTGCCGCGCCGCGCCCCGACGAGCACCCCGGGGAGGTCGGCGTGGATCACCGCAATGCCGTAGGTGCCGATCACCTGCCGCAGCGCCTCCCGCACGGCGTCGACCAGGGCGCCCTGGGATTTGTCGTCGCGGGCGTCAAAGGCGGCCCCGACCAGATGGGCAAGCACCTCGGTATCGGTCTGGGAGTGAAAAACGTGCCCCTTTTCCTCCAGTTGGGCGCGCAGGGTGAGGTAGTTCTCGATCACGCCGTTGTGGACCAGCGCGAGGCGCCCGCTTTGATCAAAATGCGGGTGGGCGTTGGCGTCGGTCACGCCGCCATGGGTGGCCCACCGGGTGTGGCTGATGCCGAGACGGCCGTGCGGGGGGTTTTCGGAAATGACCCTGGCCAGGTCCGCGATGCGTCCCACCGTCTTGCGCACGGCAAGGCCGTCCCCGTTGAGCAATGCCACCCCCGCCGAGTCATATCCCCGGTACTCGAGCCGGCGCAAACCATCGAGGAGCACGGGAACCGCCTCCGCCCTGCCTATATATCCAACAATGCCACACATGGGATTTTGAATCGTGACAACTGCCATCCGCCCGGGCAAGATGCAAATCCCGTTGCGATGAGTGCCACTCCCGTGATCCTTCCCGTCAATCGAACCTTGGCCATCATCATGGGGGGAGGTGCCGGCACGCGCCTCTTCCCGCTCACCAAGGAACGGGCCAAACCCGCCGTTCCCCTCGGCGGCAAATACCGCCTGGTCGACATCCCGATCAGCAACTGCCTGAACTCCGGCATCCGCAGCATCTACGTGCTCACGCAGTTCAACAGCATGTCGCTGCACCGGCACATCAACGCGAGCTACAAGTTCGACAACTTCAGTCCGAGCTTCGTCGAGATCCTGGCCGCCCAACAGACGCCCGAGGGATCCAAATGGTACCAGGGCACCGCCGACGCCGTGCGCCAGAACATGCGCTACTTCCTCGAGAAGCCGGCCGACTATTACATCATCCTCAGCGGCGACCAGCTCTACCGCATGGACTACCGCCACATGCTGCGCCAGCACATCGAAAGCGGCAGCGACCTCACCGTGGCGACCATTCCGGTCAACCGCCAGGCCGCCACCGGCTTCGGGTTGATGCACACCGACAAGGATAAAAACATCACCAGCTTTGTCGAGAAACCCAAGGAGCCCGAAAAACTGGACAGCCTGCGCATCCCGCCCGACCTGCTGCAATCCCTCGGGCATCCCGCCGACGCCGACCTCTACCAGGCATCGATGGGCATCTATGTTTTCAACCGCAACGTCCTGCGCGAGTGCCTCGACAACGACTACGTCGACTTCGGCAAGAATGTCATTCCCGCCGCCATCGAACGCTACAAGGTCAAGGCGTACATCTTCCAGGGCTACTGGGAGGACATCGGAACGATCGGGGCGTTTTTCGAGGCCAACCTCAACCTCACCGACAACCCGCCGAAATACAGCTTCAACGTGACCGGCGCCCCGGTATACACCCACCCGCGCTTCCTGCCCGCCAGCGTGGTGCGGTCGGCCCAGATCGACAAATCAATGATCTCCGACGGCTGTGTCATCGAGGAGTCGCGCATCGAACACTGCATCATCGGCATCCGCTCCATCATCCAGCCCGGAACGACCCTGAAAAACGTCATTCTCATGGGCGCCGACTACTACGAATCGGAACTGCCGGACACCCCGGGGGAACTGCCGCGCATCGGCATCGGACGCGAGTGCCACATCGAAAATGCCATCATCGACAAGAATGCACGCATCGGCGACAAGGTGGTCATCACCCCGAAGGGCAAGTCGCCCGACACGGACGGGGACGGCTACTACGTGCGGGACGGCATCGTGGTGATCCCGAAAAACAGTGTCATTCCGTCGGGAACTTGGATATAGCCAACCCCGACGACTATGAGGACCCAACTCCGCGCTCTCGCGCTGCTGATTTTTTCGGTGCTGCTGGCCGGGTGCTATTTTGACCACCCGCTCACCGGCTCGCCGTCCGACAACATCAACACCTGGCTTCTGGGCGTCTGGGAGAGCAAGGATGAGAAGGGCCGCACCCTCCGGGCCGCGGTCATGCCCCTGTCCGGGGACCGCTACACGGTCTGGTTCCGCATCCTGGGCAAAACCCCGAAGGAGACCAAGGAATGGCGCTTTGAAGCCTGGCCGTCGCGCGTGGGCAACGCCACGTTCCTCTCGCTGCGCTGCGAGCAGTCCGCCGGGGAGATTCCCGTCGGCGCTTTCGTTTTCCTCCACCCCCAGGTCCTGGACCAGATCCGGGTCATCACCCGCCCGCTCCAGCTCGACTCCGGTCCGGAGGCCTCCAGCCTGGCTTTGCGCAGGGAAGTGCGCGCCAAACTGAAAGACCGCACCCTCCTGCCGGAAATGGGCCCCGTGTGGACCCGCATCGCGGAGGTCTATTGGCGGCCCGGCGACGAGGGAGAGGGGTCGTTTGAGCCCATTCGCTTCCCCGTTCGGGAATAGTCCGTCCCATGCCCGCTCCCGATCCTGCCCGGACCCGGCGGGCCGCCACGGCGGCCGTCGTCTTTGACTCCGCCGGACGCCTCCTCCTGCACCGGCGCACCGACAACGGTCTGTGGGCCCTGCCCGGGGGAACCATGGAGGTCGGCGAACGCGCCGACGAATGCATCGTCCGTGAAGTCCGGGAGGAAACCGGCTACGACGTCGAGGTGGTGCGCCTGATCGGCGTTTATTCCGACCCCGCCCACACCACCATCACCTACCCGGACGGCAACACCGTGGCCTATGTGAGCATCCTTTTCGAATGCCGGCCAATCGGAGGAAAAGCCACCCTGTCCGACGAATCGAGTGCCGTCGAGTGGTTCGACCCGCACCATCTGCCGACGCCGTTTTTGCCCGGACACCGCCCACGCGTGCAGGACGCCCTCGCCCACCAGACAGCGGCGTTTTATCGCTGAAAAACGACCTCCGGGAGCGTCAAAAAGAAAATTTTTCGACAGCCATTTTCCTCGAGGGCAGAGACTTGTGGATTTTTAGCCAAAAATTTTTAAAAAAACCCCTTGCGCCGCGCAAAAAATAAGGCATTCTTATAACCGTTCTGGGGGGAACAGCAGGCCGCTGAAGCACTCGTTTCGGCGGCCTGCAATTTTTTTGCCCTGAAAGCGTCTTCCGAAAGTGGAGACCGCTCGGCGGGATGGGCGGCAATCCGAGGGGGGTCGGCCCAACGGGCCTTCGTGTCACAGCCCGGCCGGGGTGTTGCCCGGTGCTTCCGCGTCGTCTGCTTCGAAGCGGGGGCACAGGGCGGGGCCTGCGCTCTAATAGCGGAACTTCGGCGGCTCCACCGGCTCGGGGGTGGGCGTCGCTTCGGGAACGATTTCCGGCGCGATGTTCAGATCGGGGGGCGGAAGGGGATCCGGCAGGGGGGTGTCATTGACCTGGGCGCCGGTGTAGCGCGGGCCGCGTTTTTTGCGTCCGGAAGGCTGGTCGCCCGATGTGGCCACTTCCGGCGGTTTGGGCGGGGCCGGGGCGAGGTTTTCGTTGGCCACATAACCGGTGCGCATATCCTCCAGCTGTACCCGGCTGTATCCCATCTCCTCGGAGAGCATTTTCACCCGCGTGTCGACGGGCAGACTGGCGTCGGGGCCGCCGGGCTGCATCGGCCCCATCCGATAAAACGGCGCATAATTCCGGATGATGACATATTCCGGAGCCTGGTCGGGAGTGAACGATTTGCTCGCGCAGCCTGCGATCGCAAGGCAGAGGAGGGCCGGCAGTTTTCGAATCATCGCGGCGAGTATTTATCAGCCCCGCCGACGGGCGCAATACCGAGCTCGGCATAATACACGGCCTCGACCCGGCGGGCGGTGCGGGCCGCCGAGAACGAGGCGGATTTTGCGCGGGCGGCGGCGGCCAGCCGGGCGCGCAGGGCGGCGTCCTTCTCGAGACGGGTCAGTTTTTCGGAAAACTCGTCGGTCCGGCCCGCCCCGGCCAGCAACCCCTCCCCGTCCTCGACCAGCGCCGCGGCGATTCCCTCCAGCCGTGAAGCCAGAATCGGCAGGCCGGACGCCATGGCTTCCAGCAGGGCCATCGGCAGGCCTTCATGCAGCGAGGGCAGAAGAAAGGCGTCGAGCGCATGATAAAAGCCCGTGCGGTCGGTCACCGCACCCGCAAAATGCACCCGCTCCGTCACCCCGAGGCGCGCGGTGAGCGATTTCAGGTTGGCCTCCTCCGAACCGGAACCCGCCACGACAAAATGGACCTCCGGATGACGCCGGGCCAGTTCGGGCAGGATGGCGAAATTTTTTTCATGGGCCAGGCGTCCCATGGCACCCGCCACGAAGGCGCGCTCCGGCAGACCCAGCCGGCGCCGCGCGGCCTGGCGTTCGGCGTCGGACGGCGGGCGGAACATCGTGTCGTCCACCCCGTTGGCAATGACCTCCACCTGGTCGGACGGCACCGCCTCCCAGCGGATCAGAAAATCCCGCACCCCCTCGGAGACGGCGATCACCCGGGTGGAAAAAAGATGGGCGGAGGCATCGGGCAGCAGCGACCCCACGCCGCGAAATTTCAGATCCCCGCTGGTGTGGTCGTGGGAAATCCGCACCGGCGCGCCGGCCAGCGCGGCCAGCGGTTTCATCAACCAGTTTGCGGCCTGAAGGTGGAAATGGAGGACGTCGTAGTTTCCCTTCGCGATGAGCTGCGAAAAGTTCGGGAGGTACCGCGGCGGCCACTTGGCGGGGGAAAGCGAAAACACCTTCACGCCGTCGGCCTCCAGCGCGTCCGCAAAGGGCCCCCAGCCGTGCAACACGGCGGCCTCGACGGCGAAGGCCGTCCGGTCACGGTTTCTCAGCATGTCGAGGACCGCGGTCTGGGCGCCGCCGAGCCCCAGATGATCGATGACGTGGAGAACCCGGATCATGGCACGACGGCACGCAGGAACGCCTCCAGATTGGCGCGGTTGTCATGCCACTCCCGCACAAACCGCGCGCTCTCGCGCTGCGCGGCGGCCAGGTCGGCGGGATTTTCCCAAAGCCGCCGGGCCTCCGCGGCCAGACGGGCAAAGTCCCCCCGCGCACAGCACCCCGCCTGAAACCGGCCGAACATGCCGTCCGGATCGATGGCCAGCGACAGAATCGCCGCCCCGCCGAGACCGGAATGGATGAAGGTGTTCGGCACGCCCTCGTGGCTCGAGGTGTTCACAAACATCCGCGCCGCATTGAAATGGTCCTGGATCTCGCGATACGGCACCGATTCGATGAACTCGACATTCGGCAGCGTGGCCGCGCGCGCCTTCACGTCCCGCCACAGCGTCGCGTCCTGCCGCGAACAAATCATCCGGCACCGCGCCTCCGGCAGTCCGGCGGCCAGGTCGAGGAAAAGATGCGGACGTTTCACCGGATGGCAGCGCGCCACCCACAGCAGATCGACCGATTTCCCGCCTTCGTAGAACTCCGCCTGTTGCAGCAACAGGCGGGTCACCGCGCACGACATGCCCTGCTGACGGAACAGGGCCGCCTGATGTTCCGTGATGGCCAGGCGCACGTCCGCCAGGCGCATGCCGCGGTCGAAGAAAAACCCCCGCACCGGATTCTGCCGGCGAAAGTCTCCGTCAATCTCCGCATCCAGCGCGCAGACAAAAACCAGGCGGAACCCGAGCGAACGCCGCAAATGACAAAGCAGATACAACCATGTCGTCCACCCGTAGATGACGACGGCGTCCGGCTTTTCCTCCCGCAGGACCCGCCGCACCCGCGGCCACGCCTGCCAGGTGTCGCGCGGGGTGCCGGTGTCGAACCGTCCGCCATTGCGCACGGTCACCCCGTCCCACACGACACCGTCGGGCTGGCCGGTGTCCGCCCCCAACAACACCACCCGGTGCCCGGCTGACGTCAGTTCCCGCGCGAGCAGGGCCACCTGCAACTCCGCACCACCCGAGGCACGGCGCGAGGCCGGGTCGAAGGCCAGGTGGGCATGACCGGACAAAAAAAGGAATTTCATGAATCCTGCGGCGGCCGGGAAGGACGAAGAACCCGGGGCGCCGGATCTTCATTTCCCCCGGTCATGAATTTTTCTCCCTCCGAATCGATCGCGCCGGATTGCCCGCCACCACGTCCCCCGCCGGCACATCGTGGAGCACGACGGAACCGGCACCGATCTTCGCCCCGTCCCCGATCCGGACCGGGCCCAGAATGACCACATTGCATCCGACATCGACATTGTCCCCCAGCACCGGACAGTCGTCAGGCCCGTTTTTCATGCCCAGGGTGGTGCCATGGCGCAGGATGCAATTTTTTCCCACCACCGCCGCCTCATGCACCACGAGGCCGTAGCCGTGATACAGCCGCAGCCCGGGGCCGATCCGCGACTTCACATTGAGTTCGATGCCAAGAAACCATTCCACCAGCAGCATGTACACCGCGGTTACCGGCCAGCGGATGAGGGCGGGACGGTTCCTCACCGCCTGGGCGGCGCGAAAGAGGGCGAGCGCCAGGCAGCTTTTCCAGTTGCCCCGGTTGGCCTCCCAGTCTTGCAGGATGTCGTCTTTCATTTAGCGTGACCGAGTTTCATGCAGGTCTTCCTCCATCTCCCGGAAAAGTATCTGCCGGATGCGGCCCGGCAGGAAGCTTGGAAGAGCGGCACGATCACGAAACTCGAGGAAGGCGGGAAAGCCGCCTCCGCTCAAGCCTGGATTTATCAAACCTGGATGGAACTGCGGAAAACCGGCTGTGCGGTGGAACTGACCCACGATCTGCCCGACCGCGGCATCCTCATCACCCTGGCCGGCTGTGTGGGGACTTCCTTCCGTCCGGGACCGGATCTTTTTTTTGCCGACATCGTGGCCGACGGACTGCCCCATCCCGGCGCCCATCTTCACATCGTGCAGAATGCCGTTCATGCGCGGCAACTGCCCCGGGCGGTTTACCTGCCCCACTGGCCGCACCCGAACCTTCTGCCGCGCGATCCGGCCCGCGGCGACCGGTTTGAAAACCTCGGATTTTTTGGCGACGCAGCCAATCTGGCGCCCGCCCTGCGGGATCCCTCCTGGCGGCAGCAGCTGCGCGACGAAACCGGACTGAACCTCCGCGTGGTTTCCGCGGACCACTGGCACGACTACCGCGAAATGGACGGCATCCTCGGCATTCGCGACTGGGGACACCGTCCCTGGCTGCGCAAGCCGGCGACCAAACTCTACAACGCCTGGCTGGCCGGCGCGCCGTTCATCGGAGGCATGGACTCCGCGTATCAGGCCGACGGCCGTCCCGGGGAAAATTACCTCGCGGCGGCCACCCTCGCGGAACTGGACGGTCACCTTCGCCGGCTCAAAAACGATCCGGATCTGCGGCACCGCCTCGTCGCCGCGGGCACCGCCGCCGTCCGGTCCTTCCGGCGGGAGGCCATCACGCACCGCTGGAAAACCCTCGTCGAATCCACCCTCCCCGGGGCGGCGGCCCGTTGGGCGCGGCGTTCCGCTCCGGCCCGGGCACTCTTTTGGAAAACCCAGGCCGTCTTCGCCTGGGTGGACCGGAGGTTTCGGAACTAGGTCCGCCCGGGACGGACCACCGGACCGGGGCGGTTCATGGAGAAAAATTCCCCCGCCGCTCCGCCACGTATTCCGCGAGCGCCTCCTTCCAGCTCCGCATCGGCGGAAGGCCCCACTCCCCGACCCGCACGCTGGTCAGCGACTCGTTGTCCGGCACGGGGGCCTGACGCGGAAATTCCCGTGAGGAAACCGGACGGACCACCGTCGGCAACCCGCAAACCCGCATGATCTCCGTCACATATTCCGCGCGCGTGGCCGGACCTTCATTGGCGGTGTGAACCACGCCGGACGCTCCGGCTTCGGTCAGGCGAAGCACCTGCCGGACCAGGTCGCGCGTCCAGGTGGGGGAGCCGGTTTTGTCCGAGGCGGAGACCAGCTCCGAGCGGCCCTGCGCCTCGCGCCAGCGGGCGGCGACAAAATTTTTCGGCTGCGTCGGCTCCCCGCCGAACAACCAGCCCGCACGCACGATCAGCGCCTCCGGAAGATCCCGAAGAAGAACCTCCTCGGCCGCCACCTTGCTCCGCGCGTAAACCGTGCGCGGAGACGGCGGATCGGCCTCGTCATAGGGACCGCCCTTTTGTCCGTCAAAAATCCCGCAGCTGCTGACAAACACCAGCCGGGCGCCCCGGAGACGGCCTTCCTCCGCGACGGTCAGGGTGAAATCGCGGTTGCGGCGAAATGCCATCTCCGGATCCCGCTCGCAGGCGTCCACGTTCGTCTCCGCCGCGCAGTGAAAAATCACCTCGGCCGGATGGGCGCGGAGAAATTCCCGTACCGAGTCCGGACGGTCCAGATCAATGGCCGGCCGGGAAGCACGGACCACATCCGCGTCCGCGGCTTGCAGGGCGTCGACAAATTCCGCGCCCAGCAAACCGCGGGCCCCGGTCACCACCACGCGCCGTCCGGCAAAAAATCCGGCCCGTGCGGGATTCATTCCTTCCAGAACTTCCACGGCGCCCGTCCGGCGGTCCACAGCCGGTTGAGCAGAAGAAATTCCGGATGGGTGTCCATCGGCTGCCAGAATCCCTCGTGGCGGTAGACGGCCAGTTCCCCCGTGCGGGCCAGTCGGCGCATGGGCTCGTCCTCAAGCATCATCCCGGGATCATCCGGCAGGCAGGCGAGAAATTTTTTGGTGCGGCAGACCATGAATCCGCCGTTGATGTAGCCGCCTTCCGCCTGGGGCTTTTCATTGAAGGAACGCGCGGTGTTGTCCTCGCCGAGATGCAACTCGCCGAAACGTCCCGGCGGATGCACGCCGGTGAGGGTGACGGTGCGATTGTGGGAACGATGGAACTTCAGCACCTCGTCGAGGTTCACGTCGGCCACCCCGTCGCCATAGGTGAGAAGAAACTCCTCGTCATCGCCGAGGTATTTGGCGGCCTGACGGATCCGGTAGGCGGTCATCGAATCCTCGCCCGTTTCGGCCAGCGTGACGTTCCACGAATGCTCCTCGGCCACGCCGGCGTGAAAAACCGCCTCCTCCGGACGGCCCAGTCGCAGGCTCACGTCGCCGTGGTGCCAGTGGAAGTTCCGGAAGTATTCCTTGATCATCCCGCCCTTGTAGCCCAGGCAGAGGATGAAATCCCGGTGACCGAAGTGGCTGTAGATTTTCATGATGTGCCAGAGGATCGGACGGGAACCAATGGGCACCATCGGCTTCGGCCGGTATTCGGTTTCCTCCCGCAGACGCGTACCGCGTCCTCCGCACAAAATCATGACTTTCATCGAGGCAAAACGTTTTAGCTTAAAACGACCCCGGGCTGAACAGGAGAAAACGGCGGCCCGCCCCGGGACCCTTTTCCTCCCGCCGCTCCTCAGTTGAAACGACGCCCGCCCGCCGTGAACCGCTCGACCAGCCAGCGCAGGGTCGTTGCGGGGGCCGCGGCAAACGCCGCCGCAATTTCCGTCAGGATCGCCGCCGGTTGCCCCACGGCGCCCGCCGCCTTCAAATGCTGCAGCGCCACGGTCCTCCGCAGATCGGGCGTGAAGGGAGCCACCGAAAGCAACTCGCGCTGCAAGGCCCAGAAGGCGGCGCGTTTTTCCGCCGGCAGTCCCTCCCGGAAGGCGGCCAGAAGATCCCGTTCCCGGGGGGTGAGGGTTCGGCCGAACACGCGTGCGGCCTCCCGCTCCGCGACACGGCGCGCCTCCGCAAAGGCGGTGTTGCTGCCGCTCTTCGAGAGTGAGGTGGACAGATGGCGGTAGCAAACAAGCCGGTCCGGAAGGTTGGCGGAGGGATGTTTCTGCGCGATGAGGCGGGCCCAGAGGTCGTAATCCTGCGCAATGCGAAACGACTCGTCATACCCGCCGAGTTCGTCGCGGACGACCGCCGTCCTCGCCAGCACCGCGGTGTGCATGAAGGGGTTCAAAAACGGCAGCGTCCATTCGATGCTTCCGCGGCTGAGCGGCGCATCGAGCAGACCGGTCACCCGATCATCGGCATCAATGATCCACCCGTTGGTTCCGAGCAGGGCGAAACCGTCCGCCGCCGCCAACTGGCGTTCAAGCCGCTCCGGAAGCGAAAGGTCGTCGGCGTCCTGGCGCGCAATCCACCGTCCCCGCGCCTCGCGAAGGCCCTGATTCAGACACGGCGTCTGTCCCTTGTTGACCGCATTGCGAATCACGCGGATGCGGGAATCCCGCTTTGCCCAAGCCTCGGCGACCTCCGGCGATCCGTCCGTGGAGGCGTCGTCCACAATGACAAATTCCCAGTCGCGAAACGTCTGCGCGGCAATGCTCGCGATGGCCGCGTCGAGGTATCGGCCGGCGTTGTAAACCGTCATCAAAACCGTCACCAACGGGTCGTTCATGACAACAGCGAGAGGAAGATTTCGCGATGGCGCTCCACCCACCGGCGTGCGTCAAACGCCGCCTCGGCATGACGCCGGGCGGCGGCGGAAAATTCCTCCAGCCGGGGCTGAATTTCCGCCACGGCGGCCGCCATTTCCTCCCCGGTCGGCGTGATGAGACGGTTCCAGTCGAGCGGGGCGGGCACCAGTTTTCCGCAGCCCTCGGGCACAAGCTCGGGCATCCCCCCCGAAGCGGAACCCACCACCGGCCGGCCCGTGGCGAGGGCCTCGATGGCCACCGTGGGACACGGATCGAGATATTTCGGATGCAGAACGATGTGGTGGGATTGGTATAACCGGACCGCCTCCTCCTGGGTAAAGGCCGGAAGCACAGTCACAACCCCGCGCAGGCCGCCCTTTTCCACGTAACGGGCCACCTCGGCGTCGGCGTGTTTCCATTGCAGTCTTCCCGCAATGGTGAGCACCGCCTCCACGCCGCCGCGGCGGAGCACGGAAAGGCAGTCGATCGTGGAAAGCACGCGCTCCGGATAATTTTGCGTGCCGAGGGCCAGCAGGCGCAGGGGACGCGCGGACGGCGGGACGGACGGAGGACAAAAGGCGTCGAGATCCACCGGATTGATCAGGGTCTCGCAGCGTCCGTCCCAAGGACCGAGGAACTGCTCCGCGGACGCGCGGCAAAATACGCTTTGGTAAACCACAAAGTCCGCCAGCGCCCGCAAGCGGCGCATGGGGCCGTTGTGGCGCTCGGATTCCCGTCCCGCCCAGGCCGGATACCCCACGCCGTTTTGGTTCCAGACAAAGGCAATGCCGCGTTCCCGGCAGGCGCGGACCAGATCGAGCGCAAAGCGCGGCTGGGCGCTGCTGACCAGGTAGAGGACGTTGAAGCTGTCCTCGTCCGAGGCAAGGGCCCGCCGCAGATGCAGAAGTTTCACCGCGCCGCCGTGAATGAGCGTGCGGTTTTCCAGCACACGGCCGAAGGACACCACGGGCTCGCCCGACGACGAACGGGAGAGTCCGCGGAGTCTTTTGGCATGCGCCCGACGGGCGGGGGCGTCCAGGAGGGCGCGGAGGGCGGATTTCCAATTCATTCGGCCATCATCCGGCGGATGCTCTCGGCGGGATTGTGCACGGCGCGCCAGCCCGTGGCCACGGTGAGGCGCGCGGGGGACACCACCGAATACTCCACGTCCCACGGGTAATGCGCCGTGTACTCGCGGATCAGTTTGCGACGGCTGGCCGCTTCGACGAGTTCGATGATTTCGCGCAGCGAAAGCGAATGGCCTGACGCGACGTTGTAAATTCCGGAAAGCCCCGCCCGGAGCACCGCCTCCACCGCCGTGGCAAAATCGTCCACATGCAGGTAATCCTTCGTGGCGGATCCGTCGCCCCAGATCGTGACCGGCGTGCCGGTATGGCACGCCCGGTACAACAGCGGGATGATGCCCTGGGGCTTCTCCGTCGAGAGGGGACCAAAGACATTCGTCACCCGCAGGATGCACGAACGCGGAATGCCGGCGACAATTTGCTCGGCGGCCAGTTTGGCCGCGGCGTAGCGTCCGAGCGGCTCGCAGGGACTTTCCTCGGTGGCGGGATGCCTGCGCGTGTTGCCGTATACCGCCGCCGTCGAAAAGAAAACAATCTGCGGCGTCCGCCCCGCCCCGGCCGCCGCGGCCAACCGCCGCAGAAACACAAGGTCCTCGCGTTCCTCGATGCCGGGATTTTCCTCCGAAACGAGCGGCACCGAGCTCCAGGCCAGGTGCAGAACAATGTCAAACGCCCCCAACACCTCCGGGTCCGCAAGCGAGGAAAGCGCACGGTGGGTTTCATCCGGGGTGCGCGAAAACGGGACAATCTCCGCGCCGTGGCGGGAAAGAAGCTCCATGACCCGCGGCGCGAGACGTCCGCGCGCTCCGGTGACGGCTATGCGTTTTCCCCTCATCGTTCGAGCGCCGTCTGAATCCCCCGCGCCGCCGCGGCCAGTGCGGCACGATCCGGTTCCTGCGCGCGGTAAAAACAACTCTCCGCCGGAGCGCTTCGCATCGCCGTCTGCACCTGCACGACCGTCTGCGGCAACGCATTCCAGGCCGGCGGTTTCAGACGCGCCCGGATCCGGTTCGCCGCGCAGACCAGCGACTCAAGCAGCGGAACGGCCTCCCGGGGAAACTCCCGCGCGACCGGCTCCAGGGCCTTGCGCAGGGCCTCGAGGGAAAAGCGCGCCTGAACGGCCGCGCGGTCGGGCAGTTCGAGGGATCCTTCGTCCGCCTGACGTTCCAGCAGGTTCACCGCCTGCTCCGGCGTTTCAAAAAGGCACGATCCGGGCAGCACATCACGGGCCATGCCCACCGGGGTGCTGATCACCGGCCGGCCGGCCAGAACCGCCTCCAGTACGGAATACGGTCCCCCCTCCCATCGCGACGAAATCACACACACATCGAGGGCCTGATACAAACGGTTCAGCGTGGGACGATCCAGGATATTTCGCGCGTAGTCGTCCCCGACGCCGGGTCGTTGTCCGACAAAACACACGGGGATGCCGGCCGCCTCCAAACGGCTCAGCAGATAGTGGCGGCGGGGTCCGGCCAGCAGGACCGTCGTCTGCGGAACCCGATCGTGCAGGTCGCGGGTTATGGCCAGAAACACATCGGCGCCCTTCTGGACCTTCGGTCGCAGGAGATCGCTTCCCTCGGAATCGCGGTGGAAGTTTCCAATGACAAATGCGTCGTCCTTCAATCCGAGCTCCCGCCGGATGGCGGCGCGTTCGGGCAGGGGGCGGAAAATGGCGGGATCCACGACATACGGCACGCGAACCACCGGCAGCCCCAGCGCCTCGAACTGGTGCTTCGCCTCGCTGGAACGGGCAATCCAGAGGTCCACGCGCCCGGCGACCCGGGCAAACCCCGGACGCGTCAGATAAAACGCCGGAGGGTTGTCCGCAAAACAGACCACCATCTTTCCACGCAGGGCTGCCGGACCCAGCGCCTCGAGCGCGGGCCACCATGCCGCCAGAACCACCCGGGCCCGCGGCAGGCTGACAAAATGCGCCCGGCCCTCGAGCGCCGTCCGGGCCCAGCGCAAATCCTCATCCAGCGCCCAGGCGATCTTCTGCCAACCGGCGAGATGAACGTAGGGCCTCATGAACGACTGCAAACCAGGGCCTGCACCAGCCGGCGATAGGCGGCGCACATCAGATCTCCGGAAGGCGCCTCACGCAGCACGCGGGCCCGGAGCGCGCCGTATTCCCCCTTCATGCGCTCCACCGCCGCGACCAGGTCGCCCTCCATCAACACGCCAAACTTCCGTCCCAGCTCCACCGTGCCGCCGGTGTCGGGGTGATAAAGCAACGGCAGACCGCACTGCAGGGCTTCGACGGGATGCATCGCCCCGGGTTCGAAACGCGACGCCGTCACACACACATGAGCCTGGCGCAGGATCGCCGCGAGGGCATGACCCGCGCAGGGTTTGAAGGTGCGCGCCGCCCGCCAGGTGATCTGCGACGGCCAGCGCCCCACGATCCAGAGTTCGACATCCCGGAGTTTCCCGTTAGCAATGAGCGCGTCCATTTCGGCATAGACGTCAAACCCCTTGCCCATGTTGTCGGACCAGTGATGCGTCACAATCCGCAGGGGACGGTCCGGCCGCCAGGGCGTGGTTCCGAGCGGATGAAAAACGGCGGGATCCGCCCCGTTGAGGATCACCGAGTGGGGACGGCTTTTGTCGAACCAGCGCTCCGCATGGTGGTCGCGCAGCCACTCGGAAACGAACACCGTATGATCGGCCGCGCGATTGCACTCCGCCAGAAACCGGTCCATCTCCCGGGTTCCCTTGCGGGCGTCGTTGTCATTGATCCGCTGGATGCAAAGCAGCCGGGGATTCCGTTCCTTCGCGCGCAGGACGTCCTCGTAGGAAATGCTCAACGGACCCGACAACCCCGCGTGGGTGCCCAGGACAAGATCCACGGATGCGTCGAGGGAATGGCGGATCCCGTAACCACAGCGTCCCAGATAGGCGGAAACCTGCCTCAGCCATTGATTGCCGCCTCCAAACGGTCCCCGGCGGGGACGCATGTTGAAGGCCACGGTCACGGGCTTGGGAGAAAAAATCATGACGGTAGAATCTCGCTCACGATGCTCGTGTCGATGCTGGTTTTGCGCAGGTCGCCCCGGTCATCCAGCGGCAGGCGGAACCCCAGGGGACGCACATGGTCCTCGAAACAAAGCGGCAGTCCGTTTTCCCCCGCCGGCAGATCGGATTCGCGGCGGATTTCATAATAAAACTCCCCGCCCGGAGGCGGCGTGTACCGGCCGTAGCGTTTGCCCTTGCGGATCTTCGCCTTGCAGCCGAGGTCGTCGTTGATGATGTCGGCCGCCACGGGCTTCATCAGGGTGGCCTGGTGCCAGCGGCGTCCGCTGGACTGAAACCGCGCAATCATGTCGTCCTCGGCCCCGAGCGACGAATCGATGATGTTCGACTGCGACGGATCGGAAATCTTCCACGGCCCGAGTTCCCGCCAGAAGGCGCGGCGGGTCAGCGACGGGATGCCCGAGGCGATCACTCCGGGCAACCTCCATCCGAATGTGCGCAGACCCTCCACCGCGCGGGGCACCCGCAGACGGCCGCGGCGCAGGTCCCCGAGGATCGGGCCGACGTCCGCCCATCCCGGCGGTCCGAGCAGGCGGCGCAGGGTTTTGCGGCGAAGGAAATTCAGACCCACGGATCCGATCCAGGGATGACGGTCCAGCGTTTCCAACAGCGCACCCATCCAGTCCCCTTCGACGACAAACTGCACGTCCTCGGGCCAGATGAGCACGTAATCGCCCGCGGCCCGTTCGACGATCTCGTTCATCGCCCCGGCATGCGTCTGGGTGCGGAACCACTTGTGCTGCACCCAGTCGAGCCCCTCGATGTACGCGCGCAATCCGGCTTCGACGGAATTGTTGTCGCTGACAATCCACTCGATGCCGGGATGCCGGATGCAACGCCGCGCCGATTCCAGCGTGGCCCGCAAGTAATGCAGGCGGTTCCAGCTCAGAACCGCCACGGTGAGGGTCGGCCGGCTCACGACGCGGGAAAGAAGGCTCCGGTGTCGACGGTGGTGAGCGGTCCGCGGCAATAACGCTCCTGCTTCCACCGCGAAGGCGTCTTGCGAAGCAGCAGACGGTTCACGACGCGGCGCAGTTTCCCACCGATCCCGCCGCGATGCAGTTCCATGATGTTTTCCCGGGCCGCCGGACGGCGGGGATCCGCGCTGCTTCGGCGCAGGAAGCACAGATGCAGGCAGCGCAGGGGGGAGGACTCCCAGTCAAATTCGCGCTCGAGGTTGCGCTTGCTGTCATGCCCGTATCCGGGCCGGAAATGAATCGTGCCGCCGTGCAGGCGTTCCACCGTGTCGCCCTCCCACGCGGTGATGGCGGCAAAGTTGTACAGTTTCGTGATGCTCCGGCTGGGCGGCGACAGATGCCCCGAGGCCTGCCGGCGGTCCTGATCGAGATCCGTGCAGTGCAGCACATTGCCCAGCACCATCCAGTGGCGGGAGAACTCGCCGGAGAGCACCCGGGGACGAAACGACGCGAGCCGCTCCGGGTCGTAAATTTCATCCCCGTCCACACCGAAGATCCAGTTGTCGCCCCCGGCAAAGGGTTTGATCAACTCATGGGATTCGGAGGGGTGGTCGATGCGATGATAGGAAAGCTTCGCCGGGTGACGGCTGGCCAGGGTCATCAAAAGCCCGGGCGTGGCATCCGTCGAACCATTGTCGACCAGAAAAATCCGGTCGCAAAAGCCGAGGATGTTTTCCACGGCCCGCCTCACGAAAAGGTCCTCGTTGCGCACAAGGACAATGCCAATGATCCGGGTCAATGTTCGTTACAGAAACTGGCGGAGGGCACGGAGAAAAGCGGATGCATTTCCACCCTTCTTCGCAAAAATCCTACCGCTTGCCGCGCATCAACACCCAGAGCCATTCGTCGTCGCGTTCGACGTGAATGAGCTGGCCGAAGACGGAGAGAATCTTCTGGAAAATGTCCTCCGTGCGCTGCCAGGACACCGCCTCGAACGGACCGCCGCCCTCCTCCATGTTGGTGCCGAGTTCGTAAAGTACGTACCCGTCCGGCTTGATGACGCGGGCGTGTTCCTTGAAAAACGCATCCAGATCGAAGGCATGGTCGACGCAGTTCGTGTAGAGCAGGTCGAGGGAATTGTCCTTCTGCGTCAGGTGCATGAAGTCGCCGGGCACGACCCAGGGATTGTCCTCCCCCGGATTCAGGTCGATGCCGATGGCCTTCGGGAAGCCCAGATCCCGCAGCACCTCGACCTCGGTGCCCTGACGCGCCCCGCAACAGAGGATTTCCGCATCCTTCGGCAGCAAACGGACCAGATGCCGGAAGCGGCGGTAGAATTTCAGGCGGAAATTCTTGATGTCCTCGTTGGTGAAACCGCCCTTCATCTTCAGAAGCTCCTCGAGCTTCAGCTTCTGGTGGGTGAGGTATTCCTCGTAGCTGGCGTAGTCGCGCGTGCGGACGCCGTCCGGTCCCTCCTGTTCCTTCCAGCCGCCGCCACCGTGGTGTTTCTGGCGGAGCGGATGCTTGTCGCGCTCGTGGACGTAGTTGGGATCCTGCCGGGCCTGCAGTTTGCGGTAATAACCGAATCCGCCGGGCGTGAGATAATAGAGCAGCGTCTTCGCGAAGAACCTGGCGAAAACGAGCGGCGGAACCTTGGGACGAAAGATGGAATCGGACATGAATTACTCTCCGGAAAGCCCGCATGCGGGCGGACAGGGAACGATGCCGTTCTTCACGGCGCGAGAAAAGTTCTTTGTGACGGCAGTTCGCGAAATGGACGCCCGGGGTGCTTCACCGGGAACGCCGGGATTGCAGGAAAAACGTCGTGGCCCCCTCGACCCAGAGCAGGTCGTCCTTGAAGGGACCGACATAATGGCGGCAGACACCGTCCTTCCGGCGGAAGTTGCCCCAGCTGATCTCGTACTCCGGCGGAAGCGTCCCGCCGCGCCCCCAGGCGGAGCCGGTGACGGCAAAAAACGTCTGCTCCAGGAACTGGAAATGTCTGGCCCGGGGACCGCAGAGCGAGAGGAATTTTTCCGCAAGGTCGGGGTCGAAGGCCGCCCGCGGCAGAAGATCCAGGCCGCTGTTGACCTTGCGCCAGAGGGGGAAGCCCATCACGGCCTCAATCTCCTCGCGCGGCATGGCGTATTTTTCGTTGGTGTCCTCCATCACCCAGACCGTGTCCTCCCCCCGGGCGATCCAGTTCAGCAGCTTCTCCGGACGGCGGAAAAAGACGATGTCGCTGTCGATGACGATGTAACGGTCGTGCGGTGCGTAATGCCAGGTGTCGAAATTCTTGAGGAACCAATTGTGCCTGCGCCGACTTTCCCGGGCCGCCGGATGGGCGGCCAGCACGGTGTCGAGCTCGCGGTCGGCGTCGGCGCGGCGGATGACGCGGGCGTCCGGAAAATGGGAGCGCAGCGTTTCCACGTCACGGTCCCCGAGCGAGCCGTCCTCATGAATGAAGGGCGCCCAATGCCGGCCGGTGTGAAATTCCAGACTCCGCAGCGTGAGCATCCCCATTTCCAGCATCCGCCGGGACAGCACCATGTGGAGCGACACCGGGGCGTCGAGCAACGGATACTCGCGCCGGCGGGCAATGGCCGGGCGGCCAAACCAATGGCGGGCAAACCGGATCAGTTGCCGGCGGACAAATGTGGGCAGGATTTTGATGGTCGGGAGAAGCGTTGAGGTTGGGTGGTATCAAATCGCCCCCTGCGTCCGGGCTTCCGCGATCAGGCGCTGAAACACCTCCTCCCCCGCGCGTTTGGTCTGCAGGTAGCGGAGGAAAAACGGATTCACCCGTCCGCGGGACATGATGCCCGAATAAAACATGGGCAGCGGACCGTTGTAAAAAAAGTCGTCAAACCCGAGGCCGTCCCAGAATTTCATGCCGAGGCCGAGGCGGTTCAGCGGGGCGTAGAGGTTCATCATGCGGTGATAAAAGAACCGCTCCAGCACGCCGCCCAGACGGCCGACCGGTCCCGGCGGGTGCAGGGCGAGTTCCTCCCCGCAGATCTGGTAGCAGGATTTTTTGAACTCCTCCGGAAGATCGGCATCCGGTTTGTCGCAGATTTTTTCAAATCCCCACGGCGTCGGCTTGTCGTGCCGGATCAACAGTTCCAGGCAGGCCATGAGCGCATCGAGACGGAAAAGCGAAGGATGCAGGTGGAACCGCGGCGCCCGAGGGACGGTCAGATGCATGAAACGGTGCGGACCGGTGATGGGCGCCTTGGTGACAAACCGCCGGTTGTCCCACCCCATGAGCCCGATGTAGGACGCGGGAATGCCGTCCAGCAGCCCCGGCAGCGTGCGGTTCAGATGGTCCTGATGGCAGGGTGCGAGGGGCGGATGATCCTCAAGCAGGAAATAGGTCTTCGTGAAGCCGCGTTTTTTCAGCTCCCGACAGGCCTCGAGAACAAAATGCCCCCAGACACGAGGCAGCGCCGGCTCGCCCACCGGAATGTGCGGCAGCGTCCCGGCTTCCTCCGGGGTCAATCCGCAAAAGAAAAGCGGCGGATGATCCGGCCAGTATTTTTCGATGAGCTCATGCGTGAAAAACGCGGTCCATCGATAGGGATGGTAAACGGAAACGAGAATGGAAACGTCGGATGACACGATTTGGGAACGGCCTTCAGGCGGCTTGGGAAACCGCCCGAAGAACCCGTGAGGTCTGGTCGGAATCAGGATGGAGTTTTGGCTCCGCGCAGGAGACCGGCCCGGGCCATTTCGGCGAGCGAGCGGTCGAAGCGTTCATTGGCGTCCGCGCTGGTGCCCTGTTCCCGCACCCAGCGGACAAACTGCGCCACTCCCTCGCGCAGACCGGTGAATTCCCTCGGTCCCAGGGCCGCCTGCAACCGCGAGAGATCGGCCACGGCGTGACGGATGTCGCCGAGGCGAAACTGTCCGGAAACCCGGTATTTCGGCTCCACGTCCAGCGCGGCCGCCAGCGCCTCCACCAGCTCGAACAGGGTCGAGCGGACGCCGGAACCCACGTTGAGCGTGCGCACGCCGGATTCCCCGTCGAGAAGCGCCCGCACGTTGTATTCGGCCACATCATCGATGAACACAAAGTCGCGGGTCGGTTTTCCGTCCTCGAAAAGATTGATCTCCCTCCCCGCCATGAGGAGCTGGGTGAAAATGGAAAGGATGCCGGTGTAGGCGTTGTTGAGGGACTGACCCGGACCGTACACGTTCTGATAGCGGAAAATGGTCACCGGGATGCCCAGCGCGCCGCCGATGTTGGCGATGAGATTTTCCTGCGCCAGCTTGGTGATCCCGTAAATCGACACCGGGGAATTCGGATCGTCCTCACACGAGGCCTCCGGCGTGACGCCCCCCCCGCAGACCGGACACGAGGTTTCAAAGCGGCCCGCCTCAAGATCCGCGGCCACGCGGCTGCGGGGAACCACCCGACCGTGTTCGCCGCAGGTCGCGGCGCCTTCGCCGTAGATGGCGCGGGTGGAACTGACCACCACCCGCCGGACGCGGTCCCTGGCGGCGGCCAGCGCCTCGCAAAACACCGCCGCACCCCGCACGTTGACGTCGCTGTAGCGTTCGACCTGATACATCGACTGACCCGTGCCGGTGCAGGCCGGGAGATAGAGGACGGCGTCCGCGTCCTGCAGCGCCCGATCCAGCGCCGCGCGGTCGCGGGTGTCGGCGACGACGAGCGGAAATTTCCCCTCGATGCTGCGCAGGCAGGGCGAGGTTTTCGCGTCGGAGCCGTGGATCTGCGGGTCGAGCGAGTCAAGGATCACCGGTTCGTGTCCGCGTTCCGCCAAGCGCAGGGCGGTGTGCGAGCCGATGAATCCGGCTCCGCCAACGATGAGTACGTTCATTTTACAAAAGGGAATTTGCGAGCCGCACAAGATGCCTGCCGAAATGGCCGCTTGTCCATCGCTCTTCGATGAGCCGGCGTGCGTTGCGGCCGATGCGTTCGGCCTGGGCGGGGTCGTTCCAGAGTTCCAGGATCACCCGGCGCAGGGCCTCGGGATTTTCCGGGGGCACCAGGCGGCAGGTTTCGCCGTCCCGCAGGAACTCCCGGTCCCACAGCCCGGGGGTGTCCGAAACAATCACCGCCTTGCCACAGGCCATCGCCTGCGCGGTCACACTGTGACCGGAGTCGCGGCGTTCGTTTTTGATCGGCACCACCACGAAGCGGCTTTCCTGATAAAGACGGCGCAGCGCGATGTCGTCGATGTTGCCGTCCGCGGTCACCCGCGGACCCACCAGTTCGCGCGGGAGTTTGATGCGGGTGACCAGGCGCAGCGGAAGATCGGGCACCGCCTTCAGCAGGGTCGGAAAATCCCGCAGATGGTCCGAGCCCACGCTGAGAATCGAGTCGGCGGGCGGAACATTCTCCGGGTGCCAGAACACCTCGTCGGCGCCAAACTGGACGATCTCCATCGGCGGCAGGCCAAACTCCCCGAAATGGGAGCGCACCGCCTCCTCGTCACCGATGCCCAGCACCACCAACTGTGAGATGTTCCGCATGAGACCGCCCAGGGTTTCGAGGCGTTTTCTTCCGAGAATTTTCCCCTCCAGCTTGCGGCGGCTGTCGTAGATGCCCTGGGTGATGGCCATCAGACGCGCGTGCAGGCCGCCCATCTGTTTCAGCACCGCCAAGGGAAAGGTGTTGCCGTCGGTGGTGCTGAGAATGACGTCGGCCTTCCGGATCTTGTCCCAATGCACGACGACATTGCTGGCGGCGAAGCTGGTCGCGAGATATTTGGAAACCGCATTCTGCAGGGGGCGCATCAGCGGGCGCACCCAACGGCTGTCGCCCGGAGCCGCCTCGGCAAAGGACACTTCCCAGCCCGCTTCGGCAAAGGCGTCGTATCCGTAGAGAAACTCCCTCGGCGCCACGCCGGCGGCGATGCGCGAGAGCAATTCGGCCCGGCCGCCGCGAAACATGTACACAATCCTCGGCATCAGTAGGGAATCGGGTCGGTCGAGGGACCGCCCAGCGCGTAATCCAGCAGCCGCTCCAGCTTGCGGCGGTCAAATGTGGTGTCGAAGGACTCGGACGCGTTTTCGCCGAAGCCGTACCAATATTCGTGTCCGAGAAGCTGATTGTAGTGGGGCGTGCTGGCGTCCCACCAATACGGGTTGTGCAGTTCGATCAGCTTCGCACCCGGCGGACAAAAGATGCAATTGATGAACCCGCTGCCGTGCGGCCCGCCCACGGCCTCCGCCTCCGCGAACAGGCGCACCTTGTCGCGGGTGGTCATGTCCTGGCAGAAGATCCGTTCAAACCCGTGGTCCTTCCAGACCGGCCACAATTCGTCCTCGTTGACCAGGCGGCGCTTGTCCTTGGCCCGGCTGATGTAGAGGCGCCGGGTGGGCCGCGCGCCTCCGGTCACCCCGGCCCCGGCCAGCATGCGGCGGCGATATTCCTTCAGATGCACGGCGTGCGGGAAAAAGCATTCGTCCGAGGTTTTCGCGATCACCAGTTCGTCACACTCGGTGAGAAGGGAGTCGGTGAAGACGAACTGGTCGCGTCCGATGCCCAACAGTTCAAAGGTTTCGTAGTGCCACTCGCGGAACTGCGGCGTGGCCAGGATTTTCTCGCCGGCCAGCGAGTCAAAGAGGGTGGCCTTGAGGGCGCAGTCGAGCGTGAAGTGCGAGATGTTGATGTCCGCGTAAATCACCGCGAAATGAATCACCCGTCCTTTGATTTTCACCGGCCGGGCCTGACGCCACTCCCGGCTGCGCGGTTTCCACATGCCGAAATACGATTCCCTGATCAGCTCGTCGTTTTCGGTGAAGACCGCGCCGCCGCGCTGGTACACGCGCGCCTTGGGAACGGTGCACACAAAGGTGTCCCCCAGCCGGTAACGCCGCACGGCGTGCAGCGCCGTCGCCCAGCGCCAGGAAATGCGCGGATCGCGGCGCCATTCGCGATGGCGTCGCAGCATCTCCCCGCCGCGGGTGACCCAGAGGTGAAAATCCTCGCTGAGGCAGCGGCTGACATCGTTGCTCTGAATGGTCCCGTCGGCCACCTTCCGCACCGGCCACCCCCGGCGGGCGGCCTCGGCGGCGAGGTCGGGGATCACCGGAAAATCCAGCTCCGGATCCCGCCGGTCCAGCAGCCAGCGATTGAGGGCAAATTGGCGATCCGCCGCCCAGCGTCTCAGACGGGAAATCATCGATAATCGTTGTGCGCAAACGGAGCCGCATCCGCGCGGCAGAAATAAAAATCCATCTGCCAGAGGCAGCGGTCGTACGGACGCAGGAGCGGGTCCGCCATGTCGTAGCAGCGGAAGCCCAGCGCCTCGATCCGTCCGCACATCTCGGGAAACCGCAGCGCATGCGGGGAGATGTTGAAATTGTAGACCTCCATGATGATCACCGAGGTCTGCGCCAGGGTTTTTTCCGCCCCGCGGAGGATTTCGTCCTCAAAGCCGTGCGTGTCGAACTTCACCAGATGGGGGCCGGGCAGGCGGTGTTCGGCGACCAGTTCGTCGAGGGTGGCGGAACGCACCCGGCGCGCCTCGCCGCCCCGACCGTCCACCGTGCTTCCATCCAGGTCCGGGGACACCGAAAGCGTGACCTCCCTCACCACCCCGCTACCCGCGGCCGCGATGGCAAAGTCGAAGTTCGGCTTTTCGCGCCTGAGTTCCTCCAGCGCGGCGGACCGCTCGGCCAGCGGTTCGACGGCGAGAAATTTCGCCTGGGGAAAATGGACCATCGCCTTGCGCGACCACCGTCCGTCCGACGCCCCGATGTCGATCACCGAGGCCACGGGGAAGCCGTGCGCCCCGATCCGCTGCAGGGCTTCGGGCGCGGTGAATTGCGTGAAGGGATTTTCCCAGACCTTGGAAACCAGCGGACTGAGCTTCCGCTTCAGAAATCGGACGAGGCGTTGCTTCATACCTTCACGTGATCGATGCGCCAGGAGGTGTTGTCGCGGGTGCGGAAAATCACCGGGGCCTCATAAAGCAGCCCCGCCGATACGGCGAGCAGCTGAAGGCCGGCGGGCAGGCGGTCCCGCATGAGCGGGCGGAGGTGTCGGTACCAGGCGGATTGTCCCCTTCCCGGAAAATGCGTCTCCAGCGCGCGGCGGGCCTGATGAAAATATTCCGTCCGCGCCCGGGCGGTCTGCTGGTCGCCGTGCTGACGGAAACCGGCGAGCGGCACACTCACGGCGTGCAACTGCGCCTGCCGGGCAAACCGGCACCAGAGTTCGAAGTCCCCCGCCGAGCCGAATTCGGTGGAAAGCGCCCCGCCGCTGCGTTCCCACAGCGACCGGCGCCAGAAGGTGCTTTCCTGCTGGATGGGCGCGGCAAAAAAACCGTCGGCCCCGCCGCAATATTCGCCGCGAGCAAAGGCCTCCCGGGCATAACCGCGGCTGTCGAAGCAGTTCGTCGCACGCCCCTCCGCGTCCCAGCGGAGCGGGAACCGCGTGGTCAGCCACTCGACCTCGGGGAAGGTCTCGAAGATCTCGCTGACCACCGCCAGCGTCCACGGACAATGCAGGTCGTCGGAATTGAGCCAGCCCATGATGTCGCCTTCGACATGACGGAACCCCTTGTTGATGGCGTCGTATTGACCGGCGTCCTTCTCCGAAACCGTCCAGGCCAGGCGTCCGGCGAAGGATTTCAGCATCTCGGCCGAGCCGTCCGTGGAGGCGCCGTCCACCACCGCATAATTCAGACGGGGGTGGTTTTGCGACAGCACCGAGTTGATGGCGGCCTCCAGAAAACGCCGTTGATTGAACGACGGCGTCACCAATGCCACGGAGAGTTTGCCCACTAGAACTGGAAGTAGATGAACTCGCTGGGTCGCGCGACGAAGAACGACTTCAGGATGATGAACATGACGATGCCCAAGCCGACGGCCACCCACCAGGTGGGGCGCAGGCTGAAGCGCGACTTGTCGGTGATCTTGTCCGTCGACGGCCGCCAGCGGCGGAGCAGCACAAAGGTGTTGGGCATGATCAGCGCCCAGGCGAGCAGGAAGGCGAGCCAGAAGATCTCCGTGCGGCCGATTTCCGGCAGGGCGGTTTCCACGAACTGCACCCCGAACCGGCCGAGGGCGTCGGCATAGGACGCGGCATGATAGGCCGGCGCGGTGAGTCCGGCGCCGCCAAACATGGCGCCGATGATGCTGTGGGCCTTCGCCACGCTCGGGCTGCGGAAATAGACGAAGGTGAGCATGATGAACACAAAGGTGATCATCCACTTCAGGGCGATGACCGGCCTGGGGTCGTTTTTCGGCGGGCCGAGGAATTTGTGCGAAGCATGGTTCAGGGCGAGGCCGATGCCGTTCCAGAAGCCGAAGAGGATGAACGGCCAGCCGGCTCCGTGCCAGACGCCGCTGACAATCATCGTGGCAAAGATGCTCAGCATGCCGCGCACCAGGCTGCTGTTGGCCTTGTCGAGCGGCATTTTCCAGTGGTCGCGCATCAGGCGGCTGAGCGGAACGTAGACGTAGTCCCGCAGGAACCGGCCGAGCGTGATGTGCCAGCAACTCCAGAAATCGATGATGTTGGTGGCCTTGTAGGGCGAAAGGAAATTGACCGGCAGCCGGATGCCAAACAACAGCCCCAGTCCGAGCGCCATGTCGGAATAGGCCGAAAAATCGTAATAGACCTGCATGGCAAAGGCCACCGCGCCGGCCCACGCCTCAAAGAACGTGATGGTGCCCGGCGGAGAATTGAAGATGGGATCGGAAACCGACGCGGCCGTTTCGGCGAAGACGATCTTTTTGGCCACACCGAGCAGGAGCAGCATGATGCCCGGGAAGAAATGCCGGGTGAGGATTTTGGGAAGTCCGTGCCGGATCTGCGGAAAAAATTCCCAGTGCCGCAGGATGGGCCCGGCCACCAGATGCGGAAAGAACATGATGAACATGCAGTAGTCCAGAATGCTCCGGCGCTTGTCGGGCTTCCGGTACACATCGGTGGTGTAGGCGATCTGCGTGAAGGTGTAGAACGAGATGGCGAGCGGCAGGATCACGTCGTCCTGCGCAAACGTCCATCCGGTCACCGCGCTGAGATTTTCGAAGAAAAAGTTCCGGTATTTGAAATACCCCAGGATCCCCACATTCACCAGCACGCCGAAGGTGAGCAGCAGTCCGCGCGGCGAACCCTTCTTCATGCGGAAAAGACCCTCCGCAACGAGGTAGTTGAAAATGATGGAAAACGCCATCAGCGGCACAAACTCCACACGCCAGCTGGCGTAGAAGACCACCGAGGCGCCGATGAGCCACAGTTTGCCCCAAAGCGTTCCGATCCGCTTTGCGAGCACATAACCCGCCAGGGCCAGGGGCAGGAAAAGAACGAGGAAGTTCGCGGAGTGAAAAAGCATGGTCCTAGAAATTCATTTTCCGGGAAAGGCGGCGCGCCAGATTATGACTCGGCCACTCGACAAGACGGGCAAAGACATAGGCAAAGACAAAGGTGGCTCCGACGAGCAGCACAAACCGCAGGCACAACCAGAAAAAGTGGGACTGCAGCAACTCGTCGAATTCCGGAAAATAATTCCTCAGGAACATCTCCACGCCGACCTGCGTGATGGGATGCGTGAGGTAGAGCGAATAGATCCAGGAACCCAGCCAGGTCAAAAGCGCGGGAACCACCCGGCCCGAGGAGAAGTAGCAGATTTCCAGCCAGATCCAGTAGGTCACGAAGATGCCGAAGGGCACGCCCAGATAGATCCAGTAGACAATCTTGTAAAAGGACAGGATGGCGAGCACCGGGGTGAAAATCAGGATGATGGCCCGGACAAGAACCACCTTCCGGGATTGCGGGACGGGCAGGGCATCGGCCCGCGCGCGGGCGGTGTAAGCCTCGGCGATCACGCAGCCCATCACCCACACCGGCAGAAAGATCGGAATCAGGATGGCGGTGCCGACATCCACACTGCCGTCGATGTTCAACTTCATCCCGACGGCCGAAAGAACGAAGGACACAAAAAGCAGGGCGTTCCAGCCCACCTTTTTCGCCGCGTGATACAGCAGCGGGTACAGCGCGTAATAGGCGAGATCGCAGAGAATCGTCCAGGCCAGGTCGTTGCCGTAAAGCATGTTGTATTGACGCCCGGTCAGCCATGCAAAGGGCAGGACGAGAAAATAGGGAATGAGCACGCGCACGAAGCGGCGCGTCAGATACGCCCCCCATTTGGGCGTGGTTCCGGCCGCCACGGCCGGGTAATGGATGCAAAATCCCGAGATGACAAAAAATGCCAGCACCCCCGTGCCGCCAAAGAGAATGCTGTCCCAGGCGAGGTCAAAGTAGGGCAGGACGCGGTTTCCCGGCGGCTTGGCGCCATGATACAGGCAGACCCACAGCGCCGACAAAAAGCGGATGGCATCCAGGGGCAGGATGTTGACCGGAAGCTTTTTCGAAGCCGCCGCCGGTGCCGTCATTTGGGACGTGTTTTCAGCCATTCTTCAAAAACGGGATTGGCCAGCAGCCAGTCGCTCACGATCCGGCTGCGCTCCCTGGCGGCCTTTTCCGTCAGGTGGCCGGAGTGGTCAAAAAATTGGTCGCCCTGCTCGACGGAGATGGTCGGTTCTCCAACGACCACCACGCCGTGGGATTCGTAAAATTCGCGGATTTCCTTCTGGATGGCCGCGATCTGCGCGCGGTCATATTCCGGATGCAGCAGGCGGGGCGGCCAGGTGGCAAAGACGGGCAGGCCCATTTTCCGGAAGCGTTTGATGTAATAGGCCAGCCGTTCCGTGGCCTCGGGATTGATGGGCTCCAGCGTTTTCGGCTGGGCATAGGGGTCCACCGGCTTGGCGTAGGCGGCATTGCGGTCGGTGATCTCCCCTTCCTCGTCGGTGAGCCCCACCACCTCCTTCGCGAAGGCGTGGATATCCTCGCCGCTGCGAAGACGCTGCAGATATTGCCAGCGGAATTGAAACTCGCTCAGCGGAGGCGCGAGAACATACCGCAGGGCCTCCAGCGGGGGCAGCGTGAGCAGCATGTGCGGATGCACCCTCAGCATGTGGTCCATGGAGCGGTATTGGAACGGATCGCGTTCGAACTGCTCGTATTCGAAGGCCATGAGGATCGCGTCGCCGGGGCGCGCCACCTCCAGGGCGTCGCTGCAGACGCCCGCAATGGACAGCCCCGCGTGAATGGCCATGTTGGCGACGGGCACCCCCAGTTTTTTCTCCAGGGTGGCCACCCGGAAGCCGTACCACCCGGTCGAACCGGCGACGATGATGAGCCGGCCGCCCTGACGTTTCTCGGCGGCGGCCTTCTTCCGGGCCACAATTTCCTCGACCCAGTATTCGTCATGGGTCGTCACCATGTTGTACATGAAAAAGACAAAGCCGACCCAGACGGCAAAGGCCGCCAGACACGTCGCCAGCGCAATCAGCAGAAAGCCCCAAAGCCGTTTCCAGGATAATGACATGGCGATAAATACAAAATCAGGCTGCCCGGCTCACGACGTTCCCGGCGCATTCGGCCGCCAGGGCGGCGTAAAGCTCGGAATATCTTCGGGCATAAACCTCCAGTGAATACTCATCGAGCGCCCTTCGTCTAGCCTGAGTCGCAAGGCGTTCGCGCTCAACCGGATCGTCAAGAATCCTCCCCAGCACCGCCGCCAGCTGGCGGGTGTCGTACGGTTTGCAGAGAAAGCCCACTTCGCCGTCGGTGATGGCATCGGGCATGCCGCCGATGTCAAACGCCACCGTCGGACACCCCGAGGCCAGCGCCTCGAGCACGGTGCTGGCGAAGTTTTCCTCGCGGGAGGGCGCGGCAAACACCGTCGCCGCCCGGTAGGCGTGCTTGCGCAGCGGGGTTTCCAGGCGTCCCAGGTCGAAGGATGGCACCGGGATTTCCTTCCACGGGATTTCCGTGGTGGTGCCGTAAACCGCCAGTCCGAAGGTCGGACCGCGCTCCGCATGCAAATGGTGAACCGCCTCCAGCAGCAGGTCGAACCCCTTGCGTTTCTCGGCGGGGTTTTGCGCCCCCATCAGAATGATCGGCAGGTCGGGCGGAAGTTTGAGGATCCCGCAGGATTCCAAGCGGTCGGCGGGGGCGAAGGTTTCCGTGTCGATGCCCGTCGGGATGGTGACGACCCGGTTGCCGGCGATGATCGGGGAGCTCTCGGCGTCCCTGGCCATCTGTCGGCTCAGGGTGACAAATGTCGGGCGCGCCTTTTGGTACACGCGGCGTTTGCGATGCCAGTTCCACCGTGACGGATCCCAGGGCAGCGACGACTGCATCAGCGGACATGCCCCGCAGCCGGTGCGGTATTTTTCGCAGCCGTACGTGTAACCGCACCCGCCGCTGAGGGGCCAGTAATCCAGCAGCGAAATCAGAAGCGGTTTGTTGAGCTTCGGAAGCTGCTCGGGCGTGGCGAGTCCAAAAATGATCCACTGGACGTGCACGACATCGGCCTCGCGGATCCACGGATGGTTCGCGACGTCGAAGCGGGGAATCCAGTTGGAAAAAATGGGCGGATTGTTCCAGCGTCCGCGCACCCAGGGCGCGATGGGATATTCCGGCAGATGGGGAAACCTCCGCAAAATGGCGTGCCGGAGCGGAAACCGGTCCGGGGTGGCGATGTCCGTGCGGTCGTCGAAGGATCCCACCCGGGCGGCGCAGAGAATGCGCGAGTCGACTCCATGGCGCTGCAGCTGACGGTTGAGACCGTCGATGGCCGTCCATGCCCCGCCCTTGCCGGCGTAATAACTGAGATGAACAACCTTCATTCCTGCCAGTAGCGCGAACGAAAGGGCAGACCGTCCCGCCCGTCGACATCAAGCACATCAATGCGGGCGAGGAGGAGCGGGTCGGCCGCGGTGCGGTTTTTCGCGCGTTCCATGGTGAATCCCCCGCGGTATCCGGCTCCGGCGGCCAACTGACCCGTCGTCCGATCGACCGCCTTTTCATTGCCGAAGGGATAACTGACAAACTCCACGGGCGCGCCGGACCATTCCTCCAGATCCCGGCGGCTTTCCGCCAGTTCCCGACGCGCGCGGTCCGGGTCGAGCCGCGCCAGCGGACGGTGGCTCACCCCGTGCGATCCGACGGCGCCAAGCGCCCCCAGTTCGCGGATCTGTTCGCGCGACATGTAAAATTCGTCCACGAAGGCCGCCTCGTCGATCCCGCACGCGGAAAAGAGCACATCCAGCACGTGTTCGGCCTTTTCCGCATCGAGGTGATAGTTGAAGAAAAACTTGAGCGCCGCCGCCTCGGGCGCGTCATAGCGGTAGTGGCGGGAAATGGTTTCCGGATCGAGTTCCGTCGGTGACGAATCCAGCAATCCGTCCCCGCGGGCCTTTTCCAGGGCTTCAAAAAGCGTGTGGTCCCCGCGTGTGGCCCGCAGAAAATGCAGCTTGTGGGTGGCCGCCGCCCGGCCGTGCGCCCGCGGACCCGACGAAACAAAAAAGGCCGCCGGCACGCCCAGCCTCCGCAATTCGGGCAGCGCCGTCTCGGACTGACAGCGCAGACCGTCGTCAAAGGTGACCAGACAGAGATCGGCCTCGGGAAACCCGCCCCCTTCCAGAAGCCGCCGCAGGTCGGGAAGGCCGATGAACTCGAAGTGCCGGCCCATTGCCTCCAGGATTTCCCCGAATTTTTCCACGCTCAGCGAATTGACGCCGGCATGGGGGTAGCGGGGCATCCCGACATAATGAAAATTGACCGCGGTGACCGGCATCAGTCCAGATTCACCACGCGGATGGGTTCGATCTCCCCGGCCGCCCTCCGCCGCAAAAACTCCGCCGTCGCGCCGCTTTTTTCCAGGGCGAGCAGCCGTTCGATCACCCCGCCCGAAATGTCCTTGCGTTGAAAAAGCCGGCCGCCCTCCCATTGGGGAATGGCCGGCAGGGAATGCCCCGCATGGAGCAGCTTCAGCACGCGCAGCGCCAGATCCGCCGAAACCTCGACGGTTTTGCAGCCCAGGGTGTGCAGGGTGTCCGACGGCTCGATCTCCGGCCGGCCATGCGCGATGATGCCGCCGGTGTCGATGCCCCTGTCGAGATAATGCACGGTGACCCCGATGCAATGCAGGCGGCCCTCCAGATAGGGCCAGAAATTCGTGCCGCTGCCGCGGTAGTAGGGCGAAAGCCCCTGGTGGAGATTGAGGGTGCGGCCGGCCGGAAGCGCGCTCAGGAGGGGCTCCCGGATGATGCCCGGACCAAAGACCACCACGGCCTCCGGATCCGCCGCCCCGAGGGCTTCGGCCATGGCGGCATTGGACAGCTCGCCGCGCCGCACGGTGCGGACCTCGGCACGCAGGTCCTCCCAACGATACGTTCCGAAAAACCTCCGCTCCGTTTCGCGAAGGCGGGCAAAGTGACCCGCGATGATTTCCGCGTCCCCGCGGCCTTCGTAAAACGTGTCCAGCCCCTTCTCCTCGCGGACGACCAGCCTGAGGTCCAGGGCGTCCGCCAGCCGGTGGGCCATGTAGCAATGGCGCGGCTCGGTGCTTGTGAGAAGGGCGATCCTCATGAGGCGAGAAGTTCCTCGTCCACGTAATCGGGGGTCCCGCCGGAGATCATCCACGCGGTCAGTTTTTCCAGGTCGCGATTGGCCTTCACCTCGTCGAGCGACTTCACCGCAGGCTCAAACGTCGCGTAGTCCAGATCACCGGCACCCTTCGGCGGACGCATGGTCACAACAAAACTCTTGAAGACCCACGGACGCAGGCAGAACGCGGCATAAAGGTGTTTTTTGGCCAGCAGGACCGTCTCCTCGTCCAGCGGCGGAACTTCGTGAAGCCTGCCCAGCACGGCGAGATATTCCTCACGGCTGGAAGGATCGATGGTGAAGCCGCGCCCGGCGTAACGTCCCGTGCCGGCCGTCACCACGGGTTTGCCAAAACACGGCATTTCCATGCCGCTGGTGCCGCGGACGGTGATGCCGTATTCGGCGTTCTGGAAAAGCGAGTAGGTGCTGATGCCGCAGTCGGGCAGGAGCAGCTTCACATGGGGCGGGAGGTCGCCGATTTTTTCCCGGATCATCCTGGTCTCGGCCAGTTCGCCGGTGACGCCCTCCAGCTCGCGCTTCCAGGTGTTGACCGGATGCAGTTTGATCAGCCAGTTGACCGCGGGATTCGCGCAGGCGGCACGGATCGTCTCGATGAACCACTCGCCGTTGTCCTTGAAGAGATCCGTGCCGTAAAAAAGGTTCGCGTCCCAAAGCACGGAGGAAAACACCACCGCGAGCGGCTTGGCCGGATCAAGCTGCAGCTCGGAACAGATTTCCGCGCGCGTCTTCTCCTTCACGCCCACCTGATTGCGGTTCTGCAGGTACCATTTGCCGCCGTAGCGGGCGCTGAAGATCGCGTTGATCTCCTCCTCCCGGCGCGGGGTCCACGGCATCCCGCGCATGCGTTCCATGGTCTGCGTCGAAACCGAGGCGGGGTGCATGCGGCGGGTGTCCCGGTCGAGCCGCCAGAAGAACATGGCATCCTCGCGGTTGGGCTGCACGTATTGGATGGCGCGAATGCCGCGCTGGATGGCGGTGTCCACCAGACAGGCGAAGTAGGTGTAGTTGGCCTCGTTGACGAGCAGCATCCCGGGCCGGAACGCGGACAGCACCTTCTCCGCCGTGAAGACATATTCGATGCAGGCGTTCAACTGCCCGTCGATGCGGTCGCGCACGTCCGGGGCGGTGACGTCGAAGCCCGCGGAAAAAATCTTCCGGCTGATGCTGGCCAGGATCTGCGGTCCGATCAGGCAGCCGCGGAACCGCCAGGATTTCACCTGTTCAAATTCCGTCCCCGCCGCGCGGATTTCCCTCTTCAGCTTCTCCGCCTCCTCCGGGGCGGTCGGCACATGGTGGTCCGAAAAATAATGGATCTCCGTGACGCCCGCATTGCGCAGCCACGCCTCGGCATGACGGATCGTCCGGTCGCGCAGGAGCACCGCCACACGCCAGCCGGCCAGGCGAAGTCCGAGCGCCAGCATCGACTCCGTCTTCAGCGTGTAGTCCCAGTCCCCCATCGCCGCGATGAGCGCGCGCGGCGCATTGGGGCCGGGTTGCGCCGCCTCGCGGGCAAACTTCCAGCGCGGCGCCGCCAGGCCGGCGCGCCAGTGATACTTCAAACGGTCAAACCACTTCATCGATGCAAGCGGGGCATTTTCCCGAAAAGCGGCCCGGGGGCAAACGGCTTTTCGCGAAAACCCGGATTTCAGGCGGATTCGCCGCCCGCGCGCCGGTCCGCAAACTCCAGCAGCGCCCCGACAATCTCCAGATCGTCCCGGTCGTCGATGTCAAACGACTCGCGGCGGGACATCTCAAATCCCAGGGTGTTTTCCGAATAGAGCTTCCCGGCCTCGACCAGGGCCGGACGCAACACCAGCACGGCGGGACCATTCCGGGCGTAAAACACCGGTTTGTCCTGACGCCGGACGGCCTGGCCCATTTCCGGAAAAGCCGGCCGGACCCGCCCCGAGGCGTCCTTTTCCAGAAGGCTGCCCGGCGTGCAGTTGTGCGGCACGGGGATCACACTCACCACGCTGTCGGCCCGGCGGTCCCGGAAAAGCCGGATCGCCCCCGTCACGGACCGCGGGGTTCGCAGCGGCGAGGTGGGCTGCAAAAGAACCAGGGCCTCCACCGCCGTGCCCCCGCCGCGCAGCCACTCCAGCGCATGCCGGAGCACGGCCACCATGGGCGTGTCGTCCTGCGCAATCTCCGGCGGACGCAAAAACGGCACCTCGGCGCCATGGGCCTTCGCCACGTCCGCGATCCCGGCGGAATCCGTCGAAACCAGCACCCGGGAAATTTCCGGCACGGCCCGGGCGCAGGCAATGGTATGGGCAATGAGCGGTTTTCCGGCCACGGGAATCAGGTTTTTGCCGGGAATCCCCTTGGAACCGCCCCGGGCGGGAATGAGGGCTATGACGGACATGCGGATTATTTCCATCGTCCCGCGGACGCCCCCCTTTCAAAGGAGGGGCGTCCCGGCGGGCTTTGCGCCGGTCAATACGTGATGCGCTTCTGCACGTTGATCGGCCCCAGATTCGCAAGCACCTCGGCAATTTTGCGCCCGGCCGTGCCGTCCCCGTAAATGGGCTCCATTTCGTAGCGGCCGTGCTCCAACTGCCGGCGGATGGCGCCCAGGATGGCGTCCTTGTCGTGGGGCACCTCGATGACGTTTTTGCCGCGCTCGCGCATGACCTGGCGCGTGCCGATGTTGACGACCGGGGTGCCGATGTAGGCCCCTTCGCGGATGCCGCTGCTCGAATTGCCGACGAGGCACGCGGTGCGGGCCATCAGCTGGATGTAGGTCGCGGTCGGGAGGTTCTTGAAGAAATGCATGTTTTTGTCCTCGTGGCGTTCGCGCAGCTTGCGGATGCCCCGGGCGATGTCCTCGGAACCCGCGTCGGCATTCGGCCAGAGAACGATGGCCGGCAGCCCGGTCTCCCGCACGGCGTCGAGGGTGGCCGTGATCTGACGCTCCCCCTCGCCGTATTCCGTGGTCACCGGATGCTGGGACACCAGAATGAACGGCTGGCTGAGATCGAGCTTCGAACCGACGCCAAGGTCGAAAAGATGTTCGTCGAGGCCGTCGCCTTTCCGGCGCAGGATCTCGGCGACCAGGTCGATGCGCGGACACCCCACCAGATGGACGGTTTCGGGCGGCTCGCCGAGTTTGATGATGCGCTCGGCGGCCTCCCGGCTGGCCGGGAAATGGATGTGGGCAAACTTCGTGACGGCGTGGCGGATGCTTTCGTCGATCGTGCCGCTCACCTCGCCCCCCATGGTGTGGGCCACCGGGATGTTCATGTAGGCGGCGGCCAGGGTGGTCGCCATGGTTTCAAAGCGGTCGCCCACCGTCAGCACCACATCGGGCTGAAGGCGCTCAAAGACGGTCGGCAGCTCCATCAGTCCGACCCCCGTCGATTTGGCCATCGTGGCCGGGGTTTCCCCCTCGATGAGCATGTAAATGCGGGCGGCCGGCTCGAACCCGTCCTTCTCGATCAAATTGACGACGCTTCCGTAACGGTCGAGCAGCGCGGACGCGGCCACCACAAGTTGCAATTCCAGGGCCGNGTGCTCGCGGATGGCGACCATGGCGGATTTGATGCTGCTGTAGTTCGCGCGGGAACCGACAACGACGCAGATTTTTTTCATAAGATTGAGGAAAACCGCCCGGCGGCACGGCGTTCAGCGGGCGACCCCGCCCGGTGACGCGGCGGACAGACGGTCAGGTTTCTTGGAAATCGGTGAGGCGGAATTTGTGATCGGCGGGAACATCCACCCTGAGACGCCGGCCGAGCAGGCGGCCGTAGTCGGCGGCGGGGATGCCGTCGCCGGGCTTCTTGAAGGCAAGATGGGCGGTTTCAATGACCGTCCCGGCGGGCAGCGCGACGGCGGACACGATGCTTTTTTCGAAGACGCGCTTCATCTCGGCAAACCGTCCGGCATCCGACTTGTCGACCGGATGGTCAAGCATCGTCCACGTGGCGCGGATGGCGTCGACCATCCGGCGAAACTCGCCGGGTTCAAGCGAATGGCGCGCGTCGCTGCCATACATGAGACGCGAGAAGGTGAAATGTTTTTCGATGACCGTGGCCCCGAGGGCCGCCGCCGCGACGGGCGCCGCCAGATCGAGGGTGTGGTCGGAAAATCCGGCCGGCACGCCGTAGCGTTCGCGGATTTCCGCCAGCACATTGAGCCCGACATGCTCGGGGGCGCAGGGGTATTCGGTCGTGCATTGCATGACGACCAGCGGATTGCCCGCCGACCGGTAGACATCCACGGCGCGGTCCAGTTCCGTCCACGAACTCATGCCCGAGGAAAGCAGCACGGGTTTGCCCGTGGCGGCAATCTTCTCGTGCAGGGGAAGATTGGAAACCTCGCCGGACGGAATCTTGTAAACCCGCATGCCCAGCTCCTCGAGAAAGTCGACCGCCTCGAGGGAGAACGGCGAGGAAATCCACTCCACGCCGACCCCGGCCGCCACCTTCATCAACTCGCGGCACTGCGTCCGGGAGAAGGCGGTGCGGCGGAAATACTCCATGCGCGGCTCGCCCTTGAAATAGGACGGCATGGGCGCGTCGGCCAGCGTCTCGGCCTCGGCGATGTGGGTCTGGAACTTGACCACGTCGGCGCCGGCGGCCGCGGCGGCCTCGATCAGTTTGCAGGCGTTGCCAAACGATCCGTCGTGCACGGAGCCGATTTCGGCGATGATTCTCCGGTTCATTCCACGATGAGACTTTTCACGTCGCCGTCGAACCGGGTGAGGTCCGTTTCGAAAAACGCCTTGTTCCGTTTGATGCGTTCCGGGCTCCAGTTCCACCACCGGATTTCCTCCAGGGCGGCAATGGTCTTTTCGGAAAAACGGAGCCGCTTCAGTTTGGCCGGAATCCCGGCATAAACGCCGTAGGGTTCGAGTTTGCCGCGCACGAGGCTGCTTTCGGCAATCACGCAGCCGTTGCCGACCTCAACGCCGTGAAAAAGCCGGACGTTGCGGCCGATCCACACCCCGTGGCCCACCGTGATGCCCCTGGGAGCCTCCTCGGCCTCCCGGTTCCGGTACCCCATGTTCCAGGTGTTGGCCGGATCGCGGGGCTCGTCGTGAAACTCGTAGGTGGACGGGTCTTTCATGGCGTGAAAGTCCGGCGACGAATTGAGATAGAGACCTTCCGCCACGCTGCAAAACGCCCCGAAGATCACGGGATCTTCGCCCCTGAGGGTCTGGTGACCCGAAAAATACGTGCGCGGACCCACGGCGAGTTTGCCGACGTTCCCGAGGACCATCTTGCCGAGGAAAATCTCGTGCTCGCGGAGGATGCCGATCCAGCCAAAGCGCCGGTGGTAAAGAACGTCGGAGATCGGTTCGTGTCCCTCCGGGAGATTCACGCACACGGTCTCCAGCAAAAATTCCTCGATCTTGCGGTGGAGGGCGCGGAACCAGCCTCGGACGGGCCGCGAAATCACGGTGTTCCCGAGGCCCTTGATTTCGTCCTCGGAACAAAAACGGTTCACCCAGGCCGAACAGTCAAGGGAGCGAACCAGTTGGTCGGCGAGGAAGGCCTCGAAGGAGGCGCCTTTGAATTCGAGCCAGTAGGGTTTCATGTTGGGGTGGCCGATTGTCTCAGATTCGCCGCCGTTGGCGAGTCCGCAAAACCCAGATGACGCCGGGTGAACTCATAGATTCTCGCACAGGCCAGGGGCGGCGGGGCCGAGCGCGTCACCCCGGCGGAGGCCGCCACCGCCTCGGCGAGCGCCTGACGCAAGCCCGCTTCGTCGAGCCCGCGGTATTTGGTGCCCGCGGCGTAGACCGTCCAGTCGGTTTCGGTCCACAATTCCCTCCGCAGATCATACACCACGAGCGGCTTGTTGAAGATGTTGGCCAGATAATTGGTGGAGGACGGGTGGGCCATCACCACGCCGGCCAGCGGAAACAGCTCCGTGATGTCGAGGGAAGGGTCATACGCCACCCCGTGCTTGCGGAAGGTGTCGAGGTAATCCGGGATGTTCGCCAGGGGGTGCAGCGCAATGGCCACGGGAAGTCCGGCCGATTTGGCGATGCCGCACAGCATGTCGACATTGCCGAAGTGTTCCTCGCGCGAAAGGACGCGGTGCTCAAAGGCCGGCGGAATGTGCAGGAGCACGTAGGGCGGCGTGATGCCGAGCTTTCCGCACACCTTTTTCTCCAGTTCCCCGTTCCCCAGCACCGAGGATACCGGGTCGAGCCGCGGCGCACCGAAGACGTGAACCTTTTCCGGCGGGAAGCGCGAGGGTTCCTCGATGACCCAACGCTTCGCCAGGTCGGTCCAGACAAAAAATGCGTCGAAGTGCAGCGAAGGTTTCTGCCACGGCCACGGTTCGCCGATCCCCGCCAGCTTGGCCGCAAGCATCTCGTAATCGACAAAGGGCATCAGGGGCACATTCAGCACCGGATGAATCCAATCGGGAAAGACCGCCTTGATGAAGCGGTGGATCCAACTGTGCGGATCGTAGACGTGATTCGGTTTCACCATCCCGCACAGGATGTTCGAAAGGCGTCCCTCCATGCTGAGCCGGGTGCCGACCACCGGCGTGTAGGGCAGGCAGAAACAGGGGATGCCGCGTTCGTGGCAGAGTTTCGCCAGGGCATTGTCCAGGCGTCCGCACGAAAGGAACGATCCCTGAAAAACGACATCGGGCGCAATCCGGTCGAGCATCTGCTCCGCCTCCCCGCGCACCCGCCGGTAGCGCACGGCGGTTTGGGCGATCCGTTTCAATTCGAAAAGGAAACGCCCCGGATCATACCGGGATCTCCCGATGCGGGAAAAAATCTCCTCGACCGTGATCGGCTGCGGGGGACGGCTGTCGTCACCCTGCGCCTCCTCGTAACAGAAATCCGCGTCCGCCGTCGTGCAGGGCACGCCCAGCTTTGCGTAAAACTCCCGCGCCTCCCCGAGCGCGCGACCGGAAAAGGCCAGGTGCACCGCACACCGGGCCCCCTGCGCGTGGAAATAGCGCACCACCTCGCGGCTCTCCAGATGGTATTGGAGAACGGAAAAGAAAAAGAAAACCTTCATCGTGATCGTCGCACGCCCGGGCGTGCGGCCCGCCAGTTTCGAAAAGCGGACGGGATCTGTCCAGCGGGGAGGCTCCCGGGAGCGGACTCTCCGCTAGACGCCCCCGTTCAGAGTCTCCGGATCCCAGCCATGGTCCGGCCGGGTGCAAGGTTTGAGAAAACTTTCCCCCCGCCGTCCGATGTAAATCGAATCATCCGGAACGTCCTCGTCGAGCACTGTGGAGTCCGCCGCAATCTTGCAGTTGTTGCCGATCCGGCTCGCCCCGATGACCGACGCCCCCTTGTAAAGCGACACACACCGCCCGATCACGGGATATTCCCCCCGCATGTTCGATCCCACCGTGCAGTTCTGATACACAAGGAAAAAATCTGAGTATTTCGCCCGGCCCAGCACGGTGCCCACCGGATGGCAGAAGAGGAAAATGTCCGGAAGGTCGATGCCGTAAAAGCAATCGATCCCGTGCAGGGCCTTGTTCAACCCAAAGAGCTTGTCGCAGACTTCCCCCGGCCCCTCACGGCGCGCAATCTCGTGCGAGAGGAGGTAGAGGAACATCGCATATTGGTCGTTGTTGAGATGATTGAAGGTCGTGGCGCCGTTCTCCCGGAAATATTTCGCCCGCACATGGTCCAGACAATATTTGAGCCGCTCCAGCGCCGCCGAAACATACCGCGCAATCACCGCCGTGCTCTTCCCATCCGGAAAATAATTGGACACCTGAGTGCACACATAGCGGCTCAATGCCTCGACCGGGAGGGAAAGACGCATTGGCCTGCTTCTCGACATAAACCAATGCCGATCATACAGTTATTAAACGATTGATCAAGTCGTTAACTTCCAGCAAGCCAGTCGTTCATCATTTCCGGATCCCAGACACTGTCGGGCTGCAGCGCCGGTTTGGTCCGGCTGTTGCCCCGTCTTCCAATGTAGATGGAATGATCCGGGACGTCCTCGTCGAGCACGGAGGAGTCGGCGGCGATTTTGCAAAAATCCCCGATCCTGCTGCGACCGATCACCGAAGCGCCCTTGTAGAGGGCGACGACGCGGCCGATTTCCGGATAGGTGTCGTGGTTCGCGCCCACCGTGCAGTTTTGGTACACGAGCAGGAAATCGCCGTATTTGGCGCGGCCGAGCACGGAACCGACGGGGTGGCAGAAAAGGAAGATGCGCGGCAGTTCGATGGAATAAAAGCAGTCGAGGCCGTGCAGGGTTTTGTTGAGGTTGAAAAGTTTTTCGCACACCGGGGAATGTCCCTCCGCGCGGTAGATGGTGTTGGCGAGGAGATAGAGGAACATGGCGTACTGGTCGCCATTGAGGTGGTTGAAGGTGGAGACGCCGTTGTCCCGAAAATACTTCGCCCGCACGTGACCGATGCAGACCTTCAGGCGGTCGAGGGCGGGACGGACGTGGTCGGCGATGACGCCGACACCGTTCCCGTCGGGAAAGATGTTGTTGAGCTGGTTCTGGACGTAGGCGGAAAGCCGGTCCGGTTCGAGCGAAAGACGCATGGGTTTGGAGATCATGGTTTCAGGCAGTCCCGTTGAGGCCAGGTGGCGAGATCAAAAGGCATTTCCATCAGCCGGCGCCGGGCGTTTTCCAATCCGTTGCCGACGAAGTTCAAAAGATGGGCGGTGGCCACGGCGTCGACCTGGGGGAGTCCCAGCCCCTCGGCCATGTGCAGGTGATTGCCGGCGCCGCCGGCGAGAATGACCGGTATCGACCAGTCGGGGGGAAGCAGGTCAAGCATGGCCGCATCGTAGCCACGCCCGGTGCCGTCATGGTCCATCGAATTGAGATACAATTCGCCGACGGGCAGTTGGGCCAGGCGGGCGAGGCAGTCCCGGGCGGATCCTTCCACGGGGGTGGCGCCATTTTCGATCCAGACGCGAAACTCCCCGGAGGCGTCGCGTTTGAGATCGACCGAAGCGACCAGGCATTGCCGGCCCAGATCCTCCGCGAGGCGCCGGATGAACGCCCCGTCATGGTGCAGGGCGCTGTTCACGACAATCTTGTCCGCTCCCGAGCGCAGGAGCTGCCGGGCCTGTTCGACCGTGCGCACGCCCCCGCCGGCGGCGATGGGGGCGAAGCAGCCGCGGGTCACCCGTTCCAGGCAGGTGCAGAACGCGGCAAAGTTCCGTTCGCCGCGCGAGACGTCCAGCACGATCAATTCGTCGATGGCAAAGGCGATTTCGGCGAAGTTGTAGTTTTTCTCCAGCCAATCCGCATTGCCGACACGCTGGAGCCGGAAGTTGCGGCTGAGCATGAAGTTTCCCCTGTCGTGCAGCAACGTGAAGATGATGCGTTTGCGCGGCATGGGTTCAGAGCCTCAAAAAGTTCCTGAGCAAAAGAAGGCCGTTGGTCTGGCTTTTTTCCGGATGGAACTGGGTGCCGAAAATGTTTCCCTTCTCGACCGCGGCGGCAAAGGGCACGCCGTGTTCGCAGGACGAAACGACCGTGTCGGGAATGTCCGGTGCCATGCGGTAGGAATGGACGAAATAAAAATCCGCCTCCGCCGGAAGGCCGGCAAACAACCTCGCCCCCGGCGCGGCTTTCACCGGACTGAACCCGATGTGCGGGACCTTCCGGCCGGCCAGTTCCCCGGGGGAAAAGGCGTCCACCCGCTGATTGACAAGCCCCAGCCCCTCCGTCTCGCCGTCCTCCGTGCCCACCGTGCCCAGCAGCTGCATGCCCAGGCAAATGCCGAGCAGCTTCGCGTCGTTGTGCACCGCGTGGTGAATCGCCCGGTCAAGTCCGGACGCGCGCAGGGACTCCATCGCCCGGCGGAAGGAGCCGACGCCGGGAAGGATGAGTTTCGCAGCCCGGGCCACGCTCTCCGGATCGGAGGTCACCTCCGCGGTGGCGCCGAGAAAGCGCACCGCGCTGAGCACGGACAGGATGTTGCCCATGCCGTAATCAATGACGAAAACCTGCGGCATTTTTCGGATGGTCAGCGAAAAAACACGAAGGGGCCGGCCGTGTCCGGACTCACTGCACCGTAAACTTCGGCGTCCAGCGGCCGTCCACCTTTTCGAAGAGGTCCTTGTTCGCCCACCTGTCAAGAACGGCGTCGAATTCCTCCTGGGTCATTTGGTAATAATCCAGATAGGTCTCCATGAATTCCTCCGGATACCAACCGTCGTAAAGCCGCACCAGATTGACCGCCTGGTCGCGGGTCATCGCCCCGCGCCGGATCTCGATGCCCGCATCCTGCGTCGCCCGGCCGAAACCGAACTTCAGGTACATCATGTAGGTGTGCAGGGCATAAAGGGCCTGGTCGTTCTGGGCGAAATTGGTAAACGTCCCGGAATTCGTCTCCTCGGCCTCTTGCAGGCCGCAATGCTCCTTGGCCACCAGGTAATTCCGGTAGGGATCCCACGCTTCAAAATAGGAAAAATGCGTAAGATGCAGTTCCTTGCCGGCGAGTTCGGACTCGGTCGGGAACTGGAAGAAATACAGTTCCGACTCGGACAATCCGCTGGACTCAAGAACCTTCCGGTAGCCGCCCTCCAGATAGACGCGCTTCATGTAATTGATGTCGAACGTGGCACGGTCCCGCGACTCGGTGGAACCGCCGTATTCCACCTCGCCGTCCTCGCCGTAAAACAAAAGCGGAATGCCGAGATTGATGGCGAGGCGGATCACCGCCGTCTGGATGGCGATGAGCCAGCCGTAGTAGGGAAACCCCTTTTCGATGAACCCCTGACGGTTGAGGATGCGCATGGCGTTCACATCCGGATTGATCTGGATGTGATTGTACCCGCTGTCGATGAAGTTTCTCAGATTCCGGTTGCCCAGTTCCAGCGCGAGGGCGGGCGTCACCGTGACGGCCAGCAGATTCATGCCGTATTTGTGTTTGAGCTGGTAGGCGACATACGAACCGTCCTTGCCTCCGCTGACAGGAACCATGCAGTCAAATCCTCCGGTGCGCGAACGGTGGCGGTCCAGAAGTTCCACCAGCTCCCGCTGACGGACCGACCAGTCCATCGTTTTCTTCTGCTCCATCCACTGGCAGGCATTGCACCAGCCCCGCTCGTCGAAAGTGATCCGCGGCCGCGTGGACATGTTGAGGCAGTTTTTGCACCAGAAAACGTTGGGGTAGGTATGGGACATGTCAGTTGGATGTGGACGCGACCGTGCGTGCGCGCAGAACTTCGCAGACGCGCTTTTGGTCGTCGGGGGGAAGGGATACCGAGGAAGGCAGGGAAATTCCACCTTCAAAAAGCCGGTCGGCCACCGGGCACGGCAGGGCGAAGGAATCGGCATGCGGAGTGCTCCGGTGCATGGGCTGCCAGAGCGGACGCGACTGAATGTTCTCGTCCGCCAGCGCCCGGATGAGATCGCGCGATCCCTCCGCGAGAATCGTAAACAACCACCACGCCGAACGCGCCCAATCCGCCTCCCGCTGAAATTCCAGTCCCGGAATTCCGGCCAGAGCGCGGCGGTAGGTGTCGGCGATCGCGCGTTTTTTTTGCAGAAAATCGTCCACCTGCTCAAACTGCGCAAAACCCAGCGCCGCCTGCAGGTTGGTCAGCCGATAGTTGAAGCCGATCGCGTCGTGAATGTATTCGTTGCCGGGAAGTTTGGCCTGCGTCGAAAGGTGCCGGACGGTCCGGAGGATCTGCGGATCGTGGGAAACCACCATGCCGCCGCCACCGCTGGTGATGAGTTTGTTGCCGTTGAAACTGAAGCACCCCACCCGGCCGATCGTGCCGACCGCCCGGCCGCGGCAGAAGGCGCCGAGCGATTCGGTGGCGTCCTCGATGACCGGCAGGCCGTGGGGCTCCGCCGCTGCCAGCAACGCGTCCATGTCCACGGGATGCCCGAGGATGTGAACCGGCAGGATGGCGGAAATCCGGCGGCCGGTGTGGCGATTGACGAGTCCCCCAGCCGTGCGGCGGCAGTCGGTTTCCAGGAACGTCCGCACCTGGGCGACATCCATCTGCCAAGTCCGGGGATCCGCATCGATGAACACCGGCCACGCCCCGGCATAACGCACCGCATTGGCCGGCGCGATGAAGGTCATCGCGGAAACCAGGACCTCGTCTCCCGGACGGACTCCGCAGGCCAGCAGGGCCAGGTGCAGCGCGGCGGTCCCTGAAGCCACCGCCACGGCCCCGGGCGTGCCGAGACGCGCGGCAAACGCCTCCTCGAATCTGTTGACGAAGGGGCCGGCGGAGGACACCCAGCCGGAGCGCAGAACCTCGTCGACATACTCCCGCTCGCGTCCGCTGAGCGACGGCTCGCACAGGGGAATGGGTTCGGGCGAATTCACAGGTCTCCGGGAGTGCGGGATTGAGGCAAAGTGTCGGCTCCGGGCCGTCCGCTACACCGCATATTCCTCCGTGCGGTAAAGGTGCAGGTTGTCCTTCATCCAGGCGATGACACGGCCCAGTCCCTCCTCGAGGCTCACCCGGGGCGACCAGCCGAGAAGATTTTGCGCGTTTGTGTTGTCGGCCAGAAGCAGTCCGACCTCGCTTTTCTCCGGCCGGATGCGCGCCGCCTCGACTTCGATTTCGGCATCGGCACCCGTCAGGCCGCGAATGATGGTGAACAGTTCGCCGATGGACACCTCGCGGCCGGAGCCGAAATGGATGGTGCGTCCGCCGATTCCCGGCGTGACGGCGCAGGCCACGAAGGCATCGACGGTGTTCGCCACATAGTTCAGATCGCGGCGCGCCCCGAGATTGCCCAGGCGGATCCTTTTGGCTCCGGCCAGCAACTGGCTGACGATCGTCGGAATGACCGCGCGCGCCGACTGGCGCGGACCGAAGGTGTTGAAGGGGCGCGCGGTGACGGCGTCGAGTTCGAACGAGCGGCAGAACGACTCGACCAGCTTGTCGGCGCCGATCTTCGTGGCGGAATACGGCGACTGGCCCTGCAGCGGATGGTTCTCGTCAATCGGCGTGTAGAGCGCCGTGCCGTAGACCTCGCTGGTCGACGTGCTCACCAGGCGTCCGACGGAATGGGCGCGGCAGGCCTGCAGGACATTCAGCGTGCCGGTGACATTGGTCTGCACGTAGGAATCCGGCGCGTCGTAGGAATAGGGAATGCCGATCAGGGCCGCGAGATGGAAAACGACGTCGCAGCCTTTGACCGCCTTTTCGACCAGGGAATGATCGCGAATGTCCCCGTGGATGAAACGGATGTTGGCGGCGTGGGGCGATTTTTCGAGCCAGCCGCGCGAACCCGTCGAGGTGTAGCGGACGAACGCCCGGGTTTCCGCGCCCAGCTCGACAAGGCGCTCGGTGAGATGGCTGCCGATGAATCCGCCGGCGCCGGTGACAAGAACGGTTTTGCCTTTGAGGGAAGTCGTCATGAAAATTTATGCGCCGCCATTGCGCGCGCGATCCAATTCGTGGCGGTGGCCGACGTCAATCCAATCATCCTCCACCCGCCAGGCGCCGACCTTTTTTCCGCGGTCCAGACAGGTCTGGATCAGCTCCGTGATCAGAAAAAACTGGCGGGGCACCAGGCCGAGAATTTCCGGGGACACGACATAGAGTCCCGCATTGATTTGGTGAACCATGGAGGGCTTTTCGGTCAGGCCCACCAGTCGGTTCCCCTCCGTCTCGGCGCAGCCGAAGGGAATCTGGTACGTGTATTCCCGCACCCCGACCGTGAGGTCAAACGCCTCCGCCTCGTGGAAGCGGATCATTGCATCAAGATCGGCCTGGGTGATGAGATCCCCGTTGCAGACGAAGACCGGATGCCCGGGCACCGCGGGCAGCAGGCTGAGCGCGCCACCGGTGCCGAGCGGTTCGGATTCCTCGAGATATTCGATGGAACATCCGAAGCGCGAGCCGTCGCCAAAGTGATCCTTGATCACCTGGGAAAGGTAATGCACCGAGAGAAAAATCCTTCGAATGCCGAATCCCACCAGATGAAGAATGAGGCGTTCGAGGATGGGACGTCCGGCCACCTTCAACATGGGCTTGGGTGTGTTTTTCGTGAGGTCGCCCAGGCGCAGTCCGCGGCCTCCGGCCATGATGACCGCCCAATGGGGACGGTCCGCCGCCCCCAGCAGCTCGTGCAAAAGATGCAGACCCTGCACGGAACCATCGGGGCCGACCACCGGAACCTGGTGGATCCTCAATGCCTGCATCAGATCCAGCACCTCGGCCCGGGAGGCTCCGGGGCCCACGGTAGTGATGTCGTGACTCACATAAGGCGCCACGGGATCGTCCAAGGACGCCTTTTGCAGAAGCGCGCGCCGAATGTCTCCGTCGGTCAAAACACCCAGCAGACGGCCCTCGCCGTTTCGCACCAGCACAATGCCGGCGCCCCCTTCCTGAAGCACCGCCAGAGCCTGAAAAAGGCTGCCGTTTTCACGAATGCAGACGGATTCGAGCGATTTCATCGATTCGGAAAAAAATCCTACAGGGGCCGGGCGGGCACGCCAACCACGGTTTGCCCTTCCGGAACGTCCTTCACGACGGCCGCGCCGGCTCCCACCACCGCGCGGGCGCCAATGGTGATTCCCTGCCGCACCACCGCGCCGGCGCCGACATGGGCGAGATCGGACACGGTCACCCCCCCGGCCAGCACGGCCCCCGTGGCGACGTGGGCATAGGCCCCCACGCGGCAGTCGTGTTCGACAATGGCGCGCGTATTCACCAGGGCGCCCTCCCCGACCACCGCATCCGGGCCGACCACCGCGCCCCACAGGACCTGGGCGCCGGGGGCGATTTTTGCGGAGGGACTCACGAGGGCCGACGGATGCACCACGCCGGCGATGGTGAATCCCGCCTCCCGGGCCTTGGTCAGCAGGTTCCGTCGGAGGGTATTGTCCCGCACACCGCCGATGCCCGAGACCGCGAGGGTGATGCCCGAGCCGAGCAACGAAGGAAACGCCGCATCGTCCCCCACAATCGGAACCCCGAAGACGGAACGGCCTTTGCGCGCGGCGGCCGCGTCCACAATCGCCACGGGATCCAGCCGCCCTTCGGCGCGGAGGGCTTCGATGACAACCTTGGCATGGCCGCCCCCGCCCAGAATGACACACCGCGGGATCATGCCTGCGGTTTCCGAAAGACCCGACTCATCAAACGGAGAATTTTCATTCCACCTGCCAGATCAGGGAAAAGGCCTCGGCGTATTCGAGACCGAAGGCCGCCCCCCGGGCCCGCGCGCGCGCACGGATGGCCGACGGTCCGCGGGGCATCGGGTCCGGATGCGTTTCCGACGCATACAGGCCCATGATTTCGATTTTCCGGTCGATCCACGGCGTGATGTCGCAGCAGATCTGCGGCAGGAAGGCATTCTGCACCAACTGGGGTGCGGCTTCCGTGGAGGACAGCGTTTCGTAACAAAGCACGCGCTTCACCCCCAGCGAGGGCAGGTGAAAGGGTTTGAGCACGGAAAGGGCCCCCGTGAAGGCCGCGCGATGATCGGAGTTCACGTCCCCGCCATGAACCAGATAAACCACCTCGGGCCTGGCGTCGCGGACGGCATCACGCACGGCAAAAAGAATCTGTTCCTGCGGCACATGGTCCAGCTGTCCGGCCGGCAGATGGGCCCGGTAGGGCGCCGGGATGTCGTAGGCCGCGGCCACCGCCGCCACCTCCCGCGCCTTGGTTTCGATCACCTCCCTGCTCCAGAGCGGCTCCCGCGCGCTGGTCAGAATCAGCCAGCGAACGTCATCCCCCCGGGCGCGGTGCTTCAACATCGCGCCTCCGCAGCCAAGGGTTTCATCGTCGGGGTGAACGGAAATAACCAGAACGTTCATACGATTCAGTAGGGCATGGTCTTGAGCAGGAGTTCGTGCGGGAGCGGAACCTCCGCAAGCACACGGGCAATGCGTTCGCCGGCATGACCGTCCCCGTAGATGCTTTCCGTCCGGCTCACCCGCCCGCGGTATTCCGCATCGTGCAGCGCGCGGTCGCAGGCTTCCCGGATGGCGGTCCGATCCACCGGCACGCGGACAACATTGTCCGCGATGGTCCGCAAATCCTGGCGCGGTCCGATCAACACGCCCGGCACCTTGAGGAAGGGCGACTCGATGACGATCGACGACGAATTGCCCAGCACGGCGGCACAGCGGCGGTAGGCGGTGACAAAGAGCGGACGCGGAATGTTGAAGTAGGTCTTCAGGCGGGGCTCGCGGGCCACACGCCGGTCAATCGCCTTCCGCATCGCGATGTTGCCCGGATCCGTGTTGGGATAACTGCACAGGACCGGCACGCCCGCCGCGAGAACCCCGTCCAGCACGGCCTCCATTTCCTCCCCGGTGCCCGAGTCATCCACCGTCGGCGACGGATGGTGAATCAAAAGGAAAAACGGCTGTCCGGGCGCGATGCCAAAGGCTTCCTGGAGGGCCGCCCCGCCGAGATCGGGTTCGGCGCGCAGACGGTCGAGTCCGGGAGCGCCGCTCACCCAGATCTTCTCCGGGTCCTCACCCATGGCCGCCAGCCGGTCCTTGTGATCGGCGCAGGCCACGAAGTGAAGGTGGGAAAGTTTGGAAATGGCCGGACGGAACACCTCGTCCACATCCGAGGCAAAACACCGGTCGCCGCCGTGCAGATGCGCCACGGGAATTTTCAGGAAGACCCCGGCCAGCGCGCCGGCCAGCGCCTCCTCGCGGTCGCCGGTCACAAACAAAATGTCCGGTTTGTCCGTCGACAGGGAGGACGCCAGTCCGTTCATGAGATGCCCGAAGGACAGGGCGCGGCCGGTCCAGGTTTCCGAGGCCACCAGGGATTCGATGCCGGTCCGGACGCGAAAGCCGTCCCCGCGGATCGCGTCGATGCCGCGGCCGTGAAAGGGCGACATCTGCGCCGCGCCGGCAATGACCTCGACATCGCACCCGGCGGCGCGCGTCGCCTGCATCACCGGGTGGATGATGTCGTAATCGGAGCGGGCGGCGGTCAGGAAGGCTATGCGTCTCATTCGGCGCGCGGGGGAAGACAAAGGTCCTTGCGGGTGTCGATGAGCGGCTCGCGGTAAAGCGTCACGCTGAAATCGTTCGGCAGGTAATCGTGACGCAGCACGACATAGGGCGTGAGGGACAGCGCCAGCGTCAGCACCTCCTCGGCGCGCCAGGGCTGGATGTGCGGATCGAATCCCTTGAACCGGTCCGTCAGCAGACTCACATGGGCCGCCTTCGTGCACAGTTCGAACTGGCGGCGGGTGACGGATTCCAGCAATTCGCGTCCGCCCTCCATGCGCACGTTGTGGATGGCGAACGACACGACGTAGTCGAAGGGAGCCGCCGGTTCCCAGCGGGTGACGTCGGCCAGCTCAAACCGCGCCTCCGGAAACCGCTCGCGGCAGCGGACGACCATTTTCTCCGCAATGTCCACCCCGAGGTAATCACAGGAAATGCCGCGGCGTTTGAGATGATCGTAAAAATCCCCCACCCCGCAACCCACGTCGAGAATGCGCGCGCCCGCCAGGTCGTGATGAATGACAAAATTTTCGAACCGCATGCGCTGGGCGCGCTGACCCGACTCGATGCGCGCGCAGTCGCTGGCCTCCTGCGAGGCCTTGGTGTTCCAGTAGTCGATGACCGGAGAGAGTTTTTGGTCGTTCATGAAAGTTTATTCGGTCAGGGCGGGTCCGCGGCCCGAGAGTAACAGGTCCCGTGCGCCGGGGCCGAGGTTGAAAAGCAGGTCGAGCGCGGAAAGGCCCGGGGTGAAATTCCCTCCGCCAAACCGCTGGGGATAGGGCCTGTTTTCGTAGTTCTGATACGACAGGCGGATGTTCCGCGCGGCGAATTCGGCGGGGGTCTGATACGCGCGGGCGCCGGGGCCGGAGAGATATTCCGTCGCGCCGCAGGCCGCGCAGATGTCGAGAATGAGGTCCTGTTTGGCGCCGGTGACGGACAGCTCCGAGGCGCGCACGCATCGCGTGGTGATGCCGAGCGCCCCGGCCAGAAAGGCCGTGGTGGCGATGTTCAGGTCGACCAGGCGTTCCCAGGGGTGTCCGAGCAGGTCCAGGAGCCCGGGCGCGTATTCCTTGTAATAAGGAGCCTTCTGATACGAGGTCTCGATGCTGCGCCTGTGTGCGTGCTGCCAGGGGTTGGCGGCGATGGTGACATCCTGAATGAGGGTTTCGCGGGAGGCGTTGACCGGAACGGTGAGCCAGAGCGGGCCGTCCGGACCCAGGATCTGGTTCCGGTTCTGCACGCCGCGCCGTTGAAACTGCACGGTGTCGAGAAAGACAAAGAGCTCGCAGGCGTCCATCTTGTCGAAGAACGGCACCCACGGCAGATATTGGGGCTGATGGATGGCGACAATCATGCGAAGTCCTCCTCGCGGACCATCTCCCCCTCCCGCACGGCGCGGGCGAGCCGGCGGCCGATCAATCCGTCGCGCCGTCCCGGCGGAAGTCCGGTGCCGGGACGCAGCGCAACAAAGTCCTCCACGCGCACGGATTCGCCGGCCGGAATGGTCCGGGTCCAATGCAGGCTGCGCCGGCCGATGGCGAGGTTTTCGGATTCGGAGGCCGTGCGGCGCTTGGCTCCGTCGCCCAGGGCCGACTCCACCTCGCGCACATTGGCGACCATTTGGGCGAGTTCCGAGGGAACCAGGGACGCCGCGTGATCGGGTCCGGGCAGCGCACGGTCGAGGGTGAAATGTTTTTCGAGAATCTCCGCACCGAGCGCCACCGCGGCGGGCGCAATGTGAATGCCGAGCGTGTGATCGGAAAATCCCACCGGCACCCCGTAGCGGCTGCGCAGGGCATCCATGGCACGCAGGTTGCATTCCGCCGCCGGCGTGGGGTAGGCCGAGACGCAGTGCAGAAGCCGAAGGTCCCGGCATCCCGCATGGCGTGCGGCGGCCACGGCTTCGTCGATCTCCCCCAGTTCGGACATTCCCGTGGAAAGGATCACCGGCCGGCCGGTGGCGGCCACGCGCGTGATGAGCGGCAGGTTGGTGATGTCCGCGGAGCTGAGTTTGAAGGCGGCCACATCCAACTGCTCAAGCAGGACCGCGCTTTCCTCGTCGAAGGGCGTGGAGAGAAAAAGGACGCCGCGCTCGCGACACCGGTCCCTCAACACCCGAAAGTCCCCGGCGGAAAGTTCCAACCGGGCCAGCATGGCATACTGGCTCTCCCCGGCGGAGGTGGTCTTCTGCTGATATTTCCCCTTTTCCGCGTCCCGGTGAACGAGCAGCGCCGACTTGAAGGTCTGGAATTTCACCGCATCCACGCCGGCCTCCGCGGCGGCATCCACCATCTCCAGGGCGCGCTCGAGGCTGCCGTTGTGATTGACGCCGGCCTCGGCGATGAGGAGGCAGCGGCCGGGCCGGGGCAGGCCGGAAACCGCGGGATCGGATGCGTTTTCGGAAGCGCTCATCACCAAACCGTCCACCCTCCGTCCACCACGAGATTCTGACCGGTCATGTAGCGGGAAAGATCCGTGGCCAGAAAAACCACCACCCCGGCGATGTCCACCGAGTCGGCCATGCGGCCAAGCGGCGTCTTCGCGGAATAGCGGCGGACAAATTCCTCCGACTGGATGGAATACACCCCGCCCGGAGAAAGGCAGTTCACGCGGATGTCCGGCGCCAGGACGGTCGCCAGCCATTTCGTCAGTTGAATCAATCCGCCCTTGCTGGCGGCATAGGCGGCGGGGTTGCCCATGTCGGGCAGGCCTTCGTAGAGGGAAAAATCGGGCGCCGAAACGCCGTAGATCGAGCCGAAGTTGATGATGCGTCCATTGCCCGAGGCCCGCAGCGCCGGGGCCAGACCCTGCGAAAGGGTGAACGCGGCGGTCAGATTCACCTCGAGGGCGCGCCGCCAGACTTCCACGCTCTGTTGTTCAAAAGGCACCGCCCAGCCTTCCAGCCGGTAGCTTCCGCAGAAGGCGGCGCCGTTGATGAGAATCTCAAGCTTCGGGCGATGCTGAAGGGCAAAGGCCATGGCTTCACGGAGCGATTCCTCGTTCTCCAGATCCACGACCAGCGGAGTCACCTCGGTTCCGTATTTTTCATGCAACCGCGCGGCCGCGGCCCTGACCGCCTCCTCGTTGCAGTCGAGCAGCATGAGGTCCGCGCCCAGTTCGCACAGCGCCTCGCAAAAGGTCGACGCGAGTCCGCCCGCCCCGCCGGTGACCACCGCCGTCTGTCCCTGCAAATTGGTGAGTTCGGAAACCATGGACCTCTTATCGCCGATTCGTCTTCCGGGAGTAAAGGAATCGCGCCACGTCGAGATCCAGCGGCTCATCGATGTCGAGGGCCCGTTCGGCCGGCACCTCCACGGCGCGCACGCGGCCTTCGAAGAGTTTCCGCCCGGAACGGAGAAAATCGGGCGCCGCCGCATAGGCCACGGTGGTCATGTCGTAAACCTTGGGCGCCTCCTGCCGATGGGCCACGTTTCCGTCCGCCCCGGCGGCCAACCGGGCAAACCCGTTTCCGTCCACGGTCACCATGTTGAAATACGGACTCCGCCGCGCGGGCGTCACCGTAATGACAAAATCCGTCTCCCCCGGCACAAAGGCGTCCAGCGCCCTCTGCAGATCCTCCGGTTCCCGGAGCGGCGCGGTGGTGGGCACGCCGAGAAAGATGTCAAAAGCGCCGTACCGCGCCTCCGTCTCCGCCAGCGCATGCCGCCACGCGAGGATCTCCGCAGCGCGGTCCGCGGCCAGTTCGGCCGGGCGCCGAAAGGGAACCTCCGCGCCAAACTGTCTGGCCACGTCGGCAATTTCGTCGTCTTCGGTCGAAACAATCACCCGCTCGACGGCCGGCACCGCCTGCGCGCAGGTGATGGCATGCGCAAGGAGCGGACGTCCGCCGAGATCCTGCAGGTTTTTGCGGGGAATGCCCTTCGACCCCCCGCGGGCAAACACAAAAGCCAGCGTTCTCATGGAGTGTCGGATGAAAGGCGTTCCTCCCTCCGCGTCTCCGCGGAACGTCGGGCGGCGTCACAGACATCAAGGCCGCGCAGGGCCTCCCCGACCGGCACCAGGCGATCCTCCTCGCCGCGCAAAAACGCGAGATCCTGGCACAGCAGGTTTTCATCCTTGGTCTCCGGGTCGGTGTGCGTCTCCGCCTCCCGTCCGGGCGCCGCAAATTCGACGGTTTGCGTCATGCCGTCCCAGGTCAGGGTGCCGTTTTCCCCGAAGACCCGCATCCGGCGGATGGGAATGCGGGAAAGATAGTCGAGATCGATCTGCACATTGGCACCGGAGGGAAGTTCGCAATCCAGATAAGCCGCCTCCTCGGACGCCAGGCCCAGCCGGCCTCTCCGGTCAAAGCGCGCCCAGACCCGCTCCGGCCACCCGAGGATCCAGCCGGCGTAGTCGATTTCGTGAACGAGGTCCCGCAGCACCCCGCCTTCCGAGGCGGACGCGCAGTAGGCGGTGCGGACATCCGTCCCCGGCCGCCAGTCCGGCAGATAGGACCGGCATTCCACATGGGCGGCGTGGAAACGGCCCGCCCGGGGAAGCCACCCGCGAAACACATTCAGCGACCGGGAAAACCGGAGGTTGAGCGCGCAGTACACCTTTCGTCCCAGGCGCGCCGCCGCGTCGGCGAGCCGGCGTCCCTCCTTCGCATCCACGGCCAGAGGTTTTTCCACCAGCACGTCCATGCCCGCTTCGAGCAGGGGCAGGGTGTGTTCGACATGCAGCCCCGTGCGGGATGCCACGATCGCGTGGGAGCATCCCGGAAAATCGGTCATCACCCCGGGCACGGTCCACCCTTCGGCGCGCAGCGCCTCCCGCGCCGCGGGCCGCGTCGAAAAGAGCGCCACCTCGTGTCCGGCTTCGCGAAGCACCCGGGCATGGCGCATCCCGATGCTGCCGGCACCGATGACGAGGATTTTCATGTACGAAAAATCAGTGGGGCGCTGACATGCCGCAGAACGAAGGCGGTCAGCTCCGGATCACGCGGCAGACTTTGGGATCCACGCACCCGCGGCTGTCCACCACGGGGATGGTGATCTGCGAAAAATCGAATTTCCGGTAGGCGTCGTGCGCGGTCACCAGCAGCAGCAGGTCGAAATCGTTGGAGATCTCGACCGATTTCCGACCGGCCAGCGCGGCATGTTCGCGGGACGGACGGATTTCCGGCACGTAGGGATCGTTGTAGGACACCTGCGCGCCGAGCGCCTCGAGTTTTTCAATGAGGATGTAGGCGGGCGATTCGCGGTCGTCGTCGACGTTGGCCTTGTAGGCCAGGCCGAGCAAAAGGATGCGCGCCCCCTTGACGGCCTTGCCGTCGGCATTGAGCGTCTCCATCACCTTGCTCACCACGTAATCGGGCATGGACGTGTTGATCTCCCCGGCCAGTTCGATGAAGCGCGTGTGTTTGCCGTATTCACGGGCCTTCCAGGTGAGATAAAAGGGATCGATGGGAATGCAGTGGCCGCCCAGTCCCGGACCCGGATAAAACGGCATGTATCCGAAGGGCTTCGTTTTGGCGGCCTCGATGACCTCCCAGATGTCGATGCCCATCGCCTCGTAAACCACCTTGAGCTCGTTCACGAGCGCGATGTTGACGGACCGAAAGATGTTTTCCATCAGCTTGGTGGCCTCGGCCGCACGGCAGGAGGACACCGGCACGAGCTTTTCGATGGCCACACCGTAAACCTCGAGCGCCTTGCGCCGGCAGGCCCCGGTGAGGCCGCCCACCACCTTCGGAATCCGCGCCACATTGCTGGCGGGATTGCCGGGATCCTCGCGCTCGGGCGAATAGGCCAGATGAAAATCCTCGCCGGCGCGCAGGCCGGAGGTTTCCTCCAAGACCTCGCGCAGGTTTCCGTCGGTGGTGCCCGGATAGGTCGTCGACTCCAGGCAGACCAGCGCGCCTCGGCGCAGGTGCGGACCGATGAGGCGCGCGGTGTTGAGCACAAAAGTCAGGTCCGGCTCGCGATTGCGGGTCAGGGGGGTCGGCACGCAAATCAGCACGGCATCGCATTCGGACACCCGGGAAAAGTCCGTGGTGGCCCCGAAGCGGCCGTTCTCCACCGCCCGGGCGATGCGCGCGGCCTCGATGTGACGGATGTAACTTTCCCCCGCGGTGAGCCGGGCGATCTTCTGCGGGTCGATGTCGAAGCCGAGCACGCGGGCCCCCGCTTCGGCAAAGCGCAACGCCAGGGGAAGGCCGACATACCCGAGGCCGGTGATTCCAATGGTCAAACTCATGGGCAAAAAAAACGGAGAACCCCTATTCCTGCAGCCGGGCGAGAATCTGCGGCACCACGGCCTGGGCGGTGAACTTTTCGCGGAATGTCTTCACCGCGCCGCGTCCCAGGGCGGAGCGCAGGGTGGAATGCAGCGCCGCCTCGCGCAGCCGGGCGGCCACTTCGGCCACCGTGGAGCCGAGCAGGCAGTTTTCGCGATGCACAAGCTCCGGCATGGAGAGCCGGACATCCTCGTGCGCCACGATGCAGCAGCCGAGGCTCATGGCGTGCAGGTACCGCGTGTGCCCCACCTTGTAGGGACTGGCGTTGTTGAGGCAGAGAAAGATCTGTGCGGAGGCCATTTCCTCGTCGATGTCCGGCACCCAGCCGCGGAAAAGGACGTCGGGCCGCTGCAGACGCTCGTGCACGTAATGGTCGAGCCGGTTTGCGCCGAGAATTTCCCACTGGCATTCGCCGACGCGAAAAAGGGGCAGCATCTGTTCGGCAAGAACCAGGAGCCCGTCGCGATTGGCGGTGGCGTCCAGCTTGCCGATGTTGGCGATGACCCGGACGGGTGCAAGGGGCTTGGGCTCGCGTTCGTAGGCCCGCGGAACCGGCGACGCCTCGGTCCAGAGGTGCGGGATGTAAAACGCGTTCGGATGCCCCTTGGCGGTGTAATACTGCGCGTCGTTGAGCGAGACGTTTCCGCAATGCGTGATGCCGCGCATGAGGTCCAGGTGGATGCGCTCGAGGTGGGCCATGTCCACACGCCGCTTGCTGTGTTCCAGGATGCCGATGCGCTTGCGCTCGAGGGAGAAATCGTCCCGCCGGCGGCGCGATTTGGGATCGGGATTGCCGTAATAGGCGAAGGTTTTTCCGGGAAAGTCGCTGGTCAGCGCGGTGATCCACTCGGCGAGCGGAATGAGAACCGCATCGGGCTTTTGCGCCTTGAGGTATTCCTGCCACCGAGCCCGCCCGGGCCACTCGGGATAATAATCGGCGATCTGCGGCGTCAGAATCCGCCAGCGATCCGCGCGGCGCGGGGCGATCTCCGATTCCCCGAGCCGGTATTCGTCGAGCACGGTGATGCCGGGTTTTCCGGCAAGAATCTTCCGGGAGGCCAGCTCGTGTTCGTTGGGGGGAGGTTCGGACGGACGGGAGACCTTCTGCACCAAGACCTCCACGCCCGGCTGCCCGGCGAGCTGGCGGATCATCTCGAAGATGATGATGTTGCCGCCGCGCACGGTGTGCTGCGAATTCGGCCAGAGGGGGGTGGCGACAAGGATTTTCACCGATCAGAAAAAAATCGTCACGAGCCAGTCCTTCTGGAACAGCCTGCCATTCTGGTAGGTGCTGGTGTGCTCGTCGATCCAGACCCGCGAAAAGCGAGGCAGGAAGAGTTCCTCCACCTCGGCGCGCGAATAGCCGTAGACCTTCAGTTCGTTGTCCATGCCGTGGAAATCGTCGTCCGACTCAAAGAGGAAAAACGCCTTGGCCCCGGGCCTGCAGATGGCCGCCAGACGGTCGAGGGCGCCCCGCGCCGCCTCCGGGCCGGCCGCGCCGAGGGCGGCAATGCAAAGCACGAGGTCGAAGGACTGGGGCGGATAGGAAATGTCCTGCATCGCGCAGACCGACACGTCGGCCTTCAGGCCGCGCTTGCGCAATCCTTCCCGGGTGCACTTCACCCCGTTTTCGGAAATGTCACAGGCCGTGACCTGAAAACCCTCCGCGGCCAGAAACAGCGTGTGCACGCCGCCTCCGCAGGCGAGGTCGAGGGCGCGGGTGTGGGGACGCACGTCCCGCGGATAATTGCGAAAACAAAACTGGACAACCTTTTCGTGCGGATACTTCGGGCCGCCGCCCGAGTTCCAGTCCTCCCAAATGGCCAGGCGTCTGTCTTCGGAAACCGGTTCAATCATAAGCCATTCTCCACACGCCAGTCTCCGTCCACAAGACATAAGCCGGAGATGCGCGACAGGCTGTTCCCCGTGCCGAAAAAGGCGCCGTCCTGAACGGTGAAGGCCATGCCGACATGCACGCTGTCGAGGACCTCGCCGCCGCGCGGTTCGGATTTTACGGTGTAGGAAAGCTCGTATTCGCCGGCCGGCAGCGGAAAGCGCGGGATGCGCAGGACAATCTCGCCGGTTTCGGGCAGGTCCCGGAAGGCGACCCCCTTGAGGGTGTTGCGCTGGTTGAAGACGTTGATCTGATCCGTCGTGCCGAAGGTCACGGAGATCTGCATGGCCGGGAAGCGCCGGGTGGTGTGGTGGCGGAAGCGGAACCGCACATCGAGCGTCTCGCCATTGACCGGCTCGGGCCGGGGATGTCCGTGTTCGTCGGTGAACACGATCTCCTCGATCCGAAACGCCCCCGTCCCCGCGCGATTGGCGGGATTTTTGTAACTGTCGGCGGTCGGCGCGTTGCGATGGAGATAGAAGTTCGCCGCCGCCTTGGCCTCCCCGTCGAAAACAATCCGTCCGTCGTCCACCACGATGCCACGTTTGCAGAGGGTCTGCACGGCGTTCATGTTGTGGCTGACAAACAGGATCGTCCGTCCCTCGCGGGTGACCTGTCCCATGCGGCCGAGACACTTTTTCTGAAACTCGGCGTCACCCACGGCAAGCACCTCGTCCACGACCAGGATCTCCGGCTCGAGATGCGCCGCCACGGCAAAGGCCAGGCGGACATACATGCCGCTCGAGTAGCGCTTCACCGGCGTGTCGATGAAGTCCGACAGCCCGGAGAATTCGACGATCTCATCAAACTTGGACCGCACCTCGGCGCGGGACATGCCGAGGATCGCGCCGTTCAGATAGACGTTTTCCCGGCCGGTCAATTCGGGATGGAACCCGGTGCCCACCTCGAGGAGGCTGGCGACCCGGCCGCGCATCGCCACCCGGCCTTCCGTGGGCGAGGTGATCCGGCTGAGAATTTTCAGCAGCGTGGATTTGCCCGCCCCGTTGCGTCCCACAATGCCGAGGGTGTCGCCCTGCCGGACGGTGAAATTGACGTCGCGCAACGCCCAGAACTCATCGCCGTGTTCGATGCGGTTGGGGTGGGAAACGCGGCTGGAGATCGGCGCATTGGGATCCTCCTTTTTCCGCAGGCGCGCCCACCAGCTTTGCAGATCGCGATACAACATGCCCCGGTTGATGACCCCGAGACGGTAGCGCTTGCTGAGATGTTCGACCTTGATGACCTCGCTCATGACCGTGCGCCGGAAAACAGGTTTCCGTAATACTCCGCGGACCGGGCCAGTCCGGCGGCCACGTCGTGGGTCGGCTCGTAGCCCAGGCACCGCCGCGCCTCCGAAATGTCGGCATGTGAGTGGCGGATGTCGCCGGGCCGGAAATCGGCATAGGTCGGCCGGGCTTCGGCAACCCCGGGCCGGAAGGCGGCCACCTGATCGCGGATCATGCCGAACAGTTCATTGAGTGTCGTCCGTCCCGCGGCCGCGATGTTGAAACAGGGCGGTGCGTCGGCGGGAAGGTCGGCCAGCGCCGCCTTCAGGTTGGCCTGAACCACATTGTCCACGTAGCAAAAATCCCGGCTCGTTTCCCCGTCGCCGTAGATCACGACCGGTTCGCCGTGAAGCAGGGCGCGAAACCAGCGGGGAATGACCGCCGCATAAGCCCCCTCGGGGTCCTGGCGCGGACCAAAGACGTTGAAATACCGCAGTCCGACCGCCGAAAACCCGTAGGCATTGCGATAAGCCAGGGCATACACCTCGTTGATCCGCTTGGTGGCGGCATACGGTGAGAGCGGTGCGCCGATGCGATCCTCCCGTTTCGGCAGTTCCGGATGGTCTCCATACACCGAACTGCTCGAGGCGTAGACCATGCGCCGGACCCCGGACCGCCGGGCGGCGTCAAGCACCGTAATGAATCCGTCGACATTGGCCCGGTGCGAGGCCAGCGGGTCCGCCATCGAACGCGGCACCGAACCGAGGGCCGCCTGGTGCAGCACGTACTGCGCACCGGCCACCACCCGCTCCACCGCCGTTGCGTCGTCGATGGAGCCCTCCACAAAGGAGAAACCCGCCCCGCCTTCGGCGGCAACGGCCTCGAGGTTGGCGCGCCGGCCCGTGGCCAGATTGTCCAGGGCGCGCACGGTCGCCCCGCGCCGCAGCAGGGCGATGCACAGATGCGAGCCGATGAATCCGGCGGCGCCCGTCACCACCCACGTGGTGCCCTGCAAATCCTTTTCGCTCATATCGTGTCCGTAAAGGTCCGCTCGACCCGGTTGAAGATCACCACACCCCAGAGGAAAATGACGACGCTGAGAATCGCGCCGGCCGCCAGCTGGTAAATCTCCACGGTGCCCGCGCCGAGAAAGACGTACCGGAACGACTCCACCACCGGCACCATGGGATTGATGGTCATGAGCCACTGCAGATTCGCCGGCACCTCGGAACGCGGGAAGATCACGCCGCTGGCATACATCCAGAGCTGCACGCCGAATCCCACCGCCATGTTCAGATCCTTGTACCGTGTGGTGAGGGCGGAAACCAGACACCCCACCCCGATGCCCAGCATGGCCATCTGCAGCACCAGCACCGGCAACACCACCACCTTCCAGCTCGGCTGCACGGCGTTGCCCCGCAGCATGAACCAGCCGACGATGACCAGAAACAGCACAAACTGGATGCCAAAGGTGATGAGATTCGAGATCACACTGGCAATGGGCACCGTCATCCGCGGAAAATACACCTTGCCGAACACGCCGGAATTCGCGCTGAACGTCGTCGACGTCTTCGTGATGCAGTCCGCGAAGTAGTTCCACACCACCACGCCGGAGAAAAAGAACAGAAAGTCGGGAATGCCGTCCGTGGGCAACTGCGCGATCTTCCCGAAAATCACCGTGAAGACGATCGTCGTGAAGAGCGGCTGCAGGAGAAACCACAGCGGTCCGAGCACGGTCTGTTTGTAGGTGGCCACAAAATCGCGGCGCACAAAAAGGGCGATGAGATCACGGTATTGCCACACCTCCCGAAGCCGCAGATCCAGGAGCGGCTTCCGCGGAGTGAGCACCGTCCACTCGAGCGCAGACGGATTATTTTGCATCGTTTTCAGAACACTGATTCATGGAAATTTCCGGTCGGCTCCGCCATCCGGGCAAGCTGCCGCCTCTGGTCATTCGCGTCAATATCGAGACCATCTGGCAGGCGGAATGTTGTTGTTGCCGCATCACGCAGCGCGGTCCGCAGACCGCCGGTTGCTCAGCGCACCAGGAATCTCAGAATCCAGGGAAGCATCTGCTGGCCCTTCACCAGCCAGTGCTTCAGACGCTCGATCTTCTCCCCGACCGTCCTGCGCTCGGCCTCCCCGAACTCCTTCGTCAGCTCCTCCATCCGCTGGATGCGCTCCACGGCGGTCTCCATGCGGGGCTGAAGCTCCTCCTTGATGAACGCGGTGGCGAACCGGCTCAACTCCAAGTCCGCCACGTAATGATCCCGGCGGCTTCCGGGGACATAGGCGGCCTTCACCGCCCCGAAACCGCGCAGGATCTTCAACCCCTGACTCGCCGCGCCCAGACTGATGTTCAACTTCTGCATCAGATCATCCATCGACAGCGGCTGGGCGGAAACGAACAACAGCCCGTAGATCTCCCCCACCGTCTTCGGCAGTCCGATCAATTTCAGAAAATTGATGAACAACTCGATCGTCTCGATCTCCAAAGCGGACAGAGTCTGAGGCGTTTTGGACTCGGAGTCGGCCATGCGTCCGCCGATCCAACAACGGAGATTCATAAATTTCAATAAAAAATGAAAACTCCGGGACCGGGCTTCGCAGCTTGGCCGGCCACGGAGTTTCCGCCCGCAGCCACCGACCCCAAGGGGGGGTGACGAAAGCATCCGGCAGACCCGCGGGTTTTTCCGGGAGAAGAAAAACCGCCCGGGATTTCTCCCCGGGCGGTTTTTGCAAGGCTTGGCGTTGTCGCCGCTCGGATTATTTCTCCGCTTCGAGCGCGGCCTGGGCCGCGGCGAGGCGGGCCACCGGCACGCGGAAGGGCGAGCAGGACACGTAGTTCAGGCCGAGCTTGTGGCAGAACTTCACGCTGTCCGGGTCGCCGCCGTGCTCACCGCAGATGCCGAGCTTGAGGTTCTTGCGGCTGGAGCGGCCTTTTTCGACGGCGATCTTCATGAGCTGACCCACGCCGGTCTGGTCGAGCGAGGCGAACGGATTCTTCTTGAAAATCTCGTTCTCCGTATAGGGCGTGAGGAAGTTGCCCATGTCGTCACGGCTGATGCCGAGCGTGGTCTGCGTGAGGTCGTTCGTGCCGAAGCTGAAGAACTCCGCGGTCTGGGCGATTTCGTCGGCGGTGAGGGCGCCGCGGGGCACCTCGATCATCGTACCGACGAGGTAGTCGAACTTGACCTTCTTCTCGGCCATGACCTCCTTGGCCACGCGGTGGACGATTTCGACCTGCAGGTCGAGTTCCTTCTTGAAGCCGACGAGCGGAATCATCACCTCGGGTTTCACCTTGATCTTCTTCTTCAGCACCTCGGCGGCGGCTTCGAAGATGGCGCGGGCCTGCATTTCGGTGATCTCGGGATAGGCGATGCCGAGACGGCAGCCGCGGTGGCCGAGCATCGGGTTGAACTCGTGGAGTTCCTTCACGCGCTGCGCGATCTTGTCGGCGGGGATGCCCGTCTTTTCGGCGAGCATCTGCTGCGAGTTCGCGTCGTGCGGCAGGAATTCATGGAGCGGCGGATCGAGCAGGCGGATGGTGGCCGGGTAGCCCTTGAGCGCCTTGAAGATGCCGATGAAGTCCGCGCGCTGATACGGCAGGAGCTTCTTGAGGGCGGCCTTGCGGTCGTCCGTCTTGTCCGCGAGGATCATTTCCCGCATCGCGTCGATGCGGTCGCCCTCGAAGAACATGTGCTCGGTGCGGGTGAGGCCGATGCCGGTGGCGCCGAACGCGATGGCGTTGGCGGTCTGCTCCGGCGTGTCGGCATTGGTGCGGACCTCGAGCTTCGCGGCCTTGTCGCACCAGTTCATGAGCTGCTGGAAGTTCTTGAACTTCTCGGTCTTCTGGGCGGCCTTGTTGCCGTGGAGCAGGCCGGTGATGATTTCACTCGGCGCCGTGGCGATCTGACCCGCGTACACCACACCGCTTGTGCCGTCGATGGAGAGGTGATCCCCTTCGCGGAAGACCTGGCCTCCGACGGTGACCGTCTTCCGGTCGTAGTCGATCTGAAGCGCGGAGGCGCCGCAGATGCAGACCTTGCCCATCTGGCGCGCGACGAGGGCCGCGTGCGAGGAGACACCACCCTTGGCGGTGAGGATGCCTTCGGCGGCGATCATGCCGCGGAGGTCTTCCGGCGAGGTTTCGTTGCGGACGAGGAGCACCTTTTCGCCCTTGTCGGCGGCGGCGGCCGCACGGTCGGCATTGAGATAGATCTTGCCGGAGGCGGCGCCGGGGCCGGCCGGGAGACCGGTGGCGAGTTCCTTGGCCTTCTTGATTTCGGCCTGATCGAAGATCGGGGCGAGGAGCTGGTCGAGCTGGTCGGCCGGGTTGCGCAGAACCGCCGTCTTCCAGTCGATGAGCTTCTCCTTGTACATGTCCATCGAGAACTTCAGCGCGGCGGCCGCGGTGCGCTTGCCGTTGCGGGTCTGAAGCATGAACAGCTTGCCGTCCTGGATCGTGAACTCGAAGTCCTGCACGTCCTTGAAGTGCTTCTCGAGAATGACACGAACCTTTTCAAGTTCGGCGTAGGGCTTGGGAAGGCGCTTCTTGAGGAGCGCGACGGGCTCGGGAGTGCGCACGCCGGCAACGACGTCCTCACCCTGGGCGTTGATGAGGAATTCACCGTAGAATTCCTTCACCCCGTTGGCCGGGTTGCGGGTGAACGCCACGCCGGATCCGGAGTTTTCGCCCGTGTTGCCATACACCATGGCCTGCACGTTGACGGCGGTGCCCCACTCGGAGGGGATGTTGTATTTGCGGCGATAAACCACCGCGCGGTCGTTCATCCAGGAACCGAAGACGGCCCCGATGGCGCCCTTGAGCTGATCCCACGGATTGGTCGGGAAGCTCTTTCCGGTGCGGTCCTTGACGAGCTTCTTGAAGCGCTTGACGAGTTCCTGCTGGTCCTCGGCGGTCAGTTCGCTGTCGACGATGTCCTTGTGGTACTTCTCGTGCTTGTATTCGTGGATGACCGATTCGAAGGGCTCGTGGTCCTCACCTTCGCGTTTCTGGACGCCAAGCACGACGTCGCCGTACATCTGGATGAAGCGGCGGTAGCAGTCCCAGGCAAATCGCTCGTTGTTCGTCGCCCGGGCGAGCGCCTGCACGGTGTCGTCATTGAGACCGAGGTTGAGAATGGTGTCCATCATGCCCGGCATGGAGTCGCGCGCGCCGGAGCGGACGGCCACAAGGAGCGGGAATCCCTTGGAATCCCCGAACTTGTAGCCCATGATTTTCTCCATGTTGCGGATGCCGGCCTCGACCTGCGTCTGGAGAGCGGGCGGATAGGAGCGCTTGTTGGCGTAGAAATACGTACAGACCTCGGTCGTGATCGTGAACCCGGGAGGCACGGGGAGTCCGATGCGGGTCATTTCCGCGAGGTTCGCGCCTTTGCCCCCAAGGAGGGCCTTCATGGTGCCGTCGCCGTCGGCTTTGCCAGCTCCCCAAGTGTAAACGAACTTGCCCTTGGCGGAAGGGGCCGGGGATTTTTTAGAGGTTTTGGTTTTTTTGGGCATAAAGGAAACAAGGAATGTCGTTGGAAAAAGCGTGCGCAACCCTCAACGAAAAAAGCCCGCCGGGCTTGAGCGGTCTGCGCAAGAAAAGGGACAAAAAGGCCCCGGCTCAGGCCCGGGCCCCGTTGGCCGCCAGCACTTCATTCAGCATGCGTTCAAATTCATCGAGGCCGGTGCTGGGAATGATCACGGTATTGCGGCGGCCATGCGCTTCCTCGGTGATTCGGAGAAAACGGCCCCGGTCATTTTCCCGGAATTCAATGAAAAAGTGCTTGCGCTCAACCTGGAGCTCGCGCGACTCGAGTATGGTATCCATCTAATTAGACTATTGGGAGAACGTGGTATTTAACAGCATTGCCCGGAGTCTCACAACTGAAATCTTGGAGAATCCCGGCTCCCGTTTTCCCGTCGGGCCGCGGCGGAAATTGCGTCATAAGTTAAACAACAGCAAGATCTTGCATCGATCCCCGCTGTTGCCGGCATCCACCCGATCGGCCTGCACCCCGGAGAGGTAGCCGGACAGGCCCGCTGCAAAACTCTGTTCTTCAACGAGTTCTCCACGGGGCGGACGCCGGTTGGTGACCAGGGCGGGAAGTGTTCCCGTGTAGCTGAATTGCACCTTCACGTCATAACCGTCAAAGCCGGCCTTCATGTCGATTGAGGATCCTTCATGCAGGCAGGGGTGGATGGTGGACAGGACGTCCCCCACCACGGCCACGATCCGATGCAGATCGGCTTCGGGGATTTTCCAGAGCTTCGCCTCCCGTTCGAGGAAGGCCCGCGGATCCCCTTCCTTCACCTCGAACCGGGCGCTGCTGTAGCGCCAGCGTCCCAGCAGGAAGAACAGATTGAGCCCGACCGCGCTGACCACCGCAATGGCAATCGGGGAATTGGTCAATTGCCGCACCAGCGGCGGCATCTTGTGGAAAAACTCGGGAAACACCAGGACGCCCACGCCCAGCATCACGGAGAATCCGATGACGATGTGACCCCGCAGGGTGAGCGGACGGCTCAGCGCCACCTGCAGCCCGGCGACAAACATCATGGCGCCATTGAAAAACAACGCGGCACCCATCACGGGTTTGGGCATCTGGACGAGAACCATCAACGGCATGGGCAGGCAGGCCAGCACCACGCAAAGCCCGGCCACATACCAGGCAATCACCCGACTCGTCACCCCGGTGGCCTTTTGCAATCCCACCAGGCTGGGGCTGGCCGCGGACGCCGCCGTTCCCATCAGTCCGCAGACGGCGCACCCCAGACCATCCGCCAGCACGCCGCCCTGCGTGCGCGGAATGTCGGAGCGTTTCCACGAGGCGTCGTTGAGCTGCTGACAGGTGGTCAGAACCCCCACCGCGCGCAGGCCGTTGGCCATGGCGGCGATCAGGAACACCACCAGCACATCCTGGGAAAAGGCGAAGGAAATGCCCGCAAAGGACGGCAGTTGCACCGCCGGCAGGGCCGCAATGCGGGACAGGTCCGCGGTGGTGAACAACCCCGCCACGGCGGCCGCCCCATAGCCGACGATGATCCCGATGAGCGCACAGAGCAGGCGGCACAGTCCGCGTCCCCAGACTCCAAACACCACGATCGGCAGCAGGGTGGCCAGCGCCACCGACGCCACCCGGGAAAAATCATGCCGGACCACCAGCACCGGATCAAACACCACCCCCATGCCGATCTGGCATAACTCCATCGCCACCGCCATGAGGATCACCCCGGAGACCACCGCCGGAAACACCTTGCGCAGCACACGGATGGTCCGGGAAAACAGCATCTGCACCACGCCGCCGAAGATCGTCATGCCGGCGACAAGGGCCGGGCCGCCCATTGCGCCCGCGGACAGACTGGCCGGCAGATAGGTGGCCGTGACCACCGGCGGCAGAAAATATCCCGACCCGATGCCGCGGAACCGGATCGCCTGAAAGACGGTCATCAGCGCCACCGCAATGAGTGCGCGCGCCATGGCATGACGGCTGGTTTCCCCGGACTCCCCCGCGCCGTGGGCAATGATGGCGACGATGACCAGCGTGGGACAGATCACCGCCACATGCTGGGCGGCGACCAGAAGGCATTTTTGCCAGGGAGGACGCTCGTCCAGCGAGTAGGTCAACTCCGCGGGCCGTTCCGCCATGACCTACGCCGGCTGGAAATCCACCTGCTGCTTGAACACGTCCACCCGCGCCACGAGCACCTCGATCTCGTCGCCAACCCGGTAAACTTTTTTGGTCCGCTTGCCGACAAGCCGACCGCGCGCCGTGTCCACGGTGTAAAAATCCCCCTGCAGGGCCGAAACGTGAATGAGTCCGCTCATGAGAAACTCCGGCAGTTCCACAAACAGTCCGTAATTTCGCACCTCCATGATGCGCGCCTTGAAGGGCTCGCCGGTGCGTTTTTCCAACTGCATCTGAAAATATTCAAGCTTCTTCAGCTTCGTCGAATCCCGCTCCGCGTCCTGGGCAATGCGCTCCGTGGTCGAGATGTGCTCGCAGAGCGAGGCCAGTTCCGAGGAGTCCGGACCACGCTTGGTCAGTCCCAGATGCCGTTCCAGGGAACGGTGAACCACCAGGTCGGAATACCGCCGGATCGGACTGGTGAAATGCGTGTAGTCGCTCTTGTTGAGCCCGTAATGGCCCAGCGGAGCGGGGGCGTAGCAGGCCCTTTTCAGGCTCTTCAGCAGGCCCAGCTTGATGGCGTATTCCTGCGGGCGGCCCTTGGCGACGGCGAGCAGCCGCTGGAGTTCGGGACGGTGGGACAGGTCGCCGCACCGGATGCCCTGGGCGAGGGCGGTCTCCCGGAACTCCGCCAGCTTGTCGGCGTCGGGTTTTTCGTGAACCCGGTACACCGTCGGCTGTTTGGCCCGCATCAACTCCCGGGCAACCAGTTCGTTGGCCAGCAGCATCAATTCCTCGATGAGCTGGTGCGAGATGTCGTTCTCGACTTTCTCCAGCCGCACCGGACGCCCGCTTTCGTCCAGCCAGACCTTCACCTCCGGAAAATCCAGATCCAGCGAACCCGCGGCGAACCGCACCTTCCGCAGCACCGAGGACAACTCCCAGGCCACGTGCAGGCGCTTGGAAAGCTCGTCGGAGGGCGGTTTTTGCAGCAGCGCAAACGCCTGCTTGTAGGTGAGGCGGGCCTTGCTCCGAATCACCGACTTGGCAAACCGCGCCGAAACGACCTTCCCCTTCCTGTTCACCTCCGCAAACACGGAAAAGGTCAGATGGTCCTCGTCCGGACGCAGACTGCAAACCCCGTTGCTCAGCGCCTCGGGGAGCATGGGAATGACCCGGTCGGCCAGATACACACTGTTGCCGCGCGACAGCGCCTCGCGGTCCAGCGGGCTGCGCGGACGCACATAATGAGAAACGTCGGCGATATGGATGCCCACCCGCCATCCCTGGCCCGTGCGCTCGACATCGATGGCGTCGTCGAAATCCTTCGCGTCGTCGGGATCGATAGTGAAAATGAACCGGTTCCGCAGGTCCTCGCGCCGGGCGATTTCCGCCTTCGGAATCTCCGTGCCCACCGCGCGGGCCTCCTTTTCCACCTCGGCGGGGAACGGTCCGGGCAGGCGGTGTTTGCGAATGATGGACAGCATGTCCACCCCGGGTTTGCCGGCGGGACCCAGAACCTCGATGACATGCCCCTCCGGATTGACGTGCCGCGTGGGCCAGGAATCGAGCTGCGCGACAACCTTGTCCCCCACCCGCGCCCGCAGCGACGGCTTGGGTTCGGGCACATAGAGGTTGTGGACAAACCGCGGATCGTCCGCGACCACGAAATAAAAATTCCGCGACTTCTGCAGCGTGCCGACCACCGTATCGTTGGCGCGCTCCAGAATGCGAATGACCCGGCCCTCCTGGCGGACCGGGCGCGGGGGCGCCCCCGGATCGATCAGCGAGGGCCGTTCCCGCATGATGCGGGCCACCACCCGGTCCCCATGCATCGCCGTCCAGGTGTTTTCCGGAGCGATGAACAGGTCGGACCCGCCCGTTTTTTCGGCCAGCACATGAGCCGCCCCGCTGGCGTGAAACTGAATGATCCCCGTGAACAGGTCCGCCTCCTGCGGGATGATGTAGCGGTCCTTGCGGATCCGGGCGATCTTGCCGTCGCGTTCCATGTTCCGCAGGAGATCGCGCAGGGCGGAGCGGCGGTCCGAAGGCAGTTCGAGCGCCTTGGAAAGTTCGACCTTGTCCAAGGGGCGTTGCGACAACAGTCTGAGGATGCGGCTCTCAAGGTCGCCCTGGCCGCGCCCTTTTTTCGCCCATTGCTTGTTCCGAGGCACGCACCTTTGTTGCGAAACACGGGTCCGGACGCAAGAAAATGCTTGCCCCCATGCCTCACCCGAACCACCTTTTGCCATACCGTCGTTTCATGAAAACCTCCCGCGCTTTTACCCTGATTGAGCTTCTGATCGTGATCGCCATTCTGGGGATCCTCATGGCCCTGCTCTTCCCGGCGGTGCAGTCGGCCATCGACAGCGCACGCCGAGCCCAGGCCAAGAACGACGTGGTGCAGATCGCCACCGCCGTCACCGCCTACGAAACCGAATACGGGCGCCTCATCGCCACCAATTCCAGCGCGGTGGAAGTCGGCGGCAGCATCCTGTCCGCCCTGATGGGTTCCCCCGAAGGCACCCTGAACCCCCGCCAAATCGTCTTCCTCGAAGTTCAGCCCGCCAGGAAAGGCAAGAGCGGTGTCTCCAACGGCACCTTTGTCGATCCGTGGGGAAGCGCCTACAAAATCGTTTTTGACCACGACTATAACAACCGCATTGACCAAGCCGGCAAGTCGCCCGGTCCCGTCGGGACCAACATCATGAAGAAGGTGGCCGTCTGGAACGAGCCGACCGGAAAGAACGACTCGGAAAAGAAAAGGCGCTCCGTCGTCTCCTGGGAATAATTTTCCGCGGGTGTAGTTCAATGGTAGAACGGCAGCTTCCCAAGCTGCATACGAGGGTTCGATTCCCTTCACCCGCTCCCATTGATTGATTGTAAACGAAATACAATCTTTGGCAGCTCTCGTTTTCCCGCGTTAAGGCAAGCAAAGTCAGACATCTGCCGGGGGATCCCCGGTTGGTCACCCCTTTCCCGACAAGCTTACAGGCCCAAGCGATTCGCAGCAGCCCTCCCTACGCCGTCACCAAATCCACCTGCGCGTTCTCGTCGAGGTCGCTCAGGTAATGAACGCACGATACCCGCCGGGCTGACGCACGTAACGTCCGGCCCGGAAGCGCCACTCGGCCGATGGCTCGCGCGGATCACTCATGATTGGCTGAATTGAGCATGGGACGATATTCGGGCCATGTTAAATCGTGACTATAACGTGGCGCCTTAATCGAGCCCTACTAAAGGCGGGATACGGCAAACCAGACATGGAGAACGGGGATCGGTGTCCGGTGATGTCCTCCAACAGCCCTTCGGTTTCCTGTTCGAGCACGCGGATGCCCTACAACCGCCGCCCCGCGGCCGCCCGGGACTTGCTTTTTCACACGGGACTCTCCATCGGCGAAATCACCGACCGCCGCGGGTTCGGCACGTGTTTCATTTTTCGCGGAAACTCCGTCAGGCCCACGATTTGAGCCCGCGGGAGTGGCGCACGAGCGAGCAGGAGGCCGCCGAAAGGTCGTCAGGGTGACTTGGGACCGTCCGTGCGAAACGGCGCCGCGGGAATGGCCTGACCCCAAAAGTGGGACAGATCAAAACTAAAGTTCTGCTGGTTCTATTTTGTTGGTTTTCTGGTTGATTGCAACTCTGGGCGTAAGGAGCCCGGAGGGCGACTGGAGCCCAGAGTTGCTTCGC